>Ga0153915_10005778_pt1 | contig 11534 bp, 11 predicted proteins | sample Opewatmetagenome_2_FD_107003 | JGI IMG/M metagenome (GOLD analysis project Ga0153915, IMG submission 107003) | Freshwater wetland microbial communities from Ohio, USA - Open water 3 Core 3 Depth 3 metaG | ecosystem: Environmental > Aquatic > Freshwater > Wetlands | place: USA: Ohio, Lake Erie...
GCCATTGGGGTAATGGACGATGTTAATAAGGCTATCTCCATGGACTTGAAGAGCATTGGAAACTCCATTTACATTGTAGGTATGACCGGGAATGACCTGGGCGGTTCGGAATATTTCGCTGCCCATGGCGCGACCGGCAATAATGTTCCCAGGGTAGATGCCCAGCAGTCCCGGCTGATCATGGAGACTTTAAGCAGCGCCATTAATCAGGGTCTGGTCCAGGCCTGTCATGATTGCAGTGAAGGCGGTCTGGGTGTGGCGATGGCTGAGATGGCCTTTGCCGGCGGTCTGGGAGCTACTATTTATCTCAAGTCCGTGCCGAAGACCGGACCGCTGTATCGGAATGATTATATTCTTTTCTCCGAATCCAACAGCCGCTTCCTGGTGGAAGTTGCCCCGGCAAACGAACCTCAATTTATCAAGCTGTTGAAAGGGGTAACCTTCGCCCAGATCGGTCATGTCAATCAGGACGATGTCCTGGAAGTTCATGGTTTGAATGGCGAGGTGGTTTTGCGCACTCCGATCGCGGAACTTAAGGAAGCCTGGCAGAAACCTTTGAGGTGGTAAAAGAAATGAGTAAAGTGAATGTTTTAGTCTTGCGTGCCCCGGGCACTAACTGCGACCAGGAAACGGCCTATGCCTTCCAGCAGGCCGGAGCGGTGACTTCAGTCTGTCATATCAATATGTTGATCCGCCATGAAAGGCGGCTTTCGGACTACCAGGTGCTGGTGGTCCCGGGCGGCTTTTCCTATGGCGACGATATCGGTGCTGGAAAAGTCCAGGCTAATGAGATGAAGGTGAAGTTGGGTGAAGACCTGTCCCGGTTTGTGGCTGCCGGCGGCTTGATTCTGGGCATTTGTAATGGATTCCAGGTTATGGCCAAGGCTGGTCTTCTGCCGGACATTCTGAATCCTTCGGCGCCGCCTTTGACTTTGGCCACTAATGATTCGGGCAAATTCGAGTGCCGTTGGGTGCATCTCCTGGTAGATAAAAAGAGCCCCTGTGTCTTTACCCAGGGAATCGATAGTCTGTATCTCCCGGTCGCTCATGGAGAGGGTAAAGTAATTACGGATATCCGCGGTTTACGGGAGATTCACGCGCCTCTGTATTACACCGATGAGTCCGGCAATCCTCAAGCCGGTTATCCTTATAACCCTAACGGTTCGATGAATAATATTGCCGGGGTTTGCGATCCTACCGGACGTATCTTTGCCCTGATGCCGCATCCCGAGAGGTATATCCGGTTCACTCAGCATCCTCAATGGACGCGCAAGAAGCCCAAAGAGTTCGGCGATGGCCTGGCAATCTTTCAGAATGCCGTTAAATTCGCCAATAGTAAGTAGACTATTGGTTCTGGCTGGCCGCCTTTCACCGCATCAGCTGGTTCTAAATTTGCTTGTAGGGGGCGGGTTCAAAACCCGCCCGCCTCGTCTTCTTATCCTGTCATCCCGAACTGGATCCGGGATCCGGTCTCCTTTATACGCCTTTTATTATGGGCATATCATTGTATTGACTGGAAAATGAATAATAATCAAAATATAACCCAATTAATTCTTCCCACGGCTATTTTCCTGGATATGGACGATACCCTGCTGGTGGACGATGCCTTGAGCGAACCCTCCTGGCGGACTGTCTGCGGACAGTACTCTAATCGTTTACATAATCTCAGCGCCGATCTCGTTTACCATACTATTAGAGCCGCTTCCAATAAGTACTGGAGCGATGGGGAGAAACATCGCCTGGGCCGTCTTGACCTGTACCAGGCCCGGCGTGATGTGGTAAACATGGCTTTTGCGGACCTGGGTTTGCAGATCCCCGGTTTAGCTGTCGAGATGGCGGATGCTTTTTCTGCGGTTAAAGAAGCGGCTATCGCACCCTTTCCCGGCGTGATGGCTGCGCTGCATTCTTTGAAGACTCAGGGCTTGCGGCTGGCCCTTATCACTAACGGCAGTTCGCTCACCCAGAGAAAGAAGATTAATCGTTTTGGCCTGGAACCCTTTTTTGACTGTGTCCTCATTGAAGAGGAGTTTGGTGTAGGCAAACCCGATGAACGGGTCTTTCGAGCTGCGCTGGATAATTTGCAGGTCCAGCCTTCAGGGACCTGGATGGTGGGGAACGATCTGAATAATGATATTGCCGGCGCTCAAAAACTGGGCATTTTGGGCGTCTGGATTGACCGTAAAAAGACCGGCTTGCCTTTTCAATCGACTGTTAAACCCGACCGCATTATCCTGGATCTAACTGAGCTTTTACCATATAGAGTGTGGTCACGTCGTAGAGCCAGAGACTAAGACCTTGACTGGTAGAATGACGAAAACACAGTTGGCTGATGGTTGTTGCAGCCTCAATTATAGCGGGCGCAAAACAAAATGACAGGTTTTACAACCTCGCTGGAAGAGCCCTGAAATCTGACCAATCGTTTTGCATATAATTCAGTATGGCAATCAAGATAACACTAAATAGAATGACACTTGAAGAGGAGCGTGAATTTCTACGACCCTGGGAAGACAAAGCCCGAGAAGGTGGAGTCCTTTCAGTGCCACCCGTACATGCGGCACTGTTGGAAAAGTTAGGGTGTGATGTGGACATATCCACGACATATCGTTTACTGGCTCGTCATGGGTGGCGAAAAGTCCAGCCGGATACCCAGCCTCCTAAGAGTGATCCGGCAAGTCAAGAAGAGTGTAAAAACAAACTTTCCGAGCTTATAGCAACCGCCTGTAAGAATAATACAAAGAGGTTACCGGTCCGCCTGATATTTCAAGATTAGGCACGCTTCGGACGCTTAAGCGATCCGCGGGGTTGCTGGTCCCCGGCACCACAGAGACCGATGGTTGGTCTGGCACTGATTTGAGAATTCAGGTATGAATATGTGGTAGTAAGTCCTTGGGATGGGAGCCTTGATTACCTGACAACAGAAAAGATGAACAGTCAAAACCTGACCTGCTTTCTGAAACAAGTGAAAAAGCCCCACAAACTGGACCTGGATGGGTGCTAACATGAACGCAATATAGAATTAGCTTCAGCTAATTAATGAAATGGTTGGCTCAACTGCCAATACTGCTCTTGCTACAAAGATGGCGGATATCGCCGTTTGGCGATTTAAAATTCTCGAAGAACGTTGGTTAGCTTCTAAGCTTCCAGTTATTCATCAGGAACAAGGAAGAGCCTATTTAATTTTGCAGCAAACAGATAAGCCGGTTAGAAAATCAGATAACTAAAATCGTTGAATACTTACCCACGTTATTGCTAGCGTTGCATAATAGAGACATACGCTAAACATGATATACGCTGAATACTTCAGGTATTAATATTTTGACAAAGAATTTATGATTACTTATAATATTTTGACAATATACCGTATTACGGAAAATAATTTCATGTAGCGAAATGAAGGAGAGCCTGAAAATGAAGTTAATAGATCGAACTTTTAGCATATTAGAAATATTTCTGGAACATAATGAAGCTTTAAACATTACTGATCTGATTAAATTAAGTGGTTTGAGTCCAGCCGTGACACACAGGATTGTAAAAGCATTATTAAAAAACGGTTATCTTTACCAACGAGAACCGAGAGGCCGATATACTCTCGGCGTTAAATTATTGAACTATGCTTATGCTATACGCAAAGGTAATTTGTTATCTAATGCGAGCTTACCGTTTTTGGTCCAGCTCAGCAAAGAAGCCGATGCCACCAGTTCTATAGGTATTTTGGATGGTAAAGATATATTAGTGCTGGAGCGCGTTATTACCTCACATAAGTTAAGTATAAAAGGTGATGCTGGTAAAAGAGCCCCTCTCCATAGCACTGCTTTAGGAAAGATATTCTTGGCTCAGATGTCTAAATCAGAACTGCAAGTGCTATTTCAAGACTCTCCTCTCATCATAAAATATACTCAAAATACAATCACTGATTACGCCAGCATGGTAAAGAACTTAAAAACATTAGAAAATGAAGGCTGTACATATGATTATGAAGAGATGTTTTTAGGCAACTGGTCAGTGGCAGCACCGGTCTATAATAGGTTAGGTGAACTAGAGGCCGGAGTCGCTATTATGGTTCCCAGCGAGAACATCACAAATAAAAAGATTGCAGATTATACAGCTCTTACTAAATTATATGCAGCCAAGATATCTCAAGAATTGGCGCACAGGTTGGAATGATACTTATATTAACAAAGATAAAGCCTATTTTACAAAGACTGCCAGCAATTCAGAGTGTGAATACCGGAGGCAACCGCGGAACTCTGAATTGAATAATAGAAGGGGCCAATAAAAAGAGGTGCGGCGGCATTCCCCGGTACCCCGGGAGAGTACAAAATGGGCCAGGCTCTATAAGCTGCGTACAGCGGTGGAGCGGGTCAATAGTCGCGTGAAAGAACTCTCAGGATTAGGAGATCTGACCCTTCGAGGAATCCAGAAGGTGACCGTGAGATCCGCCCTGAGTTTACTGGTCCTGCTGGCCGCCGCCGTCAGTATGGCGGAGGAGCATCAGTATCAGGATATACGTAGCCGGGTAACCTGATTATAAGGGGTAGAAAAGGTGGTTTACCCTTATAAGAGGGAGTACTCTACCTTCTAAAGGGTGAAAAACACTTTTTATAGCTAAAATTACTTGGGATCGTCTATTTTATTGCATTTTGGGGGCTTGAGATAAGCCTGAAGGTCGATTAACCTCTCCCGGTTTATATCTTGAACGTTTTAATTTTTTGCGTTTCGCGGTTGCCTCTACGAAAGTAGCATTGACAAGTATACCCCTTTCTGATAGTATCTCTCAATATATACTATCAGAAACGGAATTAAATTCCGTAAAATGGAATATAGAATCTTTAAATCATCTTCTCGAATAATGATAGAGATAGCATGGCCTGTGTATACGATCCTGATTATGACGCAAGTGTTCAAAAGTTGAGGGCTGTACTTATTAAAGATGGGGCGGCGAGCCTGTTGAAGCAAGCCGAAAAATGGGTGATTGAGAATCCGCCGACCATCTTAATGCCGGTGTTTTACCAGTATAAGATATAACAACCGTACCTGAAAGGATACAGCGGTGAAATACTGCAATGGAATCGTTAGCAATAATGTGATCGCCTGTGGATCGATCAGGGCGTAAGGATATCCATGAAGCGTTAAACCGAATCATAAAATAAACGGAGGTATATCTTGGGAAACGAAGAATTAGCCCGCAAAGTTGAACTGTTAGAGACCAAAATCAAAGAGTTGGAGAACCGCATTGAGGGTGAAGAGGCCGTCACTCAGATCATGAATATTATGGCGAATTATGAAGAATGGCATTGCGCAGCCAAAATCACAGATACCTGGAAACTCTTTGCGCAGGAAACTCCTGGCGTATCAGCTGAGATAGATGATTGGGGCGTTTGGATTGGTATAGAGTCAATTCGCAGGTTTTACGAATTGGGCCATAAACCACCGGAGCCATACGGCGGCATGATGCATCATCACCTCGATACCTATGTCATCCAGGTGGCGAAAGATAGAAAGACCGCCAAAGCCATTTTCTGGTCACCCGGCCATGAGTCCTGGGTAGCCGGAGATAAAAAATTCGCGACCTGGTGCTGGGGAAGATATGGCTGCGATTTTGTGAAAGAGAAAGGCGGTTGGAAAATCTGGCATCTGAAATGGTATGGAGTAATCCGGCAGGAGATCAATAAGAGCTGGCAAGAGCCTACCAATATACCCTATGGCGAAAATATCGATCATGTAAGAATGGTAGCGCCGCCGCAAAGTTTAAAGACAACTTACCACAATCCTTATACAGTTAAGTGTGTACTTGAGGTGATGCCGCCCTATCCGGAACCTTATGAAACCTGGGACAATAAGGGAACCGCCCGGGGACCCGTAGACTAATAATGTCCGTGATGGTTTAAGGCTTAAAGATAAATTCGCAATATTGACAGGGGCAAAGAAGAAAATTTTCTGCCCCTGTCAACAAATTTATAGTTTAAAATAAGACTCCGATCGATCAGAATATCTTTCAAGGGGAGAACTTATGTTTGGATGGATGGGCAAGATTTTAAAGGTAAACCTGAGTAAAAATGAAGTTTCCCAATTCCTCACGCAGCCTTATGCTGAAAAATACTTAGGAGGCCGAGGCATCGGCATACGGCTTTATTGGGAAATGGTCAAGCCTGAAACCCGGGCTTTTGATCCAGAAAATTGCCTGTTTTTTATGGCCGGTCCACTTGTAGCGACCGGAGCCCAGGGAGCTACTCAGCTATCAGTAGTGGGTAAATCGCCGATGACTAACCCTGAAGGATACTGCTATGGAAGTTTCGGAGGGCATGTCGGCGCTGAGTTAAAGAAAGCCGGATTCGATGGAATCGTGGTTGAAGGCAAAGCCGAGAAACCGGTTTACCTCTGGATTCATGATGGAGAAGCTGAGTTGCGAGATGCGGCCACTTTATGGGGAAACAATGCTTACCGGACAGCCGAACTAATTCAGCAATTTCATGGTGAAAATACCCGTTTCATAACTACAGGAATAGCTGGTGAAAGAAAGGTCAGGACGGCAGTTCTATTCGCCTCTCACGGAGCTACCGTGACAGCCGGATTTGGGGCAGTCATGGGTTCCAAAAACTTAAAAGCCATAGCCATCAAAGGAAACCAAAAAGTATCACTGGCTAACCCAAGTAAGGTGCAGGAGTTAGTTCGGTATTCAGCGCAAATGAGCAAGGGAGTCAATCTCTCAATGCCTCCATTCAGAGTAATGCCGGACCCGGAAACCGGGCATACCTTTGAACGTATTACCAAAGGCGGCTGCTACCTGTGCGGTATGGAATGCCAGAGGGGAGTCTACCGGTATGATAAGCGTTTGGAAGGACTACGCAAATGCCAGTCCTTTGACTATTACCTGCCGTGGAAATATGGCCAACGCAATGAACCGATAGAAACCCTGTTCGATGCCCCTACTCTGGCAGACGATTACTCCATAGATACCTGGGAATTGATGGCGATGATTAACTGGCTTTATGCCTGCTATCAAAAAGGTGTTTTAACAGAGCGAGAGGTTGGTCTGCCGCTATCCAGGATAGGGACCCGGGAGTTCCTGGAAAAATTGCTGCATTCAATCGCTTATCGTGAGGGTTTTGGAGAGATTTTAGCCGAGGGACTGGTAAGGATTGGCGATAAGGTATCGGAGAAAGCTCGCGCATTATTCACTCGATTTTTGGCGCCTATTATGGCCAATGATTATAATCCTCCCAGAATCTTTTTTGTGAATGCGCTGCTATATCCCATGGAACCCAGGGTACATCATAACTATCTGCACGAATATGCTTTTACCTATACCGCCTGGATTGTAAACCAGCATATGCCAGGCAGCAATGCCCCGGTCAATACCAGAGTAGTCCATGATATCGCCAAGGCCTTCTGGGGCAGTATCGAAGCCGGTGATTTTAGCACGTATGATGGGAAAGCTGTGGCAGCTCAAAAAATCCTGAACCGGACTTATCTTAAAGAGAGCCTGGGGTTATGCGATTTTGCTTATCCCGTCATGTTTTCACTGACCACCCCGGACCATGTCGGAGATCCGGATCTGGGAGCTAAATTATATTCAGCAGTGACCGGCAGGGAGGGTAAGGAACTGGATGAGTTCGCGGAACGTATTTACACCCTGCAAAGACTCATCTTACTACGTGAAGGACGTTCAGTTCCGGAGGCTGATTATCCCCTCGAGTTCAATTTTACGCAGCCTTTACAGGTAAAGGACCTGGCGCATGGCGGGGTTACATCTGCTCCCGGGCCTAATGACCAGGCAGTCTCTTTCATCGGGAATGTACTGGATAGAGAAAAATTCAAAACCATGTTACAAGAATATTATCGTTTACGCGGCTGGGACGAAGAAACCGGGATACCTTTACTGAAAACTCTGGCTGCGCTGGGTTTGGATAGTACCGTATCTTTGTCCGGGTAAGGGGTTTACATAAATAACCTTTCTTGCAGGTATTTGAAGATAGATAGTTATTATATTAACTAAAACTAAAATAAGGAGAAGAAACAGAATGGGTAAATATGATTGGTGTTTTATTCAGAAGAAAGACGGGATCTATGAAATGGATCACTCAGTATTCCACGGAGGAGGTGGAGAAGATAGAAAAATACTTTTTGCCTGTGGAGGGTTATTAGGGCCAGGTTTTGGCATGGGCTATGGAGTGATTGATAAACCGCATATGATGAGACAACTCCCGGGTTTTCTGGACTTTGAACACATCATGTGTTTTCTGAGTGCCAACCTGTATGACCTGGAAGATTTTGATGCCGATATTGAATTTACGGTTGGCGGTGAGAAGCATGTTTTTAGCGAGCCTACCATTGTCAGGGTGCCGGCATTTGTTGAGGATGGTCCGGTCAACATCAAGAGAGTCGGCAAGCCTTTTAACTTCACTCACCTATTCTTTTCAGCTTCTTTCCACAATCCCGGTTGGCCGAATATTCGGCCGGATTTAAGAAAAACATTCAGACCACCTGGAGGCGTATTCTAGAGCTTATCAATAATCGATTAAAATGCAGTATCGCAGGAGGAAAAGATGGGCGAAGATATGATTCCCATTTTGTTCAAGGCTGCTAAAGAATCCAATGGTAAAACAATCGATATTGTCTTTGACTTTGAGTTGCCAGGTATTACCCAGGAGATGTATGAGTGGTGGTTTCGTAATATGGCGGATACCCGGCATTATAAAATGTGGCATAAGGACCATATTTCTTTTGAGGTAGAGAAGACGAATAACCCGAATTATCCCGTGATCGCTCATCCTACCGAAAGACTGGGCAAATATGGTCCCAGTACTATGGCTTTTACGCGTGAACCTTTAGAGAAATATCCCTTCAAGAGAATGTATAAGAATTACAATCTGGGCAGCCAGTATGCCAAGGATGGCCTGCTGCTCAGTCTGTCAGGTACTGAATGGGAAGACGGCCCGAAAGGGTTGAAAATTCACGCTGTCGAGAGATGGCCGGCCAAAGCCCCTCAGGATCTGGTAGATGCTTTGCGCCAACATATTAAGGAAGAGAACGAGAACTTCCCGAAGTTCTTACCGGAGCTATACCAAAAAGAATCTCAAATTTATAAATAACCTGTAAATTTACAAGCATACTTTCCAAGACCTTTTGACTAATCCTGATCGACTAAAAAATAGTGATACAGGTATGATGAGTATGCTTGTAATATTTTAAAAACTGAAAGGTTATAAAACACGGCGGTGGAAAGGAAGGCTTTCGAGAATCTGAATGCACATTCGAAGACCCATTTAGTCCATTGAAACAAGGCCAAGCAGGTTAGTATTGCAAAAGAAATAAATTTATTAGACAATAATGAAATATTCAGATGAATTACATAAATAATTGAGCTGGAGTGAGAAAATGGCGAAAGAGAATAACAATGGGAAACCCAAAGGGATTTCTGCCACGGAGTTGAACCGGCGCTGGACAAACGCCAGAGATGCAATGAAAGAAGCCGGTTTAGACTTTTTACTTATCGAGAATTCCTCCAATTATTTTCCTGGTCATGTCAGATGGTTTACCGATTTATCCGTAAATGATGGAGATCCGACCACGCTGATTTTTCCGCTTTCCGGTGAAATGACAATAATGACTTTTGGTGATACCAATTGGGGAGAAAAAGGACCGAATACCCAGCTGCCAGGAATAAAAAGGCACTTTGGTTTTCCGGAGTTACATAATCTGAAAGATGCCGGTTTATTGAATGCGGAAAAAGTCGTTGAGCTATTAAAGCCCTACAAAAATTGCCATATTGGCCTGGTAGGCATGGGACTAATTTCGGCGGCTTTTTACCAGTATGTAACTACTCATTTGACTTCGGCTAAATTTACGGATGCTACTGATCTGGTTGATTCCCTCAAAGTAGTCAAAAGCGATGAAGAAATCGGTCTTATTCGCGAGGCCACTCATATCCAGGATCAGCTATTTGAATATGCCCTGACTTGCCTTAAGCCGGGAAGGCGGAATTACGATGCAGTACTTGACATCAGGCATCGTGCTGAAGAGATAGGCGCCCGGAATGATATGATCATGGTAGGTTCGGCGCCTCCAGGTACTGCGGCAATGATCGGCATGGATCTGTACCGTGTAATTGAGGATGGAGACCAGTGCATTATTCTTTTTGAGAATGACAGCGCTGACGGCTACTGGGCTGAAATGGCCCGTATTATCTGCCTGGGCAGAGTATCTTCGGAACTGGAAGAGCAATTTGGCCTGGCTCAGCAAGCCCAGAAAATTTCTCTGGACATGATGAAACCCGGAGTGATTCCAGCCGATATGTACAGGGCTAATAATCAGTTTTTACGAAGTCACGGTTATCCGGAGCAGAATTTTCTTTATGGACACGGGCAGGGCCTAGATATTGCGGAGCGTCCGGGATTGGATGCTTATGAGACATTTAGAATAAAAGGACGAATGGATATTGCCGTGCATCCGATGATCATGTCAAAGGCAGCAGTTGGATGGGTTTGTGAAGATTATCTTATTTCCGAAGATGGAAAATACGAATGTCTTCAAAAAACGCCTCAGAAGATTTTCCGAATGTAATGATTGAAATACATACTACAACTTGAGTAAAAAATAGACTGTAAATTGAATTTCAGGGGCGAGACTTAATCCGGCATCATAAATTTGTATTAAATTCACTCAGATGCCAGATTAAGTTCACCTGAAATTCAATAATTGACTACTTATGAGAAATTGGATCCGAGAGCCTCAGGAGGAACATCAGCCATGTCAACCAACTCTATCCAAATTCCCTGGGGTGATGAAGGAGGCAGCCAGGCTAATTTAAAGGGGTGTTCAGGGAAGAGAAATCCCATCTCTTCCTCAACGGGAATGCCATTCTTTTTAGCTTCGGAGACTCTCTTTTCAAAATCATCTACAAAACAGCAGATATGAAAAAGGCCTCCTCCCTTCTCAGCTAGAAATCTGGCATATCGGTTTCCGGGTTTGGTTGGCTGCAGCAATTCGATAAAAGTATCTGCCACCGGCAAGATTAAGATGCGTACTCCATTTGGGGTGTCTTCAACTACCCCATTTTTCCAGGGGGATATACCCAACAAATTCTTATAAAGCAGAGCGGATTCCTCAAGATTTTTGACAACGATGCCCATGTGGTCAAGTTTTTTAATCATTTATTCCTCTATATATTTATGATGACCGTTTGAATTCGGAAAATATATTTTTCACCCTTTCCGATTTTTGAATAGATACTTCTATTACAAATGGCGCAAATTAACAAATTTACCTTCATCCACCCAGCAATGGGTGGATGAAGGTAATCGATTCAATAAAACATATTTTGATTAAAATTTACCATCCAGGATTAATATCCAAGTTCTTGATGGCAAGCTTTCCAGATGGTTGTCATATCGGCGCTCTTTCCGGCCTTCTCGGCGTTAACCTAACTTCACCAGTTTGAGGTAGAAATTCGTTTAAACCAATTTTAGATAGCCTCAAATGAGGGAACCGATTTCTACACAAATAATATTTTTAGATTCAGATGGTTTTTGAAA
>Ga0153915_10005779_pt1 | contig 11533 bp, 9 predicted proteins | sample Opewatmetagenome_2_FD_107003 | JGI IMG/M metagenome (GOLD analysis project Ga0153915, IMG submission 107003) | Freshwater wetland microbial communities from Ohio, USA - Open water 3 Core 3 Depth 3 metaG | ecosystem: Environmental > Aquatic > Freshwater > Wetlands | place: USA: Ohio, Lake Erie...
AATGGCACTAGCTCGTTGATTTTTTGTCGCTCTTGTTTGACCCGGTCCGTCGCGTGTCCTCGACCGGCTTGCAAGAGTTGTCAGGTGATGGCGTCAGGCTTTCACTCCTCGCGCAAATTCATCGGCCGCCTTGAACAGGAAACCTGAATTCCGCGCGAGCGAACAATGCGCTTTTCCGGGCTGTACGGATGACAAAAGAGATTGACAAGTGTGTTTCTCCTCGGCATCCTCTCTCAACCGTGCCATCCGATGTGGCAAGGCAAACCGACCGTCAATCATCCTCATACCACTAACGGGAGATACGCAATGGCTGCAAAGAAAAAGTCCAGCAAGAAAACATCCAAGAAGAAGAGCGGAGCAAAACGCAAACCGAACGCTGCGTTCATGAAGCCCATGCAGCCCAGCGCTGCGCTCGGGGCAGTGATCGGCAACAGTGCAATGCCCCGTACCGAAGTTACCAAGAAAATATGGTCTTACATCAAGCGCAACGGGCTTCAAGACTCCAAGAACAGGCGCATGATCAATGCCGACGACAAGCTGAAAGACGTGTTCGGTGGCAAGCGTCAGGTCTCGATGTTCGAGATGACCAAGCTGGTCAATAAACACCTCAAGTAAGCATTTTCCCTCACAGAAACGGCCGGTCGGGCGGAAAGCGCGGTCGGCCGTTTGTTTTTTGTCCGGGCACGCGCTTGCTACGATTTCCGGGACTTGCGTGCGTAATACGCGCCCGCCAGCAGGGTAATCGCCATGGTCCAGAACACTGGCGCCATGCCCAGAGCCGTGCCGAGCGCGCCAAACAGCAACGGGATGCCGGCCTGGCTTGAGTTGAGCAGGAAGGTGCGCATGCCTATTGCCTCTGCTCCACGTCCGGGCGGCGCCGCGTTGTAGAGCATGGCCATGATTACAGGTTGCGTTCCACCCAATCCAACTCCGAGAACAAACGCGATTCCCATGAGCAGAGGCACTTCCTCGACGAGGGGAATGAGGGCAATCGACACGCCGGTGACGATCATCGCGGATATCAGCATTTTCCACTCGCTCAAACGGTGGACAAGCCAGGGCAGTACCAGGCGCACGACGAAAATCGCGCCCCCGAAGCAACCGAGGATCACGCCGATGGTCGACGCCGACAATCCGAGGCGCGAACCGTGAATCGGCATTACGAAGGTGAATAAATCCCATGACATCGAGAGCACTGCGCTTGCGACGAATATCCGCCGCAGTAGCGGCATGCGCAGCAGATCGGCAAGGCGCTTTCTTTCCCCGACGCTGAGCCCGGTATCGCGGCCAGGCATGTCGATTTTCCTCGCGGCGAGCACCGTCAACGCGATGAATGCGGCGCCTCCGAAAAGCAGGAAGGTCGAGCGGAAACCGACCCAGTCGATCGCGAATCCGGCGGCTGTCGGGCCGATGACGTTCGCGGTGGAAAATGCGAGCGCAAGCAAGCTGAAATTCTTCGCACGTTGCTCGGCGTGTCCGATCAGCCCTACCGCCTGATTGACGCAGATGTGAAACAGTATGAAGCCCGATCCGGCAAGGACGCTTACTGCGAAAAGCGTTTCCATGCGCGGTACAGCGACGGCAAGCAGCAAGGCGGCGAGAACTGCGGCAATGCCGGCAAGCATCGGATTGCGCACACCGATGCGGTCGACGTATCGCCCCCACCTGACGGCGAACAGCATGGGTACGACCGCGAGTAATGACATCAGCAGGCCGACCGTCAGCGGCGTCGCGTTCAGGCTCAATGCGAACAGCGACAGGGTCACCCTGGTGCCGGCGAAGGCGAGATACAGGAGAACGGTAAGTACTGCGATGAGGGGGATAGTCATTCCAACGGAGGGCCCTGATGCTTACCGCGGGTACCGGCGTGCCGCGACGATGGTGGGGAAATTCCGCCGCGCCCTGAGCGCAATGTCGCAGCAAGTCGCGATGATGCCGGCAATGCTTAACGGCGCTGGTACTAACCAGGAGAAAGTCAAACCTGCCGTTCCCGGTTGAACTGGCGATCACGCTGAAGGGTTGCGTAGAAGGCGTGAGTATACCTTGAGACAGGATTAGGCGCTGCCGATAAAACGGTCTAAACTAACACCTTAAGCCAAGGGGAGTTTCCGGCGGGCAAAGCGCCGGCGATAGCACCTGATCCGTGTTGCGTCGGCGTGTTGCCCGCGTTCTATACAGAAAGGACAAGATGTTCGGTCGCCTGTTGCCGCGGGAAGGGCGGTTTTTCGAATTGTTCAATGAGCATGCGGAGCACGTGGTCCAGGGCAGCCGCGAACTGGCTACCCTGATGGCGAATCGCGATGACCTCGAGCGACTCACGTACAATATCGAGTCGATCGAAAAGCGGGCCGACAAGGTCACGCGGACTACCATCGAGTTACTGCACAAGACTTTCATCACTCCGCTCGATCGCGAAGACATCAATCACCTGATCACCAGGATGGACGATATCCTTGACATGATCGAGGACGCCGCCCAGCTGATGTTTCTCTACGACGTGCGCGACCCCACGCCCGAGGCGAAGAAGCTCGCCGACATCTGCGTGGCCTGCTGCGAGAAGGTGCAAAGAGCCGTCACCCTGCTTTCCAGCATGGACAATGCCGCCGAGATCCTGGCGATATGCGTGGACATCGACCGGCTGGAATCCGAGGCCGACCACGTGATGCGCGGGGCGATCGCGCGGCTGTTCCGGGACCAGCCCGACGTGCGCGAGCTCATCAAGCTGCGTTCCGTGTACGAGCATCTCGAGACGGTTACCGACCGCTGCGAGGACGTGGCCAACATCATTCAAGGCATCGTACTCGAAAATTCGTAAGGTGCGGCGCTGATGCGCCGCCCGGCATTCCCCGTGCAAGAACAACAAACGTACCATCCATGACCTTTGAAATCCTCGCGTTCCTGGTTTTCATTGCGCTTGCGTTCGATTTCATGAACGGCTTTCACGACGCGGCAAACTCCATCGCAACGATCGTGTCCACCGGCGCTTTGCGGCCGCAGTGGGCGATCATCTGGGCTGCGTTTTTCAATTTCATTGCCTTCCTGTTTTTCGGCCTGCATGTGGCGGGCACCATCGGCAAGGGGATCGTCGATCCGTCCATTGTCGATCATCACGTCGTATTCGGCGCGCTGATAGGCGCAATCGTATGGAATATCGTCACCTGGTATTACGGGATCCCGTCGAGCTCTTCACATGCACTCATAGGGGGGCTCGCTGGGGCGGCCGTGGCGAAAGGCGGCGTGCATACGCTGGTCGCGTCCGGTTTCCTGAAGACCACGGCGGCCATCGTGCTGTCGCCTGCGCTCGGTTTCGTCCTTGGCGTGGCCCTGATGTTGTCGCTCGCGTGGTTGTTTGTCGGCAAGACGCCGCGCCGCGTCGATAGCTGGTTCCGAAAACTGCAATTCGTCGCTGCGGCGCTCTACAGTCTCGGGCACGGCGGCAACGATGCGCAGAAGACGATGGGCATCATCTGGATGTTGCTGATCGCCGCCGGAGTGTCCGGTGCACAGGAGAAACTGCCCTTCTGGGTGGTGCTTGCGTGTCAGGCGGCGATGGGGCTCGGCACTTTGTTTGGCGGCTGGCGTATCGTCAAGACGATGGGCATGCGCATTACGAAGCTGAAGCCGGCGAGCGGCTTCTGCGCGGCGACCGGCGGTGCGATGACCTTGTTTCTGGCTACGGAGCTGGGCGTGCCGGTCTCGACGACGCACACCATTACCGGCGCGATCGTCGGGGTGGGTTCTGCAAGGAAGTTCTCTGCGGTGCGCTGGGGAATCGCCGGCAGCATCGTGTGGGCATGGTTATTCACCATTCCCTGCTCCGCATTCGTGGCAGCGGTTGCATGGTGGCTTGGGCAGCATTTCTTCTAGAAGGGACGCGCGCCAGGGCATGACTCATCGCCCAGATCGCAATGCCCCACATCATGGGAGACGCGTGGTAGTAAGCCCAAACGGCCCATCCCATCGTTGCGAATGCAACTGCGCTATAGAGCAAGAGGTAACCGCTTGTGCCGAGCGCGCTGGTCAGCTTTCCTCGCAAGGCGGTGCTCGGCACCAGGTGTGTGAGCAGAAATACCATCGTTGCCAGCACGAGCTGTGTCATCGGGTTCAAGAGCAAGATTGTCCGAGTGCGTGAAATTTCGGGAGAGCATTATAAGTAGATGATTATAAAAGATTCGGGCGGGAAACAGCAAAACGTGCGCGGCGTTTTTTACCGCGATCACGCGGGTTGACAGCGCGATATCATGCTGGAATCATCTCGCGCGGCGATCCCTTCCTAACCAACTGGAGATAACATGAGAACAGTCGGACTCGTCGCGATAATCGCGGCGATAGCCCTCGGCGCCTCAGGTGAATCCGCTTTCGCGGCCGATAAAAGCGGCAAGTCGAAACCTGGAAAACCCGGACAGTCCGTCGACGCGAAACAGATCGAACGTGGCAGATATCTGGCAAAGATCGCCGGTTGCAACGACTGTCACACGGCCGGTTACGCGCCGAGCGGCGGCAAGGTTCCCGAAAAAGATTGGCTGACAGGCGATATGCTCGGCTGGCGCGGACCTTGGGGAACGACCTATCCTGTCAACCTGCGAATATACATGCAGGGAATCTCGGAGGATCAATGGGTCAAAGCGGCGAAATCCATGCGTACGCGACCGCCGATGCCCTGGTTCGCGCTGAACGACATGGCGGTGCAAGACCTGCGTGCGTTGTACAAATTCGTCCGTTATCTGGGACCGGCTGGCAATCCGGCGCCGGCCGGATTACGGCCGGACGAGACGCCCAAGCCGCCATACGTCCAGTTCCCGGCGCCCCCAAAGTAGGACACCGGCGGCGTGTCAACGGCTTACCTGGTTGCGCCCCTTGTTCTTGGCGCGATAGAGAGCCTTGTCGGCCGCCCGGAGCACCTCGTTCGGGCCGGTGAGCCGGTCGTTTCTTTCCGCAACGCCGATGCTGACGGTCACGGAAACAGTGTTTTCGGCACGCCGCCGTCCACGGTTCTTGCTGCCCGATTTATCCCTCGCGCGACGATCGCGGTCGCGCAGCGCCATCTCGTATCCGGCGATGTCGCGCCGCAACGCCTGCAAGTGCGGATTCACCTTTTCAATGCTTTTTCCGGGAAAGACCACGGTAAATTCTTCTCCTCCGTAACGGTAAGCCTTGCCGCCTCCGCCCACATGCGCAAGCCGGGTCGCAACCATTTTCAGTACCTGGTCGCCGAGGTCGTGGCCGTAGGTGTCATTGAAGTTCTTGAAATGATCAACGTCCAGCATGGCGATCACATAACGCCGGCCCAGCCCGGCAAGTTGTTCGTTCAATGCGCGTCGGCTCGGCAACGCCGTGAGTTCGTCATGAAACGCCATGCGGAAGGTATCCTGCAGCACCGCGATGGTGAGAATCAACGCTCCAGCTGCCGTAAAGACCGCAAATGCGTCCGACGATGCAATGCGGCTCATTGCAATTGCGAACAGAATGATCGCGCTGCCCAATCCAAGGTCGATCGCCGAACGGCTTGAGTACCACATTGCGATGCTGAGTATGAATGCGAGCGTCATGACCAGCAGCCCGATCTGCGGGACCGGCGAGAGCGGCAGCCGGCCGTCGAGAAGGGAGAGGTAGGTCCAATCGGTCACCGCAGTCTTCGGCGACCATAACACCCACGCTGTCAAAGCGACCTGCGACAGGATCGCCGCGATGCGGTGAAGACCATGAAAGTTGAAAATGCCGCGCTCCCTGAGCACGCTTATGGCCCCGAGATTGAACGGCACGAAAATGCACAGCGCAGCGAACACTGTCCGTGCCGGAAAATTCTTTATCCCGTACCGGAGCAGGAAGTGGTAAGCGAAATACGCCACCGCGAGCGACAGAACCGCGAACAACACCCTTCCGCGCCCGAACGCCAGGCTCACGATGATTGCCAGACCGATCAGGGCATATGCGCCGTAGTCGCGCAGCCCCGCCAGCGAGGCCGGTAATTCGGCGGCGCGCCCGGCGATGAAGTACGCAGCCATGAGGACCGCGACAGGAACCGCAAGGCTGATCAGAGTGCGGAAAGTGCTCTTCAATGCGGACCGGGCGATGTCAGCGCTTCTTCAACGTTACTCCGGCGCCTGCGTCGCGCATATTCCAGTCTCGCGGACATGGATTCAGTGAGCACGCGCAGCAAACGCCTATCAGCCTGCGGGACGCTCGGGTAACGGTGATTATGGTACGCGTTGTCGAGAGTCGCGAGGATGCGGTTTTCGGCGGATGAACTCGCGCGCGACGCGCGCTCAGCCGTGCTGCGCCCCTGAGCGCGACCGGTTGCTGAGGGAAGGGCCACGGCAGCGCCTGGCATCGGTAACGCGGTGAATGTCCTGCGGCGGTTGCAGTCGATGTTGTCTTTCAAGGATGCCTGCTTGCCTGATCACAGACGAGTTTATATTAGCACGCGAACTCGGGCACTGAAGTGCAGATCGTCCGTGTTTCGCGGCGGACGTTTCGCAGCCAAACGACGTGGTCGATGAACTGATTGCATGGATGAAACGGCAGGGGACGGAAAAACCGATCGTCGAACTCATCGATGTCGTTGCGCCGTTCGCGGTCCTGAATCGCCGGAACAACGCCCGGGCGACACGGCCCGCGACGAACCGAGCGAAGCCGGCGAGAAATATCCGGGCCCTACGCCTGAGGTGCCGGCAAGCACGCCAGCCGGAGGGCCCGATTCAGGGCGCAAGCCGGTTTATGTGCCAAACCCCGTTATTATCAGAAACATACAGTAGCCTGTCGTGCAGGCGATTGGGCTGTCCTTGCCAGAATTCAACCGCGCTCGGTTTGAGCCGATAGCCGCCCCAGAAGTGCGGACGCGGAATTTCTTCCTCGGGATAACGCTTTGAAAACTGCTCAAAGCGATCCTCGAGTGCGCGCCGACCATCCAGCGCCGCGCTCTGGGGCGAGGCCCATGCGCCGATACGACTGTCGCGCGGGCGGGTCCGGAAGTACTGATCGGATTCCCGCTCCGTGACCTTTTCGACGCGGCCTTCGATGCGTACCTGGCGTTCGTTCGCGGGCCAATAGAACACCAGACACCCATGCGAATTGGCGGCAAGCTCTACGGCCTTTCGGCTCTTGTAGTTGGTGTAGAAGACGAAACCGCGCGCATCGAATCCCTTAAGGAGCACCATGCGCGCCGAGGGTTTGCCGTCAGCCGATACCGTCGCGAGGGTCATCGCGTTGGGAAGGGGCAGCTCGCTGGCGAGTGCATCATCGTACCAGCGCGCGAACTGCGCGATCGGCTCGCGTGCCGCATCAGATTCGCTCAATGGGGGACGATTCTCAGCCACAAGCGCCGATCGCACCGCACGCGGTGCAGAATTCGCAGCCATCCTTGCGGATGACGGCGGCATTTCCGCACTCCTTGCATCGCTTTCCGTGCAGCAACCGGTAGGACGCCGGGCTGCGCTGCTCCGTGCGGTCGTCTTCCGGAATTTCCAGCACGCCCATCTCGCTCAGCGGATACCCGCGCTCGTCGAGCACGCCCAGCATCGCGTAGCGGTGGATGATCAATCGCGCGACATAGGCGATCGTGCTCGGGAAATTCTGCTGGCGCTGCTCGCAGGGCACGCGCGCAATGAAGTCGCCGAGCGGCTCGGAGTAGTTCAGGAGCTTTCTCAACTTCATGCCGATCCACGCCGGGTCGATCACGCGCATGTCGAGCGATAGGAGCTTGCACAAGCCGTCCAGGCTGTGCGGATAATCCCCCGCCATCCACATCGAGTAGGGCCGGCGCTGCCCCCCGGGGAGCATGAGCTCTTTCAGGATCAGCACGAAATCATCGCCGGTGCTCGGATTCTGCACATCCACGGTCCATGACATGGTTCCGTCACTGCCGGTCTTGGGCTCCTTGCGCGCAAACAGGGCCTCCAGCACCGGTGAGGTCCCGTCCTGTCGGGCAAGCGAGCCGAGTTGGTCCACACGGTAGCGCACGATGCGCGCGAACGCCGCAACGATGCTGGGCACGCGTTGCTTTTCGCCGTTGGGGGGCATCGGGCAATCGAAGGCATCATCTCCAGCCGTCCGTGCCAGCATCTCGAGTTTCATGCTCAGCCATGCCTTGTCCTGCGCGCGCATATCCATCGAAAGTGTCTTCGCGACTGCGCCGAGACCTCGCGGCTGCTCGTTGCCGTTCACCCAGACTTCAAACGGATGCGGATCCCCGTTCTCAACATGACCGACGAAGATCGCGAATTGGCCGAATGGAGACTCCACCATGTACGTCCACGATGGATTGCCGGAAGCGAGCCTCGGCCGTCCCGGCCAGCGCAGGCTCGACAGCGCGGGCTCGGGAGACGCCTCGAGCCGGATACGGCGGTCCACTTCGGTCGTGTCAAGGTCGTTCGGCTGTTCGCTCTGCGGAGAAGATGTGACCGAAAGCACGCTGCCCAGCACCTTGTTGGGGCGGTAAGTCGTAATGCCTTTGAGCCCCGCCCGCCATGCTTCGAGGTATAGGTCCTTGAACTGGGGATACGGATAGTCTTCCGACACGTTGACCGTTTTGCTGATCGCGGAGTCGATGTACGGCGCCACCACGGCAACCATTCGCATATGGTCGAGTGCGGAAATTTCCATCGCGGTGACGAAATACGGCGGCAACTTGTCGACATTGCCGCCGGAATGCCGGTAGAGCCGCCACGCGTGGTCTTCGACGTCGTACGTCTTCATCGAGCCGTCAGGCATGCGCTTTTTGCGCTGGTAGGTCCAGGAGTAAGGCGGCTCGATGCCGTTGGAAGCATTATCCGCAAAGGCGAGCGATATCGTTCCGGTGGGTGCGATCGACAGCAGGTGGCTGTTGCGCAGGCCGTATTGCCGGATCGCGGTCTTTAGGCGATCCGGCAAGCGCGACGCAAACCGCGGCTGCGCGAGATACTGATCGGCATCCAGCAGCGGAAATGCGCCCTTTTCCTTCGCCAATTCGACCGAGGCGGCATAAGCCTCATCGCGCATAGCCTCCGCGATTTTCGCCGCCATGCTCCTTGCTTCGGCGGTATCGTACCGCAGCCCCAGCATGATCAGCGCGTCGCCCAATCCGGTGAAACCCAGCCCGACGCGCCGCTTGGCCATCGCCTCCGATTGCTGCCGGGGGAGCGGCCACACGGTTGCGTCGAGCACGTTGTCGAGCATGCGTACTGCGGGCCGCACCACGCCCAGGAACGCGCCGGAATCGAAGCGCGCCTTCGCACTGAAGGCATCGCGCACGAAGACGGTCAGATTGATGCTCCCGAGGCAGCAGCAGCCATAGGCAGGCAGGGGCTGTTCCCCGCAAGGATTGGTGGTGTCGATCCGTTCCACGTAGGAAAGATTGTTGTCGGCGTTGGCGCGGTCCACGAAGAAAACGCCTGGTTCGGCGTGGTCATAGGTGGATTCCATGATCTGCTGCCAGAGATCCCGCGCTTTCAGCTTCCGGTAAATCCATAGTCCGTCGGGGCGCCGGCCCTGAGCGGCATCGAAGCCCGCACCGGGGGCTACCGCGTGCACCAGTTCCCAATCGGCATCGGCCTCGACGGCGCGCATGAAAGCATCGGTCACGGCAACGCTGACATTGAAGTTCTTGAGATCCCCGTGATCCTTCGCGTGAATGAAATCCTCGATGTCCGGATGGTCGCAGCGAAGGATGCCCATTTGCGCGCCGCGGCGCGACCCCGCGGACTCCACGGTTTCACAGCTCTCGTCAAACACCCGCATGTAGGAGACGGGGCCGCTGGCGGTGCTTTGCGTTCCTCGCACGATTGCTCCCCGCGGGCGGATGGCCGAAAAATCATAGCCTACGCCGCCGCCCCGCCGCATGGTTTCCGCCGCCTCCGTCAGCGCGACATAAATGCCGGGTTTCCCGTCCACAGTCTCGGAAATCGAGTCACCCACGGGCTGCACGAAACAGTTGATGAGAGTGGCCTGCAGCGCGGTACCGGCTGCGGAATTCACACGCCCGCCCGGGATGAAACCATTCGCGAGCGCTTCGTAGAACGCGGGCTCCCACTGTGCCGGGTCTTTCTCGACGGCGGCAAGTGCGCGGGCGACACGCTTGCGGACGTGCTCCAGATTACGCTCGTCCCCCTTGGCGTACTTTTCGAGAAGCACGTCCAGAGTCACTTGTTGCGGCGGTGGCGCGAGATTGGTGTCGTTTAGCTTCATTCCCCCTCCCAAACCGTTGATTCATTTCGCCCGAACCGGCCGGGAGCATGATCATAGCGCGAGCGAATTGAAGGTACCAGTGCTGGATTAAGCCAGCTTGACCAAGATCAATATTTTAACCGGGCAGGTGTTTCGGGACCAAACAGAGGGGTGAGGATCACGTACCACGCCGCGCAAGAAAAGCGGCCAGCACGCGTGCCGTGTGCGAGCGGCGCGTTGCCCGTGCCAGCGCCCGCGGCGCGCCCTGCGCGACAATACGCCCGCCAGCGTCGCCCCCTTCCGGGCCAAGGTCGAGGATCCAGTCGGCCTCCGCGATCACATCGAGGTTATGCTCGATCACGACAACAGTATTGCCGGCGTCGACCAGCCGGTGCAATACCCGGATGAGCTTCTCGACGTCCGCCATGTGGAGTCCTACGGTCGGTTCGTCGAGCACGTAGAGAGTGTTCTTTTGCCCGGCAGTGCGACCTGGGCGCAGGCCCGCTTGGCTGCTGTTGGTGCGGACTTTCGCAAGCTCCGTCACGAGCTTGATGCGCTGCGCCTCGCCGCCGGAAAGCGTCGGGCTCTGTTGGCCGAGCGTGAGATATCCGAGGCCCACGTCCTGCAACAGCCGCAGCGCGTGATGCGTCGATGGATGCGCCGAGAAGAATTCGACGGCTTCGTCCACACTCATTGCCAATATCTCGCCGATTGACTTGCCTTTGAACCGCACCGAAAGCGTCTCGGTGTTGAAGCGCGCCCCCCCGCAAGCCTCGCAGACGACTTTTACGTCGGGCAGGAAGCTCATCGCGATTTTCTTGATGCCCTGACCCTCACATTCGTCACAGCGTCCGCCGGCCGCGTTGAAAGAGAAACGGCCGGCCGAATAGCCGCGCATCCGGGCTTCGCTTACCTCCGCAAAGAGACGCCGAATGGAGTCCCAGAAACCGACGTAGGTTGCCGGACACGAGCGCGGTGTCTTGCCAATTGGCGTCTGATCGACTTCGAGCACGCGTGCGAGTTGCTCCCAGCCCTTCATTTCCCCGCAGCCGGTGAGCGGCGCAGCGCTCTTCCTGTTGCCCCCGGCGACGAGTCTCGCCAGGTTGGTGTAAAGCACGTCGCGCGCCAATGTAGACTTGCCTGAGCCGGACACGCCGGTGACGAGGGTCATGCGGCCGAGCGGGATGCGCACGTCGAGATTTTTCAGGTTGTGCAGATTCACGCCCGAGATCAAGAGTGCGGGAGTATCGGGTCCCACCCCCCGCGGTGCCTGGAGCGGATGCCTGAGAGGCGCCGCTAGAAATTTCCCGGTAACCGATTCCGGTGACCGCATCAGGTCATCGGCGGAACCCTCCGCAACTACCCGACCACCGTGCACGCCGGCCCCCGGGCC
>Ga0153915_10005781_pt1 | contig 11531 bp, 10 predicted proteins | sample Opewatmetagenome_2_FD_107003 | JGI IMG/M metagenome (GOLD analysis project Ga0153915, IMG submission 107003) | Freshwater wetland microbial communities from Ohio, USA - Open water 3 Core 3 Depth 3 metaG | ecosystem: Environmental > Aquatic > Freshwater > Wetlands | place: USA: Ohio, Lake Erie...
TCCGGCCCGGACACGAAGCGGCCGGGGAGGGGAAGGAGCGCCGACTCGCCCGAGGCGGCGCCGAGGAGGCGCACCTCCGCGCCGGCGACCGGCTTCGCCTCCGGCGAGAGCACGAGGCCGCGCAGCCCGACCGCGGGGTCGAGGGTGACGACCACGCCCTCGAGTGGCGCGCCCGGGCGCGCGGCGAACTCCACCGGGCTCTGCTCCCACTCCGGCGCGAAGGGGAGGTGGCCCGCGGCCGTGGCGGCGGCGAGGCGCCAGAGGCCCGCCGCGGGAGGCTCGAAGCGGAAGAGGCCGCGCGGGCCCGATCGGGTGGAGGCGGCGGCGCCGGCGCGGGAGAACGTCAGCTCCGCGCCGGGAATCCCCTCGCCGGTTCCGCGCGAGACGACCCGTCCGGAGAGCGCCCCGTGGGGCGCGGGCAGGGAATCGCCCGCGGGGGGCGGCTCCAGGTGGATGGGGAGGCGAGGGACGCGCTCCGGTGGGCCTGGCCTCTCCGCCCCGGTCACCGGCTCGCCGGGCCGGGCCACCTCCTCGGCGGCGCGGCGCGCGCCGGAGCGGAGCCACAGGACGAGCCCGGCGAGGAGCACGGCGAGGGCCAGGGCCCCGAGGATGGCCCGGGAGCGGCGCACGGTCCCTATATACCGCACCGGGCGCCGCGCGCCGGGGGGTTGACCCGGCGGGGAAGGTCTGTTATCCATCCATCCGGATTAAGCGATGAATACCTTCCCCGCCGCCGCCCGCCCCGCCGCCCTCCTCGGCTGGATGGACGGGCTCGCCGATCCGACCCGGCTGCGCCTGCTCCACCTCCTCGAGCGGCAGGAGCTGGGTGTCGTCGAGCTGTGCGAGGTCCTGCGGCTGCCCCAGTCCACGGCGAGCCGCCACCTCAAGGTGCTCTCCGACCAGGGCTGGCTCACGAGCCGCCGGCAGGCGACGGCCAACCTCTACCGCATGGCCGAGGGGCTCGACCCCTCGGCGCGCCGCCTGTGGCGGCTCGCCCGCGCCGAGAGCGAGGGGTGGGGAGCGGTTCGCCAGGACCGCGTCCGGCTCGAGCGGCGGCTGCGCGACCGGCGCGGCGTGGCCGAGTCGTTCTTCGCCGGCGCCGCCGGCGAGTGGGACCGGATCCGGGCCGAGCTCTACGGCACCGCCTTCGGCCACGCCGCGCTCCTCTCGCTCCTCCCCCCCGCGTGGGTGGTCGCAGACCTCGGCTGCGGCACGGGGAGCCTGGCCGCCGAGCTGGCCCCGCACGTGGGACGGGTGATCGGCGTGGATCAGTCGGCGGCCATGCTCAAGGCCGCCGCCCGGCGCACCGGGGGGCTCGGCAACGTCGAGCTCCGTCGCGGCGCCCTCGAGTCGGTCCCCCTGGAGAGCGAGAGCTGCGACGCGGCGCTCCTCGTCCTCGTGCTCGCCTGGGTTCCCGAGCCTTCGGCGGTGCTCGCCGAGGCGGCCCGCATCCTTCGGCCCGGGGGGAGGCTCGCCGTGGTGGACCTCGCCCGGCACGACGACGAGGGCTTCCGCAGCCGGATGGGGCAGGCCTCCGCCGGCTTCGAGCCCGAGCGCCTGCGCGCGCTTCTCGAGGCCGCCGCCCTCGCCGCCACCTGCCAGCCGTTGCCTCCGGAGCCCGCCGCCAAGGGGCCGGCGCTCCTGCTTGCCCGGGGCGAGAAGCCCCGCTAGAAGCCCCCTCCCCGAACGAGAACGGAGACGATGGACATGGCCACACCCGCCGCCCGCATCGCCAGGCTGCCCGTGAAGAAGACGGGCGCGAAGGCGCGCACCCTGGAGTTCAAGGTCAAGGACCTGTCGCTCGCCGACTGGGGCCGCAAGGAGATCGAGCTCGCCGAGAAGGAGATGCCAGGCCTCATGGCGGTCCGTGCGGAGTACGCGGCGAGGAGGCCGCTCGCCGGCCAGCGCATCACTGGCTCGCTCCACATGACCATCCAGACCGCCGTGCTCATCGAGACGCTGCGGGAGCTGGGGGCCGAAGTGCGCTGGGCCTCCTGCAACATCTTCTCGACGCAGGACCATGCGGCGGCGGCGGTGGCGGTGGGCCCGGGTGGCACGCGCGCCGATCCGAAGGGCGTCCCGGTCTTCGCCTGGAAGGGCGAGACGCTCGAGGAGTACTGGGACTGCACCGAGCGCGCCCTCGACTTCGGCGGCAAGGGCCCGACCCAGATCGTGGACGACGGCGGCGACGCCACGCTGCTCGTCCACAAGGGCGTCGAGTTCGAGAGGGCGGGCAAGGTGCCGGCCGCGGCGACCGCCGACTCCGAGGAGTTCGAGGTGGTGCTCCGGCTGCTCGCGCGGGAGATGAGGAAGGACCCGCGACGCTGGACCCGGGTCGCCTCCGAGTGCAAGGGCGTCACCGAGGAGACCACCACCGGCGTCCACCGGCTCTACGAGATGCAGAAGGCCGGCACGCTGCTCTTCCCGGCCATCAACGTGAACGACTCGGTCACCAAGTCCAAGTTCGACAACCTCTACGGCTGCCGGCACTCGCTGGTGGACGGGATCATGCGGGCCACCGACGTCATGCTCGCCGGGAAGGTGGCGGTCGTCTGCGGCTACGGCGACGTGGGGAAGGGGTGCTGCCAGAGCCTGCGCGGCCAGGGCACGCGGGTGGTCGTGACCGAGGTGGACCCCATCTGCGCGCTGCAGGCGGCGATGGAGGGATACCAGGTGGTGCGGCTCGACGACGTGGTCGAGACCGCCGACCTCTTCGTGACCGCCACCGGCAACGTGGACGTCGTCACCGTCGAGCACATGAAGCGCATGAAGGATTGCGCCATCGTCGGCAACATCGGCCACTTCGACAACGAGATCGACATGGCGGGCCTGAAGAAGGTTCCGGGCGTGAAGCGCGTGAACATCAAGCCGCAGTACGACGCCTGGGTCTTCCCCGACGGCCACCGGGTGCTGGTCCTCGCCGAGGGCCGGCTCCTCAACCTCGGCTGCGCCACCGGCCACCCGTCGTTCGTGATGTCGAGCAGCTTCACCAACCAGACGCTCGCCCAGATCGAGCTGGCCGCGAACCGCGGCCGGTACGAGAGGAAGGTCTACGTGCTGCCGAAGCACCTCGACGAGAAGGTGGCCCGGCTGCACCTCGACCAGGTCGGAGCGAGGCTCACGAAGCTCACGAAGAGGCAGGCCGAGTACATCGGCGTGTCGCCGAGCGGCCCCTTCAAGGGCGACCAGTACCGGTATTGAAGGATCCTCTGCTCGCGAACGGCCACCCGCGCATCGCCGATGGGGTCCCCCTGCCGGGGACGCGGCGGAGACCAGGCATTCGCCAGCGCGACTGTCCCACGATCGCGTGACGCGCGCGGGGGCGTCCCCCGGGACTCCACCCAACAGGGCGGCTGGAGACCCGGTTTGCGACCTGTTAGAGTTCACCGCTTGTCAGGACGCACTCGGGGGCAACCCATCCCGCCGCGCCGCACGAGCTCCCGACGACGCCCGTGGAGGATTCATGAGAGCGACGAGGGAAGCGAGGAGGCCATGCGGCACGTTTCTCGGCCGCGCGGCCGAGCTGGCTGCGGTCCTGTCACTGGCGCTGTCCGGGGCCTGCGGGCCCACCGGCGGGCCAGGCACCACGCAGCAGCCGGCGCGCGTGGTCACGGCCACGCAGAGCCGGCTGCTCGGGTTCCAGGCCAACGCCGGGTTCTCCCAGCACCAGGGGGACAGCAAGGACCTCTGTCCCTTCGTCCCGCCGCTGTTGCCAGCCGGTTTGAGCTACTCGGTCGACGTCTCGGGAACGGCCGACGTTCGCGCGGCCATGGGCGCCGACTTCACGTTCTCGTACGACAAGGACGCGGTCGCCCCGGGGGCCACCCTGCCCGTGAGCGTCGCCTACACGCCCAAGCCGGGCGGCTCCCCGAACTTCCGCATCCACCTCCCCGTGACGTTCACGGTCCAGGGATGCGTGAAGGACTGCTTCCTGCCCGACCTGTGCGACACCATCACCGTCAACTGCGACTTTGAAGCCGGGCCGACGGATTTCGCGGCGCCGCTCGACGGCGACGCCCCCGTCACGGTGCCGGTTTCGAGCTGCACCGTGAGCCTGAACGTACTCGGGGTCGTCGACGTCGGCAGCGCGCACGTGGAGGGCACCATCACCCTCGCGCCCGTGCCGGTGGGCTCGCCCGGCATCGGAGGGGCCGCGTCGGCCTTCTCGGTGAGCGGGCCGGCGAGCGGGCCCATCCTCCCGCTGCTGCAATGGGGCGCCGCCGGACAGGTCCAGACCGCGAGCCTCGCGCTCGCGAATCCGCTGCCCGGGGCCGCCAACGTCACCCTCTCGCTCTCCCCGGTCTTCCACTGGCTCGCCACCTCGGGCGATCTCCGGCTGGTCATCAACCTGAGCGGCATCTTCCACGACGTCGGCATCGGCGATCCGTCGCCCATCACGCTCTTCTCCGGCAACCTGGGCCCGATCTACTCGACCATCGGCCTCGACACGGAGGTGTCGGACGCGGTGAAGAGCGCGATCGGGTTCGACCCGGGCTTCGGGGCGGCCATCGCCGGCGGCAACGTGCCGATCCCGCTCACCGACCCGCAGGTCGAGCAGATCGGCCTCGGAACCCCGCCGACGTTCGGGAGCGTCGTCTTCGCGCTCAGCACCGATGTCACGCCGCCGACGACCGTCGCCTCGCTCGTCCCCCCCGCGACGCCGTTCGGCTGGAACGACTCGTCGGTGACGGTGATGCTGACGGCCTCCGACCCGGGTGGATCGGGGGTGGCGAGCATCAGCTACGCCGCGGCAGGCGCCCAGGTCATCCCGCCCACCACGGTTCCGGGTGCCTCGGCCTCGGTCGTCGTGAGCGCCCCCGGCATCACCACCGTCACCTTCCACGCGACCGACGCGGCCGGCAACGTCGAGGCGGACCAGACGCTGGTCGTCCGGATCGACGAGCAGGCCCCGACCATCACCATCGTCCAGCCCGCGGCGACGAGCTACACGCACTCCTCCACCCTGACGCTCGACTACCAGGTCGCCGACGCCGGCGGATCTGGCCTCGACGTGGTGACGGTACTGCTCGACGGGAGCCCGACGCTCGCCGGCCACGGCCTCGCGAGCGGCCAGAGCGTCGACCTCCTCACCGAGCTTTCGCTCGGGGCGCACGTCTTCTCGATCTCGGCGACCGACCGGGCGGGAAACGCCTCGTCGCAGTCGGTGACGTTCCAGATCGTGGTGACCCCCGACAGCATCAAGGCGGACGTGAACCAGTTCCTGTCGAGCGGGGCGATCAAGAACGCCGGCCTCGCGAACTCGCTCCTCGCCAAGCTGGACGCCGCCGCTGCCGCGCGGGCCCGGGGACAATGCAACGTGGCGGCCAACATCTACCAGGCGTTCATCCACGAGGTCGCCGCCCAGAGCGGCAAGGGGATCGATGCGGTGGCGGCCGCCATCTTGATCGCCGACGCCCAGTACCTCATCGCCCACTGCCCGTAACGGCGACGGGCCGGGTTCCGGTCAGGCCGCCGCGGCCACCGCGGGCCGCGGGCGGATGGCGAGGCGCGTCCGCGCGCGCCCGCGCAGCACCTCCAGCTCGACTTCCGGCGGCGCGGAGAGCACCAGCACCCGCTGCAGGTCGTCGAGGGCGTCCACCGGGCTGCCGTTCGCGGCGACGAGGAGGTCGCCCTCCGCGAGCGCCGCGCGCTCGGCGGGCGTGCCCGGCTCCACCTTCAGGACCCGCACGCCTCGGGGATGGCCCGCCTCCGCGGCCAGCGCCGGCTCCAGCTCCTCGCCTCGCACGGCGATGCCGAGGAAGGGGCGGCGCACCTCGCCGTGCTGGATGAGCACCGCCGCCACCCAGCTCGCCGTCCGGGCGGGGACGGCGAAGCCGATCCCGGATGCGTACGGGATCATGGCGGTGGTGATGCCCACCACCTCTCCCCCCGCGTCGAGCAGCGGCCCGCCGGAGTTGCCGGGGTTCACCGCGGCGTCGGTCTGGACGAGCCCGTCGAGGAGCCCGCCCCGGGGCGTCGGGAGGCTGCGGTGGAGCGCGCTCACCACGCCCACCGTCACCGAGCGCTCGAAGCCGAGGGGGTTCCCGATGGCGACGACGATCTCGCCGACGAGGAGCCGCCGCCCCTCGGCGAGCCCCAGGGTGGCGAGGCCGCCAGCCTCGGCCCGCACCACGGCGAGGTCGGTGCGGTCGTCGGCGCCGACGAGCTCGCCCTTCACCACCGTCGAGCCCGAGACCCGGACGCGCATGGGGCCGCCGCGCCCGGCCACGTGGGCGTTCGTGAGCACGTAGCCGTCCTGCGCCAGGACGACGCCCGACCCCTGGCCGCGGCGCCGCTCGACGCCCACCACCGCGGGAGAGGCCCGGGCGACGAGGCCGGACAGCTCGGAGGAGAGCGATTGGAGAATCCCCATCACCCGCCTCCCCCTTCCTTGCGCTCGCGCGCGCCGATCGCGACCGTGAGGCTCTTCAGCTCGCCGGCGCGCAGGACGCGGGCCGGGAGCGCGGCGCCGATGCGATCCTCCTCGAGGAGCGGCAAGAGGTCGGAGAGGTGCGCCACCGGCTCGCCGCCGAGCGAGAGCAGCACGTCGCCGAGCAGGAGGCCCGCCCTGGCCGCCGGGCTGTCGTCCTCGACGTTGGTAACGAGCAGTCCGCCGGGCTGGCCGGCCTGCGTCTCGACCCTGCCCGGCAGCCGGATCGGGAACGAGGCGATGCCGAGGAAGCCGCGCCGGACGCGACCGTGCGAGAGGAGCGCCCCGGCCACGCGGCGCAGCGTCGGGAGCGGGACCACCATCGCGGCGCCGCGGAGGAGGCCGGCGGTGGCGAGCCCCACGGCGCGGCCGGCGAGGTCGAGCACCAGCCCGCCGGAGAACCCGGGGTGGAGGGGCAGGTCGGCCTCGAGGTAGCGGTCGAGCTTGCCGCCGGCGGGCGTGCGCCAGCCCTCGGCCGCGCGCGCGAGGAGCCCGAGGCCCGCCCGCACGACGCGGCCCGGGCGGGTGAGGCCGACGAGCAGGTGGCCCGTGTCGAGGTCCCCGGCCTCCGCCCAGGCCGGGACGGCGAGGTCCTTCTCCGCGATCCGCAGCGCGGCGACGTCGGTCGTGGGGTCGCGGCCGACGATCTCGGCGGGTACGGTCCGGCCGTCGGGCAGGCCGACCTCGATGCCCTCCTCGTTCTCCAGGTTGTGGTGGGCGGTGAGGAGCACCCCGTCCGCCGACCAGACGACGCCCGAGGACGGCGCGCGGCGCGCGTCGACGCGCACGACGCTCCTCGCGCCCTCCTTCGCCAGGGCCGCGAGGCGCTCCGACAGATCCACTCCATTGACGTTGGCCATGGACGAAGCCTAGGAGCGCGCGCGGCGGCGCACATCGGCCGAAGTGCCAGGGACGGACCTGCTCGAACGGGCGGGTCCGGGCCTTGCCCGCGAGCTCGCAAGGCCCTGGGTCCGACCGCAATGGCGGCCATGCTGGCGTCTGGGTCGGGTCCAGCCCCCCCGATCGGGGGGTGCGGCGGCCTCGGCCTCCCGGGGTAACATGCGCGCCTCGTTTTCCACGCCATCCGGGGTCGAGCCGCCGGCGGCGGGCCGGCCAGGAGGACACATGTACGGGACGATCAGGCGCTACAAGGTCTCCAAGCCGAAGGAGTTCAACGAGAAGGTGAACTCCTCGTTCATCAACGTCGTCCGCAAGGTGCCGGGCTTCATCTCCTACGTCGCCATCGACGAGGGCGACGGCTGGTGGGCCTCCGTCAGCCTCTTCGAGACGCGCGATGGCATCGCCCAGTCGGACAAGGTGGCGGCGGAATGGGTCAAGACCCAGGCGTCGGGGCTCGTCTCGGGGCCGCCCGAGATCACCCAGGGCCCGGTCGTGGTGAAGTGAGGCGGGCGCTCCACCCCGCTGGTTGAACGCGTCCTTCGGGACACTAGGGACAGCCGTGCTCTATCTCCATTCGACCGAACAGCTGCTCAGGGCGATCGCGCTCGCATGCGCGGCCCTCTCCGTCGCCATCGGGATCTGGTACCTCGTCCGACGGCCGCACCTCCACCGGGTGACGAAGGCCCTGCTCCTCCTCGGCCTGGGCGTCTTCCCCGGGATCGTCTCGCTCACCGGCAACATCGCCAGCTTCGAGTACACGCTGTCGCGCCCGTTCTGCGGCTCCTGCCACGTCATGGGGCCGTACCTGCGCGACGCCGAGGATCCGAAATCGAACAGCCTCGCGGCGCTGCACAGCCGCAACCACAAGTTCGGGGAGAACAGCTGCTACACCTGCCACGCCGACTACCAGATGTTCGGGGCCATCACGACGAAGATGAACGGGATGAGGCACCTGTTCAAGTACGTCACCGAGTACGCCAGCACCGGTCCGGACGGCGAGGGCGGTCCGCCCATCCACCTCTACAAGCCGTTCCAGAGCGACGCCTGCATGCAGTGCCACTCGACGACGGGCAAGAGGTACCTGGACCAGCACGCCGACCAGGTCGAGCAGATCCGGTCGGGCGACATCGCCTGTATCGACTGCCACAGCGAGGTCCACCCGCTGGCGCTCTCGCGCAGGCCCGGCGCGAAGAAGGAGGAGAAGAAGTGAAACACGAGATGGCCAAGAAGCTGGTCTTCTTCTCCGTCATCGGGACCATCGCCGCCATGGTCTTCATGGCCGGGTCGATCCTCTTCCCGCACCCGCTCCTGCTGGTCCTCGCCATGAGCATGGGCCAGGGCATCGCCATCTTCGCGCTGGCGATGTTCCTGCTCGCGGTGGCGCTCGATCTCCAGTCCAGCGGCGCAGCCTACATCGCCGTGGACGAGTCGGCTCCCGCGACCCCCGAGCCCGGCCCCGAGACCCCGCCGGCTCCCTGAGCGAGCGATTCAGAGAACCACCATCCCGAGCCGCGCGGCGCGGACGATGGCCTCGGAACGGCTCTCGGCGCCGAGCTTGCCCAGGATGGCGTTCACGTGGAACTTGGCGGTGTGCTCGGAGATGCCGAGCCGCGCGGCGATGGCCTTGTTGGCGAGCCCCTCGGAGAGGAGGCCCAGGACCTCCATCTCGCGCGGGGTGAGCGGCTCGGGCGGCTCGGCGGCCGGCGCCGGACGGACGAGGGCGGGCGCGAGGGCGCCGTCGAGCGCCCAGAGCCCTCGGGCCACCGCGGCGAGGGCGGCGGCGAGGCGGTCCGGCGCGGCGTCGCGCAGGACGAGCCCCCGCGCCCCGGCGGCGAGGGCCGGCCGCGCCTGGGCGCCGGACGACACCACCGCGACGACCGGCAGGCCTGCGCCGGAGGCCTCGCGCAAGGGGGCCTCGAACGCGTCGCCGCTCCCCGCGTCCCAGGCGGCAACGTCGGGATCGAGCCGGCGCGCCGCCGCGGGCAGCTCGCGGTCCGGCGCCGCCTCGCCCGCGATGGCGATGCCCGGCTGGCCGGAGAGGAGCGTGGCGAGGCCACCTCGCGAGAGCGGGTCGGGGCTCACCACGAGCACGCGCAGCGCTTCCATCCCTTCGATGTAACGGGCGAAGGCGCGCCGGGCAGCGGCCCGCCGGCAGGAGGGGATGGGCGATGACACGCCCGGTGCGGTATGAACTTCGGATGGAGCGGTCCCAGCTCACCGTCGGCCTCGCGAGGGCCGGCGCGTTTCCACGAGACAGCCTCGCCGGGGAGGCGCCCTGAGACGGTTCGCCCGCGTGGCCGCGGTCGTCGCGCTGCTGCTCCTCGCGCTGGGGGTGGTGGTGGTCCTCGCCATGCGGGCCGGGCGCGGATCCTACGCGCCGCCGGTACAGGTCTCCCCCGGGATCTGGGGCGTTCGCAGCGCGGGCGGCATCTGGCTCTATGCCGCCCGGGCAGGCCGGGAGGTCGTCCTGTTCGACTCCGGCGCCGACCCGCAGGGCCGGCCGGTGGACGGCCTGCTCGCGGCCCTGGGCGCCGGCCGGTCGGAGGTGACGCACGTCTTCCTGACGCACGGCCACTTCGACCACACCGCGGCCGCGCGCCTCTTCCCGCAGGCGCGGGTGCACCTCGGCGCCCGCGACGCCGGCCTCGCCGCCGGCCGGGAGCGGCCAGCGGCGGCGCTGGGGCGCGTCTTCTCCGTCCTGATGTCCGTCCCGCCGGTGCGGGTGACCGACCCCATCGAGGGCGAGGTGGAGATCCCGGTGGGGGACGGGTGGAGCGTGCGCGCCATCCCGGTGCCCGGCCACACCCAGGGGTCGTACGCCTTCCTCTTCGACGGCGTGCTCGTCGTCGGCGACATCCTCGACTACCGGGCCGGGAAGCTCGGCCTCGCCCCGGCGTTCTTCGACGCCAACCCGGAGTCCAACCGGGCCTCGGTGGTGGCGCTCGCCCGCGAGATGGAGGGCTCGCAGTTCGAGGTCCTGTGCACCGGCCACGGGGGCTGCACGGCGGCGGGGGAGGGGCCGAGGCTGCTCGCGAAGTACGCCGTGCCCTGACCGGGTCGGGGTTATAGTCGGCGCCATGCCCGCCGACCCCAAGGCCGCCCTCGGCCACCACGAAGAGAACGCCGCCGCCTATCTCGAGGACTTGAAGTCCCTGGTCCGGATTCCCTCGGTCTCCTTCCCCGGGTTCCCGGCGGAGGAGGTGAGGCGCAGCGCGGAGGCGACGGCGGCGCTCCTGCGCCGGCGCGGATTCGAGAACGTCGAGGTGCTCACCGTCGAGGGGACGCACCCGTACGTCTACGGCGACCGCATCCGAGATCCGAAGGCGCCCACGGTGCTCCTCTACGCCCACCACGACGTCCAGCCGGCCGGCGACGAGGAGAAGTGGCTCTCGCCGCCCTTCGAGCCCACCGAGCGAGACGGTCGACTGTGGGGGCGCGGCGCCGCCGACGACAAGGCCGGCGTGGTCGTGCACGCCGGCGCGGTGGACTCCTGGGTGAAGGCGGCGGGCCAGCTGCCCGTGAACGTGCGCATCGTCGTCGAGGGCGAGGAGGAGATCGGCAGCGACCACCTCCCCGCGTTCCTCGAGCAGTACCGGGCCAAGCTCGACGCCGACGCCATGGTGCTGACCGACACCGGCAACCTCGACACCGGGCTGCCGTCGGTGACCATCGCCCTCCGGGGCCTCGTCACCCTCGAGGTGGAGGTGCGCGCGCTCCAGTCCAGCCTGCACTCCGGCATGTGGGGCGGCCCGGTCCCGGACGCGGCCATGGCGCTCTCGAAGATGCTCGCGTCGCTCGTCCGGGCCGACGGCACCATCGCCATCCCCGGAATCTACGACGGCGTCCGGCCGCTCTCGGCCAAGGAGAGGAAGAGCATCGCCAGCCTCCCCGTCACGCGGAAGGAGTTCGCGAGGCAGGCGAAGCTCGCGAAGGGCGTGAAGCTGCTCGGCAAGCGCCACCCCTGGGAGGAGAACTGGTACCGCCCGGCGCTGGCGGTGAACGCCATCCAGGCCTCGAGCCGCAAGGAGGCGCGCAACATCCTCGTCGACGCGGCCTGGGCGCGCGTTGGCCTGAGGCTCGTGCCGGACATGGACCCGGAGCGCTGCAAGAAGCTGCTCGTCCGGGCGCTCCGGAAGGCCGCGCCCTGGGGCGTCGAGGTGAAGATCCAGGAGGTCACCGCCGGCCCGGCGTGGAAGACCGA
>Ga0153915_10005782_pt1 | contig 11531 bp, 16 predicted proteins | sample Opewatmetagenome_2_FD_107003 | JGI IMG/M metagenome (GOLD analysis project Ga0153915, IMG submission 107003) | Freshwater wetland microbial communities from Ohio, USA - Open water 3 Core 3 Depth 3 metaG | ecosystem: Environmental > Aquatic > Freshwater > Wetlands | place: USA: Ohio, Lake Erie...
ATTAAAAGGAAAAACTCCCGCAGAAATTGCTGGGATAAATTTAGAATTAGGAAGAAATAAGATTTTAGGATTGGCAAGATATTTAGTTAATAAGGAAAACGACGATTAGTAAACAGTATCCTAATTTTTTTATGAAGAAGAATCTATAAATTCATAAGTTTCTTTGGATAATTCTTGTATAAGTTCTGTGCTTTTTTCTAAATTTTCATTTTTAACCATAATGCAAATGAAATAAGGATTTTTTGAATGATAAACTACCCCGCAATCAGATAATAATTCTCCTTCAATTATTCCGAATTTATGCGCCACCTGAACTTCAGGAGGGATTTCTTTTGAAATTAATTGTTCCTGTTCTGTATCTGTTGTTAAATCAAGCGCTTTTTCAGAAGATGCTGGAGTTAAGAAAGTAGAATAATATAGTGCCTTAAATAATCGTATATAATTTCTTGGAGAGACTGTCTGATTAGTATCCTCCAAGTATGGGTCAGGTATCCCAACATGCACAAATACCCTGTCAATTTCCTGCTGGGAAAGCTGTCTCTTTAATGCATTTTTGGCAGTATTATCCGAATAAGTAACCATTTGCTCCAATAGTTCTATTATCTTCATTTGATTTCCAACTTCCTGATATACCTGTCCATAATAAGGGTCTGCATCTTCTTCAAGTATTGTTACTTTATCATCTAATCTTATCTCTCCGGCGTCAACTTTTTTTAAGATAGCCATCATAACAGGCACTTTAAGAAGGCTGGCAGGCGTGAATCTTTCTCTTTCATTTATACCCAGCCATGAACCAGTTTTAGCATCCTGAATAAATATCCCTACATTTCCTGTTGCATTATATTCTGCTATTTCCCCTTCAAGTGTAGTTTTAAGTCCGTTATAATGAAGTATTATACTGCTATTCTGGATATTTGTATCTATATTTGGAGATACGAGAGGATTAGTCAGGCGAAAAAATTCTTTTGAACTTCCATTATCGACTGTTTTTAAAATAAAAAAAATATTTGCAGAAAGAGAGAGAGCAATTAAAAAAAGGAGTATCCAAGATAATTTTATTTTCCTATGAACTTTCTTAGGAATTTCCCCTCCCTCCATTTTAATTAAAATTTCTCCTACTATATAACATTATCTATCCAAAAATATAAAAGATAAAAAGATTTATGCAACTTATGCTTAACAGAACAATTGAAGAATTAAATAGTAAATATGATTTGGAGTTAAAAAAGGTTGCGAGCGAGATTAAAAAGAATAATGCAAAACTTGTTCTTCTCCAGTTTCCTGAGGGATTAAAGCCTTATGCAACTTTAATTGTTGATTATTTAAAACAAAGGACAAAAGCAGAATTTATTATCTGGATGGGAAGCTGTTATGGGGCATGTGATACTCCTATTGGTTTGGAAAAGCTAAAACCAAAAATAGATTTGACAATTCAGTTTGGGCATAATGAAAAAATGCCATCATATTAATCCTATTACCAATATATTTAAAAATATAAAATCTTTTTTATTATAAGAAGCTGGGGTTAAATAAAATATTTTTCTGAAATTCCCCCAAGTTATCATCTTATTCAAGAATATTTTTGTATATTGCTACTTTAAAAAGACTAAAAAAATTTAAATATGCTTTTCTCCATTAAATACCGAGCTGATAGGATAGATCAGTTGTCCTGAAAAGGATGTTGCTATAATAGCCTCTGTCGGGTGTTCAACTATTAATATGAAGACTGGACTATAACTCTTCATACGAAACTTGCACCTCTTAAGCTTCAATTATAGAGCGAAGAAGATAACCTTTAGAATAAGCTGATAGGTTAAGATTGACATCGGTAGTTATTCAAGGAACTTTCTTCACTGAGTCCATATAATCAGCTTTTATGCTAAAATGAAACAAAAAAAAGCGGTTAAGAAAAAATCTGCAAAAAAAAGATTTATGAGTAAATGCGGATGCGTCGGGAATTGCAGATGCGCGAGCAAAAAGAGCAAGGAATCAAAAGTCAAGAAATTGGTTAAACTTGCAAAATCAGGAAAGAAAAAACCCAAAAAGAAGAGGAGATAAATCTTTTCTTTTAAGATATGAAAAAAGACGTCAATTATCTATTTATTTTTTTATTAGGAATTTTTATTGTATTAGCAATCCATTATTTTATAATTTTAAGATTTAATCTGCATCCAACATTGCAAGTATTAATATCATTTATCCTGTTCTGGATATGGCTGGGCATAATCGCCTTTTTGCCTAAAAAGAGAAAAGATAATTCTGCGGGATATAAATTCTTAAAAACAAGAAAATAATTTTGTTTTTTATGAATAAATGCTGTAAAGTTATTTTTGCAGGGCAAAATGAAGACGGAGTAGTAGATTACCAATTAAAAGAAGAAGTTCCCTTTTGTATAGTAAGTCATTCTATACTTGAATCTGCTTATTCAAGATTAAAAAAAATTGGATTAAAGGTGGAAGAATACCATGACGGGTCTGTCTGCTGCAGAGGAGTATTCACAACTGTTGAAAGTTATTTAGTCAATGGAACCTTTATAAAAGCAACTAAAATAGGAGATAATTCTTATCCTTATGTTGTCGCATTTACTTCTTCTGATGAAAGTGATTTGGAAAAAACAGCTAAGCAGGTTAATCTTCCTTATGATAGGCAGATAATAAAAGCATATTCTAAATCCAGCCAATAAGCATAGAGAATCCTACTGAGAACAGCAATAATCCTGCTATTAAATGCAAGGTTCTTACGTGTCTTTCTTTCCACTGGGAAACACTTTCTGCTGTTGAAAATCCCTTATAAACTATGATTGTAATTATTATCAGTGGAAGGATTTCTATTAAATTAAAATATAACAGCCATGGAAGAGCTCCGATAAATCCTAATGTCGAGAGAGTTTCTGTTGCAACTAACAGCGGAGCTATTGTGCATGGACCGAGAAAAAGAGTTATTACAAATCCTGTGATGAATGCACCTAATGGAGAGGTTATTTTTTCAATAATCCTTTTTGCTTTTGGACGCATCCAGATAGGCATCTCTGTTGCAAAACCTCCTTTACTGTAAAAGAAAAAATCTTTAATCTGCAGTGCTCCTATCAACATGGCTAAGACTGCAAAGGCATATTTGATATATACTGCGCTTTCTTTTAATATCATGGCAAATGCAAGAAATAACTGAACTAAGACTATCCCATAAAATAAGTATCCAAGAAATACTGCTGCTACAAAAGCCAATCCCGCGAATAAAACTTTCCTTTTTTTGTCCTGATTTTGAGTGAGAATTGTAACTAATACAAGAACAAGCATTGCTATCTGGCAGGGATTGACAGAATTTACAAGTGCAAGCGCAGTTATTCTGCTGATGCTTATGATATCACTCATTTTTTATTTATCATTCTATATCTTTTAATTCTTTTGAAAAGAATATTTCTTTATCTCCTTCTTCCCAGATATGCCAGACATAACCAACTTGTTCATATCCTAACTTTTTATGCATCTTCATAGCGGGTCTATTTTTTTTAACTGTTGTGCTAAATACTCTCTTTACTTTTCTTCTTTTTGCATCTTTTTCAAATTCTTTAATTAACTCTTCAGCAATCCCCTTTCCTCTATAGTTTTTGTTTACAAAAACCCAATCAAGAAAATCTGACTTATTAAAATAACCTTTGCTAAAACCAATAAAACCTACAATCTTGTTATTATCAATTGCTACAAAACCATTATTATCTTTATTTCTAATTTTCCTTGAAAATTTTCTCTTTAATTCATTTATTGTTAAATCGGGCCAAACTTCATGACACAGTTTAATCACTTTTGGGATATCTTTAGAAGTTACCTCTCTTATCTTCATTTTTTAGCTTTGATAACCGGTCAGCTCTTTTAGTTTTTCAATTGACTGAACGCCTTCATAAAGTTTTCCATTTATCTCCCATGTAGGTGTTCCTTCTATATTATTCAGGACGCATGTTTGAGAATCTTCCAAACAATCAACTACTGTCAAATATTGATAATCCTCTCCGAAAAGCGCCTTTTGAGTTTCACAATGAGAGCATCCTGTCTGGACGTATAATACAGAATGTTCTCCTATATATTTTGCAACTTCTGCTGAATTGTCTGTGACTGCTGCTCCTGTTGATTTGCTGCTGATTATAAAAAATGAAATTCCAGCTACAGCTAATATTACCAAGATTGTTATTAATATGTTAATTCTTTTGTTCATAGAATTTATTGTAAATATAGGATTTTAAAGCTTTTGGGAATGCAAAATTTAGTAATCAGGAATTTCTTCTTCAGTTTCTTCTTCAACTTTTTCAACTGCTTTCATATCCTCTTTGGAGACAGAATTAATCATCTCCTTGAATTTTTGGAAATTTTCTGACAGGATTCTTACTCCTGCTTTTGTGAATCCCGTATATCTGTCGCTTGTAACAAATTCCCTTATTGTTAATCCGGTTCTTCCTCCAAAATCATCTACTCTCACAATGATGTCAGTGGTATCATTCTTTTTTATTTTTCCTATGTCTTTTTCCATATCTGAATTTAAACTGGTGTTTATTTAAATGTTTTTATTCTCTTTTAATCAAATGGAGTATATTCTGAAGTATAATTAAGATTAAAAATGCAAATAGTGTAGTTTTTTTATGGGAGCAGATTGTCCAAAATGTCACGGAACAGGTCTTGTTAAAGAAAAAAACGGGCAGATACATACTTGCTGGGATTGCCTGCAGAAAGGGGAACTTGATGTTCATTCAGACAGGGTTCCTGATTCTAAAGTCAAGGTATAATTAACATACAATTTTATCTAAAAATTCTCATAGAAATATCTTCCAATTAACTTAAGAATATTCATTTAATCTTTCATTTCTATCTTTATGTTAACATTCTTTGGAATATACATCTTCATAATATTGTGAAGAACTTTTTCATTTGCAGGAAGGTCTATCAATCTTTTGTGGATTCTCATTTCAAATCTGTCAAATGTTGCGGTTCCATTTCCGCAGGGTGATTTTCTTGTTGTTATCTTGAGCTTTTTTGTCGGAAGAGGAACAGGACCAGAAATTGCTATGCCTGATTTTTTAGCTAAATCCTTGATATATTCGCAAATATTATTGAGGGTTTCTATATCTGTGCTGTTGAGTTTTATCCTTACTTTAACCATGGTATAAAAATTAAAAATGAGTTTAAAAACCTTTTGTGAAGCATGAGCTTTTCTTATAGCTCAAACTCATCAATAAAGTCCATAATTGTCCTATACTTTTCCAGGAACTTAAACCCTTTGTCTGTTAGTGAAATAAATTTTTCCCTTTTTTTGTCAGTTGTCTCCCTGATAAATCCTTTCTCAATAAGTTCAGAAAAATATTCCTTGGATCTTGCAGAAGAAATATTTGACTTTCTTAACAGCGGAGTTGGTTTTATCAAATTTGATTCCTCTTTAATTATATACAGCATATCTCTTATTATTTCCAGTTTCCCCCGTTTGACCATTTTAATCAGAGCCTGTTTTTTTAAGAACTTTATATAAAATGATTAGAAATATTCCCAAAGAAATTAAATAAATGAACAACTGGATATTTTGAAAGAAATCGGGAATTAGTATGTTAATTACATTAAAAATCCAAAATACGAACAGTAATCCATATATTGCATATAAGTTATTTTTTTTCTTCTTGCCTTTTTGGTCCTGGTGAGATATATAAAAAATCAGCCCCGCATAAACTAAAAGGAAAAGATTCATTCCAAAATAGACAATATTGTCTCTCTGAAGGATGCTGATTACAGAGATAATTACTGCAAGAGCATGAAACAGGTAAATCTTCTTTGAATTTCCATTCCATCTCTTCCACATCAGGCTGTAGGTAAGGTAAAATATTGCCATCGAACTGAAATACATAAAAAAAAGCAGACTAAACTGGCCGAATCCAGGAGAAAAGTCAAGAATATTCCTCTTATTAAAATAATCCAGCACAAATTTTATGGATGACCTGAAAAAATAGGCTATGCTGAAAAACAAAAATGCCTGCCTGAAATATTTTATTCCCTTATAAGAGCTTAGTTCATACAGTTCTCTTGTCCCGTAATATATCATTAAACTGCATATTATAATTACAAATGAATAAATTGTTTCTGCTCCAAACCCAAGATTTGAAAAATATTCCATTGGCGGCATCATATTTTTTTAACAATTCTTTATGCTTTTTAAACTTTATAAGGAGCATGGATTTTAAGTCCATCCTGTTTAAAAATAATAAATCAATTTTTGATTCATGCAAGTTCATACCAATGAAAGGAGGTAAAAATGGGAAATAAATATCTGTTGGAAATTGTTGCTCTTTCAGTAATTGTTATTTTAGGAATAGGAACAGTGTCTGCATTTTCCTTTGAAGACGAATTCCTAAATTTTAAAGGATTTTTTGGAAGCATTCATCTGTTCGGCAATTCTGCCAGTCTTTCTGAAGAAGACCAGGAAGCAATAAACGAGACAATTTCTGATATACAGCAGGCAATAGAAGACGATGACTACGATGCATGGAAATCTGCAATGCAGGATTTGTATGACTACCAGCTTACTGAGAATTATTTCAATCAGCTTGTAGAGAAGATTGAAAACCAATCTGATATCGAGAGTCTTAAAGAAGAATTAGAGCAGGCAGTTGAAGATGATGATACAGATGCGATTCAAGAATTGAAAGCTGAGCTTTATGACTTAATGTCTGAAAGTGAAACTAATAATATGGGTATGCCAAATATGAATCATGGTTTTAATAATGGAATGCACGACTTTAATCCGGAAATGAATCACGATATGAGTCCAAAAAATTTGGATATTAAACCAAAAACAGGATAAATAGTTTTATTTTTTTTATTTTCATTTTTTCTTTCTTTTTTATGGATGTGAAATCCATCCCGCTTATAAACCAAATCATTTTATTTTTGTTATGGTGAAAGACAAAAAGGTGAACAAAAAGATAAGCAAAAAAGCGGTTATCATCGTCGCTGTTTGTTTAATTGCCGTGATTGGCGCTGTATCTTATTTTATATTCGGAAATTTATCTAAACTGGGCTTTAAGGACAATGGCTTTAATGCCTCTGATAGAGGAGGGAACTTTCAACCAAACCCCATCACTGAAGAGATAAAAAATGAAATAACCTCTTTTTTTGAGAGTTTCCCCTCTTCTTCCGAAATAGAAGAATATTGCAATACAAATATAAACTACTGCATGTATTATTGTATGGATATTAATAAGACTGCAGAGATATGCAGTGAATTAAATCAGACCATGCCGACGCCAAACGGCGTTCTTGGAAATATGAGCGGAGAAAAAAGATGAGTGAACAGCAGTCAGTAATTAAGATAGACCATGTCTGGAAAAAGTATGATATGGGAAAAGCAGACCCTCTTGTAGTTCTTAAAGACATAAATATCGACGTTAAACAGAATGAATTTCTTGCAATTACAGGACCAAGCGGAAGCGGAAAAAGCACTATGGTAAATATTATTGGAGCATTGGATAAGCCTTCTTTTGGGAATGTTTATCTTAAAGGGAAAAATATCTCTGAAATGTCTGAATCTTCCCTGGCATTTCTTAGAGGGAAAACTATCGGATTTATTTTCCAGCAATTTCATCTTCTTCCTACTTTAAGCGCTTTGGAAAATGTAATGCTTCCAATTGAAATTACCAACGGATCAGAGAGGGCAGCGAGAGAAAAAGCTACAGCCCTGCTTGAACTGCTTGGATTAGGAGAAAGAATTTACCATAGGCCAAACCAGCTTTCTGGAGGACAACAGCAAAGAGTAGCAATAGCAAGAGCTCTGGCTAATGATCCAGAGATTATACTTGCAGATGAGCCTACAGGAAATTTAGACAGCATTACAGGAAAATTTGTAATGGATTTTTTGGGGAAAATGCATAATGCAGGAAAGACAATCATACTAATAACGCACGATTTGGAATTAGTAAAATACGGAAAGAAAATAATCCATATCAAGGATGGAAAAGTTGAAAAAGAAATAATAAATATTCACGGAGGAAGAAAATAGTAAGATTTAAAATACTTACTTTCTTAACAATAAGATGAGGCTGATAAATCAAATCCAAAAGAAAAATATTTTTCTCGTCGGAATCTCTGTATTTTTTTTGGCTGTATTTACTGCTAATTTTATTTCTGCTTCTTATGAGGAAAACTTGACTTATTCAACTTCTTCAATTGTTCAGATACAGACTATGAAGTATGATCCATACCCTGTTAATCCGGGAGAGTATTTTGATTTTTGGATTAGCGTAGTATATAATGGCAATACAGGAGTGAATGGAGGAGTTTTTGAATTAAGTCCCTCTTTCCCTTTCTCTTTGGATTCAAATGAAACTGCAACTAAATCTTATCCTTCTCTTTCATATCCTTCACTTATGTTAAAATGGAGAGTGAGAGTTAGTGAAGATGCTGCTGAAGGAATAAATTATTTAACACTGAATTATAAAGTTAATGGCATCTGGTATACCAAAGATTTTGAGATAGGTGTTGCAAATGCACAGACCAGTTTTGATGCTGTATTGCAGGATTCCAGCAGCAGCGAGGTTTCTATTGCTATAGCAAATACAGGCAAGAATACGGCTAATTCAGTTATTGTAAAAATTCCAACACAATCTAATTTTGAAGTAACCGGAACTGATGGACAGATGGTTGGGAATTTGGACAGCGGAGATTATAGTATTGTAACATTTGAAGTTTCTCAAGTAACAACCCCTGTAATGCCAAGCGGCACAGAAGGAACAGGAAATCCAGAAGAAATGAATATAAGTAATCTTCAGGCAGGAATGCAAAGTCAATCTTCTTCTCTAAATTTGACTTTTGACATTTATTATACTGATAATATAGGAGTAAGAAGAATGGTTGAGATGGGCATTCCTGTAGCATCAAGTTCAAATTCAACAAATGTTGCAGGTATGGCTGGAGGATTTGGAGGACAAAAAAGAAGAAGTTCTATTCCAACCTGGTTTGTTATCGGAATTATCGTGATTGCTTTAGTTGTTGTATTTTTCATCCTACGTCATAAATTTCCAAAACAATATCATGCGTTTTTAGACAAGTTATCTAAAATATTCAGAAAAAAGAAAAAGGACAATGAGCCAGGAAAGCTCCCTGAATGGGCTAAAAGTGTAGTTGCTAAAGAGAGGGAGAAAAAATAAATAATCTCCTGAGAAAATGAGGTTAAGGAAATCTTTTCATCTTGCTTTGAATATTCTGTTCCATAGCAAGTTAAGAAGCTGGCTTACTATTATCGGAATTATAATAGGAATTGCTTCTGTTGTTTCAATAATTTCAATGAGCATTGGTGCTCAGGAGCAGTTGGAAGACAGATTAGGCAGTTTGGGAGCAGATATTCTTACTGTTTCTGCAGGAATGTCAAGAGCACAAGGTGGCGGATTTGGGGGAGGCAGTCCTTTTCCGGGATTATCCACTAAAACTTCCACAACAACACAGAAAAACCTCACTAAACGGGATTTGCTTGCCATAGAAACTATAGATAACGTTGAACTGGTTATGGGGCAGGTTTCAGGAACAGCAGATATTGTTTATGCCAGCAAGACTGCTTCAGATACTTCCTGTACAGGAGTTGATGTTTTGACCTGGAAGGATATAACAACTGCTACATTAAGTGAAGGAAGATTTTTGATTTCAGGGGATACATATTCTGTAGTAATTGGAAGCCAGATGGCTGAAAATATGTTTAGCAAGGAAATTTTACTGAACAGCAAAATAATCATCAATGGAAAAAACTTTAATGTTGTAGGGATTCTGGAAGAAGGAAACAGCGTCTATATGCCTATTGATGTTGCAAGAGATGTTCTTGAGGGGGTAGGAAGTGATGAGTTTGATTCCATCTCAGTCAAGATAAGTGATGTTACTATTTCAGATGATACAGTAGAACTTATTACTGCAAAACTTATGCTGGTAAGAGGAATTTTGCAGGAAAGTAAGATTGATTTCAGTGTTTCAAACCCTTCCACTATGCAGGAGACAATGGAAGAAACTATGTCAACTATGTCAATATTCTTGGGTGCAATTGCTGCAATTTCCCTTCTTGTAGGAGCTATTGGAATTGCGAACAGCATGTTCACTTCTGTTCTTGAAAAAACAAGGGATATCGGAATTATGAAAGCGATAGGAGCAAAGAACAGGGATATCCTTTCTATTTTCTTATTTAATTCAGGACTTATCGGATTAGTCGGGGGAATTGGCGGGGTTATTGTAGGATTTTTTGTCTCTCAGGTGATTAATACTTATGCAGGAACAACCACAACTGGCGGAGGGGGAATGATGACATCCATGTTTGGAAGCAGTTCTGTTTCTATGGGGCTTGTTCTTGGAGCATTAGCTGTTTCTGTATTTATCGGAATGATATCAGGGGCAATTCCCGCAATCAGAGCTTCAAGGTTAAGTCCTGTTGATGCTCTGCGTTATGAATAGCGCAGACACCTACGGTTTCTTTCGCTTAATCTTCCCTCTTGGCATTGTTGGACGATTTCTTAAAACCACTCGACTGAAATCATAAGAACAATCTAAAAATTTAAATAGAACTTCCCCTAACTTTATTTATGCTTGATTTAAAATTTATAAGAGAGAATTCCGGGCTTGTAAAACAGAATTGCAGGAACAGAAAGTATGACGCAGAGAATGTTGATGAAATTATTGCTCTCGATGAGAAATGGAGAAAACTCAAGAAAGAAGATGATGATTTGAGGGCAGAGAGAAATAAAGTTTCAAAGGCAATCAGTGAAGCAAAGAAATCAGGAAAAAGCGTTGTCGCTTTGATGAAACAAGCGAAACTTATTCCTGAGAAGCTAAAGAAAAATGAAGAAGATGAAAGGCAAGTTAAAGAAGACTTGGATAAGTTTTTAGCTATTATTCCCAACATACAGAAAGAAGATGTTCCTATTGGAGGAGAAGAGGAAAATGTGGTTGTCAAGAAGGTTGGGGAAATTCCCAAATTTGATTTTCCTGTTCAAAGCCATGATAATATCCTTACTAAACTTGGATTTCTTGATATGGAAAGAGCTGCAAAGCTTACAGGCACAGGATTTTATTTATTCAAGGGAGAATTTGCTCAATTTGAGAGAGCTCTTATTAATTTCATGATTGATTTTCATGTTAATGATGGATTTACTGAGATTAATCCTCCGCAAATAGTTAATGCAAAGACAATGTTTGGAACAGGAAATCTCCCCAAGTTTGAAGAAGATTTGTACAAGACAAGAGAAGGGTTTTATCTTATTCCTACTGCAGAAGTCGTTGTTACAAATATTTATGCTAATGAAATTTTAAATGAAAAAGATTTGCCTAAGAAATTTGTTGCATTCACACAATGCTACAGGACAGAAGCAGGAAGACATGGAGCAGAGACTCCCGGAATATTCAGATTGCATGAATTTGAGAAAGTTGAAATGGTTTATCTTTCTAAGCAGGAAGATTCATGGAAGTTGCATGAAGAGATGACAGCAAGAGCAGAGAAGCTTTTGGATTTGCTTAAGCTTCCTTACAGAA
>Ga0153915_10005783_pt1 | contig 11531 bp, 9 predicted proteins | sample Opewatmetagenome_2_FD_107003 | JGI IMG/M metagenome (GOLD analysis project Ga0153915, IMG submission 107003) | Freshwater wetland microbial communities from Ohio, USA - Open water 3 Core 3 Depth 3 metaG | ecosystem: Environmental > Aquatic > Freshwater > Wetlands | place: USA: Ohio, Lake Erie...
ACTCAGTGCCATGCGCATTGAGGACCTCGGCTTGTGCAATCGGGTGGCACATCGCCTCAAAACGCCCCGGCCAGACCTTCTCCCTGTCTTCGAGACCAAGCTCCTCCTTGGGCACCGAGCCGCATTTGCACTGCACCGAAACCACCTCGAACCCCCGGTTCTCGATGATGGGTACGAGAAGGCTCGCCTCGAACTGGACTCCCCCACAGTAGGCGACCCCGAGCCTCCGATACCCCATCCGGCCGGCGAACTCCATGATCTCTTCCAGGCGGCTCTTGACCGGGGAGGGAGTGTCCGGCGCGTGCGGCAGCCGCAGATATCCCGACCCTTCCTGGCGCGACGCCTGGACAGCGAAGTCGCGGAGCCCGGGGCTGAAGCATTGCTCGGTTGCCTTCGCGATGACCCCGGGCATTACTTTCCGCGGGCAATTGGCCGGTCCATCTTCCCAGGCCACGCTATTACATACCGGCCGCGTGCACCTGGCGCAATTGACCAACTTGGCGTTTGCCTCCACGATTCTCCCTCCCGGGCGCTTATGCGGCTGCATTCAGAAGATGGCTCAGCTTCCCTAGCTTGAGCTTGGACAGACTCTCGGCCGTCGGGTTTCCGGTCCCAATGTCCCAGCCGTGCTCATCATAGTAGTCGTCTAGCATCTTCTCGAAATCGGCCTCGGTCATCGTCCGGCCAAAGTAGTCGACCAGCTTGCCTTCCGTTATGGCCTTGGCCCACAGGCCGGGCAGACGGTCATCCCGCCGGCTCAAGCCCTCCCTGGCATTCAGGAGCCGCCCGATATTCCAGATCGCTTCGCCCTTGCTCTTCAGCTCGCGCGCCGTAGTATCGATGCCGGTCACGGCGCTGTACAGCTCAGCGAGCCGGTCCAGACTGTACACCGGCGGCACGCCGGACGACCAGGTCACGCAAGTACCCAGCGCCCAGTAGACGCACTCGGCGTCCTCAATGTGCCTGGTTATCCGGCCGATATTGAGGTCAGTCGCGCTGAAGCATCGCTCGATCTCAGCCGGGGACATGCCAATCCCACGACACCACTGCTTGATAGCGTCGAGCGGCACGCCCGGCATCGCAGCGAAAGGATGGAGCTCAGCGCCCGGTTTGGTGTTGACTATCTGTGAGAAAGCCATCGGGCTGAACGATGCCACGCGGGCATCGAAAAACGTGGTCGTCCCCTTGATTATCTGGTAGCCATCCGGATCAGTATCCGGATCGACTCCCACTCTTTCCCCGAGGGCAGACCAGCCGCGCGTCATGGCTTCCCCGATACCGTCGCGGTTGACCATCTTTTCGACCAGTTCCAGGAAGGGACCGATCTCGCCCATCCTCAGTTCCAGACCATCGGTGTCTCTGGTCGTCAGAACGCCTCGCTCTTTCAGTCGCGTGATGAACCTCAGCATGGTGATGGTGGTCAGGAAATCGACGCCGGCCCGGTCGCAGACCTCAACCAGCTTCATGGCGTGCCGGTAATCTCTAAGCGCGAGCCATGGGCCGAACATGGCGTAGAGCAGGCGCGATTCAAGACGCGCGCCGGCGAATTCGCCGTCCTTCACCTGATGTACATCCTTGCAGGCAAAGACACAACTGTGGCAGCCCGTCCGACCTATCAAGGTGTCCTCAAACATGGCTGGCGGATAGTACGGGGCCCACTCCGGCGCGACCATCACGTTCCGGTTCGCAGACCGTCGCGCCTGGAAGCGGGGAGTAGCCACAGCTTGCCTGATTGCCTCCGCGGCGAGTTTCGGCAGGCGGTCTTCGTTCTTCACCGCTACTGTGCCGGTGCCGTGGACAACAATCGCCTTGAGGTTCTTTGCCCCCATCACCGCCGCGCCGCCGTTGCGTCCGAGATGTGAGATCTTGTCCACCCAGGCGAAGGACATCGGGATCTGGTTTTCTCCCGCCTTACCGATGCAGATGATCCCGCTCCCCGGATGGCGGAGGCTCAGTTCGTCGTTGGCTTCGTAACCATCCTTGCGACCCCACAGGTCGCTCGCCGGGCGTACTTCCACGTTCGCGTCCGCTATCCCGAGATACACCGGCCCGCTGGCTCTGCCCGTGATGATGAGGAGGTCGTAGCCAGCACGCTTCAGCATCACGCCGAACCGGCGCCCGCCCCCGCTGGCGCGCGGTATGTAGTGGCGCTTCTCCGTAGCTCGGGCCGATGCTGGAGACTTCGTCAGCATCTCGATCTTGGCGGCACCCGGCACGCCGGAGCCGACGAGAGGGCCGGCCGTGATTATGATCGGGTTGGCCGGAGAAAGCGGATCGGTGCCCGGTTGAAGAATGTCGCACAAAAGCCTCTCCCCGATCCCGCACCCGCCAATGAAGTCGCGGGCCACTGCCATGTCCAGCGGCTCAGTTCGGTACCGGCCAGTGGTCAGGTCAACGTAGAGCAGCCTTCCCGCGTAGCCATAGTAAGTCACTTCGCGCTCCTTCCGGACGCCTGGCGCATTCTAGCACGTTGTCAGGGCATTCGCCAGCCAAGTCCCCTCGCCGTGCACCGGCGTAGTAGACTGGTCGACACCGGCCTGCCTTCGATGTAGAACGCGCCGTTGACAGGAGGGCGGTGCTGTACTAGCATCCACGGTGCAGGGCGCGGAGCTGGGGGGCACTCGGAGCGCGCGCCCATGCAGGAGGCGGGACAGTGTTGGATCAGACCAGCCAATGGTACAAGCTCCAGTACCCGGAGTGCTTTGTCAACGAAGAGCAGCGGATGTTGCAGAAGATGTTCGCCGACTTCACCGACAACGAGATCATGCCCGTCCGTGACAGGATCGACGACGATGTGACGCACCAGCAGGTCATCAATCCCATACTGAAGAAGCTCCAGGTTGACCTAGGCGCCCAGAAGAGCATGATACCCAGGGACTACGGGGGCAATGAAATGCTCTCGGTCGTCACCGGAGCACTGAAGCAGGAGCAGATCGCCCGCGGCGACTACGGTATCAGCATGCACAGCGCGGTAACGGACTGGGGCTGGACACCAGCTACATTGGCGTATCTGATGGCCCCCAGTCCCGAGGCCAAAGCCTGGGGCAAGGCCGTGCTCGACCGGTTCGCCCCCATGTTCACCGGTAGTGAGCACCGGGCAGCCTGTTTCAACATGAGCGAACCCGAGTCCGCCTGCGACATCGAGAACGCCACCAACGAAGGCAAGACGGTGGCCGTCCGCGCCAAGCTGCAAGGCGACGAATGGGTCATCAACGGCACGAAGTTCTGGGCCTCCAACGCCGGCGTGGCTGACCTCAACTGCGTGGTCTGCAATATCGATCCCAGGCTTGGCAAGGACGCCTTCGCCTTGGTCTACGTGCCGGAGCCGTGGCCGGGGGTCTCGCACGGCAAGTTCGAGGTGAAGTGCGGCATGCAGGCTGACCGCAACACGTCAACCTACTTTGACAACGTCCGCGTCCCGCGGGAGTGGGGACTGCAGGGGCCGGTGGCCTGGTCGATCTTCGAGACAACCACCTCGGCGCCGATGCCCTTGAACTCGGGGCACGCCATCGGCATCCTCCAGGGGGCATTCGACGTGCTGCTTGACTACACCACGCAACGGGTCGCCGGTGGGCGGCGCGTTGCCCAGCACCTGGACGCGGCAATGATCCTTGGAGAGATGGCCTCGTTCATCACAGTAGGACGGGCGGCTTTCCTGGAGCTGGCGTACGAGTACGACCGGATGGACGTCTACGGCCTGTGGAACACCAACAGCATGTGGGCCAAGGGGCACGCCGTACACGCCTGTATCACACGCACGGTGCCGAGCCTGATACTAAAGGGCATGGAGCTGATGGGCTCCTACGGATACGTCCGCGAGAACCACTACGAGAAGTATTACCGAGACGCGCCGATCTCGAAGATCGTCATGGGCGGCAGCCATCTCGGGTACTTCGCCGTCTGTCGGCAATTCTATGACCTGGACTACTCTTCATTCGGCCCGGGCAAGCTGTCCGACCCGACGAAGGGCGGCTGATCAGGGGGCAACCACACTCTGCGAGGGAGGTTTGGACTATGCACATGCTGGTCATCAATTTCGGTCTGAAGGGCATCAGTGAGGCGGAATACTGCCAGAGCTGCGAGCGAGTCGCGCCGGCCTTCGCGGCCTTCCCCGGGCTCCTCTCCAAGGTCTGGCTGGCCAACTCCGCCACAAACACGTACGGGGGTATCTACACCTTCCGGGATCGGCAGGCGATGGATGCCTACATCAAGTCCGACCTGTTCAAGGCGCTGACGACCAATCCGAGCATGGTCAACCTCAGCCACAAGGACTTTGCCGTGGTTGAGGCGCCCACCAGAATTACCCGCGGTCTTGCCCAACCCGACCGTCTCTCGGCGTGAGAACTGAAGGGGACCGAGGTTGACCTCGGTCCCCTTTCTCTCTGCCGGAAGCGAGGCGCAGGGAGCGATATCAGCCCCTGCGTCACCGGCTGCAATCGGGCAGGACCGCTCGTCTGACGTAGCGATTTCAAGGGCGCCTGCATTACGCGGCTTGACTCGGCTCGCTGGGCGCTTTATGATGAAACGTCGCCGCGCGTCGCTTCATTGGGAGAGTCGGGACAGTCGGCGGCGGTTGATAAGTGTCAGCCAACAGCGCACTCCAAGCACGCCTGACAAAGCACCCGGGCGCGATACCCTCAAACCGAAACGCCACACACGGCCGCCGGCCGGCCGCCGGTTGCGTCAACCGACGACTGCCAAGCGCAGTCCTCCCGAACGGGCCATGTGATTTCAGCAAGCCGACCCCGGTCGGTTATCACTCAGCCACGGGTGGCTGTTCTACCGATGAGGGCAGGGCATGACCTGTCCCGCGGTCTTCCTTGACAGGGATGGCACGATCGCCCGCGACGTGCACTACTGCCGGCGTCCGGAGGACTTCGAGATTCTACCCACCGTTCCCGAGGCGATCCGCCTGCTGAACGAGAGCGGCTTCAAGTCTCTTTTGCACAGGAAGTCGCGAAAGAAGGCGCGGCCACCGGTTTGGCGGACCCTTTCAGCGGGGGCGCTCCGATGCCCAACCAGCTACTGGAAGTCGGCCTTCACACCTTCCTCGCCAGTTTCCAGCAGGTAACCGGTATCGGGTGGCTGGCGATCGTCAGGTACCTGCCATCGGTCATCTTCATGCTGACCGTTCTGGCGGCATACGTTTTCTGCCGGCGGCGCGGTTTCGGCTGGCAGGGGGCGCTATTCACGGCCCTCATTCCGACGACCGTCGGCATCCTGGGCCCGGGGTTTCTCGTGCCAGTCGCTGTCGGCCTCCTTTTCATCGCACTGTCCCTGTTCGTCGCCTTCGACCTCGAGGGGTGGCCCTCGTATCCTGTGCTGGGCATGTTCACGCTGTTTCTCCTCTCGATGCATGCGGCCACCGCGGTCGCCCTGGTCGTTGTCCTCATCCCATACATTGTCCTCGGTCTGAAGGGGCATCTCCGGCGCAGCGTGGGTGTCACCGCGGCCCTGGCTGTCCCGTTCCTCGGAGCCCTAATTGGCATCCCGGCGATATGGGAAAGGCTGGTCGTACCTTCGGTGAGAAATGTGCTTGTACCCCAGACCACCTCCCCGGCCATCAGTATCCCCTCTCTGATCGCCGTGTACGGCGTCCTCCCCGCGCTGCTCTGCGTCGCGGGCAGCTACGGGCTGGCCAGGAGGGGCGGCCGGACGAACCTCGCCCTGGCGCTGGGCGCGCTGGCCGTGCTGCTGACGCAAATGGTCTTCTACGGCTTTGGCTACGGCTCCCCAATGATGTACTATCGCGGCTTCCAGTACGCGATGCTGATGATGGGTATCGTCGCCGGTGCCGGGCTGGCGGCGCTAGGTGGCGCCCGCATGCCGCAGAGAGTAGCAGCGAGGCTGAGGATGCTGCGCTTCTATCCCTACAGCGGCTCTGTCTTGTGCCTGGCGCTGGTCGCGGCGACAGTGTGGGTGGCAGTCCCCGCCCGACAAAGCACGCCGTATTACCACACGATCGACGCCCAGGACTATCAGGCATTCATCTGGATCAGAGGCAATCTCGACGCCAGCTACCGTAGGGCGATACTCGACCCATGGCAGGGGAGCGCATTCACGGCGATCACCGGCAAGAATGTGCAAACATGGACCGGACAGAGCACCGGAAGCGGCCAACTCAGAGTGTACGAGTTTCTGGGCGACGCTTGCCGCGACACTCAGTTCATGGTCAAGAACAGAGTGTCTGTTGTCTACGCTGTGCAGGCTGTTGACAATACCGACCTGATCGAGGTGCGCCAGAACGTCTACTTGCTGAAGGCGGGCGCCGGCGAGAAGTGATACCGAACCCCTGCGCCGAGTCCGTAGTAACCTCCCGCACCGAACGACGTTAAACCAGGTAACGCAACGGAACCGGAAGAGTCCGCGTGTACTTGTCACGCGCTGACTTGCGGCGCGCCGGGCTGGTGACGATAATGACACGCGAAGGCCGGCTCCAACGATGGTGATTACGCAAATGACGAAACAAAGATTGGCGAGGTCGATGCTGCTGGCGACAGCCTGCCTGCTGCTACTGCTCGCGGCATCGTGCAGCCGGCACGGCCAGCCCACCACGTCGCCGCCGAATGCGGTGACCGTGCCGGTGGCGCTCAACTTCTTCGCCAGACCGGGCACGGACCCCTCCCCCAGGCAGTTGAATATCGGCGTAGCCAACCGGATCTCGGCGAAGTGGTCGGTCCGGGTCGACCAGCCGTGGCTGAACTTGGAGCCAAAGAGCGGCGAAACGCCGCGGAACTTCACCCTTGCGCTCGCGACCAGCCGGACGACGGTGACAGTCGATTCCTCAGCCCTGCCGGCGGGCGCCTACGAGGCTGCCATCGCCATCACAGTCGAGGGGCAAGAGGCGCGCAAGGTGCCGGTCTATCTGTTCGTGACCACTGCTCAACTCGGACAGCCGATCGATGCCAGAGTCGAGCCCGGGCAAGGAACGGCGTGGGATAGCATCCGGCTGGAGGGACCGTTCGAGGTGAAAGCCGCGTCTGCCGGTGACTTGCCGCTGCCGGAGATGCCGAGTCCCGGCGATTCCGCGCTTGCCTACGCCCCGGGTGACATGGACATCGAGATCAGCGGGTCCTTGACCAACACCACCGACCGCGACTGGCGCCTTGACTATTGGCCGGCGGCCTTCGATGCGGACGGAGCGCAGGTGGCGTGGGGGCTGGACGTTGGGACGGCGCCCCTGCTGGGACACCTCCAGGTCGATATCGCAGCCCGTTCGACAGAGCCTTTCACCCTCCACCTGAGCTGGTCTGACAATGTGAGCAGGATTACCGTCAGTGGCAACAAGTACGAGCCGTATACGCCTCCGCCCTAGCGTCCGCGATTGGGTGGCGCCAGGTCCTGTAAGCAAATAGGAGGGCCAACAATGAGCAGGGTACTGAAGAAGCTGCCAGCATTTTCGCTGCCGCTTGTCGCTGCACTCGTCCTGCTGGGCGCCTGCGCCGGCCCGGTGGCGCCCGGAGAACCCTCACGCCCATCCCCTCAAGAGATCATGGACAAAAGTCAGGCGGCGATGGAAAACCTCCGGTCGTACCGCAGCACCACGACGGTCGCTACCACGCGGGACGGCCAGACGACTGAGGCGAGCACAGTGACCGAGTTCGTGTCTCCCGATCGCACGCACACTGTCATCACCGACCAAGACGGGAGGACGGAGACCATCACCATCGGTGACGCTGGATACGAGTTGCCTGCCGGCAGTGACACGTGGCAGGCCCATGAGTGGCCGGGGTCCTACTACGGCGTCGCGTCTCGGCGGGTGGAGGCGAACGTTGCCGAGGCGTTCGGCCGATTGGTCGGCGTTACCGAACCGGACGATGAGAAGATTGACGGCGTCGTCTGCTATCACTACCGGGGCAGTGAAGACATGAAGGCCAGGGCGGCGGAGCAGCGAGCTCAGCTTGACCCGTCCGCACCGGGCTACGACGAGCAGCTCAAGATGGCGGAGCTCCAGCGAGAGTGGAAGATCGACGTCGAATACTGGGTCGCCAAGGAGGGTTTCCTGCTGCGGCAGCTAAGACAGACATCAGACATGGTCCTATTGGACAGCGATGGCGGGGAGACCGAGAGGGAGGTACACTTGGCCGCCAGGTATTCGGTCAAATACTACGACTTCAACGCCGACATCAAGATCGAGGCGCCCGCCAAGGTGGAAGGCGTAAACCTGATCGCGAACGCCACCAGCAGCGCCGGCGGCAGTGAAGACATCGAGCACCAGGTGGCCCGGTACGAGATCGTCATTACGAACCAGGGGACCGAGACAGCCAGGGACATCAAGGTGTTCGTCGATACCTCGGCGACCAACGACGGCTTGCGGACGTTCGAAGCCACGCCAAGCCAGGGGCCGGTGACTCTCGGTCCCGGCCAATCGGCCAACTACACCGTAAGCTGGGAGTTCAACCTGGCTCTGATGGGCAAACCGAAGTTCGTTGAGCTGATTCAGCAGGACGTGCTCCGCGCCAGGTGGGTTGGCGAAGATGGCCAGACAAAAGAGAGAGCGCTGCTCAAAGGCTGGATAGTGCCGGTTCTGCCGTAGCCAGAGATGGCCACGTAGAGGAAGCGATGGCAGGCAAAGCGATCGGGAAGATGCGTTGGCTCATCTCGGTGCCGATCGTCGTAGCGGTGCTGGCAGCCTCGGCCTTGCTCATCCTGAAGTTCCGCGAGGCGCCCGGGACACTGCCCTTTCGGGCGATTGGCGACGGGTCGGGCGGAGTGTTCGTCGCCTGGCAGGAAAGTCAGGGCGTCCGCGTCCAGCACATCGATGCCTCGGGGCAGCCGCTCTGGGCGAAAGGCGGTATTCCGGTACAGAAGATCGCGACCCAGGTCAACCCGCGTGTCTATCCCGGTCTTACCCTGTTCATGCTGACCGCCGACGGTACCGGAGGAGCGATCCTGACGTGGCAGGACCGTCTCACCTTTCCGGGGCCGCTCGAAGGGCCGCCGGTGAAGCTCTATTCGCAGCGCCTCAGCGCTGACGGGGAGCTGCTCTGGAACGACGGAGTTGTCACCGGCATGGTGGAGCCGATCTCCAGCGGTACCGGCTGGGTTGTTCCGGATGGCACCGGCGGGGCCATCTTCGGCTGGAACGACTACAAGACCTATTTCAGAGCGCTGCATGATGATTTTCTCCGTCTCCAGAAGGTGAGCCCGGACGGCCGACTCCTCTGGGGCCCCGAAGGAGTGCTGGTTACCGCTTCCTCTCCTTACCGCCCCATGACAGAACAGGACCGGGCGCTTGGCATCCAGGGCACGATAACCCGGTCGTGGCCGACCTACGACGGCCACCAGGTTGTCGTCAGTGACGGAGCCGGGGGCGCCATCGCCATCTGGCACGAAGAAGACTACCCGAACCGGATGCATCGCATCCATGCCCGCCGGCTGGACGCGAACGGCAGCTTCGCCTGGCCGGAACCCGTGCTGTTGAGAGCCTCGTCGAATAGCTTCTCGGATTTCTCTCCGCTTGCCTCAGCGGCTGACGAAAGCGATGGGACTGTCACTCTGGTGGTGCAAGGGGGGCAGGGCGTGGGCGACCCCCACCCGTCCACAACACTCGTGCGCTTTGACAGAGACGGGCACGTGGTGTCGCAACAGACCCTACCCAGCTCAGCATACGTCGTGAGCGATGGCCGGGGCGGTGTCATTCTCTGGCGATACGAGCAGACGCCTTTCGTCGGGCCGCCGTCGGAGAGAAGCGTGAGTCTGCATGTGCAGCGGCTGGACCGGGATGGAAGCGAGCTTTGGACGGACCGGCCTGTCATCGCTGCCGAAAAAGGCGAGTACCTTGACGCGGACGCGGTGGGCGATGGCTCGGGCGGGGCGATAGTCGTCTGGCGGTTTGGGCAAGGCGAGGATAATGCGTACGGCAAGATCTTCGCCCTCGGGCTGGACGCAGCGGGGAATACCGCCTGGGGCGAAGGAGGGGTGGCGCTGTTCACTGACTCGCGGCTGAAGTACCAGGGGAGGCCGACGGCGATCCGCACGGCCTCCGGCACCATCGTCATCGCCGCCGTGGGCAGGGGCGCCATGCGGGGAGACATGATCTACGCTCAGAAGGTGGGGGATGGCGGGCGCTTGCTCTGGAGCTCGGGCATCAGGATCGATCGGTAGCGAGATGGGAACAGACAAGAAGACGATCACTCTCTATGATGCGGGAGGCCTGATCATAGGCGTGGTCCTCCTCGGCATACCGTTCGGCGTAATCTTTGACTACTTCTGGAACATGGTAGTGCTTTCAGTAGCGTGGCCGCGTATCGTCGGGCGCTCGATGGGTGTGAGGATTGGGTGCGGCCGGCAAATCGTCTATTGCCTCTTCATCACCGCGCTCGGCGTCGTCATCGACTGGGCCTACTTCGAGCTTACGTGGGACACCGATTTCGGCAAGTCGGCCGTCTGGGCGCCGGCGATGAGCATGCCGCTGCAACTGCTGCTGCTCCTGCTCCCCATGACGATGCTGGCGATGGTCAACTTCGCCATCTCGTACTCGTTCCTTAAGCTCGAACGTCGCCCGGCGATCACGCTCGGCGCTGTGATGGGGATCTTCACTGCGCCGTGGCTGCTGCCCATCGTGCCCTATGTCGCGGGGTGGGTGAAGTGAGACCCCGCTAAGCCAGCCGTATGCCCTCTCTCCTCCGGACGCGGCCAACGGGCTCGATGCCGAGGTGAGGCCCATCGCCAATTGCAGTTGCGCGCGGCCCCGCGCTTACTTCGTCACCGGCAAGACCACCGCCGACGGGTTCCCGGCATCATGCCAGACCGTTTGTCGGGCTGGCGGGCCGCCCGTGCCGGCGCCGGGCTCATCCTCGGTGTTCCAGTTGCGGTCCCAGCGCGGAAAGCTGCTGCCGGTGACCTGCACCGCCAGCCGATGCCCTACCCCGAACACATGGGCGATCGACCACATGTCCACCTTCAGCCGGTAGACCTCGCCGGGCGTGAGCCACTCAGGCTCCTCCAGCGAGTTGCGATAGCGCGCCCGCAGAATGCCATCGCACAGGTTCCGCATGTAGCCGTCAGGATGGACATCGATCAGACGGGCGACGAAGTCGGTGTCCGGCGCTGAGGAAGACACGAACAGGTCGGCAATGATCCGGCCCATGACGGCCAGCGGCTTATCGAGCGGCCCGCCGACGAACGAGAGCACGTCCGGACGTTCGCTGAGCGGGCGCTGGTCCCGCACGCCCGGCCGCGCCAGCACGATGTTCCCGCCCAGCGTGGGAGCGGGGTCGGCCGGATCATAGGTGAAGGACGTCGACCCGCCTCTGGCGCGCGGGGCAGCGAAGGCCAGCTTGCTGTCTGCCCGAAGGTAGAGACGCCGGTCGGTCGCCTCCTTCGGCGGCCAGTCCGTCATCTCGGCCCAGCGGTTCTCGCCGGTGACGAACAGTCTCACCGCCGGCTCCCGGTCGACGCCGTTGTCGACGCCCTTGAGCCAGCGGTCGAACCAGCGCAGATGGATGTCGGTGAGGTCTCCCTTCAGGTCGAGAGTGGCGCCGCTGGCGGCCGTCCCGAAGTTGACTTCCCCGACCATCATTCCGGGC
>Ga0153915_10005784_pt1 | contig 11529 bp, 7 predicted proteins | sample Opewatmetagenome_2_FD_107003 | JGI IMG/M metagenome (GOLD analysis project Ga0153915, IMG submission 107003) | Freshwater wetland microbial communities from Ohio, USA - Open water 3 Core 3 Depth 3 metaG | ecosystem: Environmental > Aquatic > Freshwater > Wetlands | place: USA: Ohio, Lake Erie...
CGGCGCGGGCGGCAATGCCGTCAACCACATGATCGAGCAGGGCGTGCAGGGCGTGGAGTTCATCGCGGTGAACACCGATGGGCAGGTGCTCGCGCGTAACCGCGCCGGCAACCAGATCCAGCTGGGGACGAGCGGCCTCGGCTCGGGAGCGAAGCCCGAGGAGGCGCGCAACGTGGCCATCGCCGAGCGCGATCGCCTCGAGGAGGCGCTCGCCGGCGCGCACATGGTGTTCATCACTGCCGGCATGGGCGGCGGGACGGGCACCGGGGCCGCGCCGATCATCGCGGAGGTCGCGCGCTCGCTCGGCGTGCTGACCGTGGCCGTGGTGACCAAGCCCTTCACCTTCGAAGGCTCCAAGCGCATGAAGATCGCCGAAGCCGGGCTCGAGGCGCTCGCGCCGCACGTCGACTCGCTGATCGTCATCCTGAACGACAAGCTCGAGGAAGTGCTCGGCGAGGACGTGACGCAGGAGGACGCCTTCAGGGCGGCCGACGATGTCCTGAACAACGCGGTTGCCGGAATCGCCGAGATCATCAACAACCCCGGCTTGGTGAACGTGGACTTTCAGGACGTGCGCACCGTGATGTCCGAGCAGGGCATGGCGATGATGGGTTCGGCCATGGCGAGCGGCATCGACCGCGCGCGCATCGCCGCCGAGCAGGCGATCGCCTGCCCGCTCCTCGAGGGCGTCAACCTCGCGGGCGCGCGCGGCGTACTCGTCAACATCACCGCGTCCAAGGCGAGCCTCAAGCTGCGCGAGACGAAGGAAGTGATGAACATCGTGCGCACGTTCGCCGCCGAGGACGCCACCATCATCTACGGCGGCGTGTACGACGACGCGCTCGCCGACGACCTGCGTGTCACGGTCGTTGCCACCGGTCTGGGCGCCGCGACGGCCGCCCGGCAGCCGAAGCCGCAGCTCGTCCTCAACAACGTCGCGGGGCAGAAGACCGGCACGGACAACCTGCCCGGCCCGGTGAACTACAGCGAGCTCGATTCGGTCCCGGCCGTGATCCGCCGCAATCGCGCCTCGACCGTCGAGGCGCTGCAGCAGAGCGGGGTCGACAAGTACGATATCCCCGCTTTTCTGCGCAAGCAGGCGGACTAGCGGGCGCCCCCGCCGGACCCCCGGGGAGCCTCTCCCTTGCCGGAGGCGCCCACGGGGCCATCCTGCTACACTGTGCACTGCAACAAAACTGGACATGCTCCGGCAACGCACCCTCAAGTCGCTCGTCTCGGCCTCCGGCGTAGGTCTTCATACCGGCCAGAAGGCGCGCATCACGCTGCGCCCGGCGCTGCCCGACACCGGCATCGTGTTCCGGCGCATCGACCTTGCCTCGCCGGTGGACATCCCTGCGCGCGCCGACCTCGTCGGCGATACGCGCCTCGCGTCGTGCCTCATGCGCGACGGCGTCAAGATCCACACGGTCGAGCACCTGATGTCCGCGCTCGGCGGCCTGGGCGTCGACAACGCCTACATCGATCTCGACGCTCCCGAAGTGCCGATCATGGACGGCAGCGCCTCGCCTTTCGTCCTGCTCATCCAGCAGGCGGGAATCGTCGAGCAGGCGGCGCCCAAGCGATTCCTGCGCGTCACGCGACCGGTCGAGGTCAAGGACGCGGACAAGTGGGCGCGACTCGACCCCTATGAAGGCTACAAGCTTTCGTTCTCCATCGAATTCAAGCACCCCGTGATCGAGCGCTCGACCCAGTCCGTCGAGGTCGATTTCGCGGAGACGTCGTACCTGAAGGAGATCGCGCGCGCGCGCACTTTCGGCTTCATGCACGAAGTCGAAAACCTGCGCGACAGCGGGCTGGCGCTCGGCGGCGGGCTGGACAACGCCGTGGTGCTCGACGAATACCGCGTGCTCAACGCGGAGGGCCTGCGGTTCGCCGACGAGTTCATCCGGCACAAGCTGCTCGATGCCATCGGTGACCTGTACCTCCTCGGCCGGCCGCTGCTCGCCGCGTTCTCGGCGCACAAGTCCGGACACGCGCTCAACAACCGCCTGCTGCGCGCGCTGCTCGCCGAGCGCGGCGCGCTCGAGACGGTGAGCTTCGAGCGTGCGGAGGAAACGCCGGCGGGCGTGGCCCGCCTGGTCACCCAGTACGGCTAGCGACTCTCGCCGGAACCCGGGCCGCGGGCGCCACGGCGCCGCAGCAGGCGGCCGAGCGCCTCCCGTGCCGGGGAGGGCCGCATGGAAGCGTGCAATTTGCACAGAGCGTCCATGGCCGGCGTGGAGAATTCCACATCTTTGCGCAGCGGCTGGGCGCGGCGCAGACTGCTCGGTTGCACCCTCACCGAAACTGAATTAACCTGCCAGCGCCCCTCGGCCAGAAAGCGGACGAGGGACGGGGCGAGCAGCTTCAGTTTGGCGGCGGTGGCAGAGTCTGTCGCGACGAGCGCGAGCTGCGAATCCTTGAAGTTGACGACGCGGGCGCCGCCGGCGAGATCGGCGGACAAAAAGCGGTGAACAAGCCCGGATAGCGCACGCAGCTCGTCCGCTTTGGCGAGCAGCGGTTGCAGCTCACCATCGGCCGAGAGGATGCGGGCGAGTCTTTGTGGGCGCAAGTAAACGGCGTATTTGGGAGGCAGTTTGCAGATTATCCTGATCTCCGACCGGCTGGCGAGGGCGAGGTCAGTCACGCTGGCGGCGCGCCATCTGATGGCCGGTGCGCTGCTCGCGTTTTCGGCGATGGTCGCCGGCGCCGCGGGCATGTACTGGCTTACGCTGCGCTATGCCGTGGAGCTGCCGCTGCCGGCGTTCCAGAAGCTGGTGCTCGCCGCCCAGGAAGCGGAGGCCGAGCGCAGCCGGACGTTCGTGCAGCAAAACCTCAACGCCATGGCCGTCAAGCTCGGCGAGATGCAGGCGCAGCTCACGCGCATCGACGCCCTGGGCGAGCGGCTCACCACGGTCGCCGGCGTGAAAGACATCAAGTTCTCTTCGGCCCCCGGCCTCGGCGGCGCCACCAGCACCATGCCGCCGCAGAACCTCTCGCTCGGCGACTTCAACGAGAAGCTGCTGGCGCTGTCCCGCCAGCTTGAGAACCGGAACGACATGCTGAGCGTGCTCGAAGCGCAGCTTTTCGAGCAGGCGCTGCGCAAGAAGATGCTGCCGACCATGCTGCCGGTGGCGGCGCCGTACAGCGCATCCAACTTCGGCCGGCGCATCGATCCTTTCACGGGAGAGATGGCCATGCACGAGGGCATCGATTTTCTGGCCGAGCTCGGGTCCGACGTGCACGCGGCCGCCGCGGGCGTTGTGCAGTTCGCCGGCTTCCATCCCCAATACGGCTACATGATCGACATCGATCACGGGAACGACCTCGTTACGCGCTACGCGCACCTCTCCAAGCTGCTTGTTAAGGAAGGGGATGTCGTGCAGCGCGGCCGACGCATTGCCCTGTCGGGAAGCACCGGGCGCTCCACCGGGCCGCACCTGCACTTCGAAGTCCGATTCCGGGGCGTCGCGCAGAATCCGGCGAAGTTCCTGCACATGACCCAGCCGGCACCACATCTCGCGGCCAACGCCCGGTAGCATCGCGCTTCCGGCGCTCTTTTCCGGATAAAATCTCCCGTTTTGCAAGGGCTTGGACGTCCTTCGGCCGGCCGAGCCCCCTACGATGGTCAAAACTCTCCAGTCGCTTCGCGGCGTCGCCGAAGTGCTCTGGCGGCTGCCGGCGCGAATCTTCGGCAGCCGCAACGAGCGCCTGCTCAAGCAGTACGCGCGGGTCGTCGAGTCCATCAACGCGCTCGAGCCGGCGATCGCGGGCCTTGGCGATGCCGAGCTGCGCGGCAAGACCGGTGAGCTGAAGAAGCGTCACGCCGACGGCGCGACGCTCGATGAGCTCCTGCCGGAAGCGTTCGCCATCGTCCGCGAGGCCGCCAAGCGCACGCTGCGCATGCGGCATTTCGACGTGCAGCTGCTTGGCGGGATGGTGCTGCACTACGGAAAGATCGCCGAGATGAAGACCGGCGAAGGCAAGACGCTCGTGGCTACGCTGCCGGCGTACCTCAACGCGTTGGCCGACAAAGGCGTTCACATCGTCACGGTGAACGACTACCTCGCCCGGCGCGACGCCGAGTGGATGGGCAAGATCTTCCAGTTCCTGGGGCTGTCCGTGGGCGTCAACCTGCCGCACATGGATCCCGCGGACAAGCGCAAGGCCTACGCGGCCGACATCACCTACGGCACCAACAACGAGTTCGGCTTCGACTACCTGCGCGACAACATGGCGATGCACGTCGAGGAGCGCTTCCAGCGCGCCCTGCAGTACGCCATCGTCGACGAGGTCGACTCGATCCTGATCGACGAGGCGCGCACGCCGCTCATCATCTCCGGCCAGGCCGAGGATCGCACCGACGTCTACATGAAGATGAACGAGGTGCCGCCGCTCCTCACCCGGCAGAAGGAGGAGAAGAAGCCCGATCAGCCCGACCCGCCGGGCGATTTCTTCGTCGACGAGAAGAACCACCAGATCGTGCTCTCCGAGGCGGGCCACGAGAAGGCGGAACAGATCCTCGCCCGCATCGGCCTGCTGCCCGAGGGCGCCAGCCTGTACGAGCCGGCCTACATCAATCTCGTGCACCAGCTCTATGCGGCGCTGCGCGCGCACCACCTCTTCCATCGCGACCAGCACTACGTCGTGCAGAACGGCGAGGTCGTCATCGTCGACGAGTTCACCGGTCGGCTGATGATCGGCCGCCGCTGGTCGGACGGGCTGCACCAGGCGGTCGAGGCGAAGGAGAAGGTCCAGATCCAGAACGAGAACCAGACGCTCGCCTCGATCACGTTCCAGAACTATTTCCGCATGTACGGGAAGCTCGCCGGCATGACGGGCACCGCGGACACCGAGGCGTACGAGTTCCAGCAGATCTACGGGCTCGAGACGATCGTCGTGCCGACCCATAAGCCTATGGTCCGCATCGACCGCCAGGACCAGGTCTACCGCACCGGCAAGGAGAAATACCAGGCCGTCATCAACGACATCCGCGACAGCCATGCCCGCGGCCAGCCGGTGCTGGTCGGCACGACGTCGATCGAGAACTCGGAGCTGCTCTCCGGGCTGCTCAGCAAGGAAAAGCTGCCCCACCAGGTGCTGAACGCGAAGCAGCACGAGCGCGAGGCGCAGATCGTCGCGCAGGCCGGACGGCCGAAGATGGTCACCATCGCCACCAACATGGCCGGCCGCGGCACCGACATCGTGCTGGGCGGCAATGTCGAGAAGCAATGCGACTTCGTCGAGGCGGACGCCAAGCTCGCGCCGGAGGAAAAGCGGGTGCGCGTCGAAACGCTGCGGGGCGAATGGCAGGCACTGCACGACCAGGTGGTCAAGGCGGGCGGCCTGCACATCATCGGCACCGAGCGCCACGAGTCGCGCCGCATCGACAACCAGCTGCGCGGGCGCTCCGGACGCCAGGGGGATCCCGGTAGCTCGCGCTTCTACATGTCGCTCGAGGATCCGCTGCTGCGCATCTTTGCCGGCGACCGCATCAACCGCATCATGGTGATGCTGAAGATGCCCGAGGGCGAGGCGATCGAGCACGCGATGGTGACGCGTTCGATCGAGAGCGCGCAGCGCAAGGTGGAAGCGCGCAACTTCGACATCCGCAAGCAGCTGCTCGAGTACGACGACGTCGCCAACGATCAGCGCAAGACCATCTACGCGCTGAGAAACGAGCTGCTCGAGTCGAGCGACGTGTCGGCGCGCATCGCCGACCTGCGCGCCGGCGTGCTGAGCGATCTTTTCCGGACCTACGTCCCGGCGGAGAGCGTCGAGGACCAGTGGGATATCGCCGGCCTGGAAGTCGCGCTCAAGGCCGAGTTCAACCTGGAGCTGCCGCTCAAGCGCTGGCTCGAAGCCGAACCCGAGCTGCAGGACGAAAGCATGCTCGAGCGCATCGTCGAGCGAGCCCAGTCGGCTTACCAGACGAAGATTCCCGCGGGCGCGGAAGCGTCGTTCCGGCAGTACGAGCGATACGTGATGCTGCAGATCCTCGATTCGCACTGGCGCGAGCACCTGGCGGCGCTCGATCACCTGCGCCAGGGCATCCACCTGCGCGGCTATGCGCAGAAGAACCCGAAGCAGGAGTACAAGCGCGAGGCGTTCGAGCTTTTCGGCGCGCTGGTCGAGTCCGTGAAGCTCGAGGTCGTCAAGACGCTGACCGCGGTGGAAATCCGCACGCAGGAGGACATCCGCCCCGACGACCAGCCGCACATCGAGAACGTCCAGCCCGTGCATCCCGGTTCCGGCGGCGAAGAGGCGGCCGGCGACTATGCGGTCAACGGCGAAGTGGCGCTGGCCGAGGCAGCGACCAAGAAGAAGGCGCGGCCCATCGTGCGGCCGACGCAGAAGGTCGGCCGCAACGACCCGTGCCCGTGCGGCTCCGGCAAGAAATACAAGCACTGTCACGGCAAGCTGACCTAATGTCCGTCAACCTCGCGCCGCCGGATCCGGCTGCGCTGCTTCCCGTCCCCGGCGTGGAGCTCGGCGTGGCGATGGCCGGCATTCGCAAGGCGGACCGCAAGGACCTGCTCGTCGTGCGGCTCGCGCCGGGCACCGCGGTGGCGGGCGTCTTCACCCAGAACCGCTTCTGCGCCGCGCCGGTGATCCTTGCCCGCAAGCACATCCGCAATGCGGTACGGGCGCTGGTCGTCAACACCGGAAACGCGAACGCCGGCACCGGCGCCCAGGGCATCGAGCGCGCCATGCTCGTGTGCGACGCGCTCGCCGGCCACCTGGGATGCGGCGCGCAGCAGATCCTGCCGTTCTCGACCGGCGTGATCATGGAGCCGCTGCCCGCGGAGCGCATCGTCGCCGCGCTGCCGCACGCCCTGCTCAGCCGGGACGACTGGCGTTCGGCCGCCGAAGCGATCATGACGACCGATACGGTGCCGAAGGCCCATTCACGCCGGCTCAGGCTCTCGGGCGGCGCGGCGATCGTGACCGGCATTGCCAAGGGCGCGGGCATGATCCGTCCCGACATGGCGACCATGCTCGCGTTTGTCGCCACCGATGCGCGTGTCGCACCGGCGACACTGCGGCGCATGGCCCGGCGAGTGGCCGACCGTACGTTCAACTGCATTACGGTGGACGGCGACACCTCGACCAACGACGCGTTCATGCTCATCGCGACCGGTCGCGGGCCGGCGGCTTCGACGCGCCGGGACCTGCTGCGCCTGGAGGCCGCTCTTACCGACGTTGCGCGCAGCCTCGCCCAGGCCATCGTTCGGGACGCGGAGGGCGCCACGAAGTTCGTCACCGTCGAGGTTGCCCTGGGCCGGAGCGTCGACGAATGCCGGCGCGTCGCCTACGCGATCGCGCACTCGCCGCTCGTGAAGACCGCGTTCTTCGCCTCCGACCCGAACCTCGGCCGCATCCTGGCGGCGATCGGCTACTCGGGCGTCGCGCGCCTCGACGCGAGCCGGGTCGACCTCTACATCGACGGCATTCGCGTGGCGCGGTCCGGGGCGCGCGACCCGCACTATCGCGAGGAGACCGCCATCGCCGCCATGAAGAAGCCGGAGTTCACCGTGCGTGCGGTCCTGAATCGCGGCAAGGCCGCCGCCACGGTGTGGACTTGCGATCTTTCTTTCGACTACGTGAAAATCAACGCCGAATACCGCTCCTAGGGCCGAGCTTGAGCAAAGAACTCGAACAAATCCTGAAGCGGCTCGACCAGCTGCTGCCCCCCGCGGCGCCGGCGACCGACTGGTCGGCGAGCATCGCTTTCCGCTGGCGCGCGGGCGGTCGGGCACCCGGCGGTCGAAGTGCCACGGCAGGATGGCTGCAGCCGGTGCGCCAGGTGCACGGGATCCGGCTGGCAGACCTGCGCGGCATCGACCGCCAGATCGAGCGGGTCGAACAGAATACCCGTCAGTTTCTCGAAGGGCGCCCGGCGAACAACGTGCTCCTCACCGGTGCGCGCGGCACCGGCAAGTCCTCGATTGTCAAAGGACTGCTCAACAAGTACGCGCGGCAGGGGTTGCGCCTCATCGAGGTCGAGAAGAACGATCTGGTCGATCTGCCGAGCATCGTCGACCAGGTGGCGGGCCGGCAGGAGCGCTTTCTCGTCTTCTGCGACGACCTCAGCTTCCAGGGGGCGGAAGAGGGCTACATCGCGCTCAAGGTGGCGCTCGACGGCTCGGTGTCCACGACCTCGGAGAACATGCTGATCTATGCCACCTCGAACCGCCGCCACCTGATGCCCGAATACATGGCGGAAAACCTCGAGACGCGCTATGTCGGCGACGAGATTCATCCCGGCGAGACCGTCGAGGAGAAGATCTCGCTCTCCGAGCGGTTCGGCCTCTGGGTGACGTTCTATCCGTTCGACCAGGACGAGTACCTGGCGATCGTCGGGCACTGGCTGAAGACCCTGGGCGTCAGGGAAACGGATGCGGCGCGCGAGGAGGCGCTCCAGTGGTCGCTGCAGCGCGGCTCGCGCAGCGGGCGCGTCGCCTACCAGTTTGCGCGCGACTGGGCGGGGCGCCACGCCAAGAAAAAATGAGGTGATCGAGGTCGCCGCCGCGGTGCTCGAGCGGCCCGACGGCACCTTCCTCCTTGCCCAGCGCCCGCCCGGCAAGGTCTACGAGGGCTACTGGGAGTTCCCCGGCGGCAAGGTCGAGCCCGGCGAGGACGCGGCGCGCGCGCTGGCGCGCGAGCTGCACGAGGAGCTCGGGATCGACGTTCGGCGCGCCTATCCGTGGCTCGTGCGCGTCTACACGTATCCCCATGGCACCGTGCGCCTCCATTTCTTCCGCGTCACCGCGTGGCAGGGCGAACCGCACCCGCGCGAGGACCAGGCGATTGCATGGCAGAGCCGCGGAGCCGCCAGCGTCGCGCCGATGCTGCCCGCCAATGCGCCGGTGCTCGCCGCCCTTGCGCTGCCGCACGAGTACGCAATCACGGACGCCGCGCGCATCGGCGTGCCGCAGATGCTCGAGCGCATCGAGCGACGTCTCTCGGCGGGCTTGAGGCTCCTGCAGATCCGCGAGGCCGGCCTTTCGACGGCCGAGCGGACCCTCTTCACGGCGCAGGCGATCGGCCTTGCGCACCGCTATGGATGCCGTGTGCTGACGAAGGAGCCGGCCGAAGGCGCCGACGGCTGGCATTTCACGGCCGCCGAGCTGATGCAGCTCGCCGCGCGGCCCGCAGGCGGCCTCGCCGCGGCGTCGTGCCACACGCGCAAGGAGCTCGAGCGCGCCATGGCGCTCGACCTGGATTTCGCCGTGCTGGGCCCGGTGGTCGAGAAGGGTGCCGACGAGCCGCTCGGATGGAAGGGCTTCGCCGAGCTGGCGCGGGGGGCGAGCATTCCGGTCTATGCGATTGGCGGCGTCCGACCCGCCCATCTCGAGACGGCATGGGCCCACGGCGCGCATGGGCTGGCCATGATCCGCGCCGCCTGGACCTAGGAACCGGCTCGAATCGCCGCCGTCGCGCCGTCCCGCGTAGGACCAAGGTCCCATTTCTTCACCCGATTCGCTCGCGCACACTAGGCCCACCGCAGTCGGTATTAGGGTGAAGGAGCGACCATACCGCATGGCCTGCATGAGGCTCGGTTGAGCTGGGCGATCCTCCGCATGGCATTTGCGGCGGGGCTGCTCTGCTGGGCTTGCGGTTCTGCGTTCGCTCAGCGCGCCGCCGGCGCCGCCACGGTCTCCGCAAAGCCCCGCATCGGCCTCGTGCTGTCCGGCGGCGGCGCCCGGGGGCTCGCGCATATCGGCGTCCTGAAGGTCCTCGAGGAGCTGCGCGTGCCGGTGAGCTGCGTGACGGGGACCAGCATGGGCGCCATCGTCGGCGGGGCGTACGCGGCAGGAACGCCGCCGGCAGAACTGGAAGCATTTGTCCGCAAGGCGGACTGGGACGAGGTGTTCCGGGATCGCCCGCCTCGCAGGGACATCTCCACGCGGCGCAAGACCGACGAATACAAGACGCTTTTCGCCCCCGAATACGGGGTCACGCGCGAAGGTCTCGTCCTGCCGAAAGGCGTCATCGCCGGCGTCTCCGTCGAGGGCTTTTTCCGGGGGCTCACGGAGCCGGCCATCGACATCGTCGATTTCGACAAGCTGCCCATTCCGTTTCGCGCGGTCGCCGCGGACATCGAGACCGGCGAGGCGGTCGTGCTCTCGCACGGCAGCCTTTCACGGGCCATGCGGGCCAGCATGTCGGTTCCCGGCGCTCTCTCCCCGGTCGAGATCGAGGGGCGGCTGCTGGTCGACGGCGGCATCGCGAACAACCTGCCCATCGAAGAGGCGCGCAAGCTCTGCGCCGACGTCGTCATCGCGGTCAACATTTCCACTCCGCCCCTGAAGCGCGAGCAGATCACCTCGGCGCTCAGCGTCGCCAGCCAGCTCATCAATTTCCTGGGCAAGGTCAATGTCGAGCGGCAGCTGAGATCGCTTGGCAGCCGCGATGTCCTCATCGCCCCGGACCTCGGCGACATTTCGGCGGCCAGCTTCGAGCGCTCCGCCGATGCGATCCGCATCGGGGAGCAGGCGGCGCGCGCGCTCGCCGCATCGCTGAGCCGCTACAGCGTGCCGCCCGAGCAGTATGCGGCGCTGCGCCGCCGGCAGATTGCCGAGCACAAGCCGCTGGGCTCGGTCGACGAGATCCGGTTCGAAGGGCTGCAACGGACGAACCCGGCGGTGCTGCGCTCGCTCGTCTACAGCAAGCCGGGCGAGCCGCTCACCGAGGAGAAAGTCAGCGCCGACCTGCGGCGCATCTACGGCCGCGGCGACTTCGAGAGCATCGACTATCACATCCGGTCCGAGGACGGCCGGCGAATCATGGTCATCGAGCCGAAGGAGAAGGAGTGGGGACCCGACTACATGCGCTTCGGGCTCGGTCTCGCCACCGACTTCCAGGGCGAGAATTTCTTCAACATCCTCGCGCAGTACCGAAGGACGTGGCTCAACAAGCTGGGCGGGGAGTGGCTCAGCGAAGCCCAGATCGGACAACAGAGCTTTCTTTCCACCGAGTTCGTGCAGCCGGTGGAGGAACGCGGCCGCTATTTCGTCTCGCCCTATGCAAGGATCGGCCAGCACCTGCAGCCCGTGTTCGCCGAGGGGAATCGGGTCGGAGAATACGAGACGAAGGAGACGCGCCTGGGACTCGATGGCGGTGCTTTCCTCGGTACCTGGGGCGAGGCGCGGCTCGGCGGCGTGTGGCGGGCGGTGAACGCAACCACCATCACCGGCCCGCAGGTACTGCCGGAAGCGCACGAGACGACGGCGGGGCTGCGCGCCTTTCTTTTCGTAGACCAGCTCGATAACGCGTGGTTTCCTCGCGCGGGCTACCGCATGACGCTCACCGCGTACGCCGCGCAGGAATCCTTCGGGTCCGACAACGAGTACCGCAAGTTCGATGGCGAAGCCCTCGCGGCCAGGAGCTGGCGCGCGCACACCCTGAGCCTCAAGGTCTCCGGCGGCGCCGATCCCCAGTCGAACATGCCGGCCTACGAGAATTTCAAGCTCGGCGGACCGCTTCGCCTTTCCGGCTACCGCATCGACGAGTTCTCGGGCGACC
>Ga0153915_10005785_pt1 | contig 11528 bp, 7 predicted proteins | sample Opewatmetagenome_2_FD_107003 | JGI IMG/M metagenome (GOLD analysis project Ga0153915, IMG submission 107003) | Freshwater wetland microbial communities from Ohio, USA - Open water 3 Core 3 Depth 3 metaG | ecosystem: Environmental > Aquatic > Freshwater > Wetlands | place: USA: Ohio, Lake Erie...
GATCAGCGGCTGATGCGGCGAATGAATCGCTGGCGCGCCCCGCGTTGGGTACGCATCTGGATGATCGCCGCCACGCGCATGGGCGATGGCTGGATTTGGTATGGTCTCGGTCTGATGTTGCTTGCGTATGGCGGCCCGCGGCGATTTTCTGCCGTGGGCGCAGCAGGGGCAGCAGCCATTCTGGGCATTTTCGTTTTCAAAGCACTGAAGGGGCTGAGCCAGAGGCCGCGGCCTTGCCAAATCGAGCCCCACTGCTGGTCGAAGGTGCTGCCGCCGGATCAGTTTTCGTTTCCCTCGGGCCACACGATGACGGCGTTTTCCATCGCTCTGGTCGTGGGCTACTTCTATCCTTCGCTGGAAGGAATGCTCTTCTTCATGGCGGTGAGCATCAGCGCTTCCCGAATTGTCCTGGGAATGCATTTCCTGAGCGACGTCCTTGCCGGGGCGGTTCTGGGCGTCGCGCTCGGTTGCGCCAGCATCACCGCGTTTGCCTCAATGGGACTCGCCTAGTGCCGTTCCAACTATTCGGAACCATCCTGAGCCTGACATGCGATCCGGCTTGAGCAGGAAGTTTGTGACGCCGCTTTAGCCGGGAAAAGTTGAAACGGCACTAGTCCAGAAGCACTCGAGCCGCGCCAGCACTCCACTCGCTCTGCCGCGATCTTTCCTCACATTGGTCTCGGATGAGCGACGAGCGCTTCGCGGAAGGCCGCGAGATTATTTTTGTCGACGATGACGGTGCCGGTATCTACCCAGGCGGGCATCGGAGCCGCCGGAGCGGTGCGCCAATCCTTGAATTCGTGAACCGCGTTGTGGTGCAGGTCGTCGAGGAACTTGAGCCCGTAGTAGCTCATCACATACGGTTTCTGCACGACGGTCGCGGTAATAGCGCCGCGCTGAATCCACTCCAATGTTTCCGGATCCTTGTCGAAGGCCACAATGCGAATCTTGCCCGTAAGATCCACGCGGTGGAGCGCATCAGCCGCGCCCGCGCCTCCCGAAGCTTCGAGGCAAATAATTCCGTCCGGCTTATCCTTGCTTTGCAGGAGGACGGATATCGCATCATACGCGTTCCGCGGATCGCCCTTGTCATCGATGGTCTTGGTGACTTTTATCCCCGGAAATTTCTTGAGTGCTTCATTAACGCCGCGGACCCGTTCGCCGAGATTGAACTGGCCGGGAATGGTGATGACCACAACATTTCCTTTGCCACCGAGAAGCTCCCCCATGCGCTTGCCACTTTCCTGGCCCGCGCGGTAGTTGTCCGTGCCCACAAAAAGAACACGGTTGGATTCAGGGGAGTCGGCGTCCACGCAGATGACCGGGATGCCCTGCTGGACAGCCGTGTTGATGGGAGCCCTGAAAATTTCCGGGGTTGACGCGGAGAGCAAAATGCCGGAGGGTTTTTGCGCCACCGCCTTCTCAAAAGCGGCAAGTTCATCGGTGGGAGAAAAAGCTTCAGGGCCGGTAAGCTCCGCCTTGACGCCCAGCTGCTTGGCCGCGTCGTTCAGTCCCGCCTCCGCCTCTTGCCAATAGGGTAGGCTAGTGTTGAAAGCCACGAATACATAGCGCTCCTCGGGTTGGTGGTACGGCGGCGGGCCGCAGGCCGCCAGCAGGGCTGCCAGCGAAATCGCGGAGAAAAGAATGTGAACTCGCCGAATTTGCATGGGAGGCCTCCTTTCAGAAGTTTTTCAAGCGCGGAAAAATCGGGGGAATCGATCCGGGGCCGAATTGCTTTGTCGCCGCCTAAGCCTATCACAGCGGGGCGTCCGGGGGAGAGTGTTGGCAATCGATAGTCGAAAGCTGAGTGGCGGGAGAAGCGGATTTGGTTTGCGGCGCAAACTAGATTGCAATGCAGACCAGTTTGCAGGTGCGTAAATTTGGTTTGCAATGCAAACTAGATTGCATTGCAGACTAGTTTGCAATGCAGACTGAATTGCCGTCCCAGCGGTAGAGTGCAAAAGCACAGCAACTAATGTCTCACAGACGGGCGGGGCAAGCCCCGCCCCTACAATGGGTTGCAAATATTTGCTGCTCCGAAAGAGTCCACTTTCGCTCCACGCTTTTCCCAGTTATTTACGGGACACAATACTAGATTGGGTCATGGACAGGTCCACCGGCAATCCTCAGGCGTAACCGCGAGAAGGGGCGAACACGCCTGCGGGCCCGCTGCAGGCCCAAATCCTCGAAGCCAAGCGCCTGTGGCACGCCGCCGCGGTTGAGGACCTGCCAAGCCTTCTCGCAGGCTCGTGCGGCTTGTGCCCTGATTCTCGCCGCTGCTCTTTTTGCACAGCGGAGTTTTTCGATTCTCCTTGACACGCACATTCTTGGGGAACAAGCTCGTGCTGAGGTTTCGCCGTTGGTGGCGAGACTCCCTTTCCGTAGTCCCAGCGCAGTTTCATTAAAAGCCAAGCTCCGCCTTGAGCGCTAAGAGGGCAGTACGTCCTCGGCTCCTTTTTCTCCGTTCGCGCGGGGGCAAAGCTCCTGTCCGACGTGCAGGACTGCACGCCCAAGACCGCAGCGGTTGCAGGCCACGCCACTCGAGTCCGACTCGCTTCATGCGAGGATAAATTTCGAATTTCTAAAATAGGAGAACACCCCATGTCAGAAAATAACAAAGCTATCGTCCGTCGTCTGTTTGAAGAAGTTTGGAACAAGGGCAATCTGTCGATGGCAGATGAGCTGTTTGCCCCTACCTACGACCACCATGACGCTTCGACACCCGATGTTGGGCGTGGCCCCGAGAGTGAGAAGAAGAGAGTGACGCTCTACCGCACTGCTTTCCCCGACATGCGATTGACGATCGAGGACATCATTGCCGAAGGCGAAACAGTGATGGCCCGTTGGTCCTGTCGAGGTACCCATAAAGGTAATCTCAGCGGGATTGCGCCAACGGGGAAGCAATTCACCATCTCCGGGGTAAGCATCGCCCGCTTCGCTGCCGGCAAGATGGTAGAAGGCTGGATCAACTGGGACGCTCTGGGCCTTATGCAGCAGCTCGGCGTCGTCCCTGAGCTCGCCAAAGCCAAAGCCGCCGCCGCAAGGTAGCCGTCCCGGCTTTCCCAAAAACAACGGAAGGCCCGACCACACATCGGGCCTTCCTTCAAATCTGCGGAAATGGCGGGTGGGTCCTCTCGCGGCAAGCCTCAGGCGTAACCGCGAGGAGAGAGAACAGTGGTCAGTGAAGAGAGAAGAGAAAAACCCCACGCCCCCGGCCGAGTCGGGGTAAACGCCATCGGCGCATGGAGCACCGGGCTGGTTATCGGGCGGAACTGACTCCACTTAGTTCATCGGCAAGGCGTTGCGCATTGTAGAGCTTGCGCAAGGTTTCGGTGATGACGCCGGTATGTACGGAGACGGAGCGATTCACGGCATCGCTGTAAACAAAATCTCCCACCAGCGATTCGATGTTGCCATCGAAGATGAGGCCGACGATTTCCGCATTGCGATTGATTACCGGGGAACCTGAATTCCCGCCGACGACGTCATTGGTGGAGACGAAGTCAACAGGCGTCGACAAATCCAGCTTGTCGCGTCCAGCAGAGTAGCGCGGCGGAAGGGCGAACGGCCCCTTAAAGTCGAAACTCTGCGCGCGATCGTACAACCCATAGAGAGTGGTTTTGTAGGGCGCCTTCGTTCCGTTCATGGGATAGCCCTTCACCTGGCCGTAGGAAAGACGCAGGGTAAATGTGGCGTCGGGGTAGGTATTTTTCCCATAGGCCGCGAAGCGCGCCTTCCCGAGCTTTTCGCCTGCCTGTTGCAGCACGCCATCCACGTTCTCTTCCGACCACTTGATGTTTTCGCGGCGGATCGGATCCAGATTCCGCTGCAAGACGATCATCGGATCGGTGGAGGCGGCCACCGCCGATTCACCACCCTGCACCAGCTTTTTCCGCACCTCCGGGTCGGCGAGTTTTGTACCGTTCACAATCTCCGTGGCGGCATCCTTCGGGGAGCGCCCGCGGAGAACAATTTTCACGAACGGATCTTCGGGTCCCAGTTCTTGCAAGCCTTGTTCCAAAGAAGCGGTCATCCGCGCGATTTCAAACGCCGGATAGATCGGAGCAGGAGAGAACAAGTTGAATCGCGTGGAATCGAGCTGTGCCTGGTGGTAGCCTTCGAGGCGTTCTCCGTCGGGCTTCTTGATCTCCGCAACGTATTCCACGATTCTGGCGCCGATCGTCCCAAGTTGCGAATCCGTACTTTGAAAGAAAGATTGCTTGATCCTGAGGGAATTTTTTCTCATGGCTTCCGCGATGGCGTCCCAAGCTCCCCCATACGACTGTTTCCACTGGGAATTGCTCGTCACCTTGGACTTGAACTCTTCTTCATCGCTCTTTTTCTTGTCCATGACATTCTTATCGAGGAGACCCTTGTAACTTCCTTCGAAGGATTTCAACCCGTTTTCTAGGCCAAAGATGCGCGAGCTGGCTTGGCGGGCCTGCTCTTCGCCGAGGGCCTCGTAAGCTTTCAGCGCGGCAATGCGATGCTTAAAGCGTTTGATCAGATTGGGCTCGAGATAGTCCCGCTCGAATTCAAGCTGGGCGAAAGTGTCCAGGCGTTGCGTCGAACCCGGGTGCCCGGCGACAAAAACCAATTCGTTTTCGCTCGCGCCCTTGGTATTCCACTTCAGGTAATTCTTGTTTTCGAGGGGCTTCCCATTTTCATAAATGCGAAATAGCGCAAAATCCAAATCGTAGCGCGGGTAGGTAAAGTTGTCCGGGTCGCCCCCGAAAAAGGCAATCTGCTGCTCCGGGGCGAACACGATACGCACATCGGTGTACTTCTTGTAGCCGTAGAGCCAATATTCGCCGCCTTGATAGAGCGTCACGATATCGGAGCGCAGGCCGGTCTTCTCCGTGCTCTCGCGCTCGATGTCCGCCAGAACCGCTTTGCGCGCGGCAAACTCTTCCTGATCCGTTTTCGCATTCTTCACCGCTGAGCGCACGCGTTCCGTCACATTTTCCATGGAGACGAGCACATTTACTTCCAGATCAGGCGATTTCATCTCTTGATCGGGCGTGGCCGCATAAAATCCGTCCTTGATGTAGTCGTGTTCCGCCGAGGAGTTCTTCTGTAACTGTCCGCGTGCCACATGATGGTTGGTCAGGACCAGGCCGCGGGCGCTTACGAATGATCCCGAGCCGCCATCATTGAAGCGTACGCAGGAGAGCCGCACGTGGTCGAGCCATTCCTGCGTTGGCGTGAAGTGATACTTCTCCTGGAGCTGTTTGATGGGGGGATTGTCAAAGGTCCACATGCCTTCGTCGGCGCGCGAAGGAAGAGCGGCGGCCAATAACCCGCAGGATAGAAGTGCTGCCAAGGAACGTGAGGATGCCAAATTAGTCATGTTGTTCGGGCTCCTGTTTTGTCGTTTATGCAAAACAATAAAGAATGGCGGTTTTTTTCTATTCCAAACTCGTTTTCCGGCCTGTGAAAGGATGCATTACGCAGAATGCAACTCCGCAGTGTGACGACTCCTCTAATACCAGCTACAAGCGAGAAGCGCAACTCTGTTTTTCGACGAGGGTACGGTGTCGCGGTGAACTCGAATTTCTCACGACTGTCTTTAGCTTCGCCTCTGACCGTGCCCGATTTTGAATAAAAATCTGAACTGCATCAAGCATATAACCCTTCGCCTTCAATGACCGGAAGGGGTCGTGGCTGGACCTCGGCCCAATTCAGCTCGACGTGGGGCTGCGACTCCAAATCATCGCCTAGGACGTATCTGGCTCTGTCGACATTCTGACGAGGAATCGGCTTTTTCCAGCCAAGAGTTGACTGGCAGGCTTTCGCAGTGTTGATTTCTCCAGGAAAAGAGCCGGCAAGTTGCCGGCGCTACGACGAAGGGCGTTGAACTGGAAGTAGCAAACGGGTGGAAAATCGAGCAAGTCAACAAAGCCAGATAGGTTCTAGATGAGCATCCAAATTAAAAAAGGGCGTAGCGGGCGGGGCAAGCCCCGCCCCTACACAAAACGAGTGCAGATAGTTCCGAACGAATGCAGATGGTTGCGGCGGTTTGCTAGGCTTTTTGCGCCTGGCGGCGGAGGAACGTTGGTACGTCCAGATCGTCAGCAGGAACTTCCGCGCTGACTTCGCGGACGTTCTGCTGAACCTGGTGAACAATGTTCGGCAAGGTCTGCTGCATGTGCGGCTCGGAAGCTTCCCGCCCGGCCTTCCAGGTCTTCGGCAGGAACGACGGCTTCTGATGGATGTTTTTCTTGTTGGCGTCCCGGAAGCCCGCGGCGATGACGGTGATCTTGACGGTGTCCTTCATGTTGTCGTCCTGAACCGCGCCGAAGATGATGTTCGCATTTTCATGCGCCGCCTTTTGAATGACACTCGAGGCTTCGTGAACTTCGTGCAAGGTAAGGCTGGAGCTGCCGGAAATGTTGATGAGAATGCCCTGCGCGCCCTGGATAGAATTGTCTTCGAGCAGCGGGCTAGCGATGGCGCGATTGGCGGCATCCACGGCGCGGTTGATGCCGGTGGCCACCGCCGTGCCCATCACGGCATAGCCCTGGCCATGCATGATGGCTTTCACGTCGGCAAAGTCGCGGTTGATGATGCCCGGCACGGTGATGATATCCGAGATGCCCTGAACCGCCTGGCGAAGGATGTCGTCGGCGATGCGGAAGGCGTCGAAGAAGCTGGTGCCGCGCTCGACAGTTTCCATCAAGCGCTCGTTGGGGATGACGATGACGGTGTCCACGGCGCCGATGAGTTCCTGAAGAGCCTGTTCGGCCTGCAACATGCGCCGCTTGCCTTCGAACGCGAAGGGTTTGGTCACCACGGCGACGCTCAACGCGCCCAATTCGCTGGCGAGTGAAGCGACCACCGGCGCAGCCCCACTGCCGGTCCCTCCGCCCAAGCCGGAGGTGATGAAAATCATGTCCGCGCCTTCCAGCGCTTCGATGATTTTCTCCGTGTCCTCGAGCGCCGCCTTCCGGCCGATCTCAGGATTGGCACCGGCGCCGAGGCCTTTCGTGAGCTTCGCACCAAGCTGCAATTTGACGGGGGCCTGCGACAGCTTCAGCGCTTGCAGGTCCGTGTTCGCAGCAATGAATTCGATGCCCTCGACCTTGGCGCGAATCATGCGGTTCACCGCGTTACACCCGCCCCCGCCCACGCCGATGACTTTGATCTTCGCCGGCTGCAGCTCCTCGCTGAAGCTCATGCGGATTCCTGCATCTTTTGCCGTCATTTCTCCCCCAACGTTCTCCAGATTCGCAGCGCCGCCCCGGGCAGGGTTACGAGGCGCCGGCGAACATGGCTTTCAATTTGGAAACAAGATTCCCCGAGCGCGGCGGCGCGGAACGCCGCGCCTTCGCGCCGTACAACACAAGTCCGACAACCGTCGCGTATTCCGGCTGCGCCACCTGCTCCGGCAGATCAGCCAGGCCTTTCGGCTCCGCGATGCGCACCGGCAGATGGAACGACTGCTCGGCAAGTTCGTCCAGGCCGTGGAGCCGCGCTGCGCCGCCGGCCAGAACAAATCCCGCGGGGATCTGGCCGTCGAGGCCGGCGCGTTGCAAGTCGTCGCGGATCAGGGAGAGCAATTCCAAAGCTCGCGGCTCGATGATGTCCGTCAACATGTGCGCGAAGATGGTGCGCGGCGGGCGGTCCCCCACGCTGGCGATTTCAATCGCGCCGTCTTCCTTCATGTACGCGGACGCGACGCAGCCGTGATGGCGCTTGATCCTCTCCGCTTCGGGGATCGGTGTGCGCAGGCCCACGGCAAGATCATTCGTAAAGTGATCGCCGCCGACCGGGACAGCGCTGGTGTGGCGCACCACACCAGCGCCATAGACGATCAATTCCGTGGTGCCGCCGCCGATGTCCAGCAGGCAGCAACCCAGGTCGCGTTCGTCCTGCGTGAGGCACGCTTCAGCAGAAGCGAGCGGCTCGAGAACGGTGTCGCTGATGAGAATGCCCGCTTTGTTCGCCGCGGAGACGAGATTTTGCGTGGCGGCGACGGAGGACGTGACGAGATGGACGTTGGCCTCCAGCCGCTGGCCGACCATGCCGATGGCGTCGCGGATGCCATCCTGCGCGTCCACCGTGAATTCATGCGGGAGGACATGGAGTACTTCGCGGTCTTCGGGAAGGGTGATGTTGCGCGCTGCATCTACGGCGCGGCGCACGTCATCGCGCTCGATGTCGCGCGCGCGCTGGCCCAGAGTGATGCCGCCGCGGCTGTTGACGCCGCGCACGTGACCTCCGGCGACGCCAATCAGCGCTTCTTCCACGGGAACGTTGGCCACGCCTTCCGCTTCTTCGACGGCGCGGCGAATCGAACTTACCGTGGAATCAAGGTTGACGATCAGGCCCTTGCGCAGGCCTTTCGATTCAGCCGCGCCCAGCGCCAGAAACTTCACCAGGTCGCCTTCGACTTCCGCGATGAGAACAGAGGTTTTTGTGCTGCCGATGTCCAGGCCTACGAGGTATTTGTCTTTCTTCGCCAAGCCGCCGCCCCCGCGATGAATCTATTTCGTTTTAGTGGCCGCCGTGCCCGCACTGGTGTCGGGATTCACGACCACCTGCCGCGAATACTGCAAATCGATGGACTGCACTCGCCCGGCATTTGCCTGCCACTGCGAAAAGTTGTCCACCAGCATCTTGTACTTGCCGGTGAAGTCGTTCGAGCCAAAATGTATGGTCACCGCCTGCGAATCGGTGGGACCCGCGAGCCCGGTCATTACCACGCGCAAATCTTTCGGGTTTGACAGGTCGACCTCGCTGACGCGATCGGAGGAGCCGGCGCGCACGAGCTCGACATCCTTGACGAATTCCTCATAAATCTGCATGCGCTTCTCGCGCTGTTCGCGCGGCAGATCTTCCGAAACTCCACTGAGAATTGGAAAATGCAAATCTTCGCCTTGAGGGCGGTCCAGGATCACGCCATGCGAGTCAATGAGCGCCAATTCGCGGCCATTTCGCGCAAACGCCACGGGCGTGCGCTCGGTCAGCTCGACGCGAATGCGGTTCGGCAGGATCCGCTGCACGCTGGCGGATTCGACCCAGGAAATTTTTTCAAGCTGGCCGCGGCGTTCGTCCAGCGGGATACGCAAAACACTGCGGTTGCGATCATCAGCGAATTGCTGGAGCACCGCTTCGCGGCTGACGATGCGATTGCCGTTCAGTCCAATCTGCTCCGGCTTCAGCAATCGAACCATCGGCGAATAGAGAAGGAACCTCATTCCATAGACCGCGGCAGTCGCAACCGCCGCTCCAGCAAAAGTCAGAACCAGTACGCGGCGGTAGAACGGCCAGCCCCGTCCGGTGAATTTCTTGCGGCGGATTTCCACCGGCTTCTGGCGGCGAAGGTAGCGCGGCTCATCGTCGGCGAGCAGCTCCGGCCGGTACGGCTCGGCTTCCGCCGCGGCGGTCACATTCCGTTGCATGGCTTTCACGCGTTCCAAACCACCACCTCGTTCTCCAGAGTTACGCCGTAAGCTTTCCGCACGCGGTCGCGCACATCGGAGATCAGCGCCAGCATTTCCTTGGCCGAGGCACGGCCAGCGTTCACAAAGAAATTGGCGTGACGGTCGCTGACGCGGGCGTCGCCCACGGAAAGGCCTTTCAGCCCGAGCTCGTCAATCATGCGGCCTGCGGACGCACCCGGCGGGTTCTTGAAAATGCACCCGGCGCTCTTTTGACCGAGCGGCTGGCTCGCACGCCGTTTTTCGTTGCAGATACGAATACCTTCGAGGATTTCTTTGAACGGTTTGGAGGGAAGTTCCAATGTCACCGCGAGCATCATATCATCAGGCGCAAAAGAAGTGTGCCGGTATTCGAAGGAAATTTGATGGCCCCGGAGGATTTCGATCTTGCGGTCCGCAGCGCGGTAGAGCTTGACTTCGCGGACGTAGCTGCCGATCTGCATGCCGTAGGCGCCGGCATTCATGCGCAGGGCGCCCCCGACAGTGCCCGGCACACCGATGAGACCTTCCATTCCCCCGAGATCATGCTTGGCGCAGAAGGTGACGGTGCGGCCAAGGTCCGCGGCGGCGTCCACGTGCGCAAAGTTGCCTTCGAGGACGATGTCGGGCTCGGGACAAACCAGTTGCAGGACGACCCAGGGCAACTCGCCGTCACGGATGAGCAGGTTCGAACCACCCCCGAGGAACTTATGCGGGATGTGGTTTGCATCAAGAAGGTTCAGCAGTTCCGGAATGCTTTCATACTTCCTGATGCGCAGCAGATCGGTGGTGCCGCCGATGCCGAGTGAAGTCAGCCCGGCGAGCGTGGCTCCCGGCCGCAACTCGACCTCGAGTTCGCGAAGGCGAGCGACGATCCTGGGATCGCTAATGCGCATGGTGCGTTGGATGCTCCGTTCCCAGCAGAACCATGAATTCATTGCTTGCCCGGCTGACGTTGCCGGCCCCGATGGTCAGAATGGCGTCCCCCGGATGCGCTTTCTTGAGCAGGTACTCAATGCCCTCCTGCATGGAGCGAAAATAGTTGACGTTCTTGTGACCGGCCTCGCGAATGGCATTGGCCAGTGCTTCGCTGGTCACGCCCGGAATGGGCGCTTCGCTGGCCGCATAGATATCGGTCAACACGAGCACGTCTGCCTGATTGAAGGCGCGGGAAAATTCGTCCCACAAGTGCTGGGTACGGGTATATCGATGCGGCTGAAAAAGCACCAGCAAGCGGTTGAATTTGCAGCCGCGGGCCGCTTCGAGGGTGGCGCGGATTTCGGCGGGGTGATGGCCGTAATCATCGACCACGGTAATGTCATTGACGACGCCCTTGATGTCGAAGCGGCGGCCCACGCCCGCAAATTTCGCAAGGCCTTCGCGGATGAGGTCTGAACCTACATTCAAGTACAAAGCCACGGCCGCGGCCGCCGCGGCATTGCGGACGTTGTGCATGCCCGGAGGATGCGCCAGGCGGAAGAGACCGAGGTCGTCGCCCTTATAGATGAGGCGAAACTCGCTCTCCAGGCCTTCCAGCTTCACATCGCTGATCACCAGGTCGGCCTGGCTCGATGTTCCGTAAGTGATGATGGGGCGCTTCACGCTGGGAATAATCGCCTGCACATTGGGTTCATCGATGCACAGGATCGCCGCGCCGTAAAACGGCACACGATTCACAAACTGGAGAAAGGCCCCCTGAATATCCTCGAGCGAGGTGTACTGGTCGAGGTGTTCGCGATCAATAGTCGTCACCACCGCAACCACCGGCGCAAGCATCAGGAAGCTGCGGTCGCTTTCATCCGCTTCCACCACGAAGTATTCGTCTTTGCCGAGCCGCGCCGTCGTGCCTGCTTGATTGACTTTCCCGCCGATGACGAACGTCGGATCGAGATGCGCCGCGGCAAGTACTGAGGCCACCATCGAAGTCGTAGTCGTCTTGCCGTGCGCCCCGGCCACGGCGATGCCGTATTTCAGGCGCATCAGCTCGGCGAGCATCTCCGCGCGCGGGATCACGGGAATCTTGTTCTTGTGCGCTTCAACGACCTCGGGATTGTCCGCTCGGACGGCGGAGGAAGTCACCACGACGTGCGCGCCATCCGCGTTGGA
>Ga0153915_10005786_pt1 | contig 11527 bp, 9 predicted proteins | sample Opewatmetagenome_2_FD_107003 | JGI IMG/M metagenome (GOLD analysis project Ga0153915, IMG submission 107003) | Freshwater wetland microbial communities from Ohio, USA - Open water 3 Core 3 Depth 3 metaG | ecosystem: Environmental > Aquatic > Freshwater > Wetlands | place: USA: Ohio, Lake Erie...
GATTCAGCATTTTAACATGCGGTCATTCAACTGCATTCCTTTCACCCAATGGGTGAAAATCAGAGCCTGAATACAGGCCTTAAATTTTCACTCCCGCGGGACAAAAAACGTAAATTTTTCCCCAAAAAATGATCAAAAATCGGCTTAAAATCACTCATTTTGCCCCGAAATGACGATTTTTCCCTTCGTAAGCCTTTCCTTTACTGAGTGGGTGACGTAGAATCCGGGTAAAAATCCTTTCAGCAAGATGCCATATCACTATTGAATCCAAAAGAGAAAGTCTGTATACTGATATGGGCAATCATCTTCAGGCAGAATTGTTCCTTAGATACCAGTGTTTAACTCGGATTGATGTGGCGGAGCGTTGAACTGGGCTTCGGCATTGGCTCTTTCCGCCACATCAATCCTTAATCGTTGGGCTGCCTCGTAAAGGCTATGTGGGAAGCAAAAGTTGAGAGCAAAGGGTTTGGTTCTGCCGGGATATTCTTGTACTTCACAGATATGGCGTTCAATTCAAGGTGAACTGGGCGCTATCTATGATATAACGTGGGTGGATTGGCCTTATGAATTCACTGCTGAGTTTCATACATTGGACGCCTTTGCGCATTGGCTGCGCCTGTCTATTCAGCTGGTGTATTATGATTTTGTGATTGGATATAGCATGGGCGGTTTGGTAGCGCTTGAATTGATAAAAAGGGATAAGGAGTTGTTTCGCCAAGTAATTTTAGTCGAAACCTTTCTCATGCCGCCAACACCCTTTTTCCAGAACTTGTTTTTGGGGACTACCCTGGGGCAAGATGAGCGTTTGATTCTGGATATGTTGGAGCGGGAGCAAGTGCACTATTCCCCCATGCTTCGGGAAGCCCTACGGAAAGTTGATATGAGTCTGTTGGTGGCGAACTTGAGTACAAAGATAAAGGCATTATATGGTGATCGTGGCTGTGGAGAACCGAACCGCGTTGAGAGAGAATTAGCCTGGCCTCGGGAATTGCAGCATTGGGTGGAAGTCTCGGTCGTGTCAAACGCCAGTCATTTTCCAATGATTGAGAATGCCAAGATGACCACTCATTTACTTCGGGCTATTCTTGACCGAAGGGCAGCCCAATGACTACAGGAATCATTTTCGATATTAAGGAGTTTGCTGTACACGATGGGCCGGGGATGCGTACCACGGTTTTTCTGAAGGGTTGTCCTCTCTCCTGCATTTGGTGTCATAATCCCGAGGGCCAGTCGAGCGTACCTCAGGTGATGCGGAGCGCAGCCGGTGTTCGCCAGGTTGGTAAAGAATATTTACCGCAAGAATTGGCGACCTTATTAAACCGGCAGGCGACCCTGCTGAAAGTGGGTGAGGGGGGTGTCACCTTCTCAGGTGGAGAGCCCTTGATGCAGGCGGATTTTATCCTGGAAGTGATGGATTTACTAGACGATCTCCACATACTGTTGGATACATCCGGCTATGGCAGCGAGCGGAATTTTCGCCTACTCTTAGAACGGGTGAATCTAGTATTTTATGATCTGAAGCTGATCGAGCGCCAGGCACACAAGCGATATACCGGTTGTTACAACGATCTGATCTTGCAGAACTTGCAGGTGTTGAGCGCCAGCGGCGTCCCTTATGTGATCCGGGTGCCACTAGTACCGGGAGTAACCGATACGAACGAGAATCTAACTTCAATTGCCGGGACAATAAAAGACATGCCTGGAATGCTCCGTGTGGATCTGCTGCCATATAATCGGGCTGCGGGCGCGAAGTACCGGGCGGCGGGTGTGGAGTTTAAGGCTGAGTATGATGAGAACAGTCCGGTGAATGCCAATGTGGTACTATTTGAAAATGCAGGAATTAAGGTGCGTGTCACTTGAACCAGAGAATCAATGAACTTAAACACAGGGTGCGCGATGGCGAGCACCGCGTGCTGCGTAAGAAAGAACCTATTGGAGTATTGCCGGAATGCGAGGCTGAGAATCTTTCCTGGATGAGGCGGGTCGCCCGCCTGACCGTGCGACAGTGTGAGGCTGAAACGGTTGTGATTGAGCCAGGCGAGCGGATCGTCTTTTCCCGAACGCTGCCTTCTGAAATCCCCTCCATTTACTCGGCAGACGATTGGGGGCATTTGACCGCTGGAAGCAAGCTGCATGAGCTTGGACCGATCAATAATATCTGTGCCGATTGGGGCAAGACACTCGCACAGGGTCTAGTTGGCCTCAGTAAGATCGCGCAGGCGTCCCGTGAGCGGTATAAGGATGATCCAGAAGCAGTCGAATTCCTGGATAGCGCCATTGAAACTATGGAAGCCGTTCTGGTTTTGGCATCGCGCTATGCCAGGGAAGCTCGCCGGATGAACTGTGAGGAAATCGCCAATATCCTGGACCGCGTGCCGGCAAACCCACCGCACACCTTCCACGAAGCGCTCCAGGCCTTGCGCTTCATGCATGCTGTGGTGTGCCTGACCGGTCATTACCATGTGGGCTTTGGGCGTTTCGATCAATATATGTGGCCTTATTTAGAAGCAGACCTGGAAAGCGGGCGCCTGGATGAAAACCAGGCTGCAGACCTGTTAGCGGAGTTCTTCATAACCCTGAACAAAGATAGCGATCTTTATCCAGGCGTACAGCAAGGGGACAACGGGCAGACAATTACCCTCGGCGGTGTGGATCGTGAGGGTAATGAGGCAGTGAATGAATTGACCTATCTGGTTTTGAAGGTATCGCGTGATGTAGGCATGATCGACCCCAAGATCAACTTACGCATTTCACCGAGCACAGGCCTGGATCTGCTTTCGCTGGCAACCGAATTGACTCGTAAGGGTTTGGGTTTCCCGCAATATTCAAACGACCAGGTAATTATCCCGGCGCTGGTGGAGCATGGCTATAGCTTGCAAGATGCTCGTGATTATTGTGTTGCCGCGTGCTGGGAATTCATTATTCCCGGAAAAGGCATGGATGTTGTCAACATCGGCGCGGTTTCTTTCCCCGCGGCTGTGGATCAGGCTTTCCGCCAGGGACTCTCAGCAGGGGATGATATGGATGGAATCCTGCGGAGGGTGGAAGCGGATATCGATCGACAGGTACGTCAGTTGGCGTCTTCCTATGAGCACTTGTTGCTGCCCCCGGCTCCTTATTACTCTGCGCTGATGACGGACTGCCTGGAGCGCGGACAGGACTTATCGAAGGGGGCCACGTACAATAATTTCGGGATTCACGGTGCTGGATCAGCAAACGCAGCGGATGCATTGGCCGCGGTACAGGCGTTTGTGTTTGGAGATGGTAGCGTAAAACCATCCGAGCTACTCTCCGCACTGGATATAAATTTTGAGGGCAATGAGTTGTTATGCACGAAGCTGGCGGAGGGCGGTCCTAAAGTCGGCAATGATGATGAACGGGCAGACTTCTTCATGATACGGCTGTTTGAAATGTTGGCTGATGCGTGCGAACATTATGGCCGGACCTCACGAGGAGGGATTCTACGCCCTGGGTCTGGCTCGGCTATGTATTACATCTGGCTAGCGCAAGGCCATGAGGGTATGCAGGAGCCCGTGGTGGGCGCGACGGCAGAAGGACGCCGTAAAGGAAATCCATTTGGAGCGAACTTAGCTCCCTCTCAGGGAGTACAAATCCGCGGTCCCTTTAGCGTGCTTTTATCCTACGCCAAACTGGATTACCAAAGGGTGTGCAACGGGGGCCCAATCACAATGGAGCTGTCGGATACCGTCTTTCGCAACGAGGAATCGATCCGCAAAGTGGCACTGTTGGTACGGAGTTTTACCCAACTGGGCTGTCAACAATTCCAGCTGAATACTCTGAACCTCGATACACTTCGAGACGCAAAAATACATCCACAACTGCATAAGAATTTGATCGTACGCGTATGGGGCTGGAGCGGTTATTTTTGCGAGCTCAGCCCAGAATACCAGGCCCAGATTATTGCTCGCCATATGTACCAAATCGAATAGTCTTCATATCGGTAACTAAAAGGTGTGTGGTAAATTATTAGCGGTAAAGAAATCCCTTTTGTAATGAGCCTGCCTCAATTTCTAGGGGGCAAGAAGATTGAGTTCATCGAAGATAGCCTCTCAGATCGCACCAAACCGAAAGACCGCCTGGCTATCTACATGAAGCTAAATGGGCTGGTGAACAACCTGACGAAGAGCCAGCAGATGGACGACGAAAACGAGAGGCGGGCGCGCGAGTTCCTTATGCAAGGGCCAAAGCTGGTGCCGGCAAAGTCACGCTTCACAGCGACAGAGAGAACCATCACGATAGAGAGCGAAGACTAGGCTGGACAACTTCGCGCAGAATGATGGCAAAATGCTCCAATGCGGGGTGTTTTGATTATACCGGGGTATAGTGTCCTTTCATCTCCCCCAATACCGTTAGATACATTAATACGAGCGCCTCCTACAGTCGGAGGCGTTTTACGTCTGCTAGAGAATACCTTGTCACAATGGAACAAAACAATGAGCTGTAGACACTCTAATGTTGGGCACCAGCAATTTAACACGGATAACGATCGATTGTCCCTTGTGAGTACTTAGCCAAGGCGATGTTAGGATGGGCGAGTGCGGTGGCGGATAAATTGGGCATGTGGGATATAGAACCCTTTCGTGATTTTCCCGGACAAGTGTACCATGTGGAGTACCCAACAAGAAAATGACAAAATCGCCTATTGACACAGAAAACGTTTTCTGCTAGAATGAAAACACATAGAAAACGTTTTCTAAACCCCTATTCTTTCCTGTGACACGGACTTCTTATGTCTGTCAAATTAGAAGATATTGCAAAGGCTACAGGCTTTTCAGTGCCGACGGTTTCTCGGGTGCTGGCTCGCAGCAGCTACCCGGTTAATGCCGTTACTCGCCAAATAATCCTGGAGGCCGCTCGGATTATGGGCTATAAACCCAATCTCTCCGCCCGCAGTCTGCGCACAGATCGTTCCAATACGATCGGCATCATTGCCGACGATCTCTTAAGCCCGTTTACGCCTCGTATTGTGCGCGGCATCCAGGATTATTTGAACCAGTATGATTACCTTAGCTTGATCGTAAACTCCGACTGGGACGCTGACATAGAACAGGAAGCCATCAACACCCTGGTCAGCCGACCAGTTGACGGAATCATTTTCGTCGAGTATTCGCACCGCACATTTAGCCGCGTCCTGGAGCAGTCCAAGAAACCGCACGTATTTGTTCACCGTTTGTTCGGCACACCCATCAAGAATTCGGTCGTGCCGGATGACGAATATGGAGCTTCCCTAGCCGTCAGGCACCTGATAGGTCTAGGGCACAAACGGATTGCATATATCAACGGTCCAGAGAACTGGCACAACGCGAAAAAGCGCTTTACAGGCTATCAGGCAGAGCTGGCAGCATACCAGCTTGAATTCGATTCCGCAATCGTCCAACCCGGAGACTGGGAATTCGAAGGGGGCTACCAGGCTGCTAAAAATCTATTAAGCCTCGATCAGCCCCCAACAGCAATATTTTCGGCCAATGATTTAATGGCGCTGGGTGCTATCTATGCCATTCAAGACGCGGGATTAAGTGTTCCGAAAGATATCGCGGTGGTTGGTTACGACAATCGAGATTTCACGAAGATTTTTCGCCCCAGGATTACGACCGTGATCATGCCGGTCTATGAGATGGGTTGGACGGCAGCCGAGTTGCTGCTGAAGAAGATCGTGGAGGATCAGGAGGACTTAGACGAAATCAAGATCAGAGGCCAGATACAGATTCGCGAAAGCTGTGGCGCAGACAAATCTCTCATAACGAAAGATGAATTAGGATCTGCCACGGTTGTGAGGAGAATATTGTTGAATAAGCAACCGGAAAGCTAGAAAAAATCCTGGAAGGAGGAAGGAGCAGGCACACGAAAAGCGATTTGGAGCATCCACTTTTGTCATTGGCAGCCTCATGTCAACCATTGAATCGTTCTTTGCAACAATAACCAACTGTGTTTAAGAAATAACAAGGAGAGAAAGCCATGTTTAGAAAACGGCAAATTTCACGCCGAGATTTTCTTCGGTTGGCCGGGATTACAGCTGCGGGAGCAACGTTGGCCGCCTGCGGTGGGACCCCTACTCAGGAAGCGGTAGCTCCAACCCAGGCCGTCGCTGCTCCGACCGTTGCAACGGCTCGCAAAGTGAGGATTGCGGTTGGCGGTTGGGCCGAGCAGATTATGAAGGACTTACTGGCGAAAACCGATTTCACCAAACAATCGGGGATTGATGTGGAGGTGGTGCTCAGAACAGACACGAAAGAGACAGAACTGACCCGCCTGGCCAGTGCCGTTCAGTCTGGCACCAGCCCGTACGACATCATAGACTTTGAAGATGAGCTGACTACCAGTTTCTCTCAGGCCGGGTACGTGATTGGCCTGGATGATCTGCTGCCCTCCGATTTCTGGGATGATTTTTCGCCCGAGATGGTCGAGTACAGCAAGGTCTGGAGCACTTACAATGGCCAGACTTTCCGGATCATTCACAATTGGGAAATGCCTATCTGGTGGTACCGGAAAGACTGGTTCAGTGAGAAAGGTGTAACAGTTCCCCAAACCTGGGATGATGTCAAGAAGATGGGAGAAGCCTTCACGGATGAGGCCAAAGGGGTGTGGGCAACTGAAGACGGGTTGATCAAAGGCGCTTTCCTGAATGTGTATCTGGCCTGGGTCACGCTACAAGCTGGCGGCAACCCATTCGATGTAGGTGACCCATACAAGATGGCCCTCCAATACACCTACGATCTCATGTATACCAACAAGACCCTCAATCCCGCCTCGCTGCAAAAAGACTATAACCAGCAGAATGGTGACTACATAGCCGATAAAGTGGCCTTCATGCGCCAGTGGCCTTTCTTCGGTGATGTATCTCGCGGCGACGATAACAAGGCCTGGTTTAGCGAAGACAAAGTGGCAATTGGGTTGCCTCCGGTGGGGCCGGGTGGCAAAGCTGGTTCCACCTACCCGGCAGCCTGGGGATTCGGAATCGTCAAGACCTCCCCGAACCTCGCCGAGGCCAAGGAACTCTTAAAGTTCCTCATCACCAAAGAAACAGCCGTCGAGGCGATGAAGGTTGGTTTCTGGTTCCTGAATGCGCGCAAATCCGTGCTGGCGGCAGCTCCTCAAGACAACTGGCTAGTCCAGCAATTGAAGATGTACACCGACGCGGGTGTCATCGGGGTGCGCCCCTTCCACCCCCAGTTTGTCGAAGCGCTGACGATCCTTGAAGACACCGCAGCGGCTTACCTTACCAAACAGATCTCTCTCGACGAATCGATGAAGCAGGCCAAAGATCAACTGGCCAAACTCAAGTAACCAGATCTCTCTTCCATCTCTCCATGTCTGGGCGGGCTATGCCCGCCCAGACAAACGAATGTGAATTGTTCGATAATTAGCAGCCAATCCATCGTAGCCCGTTGCAACACGAGGAAAGAGCCATGTCTACCTCGAGCCAAATCTCACGGCGCCAGTTTCTGCAATACGCCGGTTTGACAGCCGCGAGCACACTCCTCGCCGCCTGTCAATCCACTGCCCCACAGGCTACAAATCCACCGGTTGGGATTCCCTCCGCTGCAGCCTTTATGAGTATTCCTGCTATCATAAAGCCCCGCAAAGTGACGATCCAGATCGACGGTTGGGCTGTACCTGTTACAAGCCAGCTTCTGGCAAAGCCACTGTTCGTGGATTTTACCAGGCAGTCGGGTATTGAAATCGAGTTTGTTCCCCGTACGAATACCAAACAGGACGAGCTTAATCGCCTGGCTGCTGCCGTTCAATCCGGCACCTCCCCCTACGACATCATCGACTTTGAAGATGAATTGACCACTTCGTTCTCACGTGCTGGCTACATGGCTCCCCTTAACGACTTATTGTCCGCTGATTTTTGGGATGACTTTCCTCCCGCCATGAAAGCCTATAGCGATGAATGGAGCACTTACCAAGGTGAGCTGTTCCGGGTTGTACACAATTGGGAGATGCCTTACTGGTGGTATCGGAAAGACTGGTTTGACCAGATGGGCATTGCCATCCCAACCACGTGGGATGAGGTGCGGGCTATGGGCACAGCCTTCACTAATGAGAATAGGGGTGTTTGGGCTTCGGAAGATGGACTAGTCAAGGGCGGCTATTTGAATGTTTACCTGGCCTGGATTACGCTGCAAGCAGGTGGCAACCCCTATAACGTGGATGATAAATATAAGATGGCTCTGGAATACATCTACGACTTGCTGTACACCGATAAAGTACTCAACCCGGCCTCGCTCCAAAAGCGAATTGACCAACAAAATGCGGACTACCTGGCCAACAAGGTCGCCTTTATGCGGCAGTGGCCTTTCTTTTATGACATCTCACACAGCCCAGAAAACGCGGCTTGGTTCGCTGAAGAGAAAGTAGCGGTCGCCTTGCCGCCGGTTGGGCCAGGTGGTAAACAGAATTCTACCTATGCAGCTAGTTGGGGATTTGGTATCGTTAAGACAGCTCCTGAGCTGGATGCCGCTGAGGAAGTGTTCAAGTTTCTCATCTCGCCAGAAGTGGCAGTGGAGATGGCGTTGATCAGCGTCTGGTATGTGAGCGCACGGAAATCCATCCTGGCCGTAATGGGAGATAGTGGAGTCGCCAAGATGATGAACATGTACACCAATGGAGGGGTCATCGGCGTGCGCCCGTTTCATCCCCGCTTTTTTGAAGCAATCACCATTCTCGAAGATACCGCCGCGGCTTACCTGACCCGCCAAATCACGTTAGATCAATCGATGAACAAGGCCAAAGAGCAACTGGCGAAACTTACATAATCAGGGGTATGTTATGCAAAAAGGCGATTCACAACAGGTAAATGATCGACCCCTCAAGGCGGTCTTTTCCAGATTCGCAATATCGAAAAATATGCGGCGCCGATATATGCTTTTTATCCTCCTTATCTCGCCGGCATTTTTTCTGCGCATCACAACCGCCGCTTACCCTATTTTACAGACCATCTATCTCAGTTTTACCAATCTCAACCTGATCAAGAATACGAATGAATTCATTGGTCTGCAAAATTACCCGACGCTGGCCAATGATTTTGGGGTTCGGGGTGCCTTGTACTTTACGATCCTTCTGGTGGTAGGTTCGACTCTGCTTGATTTGGCTGTTGGCCTCTTGATTGCCCTGTTGTTGAATGAGCGTTTTCGGGGAACTACCTTTGCGAGAACCATCAACCTCATTCCGTGGGCTATTCCAACCATTGTGGCCGGATATGCCTTTCGATGGCTTTTGGACGACCAATTTGGGTTGATACCCTACTGGGTAAACATGCTAAGCGGTGTTCGTCTCGTAATCTTCATTTCTCCACTCTCGGCTCAAATTGTGGTGATCCTGGCGCATGTCTGGAAGGATGCCCCCTTCATGGCGTTTGTCTTCCTGGCCGGCCTGCAGGGTGTGCCCCTCGACCTCTATGATGCTTCAAAGGTGGATGGAGCCAATGCCTGGAACCGCTTCTGGCGGATTACCGTTCCTCTAATCATGCCGCTGACGATTACGATGGGTCTGTTTCGGCTGGTCTGGTCCTTGGGAAGTTTTGATTTGGTATACGGCTTAACCCAAGGGGGTCCCGGTGTGGCGACTTCGGTTTTAGCTCTGCAGATTTTCAGAGAAGGGATCATGTTCTTTAAATTTGGCTTTGCCTCGACCATTAGTGTAGTGTTGCTTATTCTGGTGGGTATTGTCGGTATCGTTGGGCTGTGGTTATTCCGAAAAACTGAAGTAACCTTTTGATCGTGGAGATGTATCATGGTTAAGGAAGAGATTGCAAGACCCTCACTAATCAAATGGAACCGCGTCGCCATTTATGTATGTTTCATCCTGTTCACCCTGATTGTCCTGGTTCCTGTCTATTGGATGGCGAGGTCTTCATTGGCAAACGCATCTGACTTAACCAAACTGCCTTTAATCTATTTCCCCACGCCAACTTTAAGAAACTTTCAAACCTTGATAAGCCAGATTCCTATTAACCAGTACGTACGAAACTCGCTTCTCTTTGCAGTCAGCACCACGTTCGTTTCCTTGCTGGTCAGCTTCTTGGCAGCTTATGCCTTTGCCCGTATCCAGTTTCCGGGCAGCGGCGTCATTCTATGGATTCTCCTTCTGTCGATGGCGCTACCCGATGTGGGGACCATCGTTCCGTTGTATCGGATCTTGAAAGACTTGCACCTACTCGATAAGATTAGCGGGTTAACATTGGTGCTGAGCAGCACACTGACACCCTTTACGGTATGGGTTCTCATTTCCTTTATCAAGCAGGTACCATATGAAATCGAGGAAGCAGCGATCATTGATGGGGCATCGCTCCCCCAGATCTTTTTACGTATTCTGCTTCCGGTTACCATGCCTGGCCTGGTGACCATGGGTTTGATAAACTTCATTAATGCCTGGAACAACTTGCTGTACCCGCTCTCCTTCAGTACCTCTCCTTCTTCCAAGACCCTTAGCGTGGCTATCACCGAGGTTTTTGCTGGCTTTTCGCCATATGGAAAACCGTGGGAACTCATTATGGCTGTAGGACTAGCGATGACGATCCCGGTCGTGTTTTTGGTATTGCTCTCTCAAAGAGCGATCGTCCGCGGTCTCACTGGCGGTGCGATCAAGTGACCGAGGGATAAATGGATCATGCACATATCATCTGAAATAGCATCGGGACCAGTCGATAATTCGAAAAGCCCTCATTGTGTTTTAAAGACCATTCCTCATGGTACCGTGCGAATAAACGAAGGATTCTGGTCGAACCGCCAAGCCATTAATCGTCAGGTGAGTCTGAAGCACGGATATGAGATGCTTGAGAAAGCTGGTAACTTTCACAATCTACGGATGGCTGCGGGCCGGGAAACCGGGGATTATTCTGGGCGGAATTTTTCTGACGAAAATGTGTATAAATGGCTGGAAGCTTTAGCGTGGGAACTGGGCAACCGCCCCGCAAATGAGCTGCAGTGGATGGCAGATGAGATCATTGCCTTGGTCCGCGAAGCCCAACAACCCGATGGGTATTTAAACAGCTACTACCAACTCGTAGAACCGTCAAAGAAGTGGGCAGACCTGGATTTCAGCCATGAACTATACTGTGCAGGCCATCTTTTTCAAGCGGCAATTGCTTTCCATCGATCAGTAGGAGATGACCGGCTCCTCCAGGTCGCCGCCCGGTTGGCGAACCATATCCATTCAGTCTTTGGCCCAGGAAGAAGAGAAGCCACTGACGGGCATCCAGAGATTGAGATGGCGTTAGTCGAGCTTTATCGAACTACAGGAGAAATAGATTATTTGCGACTGGCGCAGTTTTTTATCGACCAGCGCGGAAAAAGGAAAATGAAAGGCCTCGGCTCAGCCGGACCGGAATACCACCAAGATCACGTGCCCGCACGCCAGGCCAGCGGAGCAGCTGGCCATGCCGTCCGGCAGATGTATTTGAGCACAGCAGTAGCCGACGTGTACATGGAAACCGGTGAGAGAGCCTTATGGGAGGCAACGAACCGCCTCTGGCAGGATATCGTAGGTTCGAAATTATTTATCA
>Ga0153915_10005788_pt1 | contig 11524 bp, 12 predicted proteins | sample Opewatmetagenome_2_FD_107003 | JGI IMG/M metagenome (GOLD analysis project Ga0153915, IMG submission 107003) | Freshwater wetland microbial communities from Ohio, USA - Open water 3 Core 3 Depth 3 metaG | ecosystem: Environmental > Aquatic > Freshwater > Wetlands | place: USA: Ohio, Lake Erie...
CACAACTTTTTCTGCAAAAACCAGACATAATTTCAGTTGTAATAATCAAAGATGATAAAGTCGGGATCGGCGGAAATCTTGAAGTTAAGATCCTGGATAATTGAATCCCAGCGAGTGCATTCTCCGCTGCTTGCTGCGGGGTTAGCAAGCAACAAAATAAAAAATTCCAAATTGGAATCGAAGATTCCCCGTAGCTTGCTACGAGGATCTTCAATAATAACGGTATGCCGATAAATCCGACACATGGCATTGCAACTTAAGCAACTGGATTATGATTTTTAGGTTATTATAAACTTACTATTTCTATGACATTATTTTCGGGATCAAGAACGACACTTTCATAATAACCATCGCCTGTGATCCTTGGCTTGCTTATGATAGTAAACCCATCATTATCAAGCCTTTCCGTTAGCTGTTCAACTTTTTCCCTGGATCCTCCATTGACAGCTAAATGTGCAATACCCAGACATTCACCATTTTGTCTTCCATTTATATCCTCCCGGTTCATCAATTCTATCCTTGAACCTCCGGCGAAAGCAATAAAATACGAGCTAAATTTTTTTGCCCGGTTTACATATTTCTCGTTTACCGTGCAGTCAAAATATTTCAGAAAAAATTTCTTTTCTTTTTCGAGATCATCAACCCAGATTGCTACATGGTCAATATACATTTCCTTTTCAAATACTTGCCTGAAACAAATATAAAAAGAATGGTCAATGAAATAAAATAATTGGTCAAACGAAGGCGGGAAAACCGAAACTTTATAGTTAGATATTCGTTTAATTTATGGATATATTAACCCACAATTTATAATGAAAGATATGAAAAGGAATGTTTTTATCATTGCAGGGATTATAGCTCTGACCGCCTGGCAGTGCTCAAAATCCGACAGGTCAGGAAATAATCTTTCGTTGAAAGAATCTCTGGTATTCAGTGCTGAAAAGATAAATACAGCCTTTAGCAAAATTGCCACTTCGAAAGGTTATCAGCTGCTAACAGTAACAGAAGCTGATACAAAATCGGATGACCTCAGCAGTTTTCGCGACAGTATCAATCTTCCGCTGATTGCAGGAATTTACGATTTTAAGCCTTCCGGTGAGACTACGCGGCATCTTTATTTCCCTTTACGCCTGTTCCAGAAAACCGGAACGAGTGATAAGCTTATTGTTAATCTTCCTGAAAGACTTGTATTTCACCCCAGATACCTTCATTTTTATAACCTGGAGGATTCAATCCTGAAAAACAATTTTACGATCACAGCATCGGATTATCATTTCTACTACACATGGTGGGAAAACACTGATTATTATCTTGCTTCAGCCTTTACTCTTGATTCAAAAGATATCGGAAGTATGAAAATTTCTTCCTCGTGGAATTCAGGCGTCTCAGGAAAGTACTCGAGAAGCTTTACCTTTCCTGAAGGATATAGTATTGCACAGAGGGGACAGACAGGAGATACAACAAAAATGGTTTTTGCATTGGCACAGAATACAGATACTCTTTTAGAGGAGAGCCTGACATTCATTGGTCAGGAACATATGAGAAAAGAAAAGCAATATGTACTTGCGATTGGTAATGTTGACATTAAAAAAACCACTGGGATCGATTCAATACAGGTTTTCCTTGGCGGAGTCCTGCAGAAAAAAGCAGGAGCAAAAATCATTGACAGTACAGATGTCAATTCTTCGATTTGCCATAAAAGGGATATACTGCTGACATATAACGACGGAACAACAGCGAAGCTCAGCGATTTGTTATCCCCTTCCCTTGAGACATTGAGATCTCTATCCCAGTCCCTCGGGGATATGTATTTTTCGAAGCGAATAATCGATTTTATAGCTTTCAGTATTTACTATAGTAATCATTAAAAGAAGCATCACTTCAGGGTTATGATCCTTTGTGTTTGCCTGCATTGTCTTCGCGTAGCCGGTTCCGCCTTCGGCCGTAGAAGTCGACCTGTGGCCGACGAAGACGTCAGAGCAAGGCCGGTAGGCAAGGTTCAATGACTTAAAATTAATCCCAGGGAACGCTAAGGTTCCCACTAAGGCCTCAAAGGACTTTTGAGACAGAAACTTTTTATCTCCGGATTTGTTATACAAGCGTCCAACCTGTAAAAATGGTTTATCCTTAAGCAAACAGGTTGACACGATATTCTGAACTTCTTCATAATTATTAATTAAGACATAACAACAATGATAAATTTGAAAACCAGCTACATGGGATTGGAATTAAAGAATCCGATCATTGCAGGTGCAAGCAACCTGGTAACAAATCCGGAGAATCTGAAAAAAATTGAAGAATCTGGCGCAGCTGCAATCGTGTATAAATCTCTGTTCGAGGAACAGATGCAACTTGAGAATCTGGAATTATATGAACGCAGGACTGAATACGAAGAAAGGAACGCCGAAATGATTACCCTTTTCCCCGAATCCCATAAAGATTTATCATATCCTGTTCAGCATATAGCAAATGTCAAAAAGGCTAAGCAAACAGTCTCAATACCTGTTTTCGCCAGTATCAACGCAATTACTGATGAAACCTGGGTTGACTATGCCGGGGAGCTGGAAAAAACCGGTGTTGATGGACTGGAACTTAATTTCTATACTACCCCTGAGAAATTTAATAACAGATATGAAGAGATTGAAAAGACTCAGTTAAAGACTTTTAAAAAGGTCAGGGCTGCAGTGAAAATACCGCTTGCAGTTAAACTCAGTCCCTTCTATAGCAATCCGTTGAAGCTTATCAGCGATCTGGAAAGTGCCGGAGCTGATGGTTTCGTTTTGTTTAACCGGCTGTTTCAGGCCGATATTGATATCAACACTGAAGAACATCAATATCCTTACAGCCTGAGTAATGTAGAAGACAACAGGCTGCCGATGCGTTTTGCAGGTCTGCTTCACGGAAATATAAAATCATCAATATGCACCAACTCAGGTGTATTCAGAGGATATGATGTTATTAAGATGATCCTCGCAGGGGCCGATTGTGTTCAGGTAGTAAGTACATTGTATCTCAATCAGATCGGCGTCATAACTACAATGCTGGAGGAAATTGAAAAATGGATGGATTCGAAGGGGTACGCGTCGCTTGAAGCCTTCAGGGGCAAGCTTTCAAAGAACAGACTAAAGGACAAACTGCCATATTACAGAGCTCAGTACCTCGATTTTCATATGGGCACTACGGCAATTCTGAAAAAATACAAGATCATCAATTAATTGAAGAGAGGCTGTCTCAAAAGCAGTATTTTAGATTATTACTACTTCGTGCGACTTTGTGATGTACTTTGTGATCCTTTGTGCTTGCTTGCCGCCTGCCTGACGGTAGGCAGGGTAGCCAGGGTTCAAATACTTAAGATTAACCACTAAGGAACACTAAGGTTCTCAAAGGACTTTTGAAACAGGCTCATCTTCGATCCCAATTGCTTATTACTCTGGGGATCTCTGTGCCTCCTTTGTGGAGAAAGTTGCCTGATCAATCAATCTTTACCTTTACAACTACTTTTCTTACGGGAGAATTTTCCTGGTATTTCACACCAGGACGGTGTGCATCTTCGGGGAAGAAAACAAAGAATCTGTCGGGCGTGGCAATAAGATTTTCACCGTTGTTTACAGTGAGAAATTCAATATCCTTTGTTGAATCATAGGATTCAAGAACCTCCTTTTTTTGAGACATCGGAGCAATACCTATAAGTTCTGTTCCAGAGACAACATATTGTATGTCAATATATTTCCGATGTGCTTCGTATCTTGCATCCGCCTCATCTTTCGTAAGATATTCACTTACAGGTGCATATACATTATCACCATCAATATTGTATCTTTTAAGCTCAAGTCCGGGAAGGTTATTGCTCTTCAAAAAATTGAAAGCTTTATCCCATCTTTCCTTGTTTTTAAAATACGAAACTGCAAACGCTTTTCTGTTAATTGATTTATCAGGCTGAACCTGCCAGCCATTTAGCCAGTCTCCTTTTTCAAACCATTTATCAATCTTTTTGGAGCTCCAGGCAGCAGGATCAGAATCACCCGAGCAACCCGATAATACCGACAAACCAGTCATTGCCATAATTATTAAGAATGAGTTTTTCATAATTGCAGGTGTTGTTAAATGCAGGGGCACATGTCATAATGCTTCGATCATTAAAATGCAAAATGATTTTAAAAGTTCAAAAGTTATAAAAAATGTCAGAGAAACGGTACATGAATTACAAAATAAGTTAATCAGGTCAGGAAAGGACCGATCACTTTATAGCATTCATTCCAGAAATCAGAAGTTGCCTTATTCTCAATAGCCGGGATTTTTTTCTTTCTGTTGACTGACTGGTAAATCGTTCCGTTAATCAGATCTTCTCTTTCAAGAATCTTACCAATCCTGATTGCGGTTATCTCAGGACTTTTCATAAAAAGAGCTCCAGCCCTATACATCACCCTGAACCATTTTTTTTGCATCCTGTAAATCCCGGAACTGAATATTCCGGGATCAAATGCAATGCACTTCAGGTTCATGGCTGGATATCTGTCTGGAAGATGGACACACATTAAGGCAAGATAAAGTTTGGAATTTGCATAAGCTTTCAGAGGCCGGTAACCTGATTCGGAATCAGGAATTTTGAACTGATTTTCGGCAATCCTGTAAACCATAGAAGTAACATTCAGAATTCTAACTGGTTTTCCGGGTCGGGCACTACAGAGAATAATCTCATTCAGAAGAAGATGTGAAAGAAAATTGACCTGAAATGTATATTCAAATCCATCAACCGTGAGCAGAAAATCAGGTGGGCTTAAAACGCCGGCATTATTAATTACAATATCGAATTTGAAATTTCTGCTTAAATTCTTTGCAGCAACTTCAGTCTGCTTCAGACTACTAAAGTCAGTCATGAGGAAAGTGAATCTTCCGGCATTTTCATGAATTATTACAGGCTGTCTGCCAGTGGCGACAACCTCATAACCTTTTCTAAGGAACAGCTTTACAATACTTAGTCCGAGGCCTGAGGTTCCGCCTGTTACAAGAACCTTTAGAGATTCTGGAGCTGAGTTAGCCATTCTGAAGAAATGAATTTTACCTTTGGATCAAACATAATAAAAGAAACAATGCGAACTTTTCATAAATTTGTTTTGTATAAATACAGTTTAATAAAAACAATTTGCTTCTTTTCTCCAGGCTTAAATTCTCTCCAGCTATGAGAAGGTTAATCGCACTCTTTTCATGTACACTCTTTTGCGTGGCCGGATATTCTCAGGCTTCAGTAATTTATCAGAGGGGCCTTGCAGCTGAAGAAAACCTCAAAGCCATATCCAATCTCGGTCCATATTCACCTGGTGGCATTGGTTTTGACAACCGGTATGAGGGTGTTGTTGGAACTACAAGGCTGCTTGATACGCTTCTCCCTTCTTTTTTACTGATCAGAGGCCAGGATTATTATATTCAGCTTCAGGCAGATATCGATCTCGTAAACAACGCACTGATCTATATTCATCCGAAAACGGGAAAGCTTTTAACAGTACCTGCTAATGTGATTTCCGAACTGATAATTCAGAAAGACGGAAAAGAACTCCTGTTCAGAACAACTACCGGTAAAGCTTTTGATAAGGAGATAAAAGAGCCCAGATTTTACCAGGTACTAAAAGCCGGACCTTACCAGTTTATTAAAATACCTATCAAGACTTTCGTTCAGGCTGATTACAAAGGGGCTTATACATCTGACAGACGGTACGATGAATACCGAACGAAATTCAAATACTTTCTGATAGGACCCGATAGCATTTTTTCCCAGATACAGCTTACCAGGAAATCAATTCTGAAACTATATCCCGATAAGAAAAGGATATTAGATCAGACTGCAGATGAAGAATCTTTTCCGAATAAGGAGGAGATGGTCATGGCCTTTCTTGAAGAGTTCTGATTGTCCGGGATCATGCCATCCGGATAAATTTAAGAAACAACTTGATTAACATTAATAAAACGGATTATTTTGAAATAAAGATTAAGTCATGTACCTTGACGTTAAATAATTTCCCAGAATCATGAAAAAGAAAAATCTGCTTTTAGGTGTTTTGATCATCATAATGATCAATCCATCAAATCTGTTTTCACAGGACTGGCCTCAATTCCGAGGTCCCGGCCGCGATAGCAAAGTCGCCGGCTTCAAAGCGCCTAAAGCCTGGCCTGCACAACTTAAGCAATTATGGAAAGTTAATGTTGGGACCGGCGATGCCACCCCTGTCCTCTCCGGCAAGAAACTTTACCTGTCGACGCGCCAGAACACTGATGAAGTCGTACTGTGCATTGATTCAGAGACTGGCAAGGAAATATGGAAAAGCCCTTATCCTGCACCTGCTGTCACCGGACCCCCTTCCTCCCATCCCGGTCCCAGAAGTACGCCATCGATTTCAGATGGTAAATTAGTCACATTTGGCGTTTCAGGTATTCTTTCATGTTTCGATGCATCAACAGGAAAGGTTGTCTGGAGAAAAGAAAATCCCGAAAACCTGGTTCCCCAGTTTTTTACCGCAATGTCTCCTTTGTTGATAGACGGCCTTTGTATCGTCCATATTGGTGCCAAGGATAAGGGAACTGTTGCTGCCCTCGACCTTGCCACCGGTAAAGAAAAGTGGAAATGGGAAGGCGACGGACCGGCCTATTCCTCTCCTTCGGTAATGATGCTTGACGGCAAAAAGACCATAGTCGTTCAGACAGAAAAGAATCTTCTGGGACTTTTACTGGCTGATGGAAAACTGCTCTGGCAGGTTGCCACATCCCCTCAACAGCGTTTTTATAATTCAACAAGTCCTTACATTAACGGACAGATTATTTATTATACCGGCCAGGGAACCGGAACAAAAGCTATCCAGATTGTTAAGGAGAATGACAAATATGCAGTTAAAGAAATATGGAGCAATCCCGATGTCGGGGCAAAATGGAACACACCGATACTGAAAGATGGCTTTCTTTATGGTTTTACTGACCAGAGGAGGATTTATTGTCTTGATGCATCGACTGGTAAAACAGCATGGATGGATGAAACTGTAAACAGCGATTTTGCTACGATAGTCGACTGCGGATCAGTGATAATCGGATTCCCGAGCACCGGCAATCTTATTGTATTTAATGCTGATCCTAAGGCTTATAAGGAAATTGCCAAATATAAGCTGTCTGAAACAGCAGTTTATGCATTCCCAATTGTTTCGGGAAATGTTGTTTATGTAAAGGACGCTGAATCCCTTACAAGCTACAGGATTGAATAAATCAGGTTAAGCCTAAATCTTTTCCTTAAGAAGGATCTGGCGGAGATCGTTGGGAGAAATATTTTCCTTTATCTGACCATTCTCTACAATTGCGATTTTCCCGGATTCTTCGGATACAACAACCACCAGGGCATCTGTATGTTCTGAAATACCAATGGCAGCCCGGTGCCTCATTCCAAAGCGCGGCGGCAGTGATACGCGGTCGGTGATGGGTAAGGGACATCGGGCTGCAAATATTTTTCCATCCTCAATGAGGACAGCACCGTCGTGCAATGGGGAGTTTTTAAAGAAAATGGTCTCAAGAAGTTCAGCACTGATCAGAGCATCGATCTTCTCCCCTCCTTCGGAATAAATATCAAGGCTGCTTTTCCTGCCTAATACGATAAGGGCACCGGTCTTTTTGGAAGCCATCGACTCAGCTGCCCTTACAATTTCCTCGGCTTCTTTGGGGCTGCCGGATTCTTCTTCCACAGATGCAAAAATCTTGCTGAAGGAGAATTTCCTTCTGGTCATATATCTGTTGCCGATTATGAGCAGAAACCTTCTGACCTCCTGCTGAAAAACTATTATAAGTGCTATAACGCCGACACCTATCACCTGTCCGAGTAAAGCACTTATGAGTTCCATGTTTAGTGCTTTTACAATCAGCCAGAACATATAGATAAAGAATATCCCAACAAAAATGCTCAATGCAGTTGTACCTCTTATCAGTTTATAAAGCTGAAAAAGGATTGTTGCTACGAGAACAATATCAATTACATCAAGCAAGGTGATATTAAGGATCATATTCTATACAGTTTTTTTCAACATTTCAACCAGTTTAACTGCCTGAAGGGCTTCAATTACATCATGAACGCGCAGGATATCAGCTCCGTTCAGGAGAGCTGCTGTATTCAGGACCGTTGTGCCATTAAGGGCATTCTCAGGTTTTATTTTAAGCGTCTTCCATATCATCGACTTTCTGGAAACCCCGACCAGAACCGGAAGGCCTGCGATTGAAAAGTCGCCCAGCCGCCTCAGCAGTTCAAAATTATGGTTAACAGTCTTTCCGAAACCAATGCCGGGATCAATAATCAGGTCTTTAATGCCCCTTGCCTGAAGCTTGACTATCCTTTCCCCGAACCAGAGGAGGATATCGGCGACAACATCATTATAAACCGGATTTTTTTGCATTGTTCCGGGAGTTCCCTGCATGTGCATCATTATATAGGGGACGTTAAGCATTTCAACTACATTGAACATTCGCTTATCTGCTTCGCCGCCTGAAATATCATTAATAATCCCGGCTCCGCATTCCAGCACCGCCTCCTTTGCAATATCAGCCCTGAAAGTGTCGACCGAGATAATCATATCGGGCAATTCGCGGTTTATAAGTCTTATAGCTTTCAGTACACGATTCCTTTCTTCCTCATCTGTGACATCTTCAGCGCCCGGACGGGATGAATACCCTCCAATATCAAGCATATCAGCTCCGTCTTCAGCCATTTTTACAGCGGCGCTCATAAAGTCTTCTTCACTGAAAAAGCGGCTACCTTCATAAAATGAATCAGGTGTAACATTAATTACCCCCATTACTTTCGGAACCGAGAGATCAAGAAGCTTTCCGCTGACATTTATATACCTGGGCTTAAGGGGCATTAAAGATTTATTCAATCCTCTAAATTAATGCATTTATTGCCCCCTTCCCCCTAAAGGGATTAAAAAACGAAAAATAGCCACTCCTCAAGGGGGTTGAATGGCATTGAGTAAATTAAACTGATTATTAACTTTCTTCTTTCATGATGCGTTATTACTTTTGTACTTTACCTTTTCAGAGGAAGTATGAAGCTTTTTGTTATTGAGGGAGTTGATGGATCGGGAAAATCCACCCAACTAAAACTCCTTAAGGAATTTATAAAAACCAGGGGCTACGACTGTGAATTACTGCATTTCCCAAGAACTGATGCACCCTATTTCGGAGAGCTTATTGCCAGGTTTCTCCGGGGCGAATTCGGTTCCCTCAATGAAGTTGATCCCTATCTCATAGCTCTTCTCTATGCCGGAGACAGAAAAGATGCCGCTGACGAAATCCGTAGCTGGCTCGAAAAAAAGAAAGTTGTTCTGCTTGACAGATATACTTATTCAAACATAGCTTACCAGTGTGCAAAAATTAAAGATCAGAAATCACAGGACAGGCTTATGAATTGGATCCTTTCACTTGAATTTACTCACTTTGCAATACCAAAACCAGATTTGAACTTCTTCCTCGATGTCCCTTTTTCATTTACAGAAAATAAGCTGTCATCCAACCGGTCAGGAGAAGACAGGAATTATTTGAACGGCACAAAGGATATTCACGAAGAAAGCATGAACTTCCAGAAGAAAGTCAGGGAAATATACCTCAGGGTGGCCAGGTCGGACGAAAGGCTGATTGTGGTTAACTGCCGTGATAAAGAAGGCAGGATGCAGACACCCGAAGAAATATCCAGGCTGATACTCAGGATCATAAGCGACAGAAAGATAATCTGAAATGAAAATACTCAGGCTTTTCTGCAGGATAATTACAGGTCTGGTTTTCATCTTTTCGGGGACTGTCAAGGCGGTGGATCCCCTGGGTTCTGCATATAAATTCAGCGATTATTTCCAGGCTTTCAATCTGGATTTTTTACAACCGTTTGCTCTTGCCCTTGCTATAGTGCTTTGCACTGCAGAATTTATTTCAGGCTTTTCAGTTCTGAGCGGATACAAGATAAAATGGGGCATCCGGGGTGTCATGATCCTGATGCTCATTTTTACTCCTGTTACACTAATCCTGGCTATTAATAACCCTGTGTCGGATTGCGGGTGTTTCGGGGATGCAATTCACCTCACAAACTGGCAGACCTTCGGGAAGAATCTTATCCTGTTGGTTTTTGCCGTTATTCTAATTACAGGCGAGAACGATGCAAAACAACTTTTCAGTCAGGTGAAGGAATGGATCGTGATTTCTTTAATAACTATGTTTTTTGTCTGCTTCTCAATGTTAAATCTCAGATATCTGCCATTATTTGATTTCCTTCCGTACAAAAAGTGTGTAAATATCCCTGAAAAAATGAAAATTCCGGAAGGCAAACTAACTGATGAGTACAAAACCACTTTCATTTATGAGAAAAACGGGTCAAAAAAGGAATTTACTCTCGAAAACTACCCTGCAGACGATTCTACCTGGAAATTTATCGATCAGAAATCAGTCCTGATTAAAAAAGGTTATACACCCCCAATACATGATTTCAGCATCACTTCTGCGGATGGTGAGGATCTCACCGGAAAAATATTGAGTGATACGGGATACACTTTCCTGATGATCTCAAAAAAATTGGCAGAGGCAAGACGGCAGAACCTGGAAAAAGGATTTGAAATCGGCACTCAGTGTCTTTTGGACGGAATTGGTTTTTATATAATTACAGCTTCAGGCACAGGCGAAGTAAAAGAATTCAGTAACGGTTTAGCTTTCTGTACTGCCGATGAAACTACACTGAAGACGATTGTCAGGGCAAATCCCGGTTTTATTCTGTTAAAGGAGGGTACAATCCTGGGCAAATGGTCATGGTCAAACCTTCCTATGAAAGAAAAGTTTGTTAGAAATATGACAGAAGAACAAATAAGAAAGATAAATAACAAAAGCTCTGTTCTGGTCGTTTACTCTTTGGCAATATCGGTAATAGTGCTTCTTTTGTTGATAAGTTCCTTTTTCAGGAGAACCAAGCTTTGATCCTAAAAAGGATATTTGCAAACGCATTGATAAACATTTTTACTTTTAATTAACAACATTTTAAAATTTATGAGAAAGAAAATCGTTGCCGGCAACTGGAAAATGAATATGGATCTCACCGAGGGACTTAAATTAGCTGAATCGATTGATAACTATTTCAAAGCTAAATCCTCAGTGGCTGAGGTTATTCTCTGTACTCCATTTATACATCTGGCCGGAGTGTCACAACTTGTAAGCAAGGGAAAAATTGTTTGCGGAGCACAAAATTGCGCTTCGGAACCTTCGGGTGCCTTTACCGGTGAAATATCGCCATCGATGATAAAAAGCACAGGTGCTCAGTACGTTATTATTGGCCATTCAGAAAGAAGGGCTTATTATCACGAAGATGATAAACTACTGAATAAGAAAACCTTGCTTGCCCTTGCATCAGGACTTAAGGTTATTTTTTGCTGCGGTGAAGTAAAGCAGGAAAGGGAATCCGGAACCCATTTTAACGTCGTAAAGAAACAGCTGGAAGAGGGATTATTCACTCTTCCGGAAGAAGACTTCA
>Ga0153915_10005789_pt1 | contig 11523 bp, 11 predicted proteins | sample Opewatmetagenome_2_FD_107003 | JGI IMG/M metagenome (GOLD analysis project Ga0153915, IMG submission 107003) | Freshwater wetland microbial communities from Ohio, USA - Open water 3 Core 3 Depth 3 metaG | ecosystem: Environmental > Aquatic > Freshwater > Wetlands | place: USA: Ohio, Lake Erie...
TGATTTCCTGCACCAGGTCGAGGCGGGCCGCTGGACGCGGCGCGATCCGCGCGCGGTCGTCCCGTCGATCTACGGTCCGGGAGGAAAACCTTGAGCGAAGGACGCCTCCTCGTCGAGAAGCGCGGCGCGGTCGGCTGGCTGATTTTCGACCAGCCGGCGAAGCGCAACGCGATCAACGGCGCGATGTGGCGCGCCATTCCCGAGGCGATGGCGCGCTTCGACGCCGACCCGGACATCCGCTGCGTCGCCTTCCGCGGCTCGGGCACGGAAGCGTTCGCGGCCGGCGCGGACATCTCCGAGTTCGACAAGAACCGCGCGGAACGCTCATCCGTCGGCGCGTACGACGATCTGCTCGACCGCGTGCTGCATTCCATCCAGGGCTCGCCGAAGCCGAGCGTGGCGATGATCTACGGCTTCTGCATGGGCGGCGGCCTGGAGATCGCGCTCGCCTGCGACCTGCGCTACTGCGGCCGCTCGGCCCAGTTCGGCATTCCGGCCGCGAAGCTCGGCCTCGCCTACAACATCGAGGGGCACAAGCGGCTGCTCGAGACCGTGGGCCACGCGCGAGCGCGGGAAATCATGTTCCTGGGACGCCGCTACCCGGCCGACGAGGCCGCGGCCATGGGGCTCGTGCATCGCATGGTCGACGACGCCGGCCTCGAGCGCTACGTCGGCGAGGTGATCGAGGCGCTGTGCGAGAACGCGCCGCTCGCCATCGCCAATTCGAAGACCCTCCTCGAGGAATACGCGAAGGCTTCCGGCATCCCGGATGCGGGGCGCATGCGCGCGGCCATCGAGCGCTGCGCCGCCAGCGCCGACTACATCGAGGGGCGGCGCGCCTTCATGGAGAAGCGCAAGCCTCGATTCACGGGGAAATGAACGGCCGATGAAGATACGGTCGATCCAGGTGCGGGCCGTCTCGGCGCCGATGAAGCGCCCGCTTGCGACGAGCATCGCGCAGGTGACGACCGCAGCGCTGCTGCTCATCGATCTGCACACCGACCAGGGCATCGTCGGCCGCTCGTATCTTTTCGGCATTGCCCGGCACCATCTGCCTCCGCTCGCGAAGCTCGTCGAAGCGATGGCGCCGATGCTCGAGGGCGACGAGGTGGCGCCGTTCGACCTCGAGAAGAAGCTGCGGTCCCGCTACGCGCTCCTCGGCGTGCACAACGTCGTGCTGTTCGCCATGTCGGGAATCGACATGGCCGCCTGGGACGCCCTCGCGCAGGCGCGCGGCGTGCCCCTCGTGCGGCTGCTCGGCGGCACGCCGCGGCCGGTCCCGGCGTACAACTCCAAGGGTCTCGGCATCCTGGAGCCGGCGAAGCTCGCGCGCGAGGCGGTCGAGCTCGTGGAGGAAGGCTTTCGCGCCGTGAAGCTGCGGCTCGGCCGGGAATCGGCGCGCGCCGACCGCGAGGCGCTGCGGGCGGTGAAGCAGGCGATCGGCCCGGACATCGTCCTGATGGTCGACTTCAACCAGGCGCTCAGCGTCGCGGAAGCGATCCGGCGCGGCCGCATGCTCGACGAGGAGGGCGGCGTCTACTGGATCGAGGAGCCGGTGCGCGCCGACGACTTCGCGGGCTGCGCGCGCGTGGCGCGGGAAGTCGCGACGCCCATCCAGATCGGCGAGAACTTCATGGGTCCCGAGCAGATGGCGCAGGCGCTCGCGGTGGGGGCCTGCGACTACGCCATGCCCGACGCCCAGCGCATCGGCGGCGTGACCGGCTGGCTGCGCGCTGCCGCGCTCGCGCAGGGCGCCGGCATGGAGATGTCGAGCCACCTGTTCCCGGAGATCAGCGCGCACCTGCTGGCCGTCACCCCCACCGGCCACTGGCTCGAGTACGTCGATTGGGCGGACGCCATCCTCGCCGAGCCGGCGCGGCTCGAGGACGGCAAGCTCGTCGCGCTCGAGGGACCTGGCAGCGGCATCGCGTGGAACGAAGCCGCCGTCAAGCGCTACGCTCTCTGAGATGTTCGACCGCCACTTCGCGCACTGGCCGCCGGGATTGCCGCACGCCCTGGAAGTGCCGCGCGTCAGCGTCTATGCAAACCTGGCCCAGCGAGCGGCACAGCACCCGGACAAGGCGGCGATCGACTACTACGGCACGCGCATCCGCTACGGCGAGCTGAAGCGCGAAGCCGACTCGCTGGCCGGCTTCCTGCAGAGCCGCTGCAGCGTGCGCAAGGGCGACCGCGTGCTCCTCGACCTGCAGAACTGCCCGCAATGGGTGATCGCCTATTACGCCATCCTGCGCGCCGATGCGGTCGTCGTGCCGGTGAACCCGATGAATCGCCGCGAGGAGCTCGCCCACTACGTCGAGGATTCGCAGGCGGGCGTCGCGATCGTCGGGCAGGAGGTGTACGACCAGATCCAGGGTCTCCAGGGACTGCGGCACGTCATCGTCGTGACCTACTCCGACTACCTGCGCGAGCCCACGAATCTGCCCGTGCCGCCCTTCGTTCGTGCCGCGGCGATTTCCCATCAAGGGACTCCGTGGACCGCAGCCGTCGGCGCGCGTCTCGCGCCTTCGCAGCCCACTGCCGGGGCGGATGATCTCGCCGTGATGCCGTATACCTCGGGAACCACCGGCAAGCCGAAGGGCTGCATGCATACGCATTCCAGCATCCAGGCGACGACCGTGCCGTACATGCACTGGCGAGGCCTGCCGGGCGACGACGTGGTCGTCCTCGCCGCGCTGCCCCTGTTCCACGTCACCGGGATGCAGGCCGGCATGAACGCGCCGCTCTACCTGGGCGCGATGATCGTCCTGCTGTCGCGCTGGGACCGCGATTGCGCCGGGCTGCAGATCCAGCGCACTCGCGTCACGAACTGGTCGGCCATCACCACGATGCTGGTGGATTTTCTGGCGAATCCGAACCTCGGCAAATACGACCTGTCCTCGCTGCGCGTGCTCGGCGGCGGCGGCGCGGCGATGCCCGAGGCGTTCGCGCGCAAGCTGGAAGACGTGTTCCAGCTGCCTTACATCGAGGGCTACGGCCTGTCCGAGACCATGGCGCCGACGCACATGAATCCGCCGCATCGCCCGAAGCGGCAGTGCGGCGGCATCCCCATCTTCAACACCGATGCGCGCGTCCTCGACCTCGAGTCCGGGCGCGAGCTCGGGGTGAACGAAATCGGCGAGATCGTCGTGCACGGGCCGCAGGTCTTCAAGGGCTACTGGCGCCAGGAGGCGGCCACGCGCGAGGCCTTCGTCGAGCACGACGGCAAGCGCTTCTTCCGCACCGGCGACCTCGGCTACTACGACGAGGACGGCTACTTCTTCATCACCGATCGCCTGAAGCGCATGATCAATGCGTCCGGCTTCAAGGTCTGGCCGGCGGAAGTCGAGGCGATGCTCTACGCCCATCCGGCGATCCAGGAGGCGTGCGTCATCGGCTCGCCGGACGGCTATCGCGGCGAGACGGTGAAGGCGCTGATCGTCCCGCGCGCCGGCGCGCAGGTGAAGCCGGAAGACATCATCGAATGGGCGCGCGGGCACATGGCGGCCTTCAAGGTGCCGCGCATCGTGCAGCTCGTCGAGAGCCTGCCCAGAACCGCCACGGGAAAGATCCTCTGGCGCGAGCTGCAGGAACAGGAACGCAGAAAAATCGAGGAGCATCCATGAAGAAACTCGTAGGGTTGTTGCTCGCCTTTGCGGCGAGCCCGGCCTTTGCCCAGATCCACATCGACGACGCCTGGTCGCGCGCCACGCCGCCCGGCGCGAAGATCGGCGTCGGCTACATGACGATCCGCAACGCGTCCGCCACGGCCGACCGGCTGGTGGGCGTGAGCTCGCCGGCGTGCAAGAAGGTCGAGACCCACGTGACCATCAAGGACGGCGACATCAGCCGCATGCGCGAGGTGAAGGGCTACGACATACCGGCGAACGGCGCCTTCGAGCTCAAGCCCGGCGGCGCGCACCTGATGCTGATGAACCTCAAGGCGCCGCTCAAGGAAGGAGAGAAGGTGCCGGTCGTGCTGAAGTTCGAGCGCGCCGGCGAGGTGAAAGCCGAGCTGCAGGTCCGCGCGCTGGGCGCGATGGGCGGCATGCACGGCATGTAAGCCTCAGCCGAGCAGCGTGTGAGCGAGCCACCATGCCAGCCCGGCGATGAATGCCGAGCAGGGGATGGTGAGGATCCAGGCCCAGACGATGGTGCCGGCGATGCCCCAGCGCACCGCCGAGACGTTCTGCGTCGCGCCCACGCCGACGATGGCCCCGGTGATGGTATGGGTCGTCGACACCGGGATGCCGAGTGCCGCGGTGACGAAGAGCGTGATCGCGCCCCCGGTCTCGGCGCAGAAGCCGCCCACCGGGCGCAGCTTGGTGATGCGCTGGCCCATCGTCTTGACGATGCGCCAGCCGCCGAAGGCGGTGCCGAGCCCGATGGTCACGTAGCAGGCGACGACGACCCAGAAGGGCACCGGCGCGTCGTGCGGCGTGTAGTTGCTCGCGACGAGCAGCATCCAGATGATGCCGATGGTCTTCTGCGCGTCGTTGCCGCCGTGGCCGAGGCTGTAGAGCGAGGCCGAAAGAAGCTGCAGCCGCCGGAACCAGCGGTCGATGCGGCTCGGCGCGCTCTTGGCGAAGAGGCGCGCGACGGCGAGCATCATGAGCGAGCCGAGCACGAGGCCGAGGATCGGCGAGAGGAAGATGAAGAGCACCGTCTTCGCGATGCCCGGCGCGATCAGCGCCCAGGTGCCCGCCTTGGCGACCGCCGCGCCGACCAGCCCGCCGACCAGCGCGTGCGACGAGGACGACGGGATGCCGTAGTACCACGTGATGATGTTCCAGGAGATCGCCCCGGCCAGGGCGCCGAACACGAGGTAGTGGTCGACGATGCTCTGGTCGACGATTCCCTTGCCGACCGTGGTCGCGACGCTCAGATGGAAGATGAAAACTGCGACGAAATTGGCGACCGCGGCGAGCAGCACGGCCTGGTAGGGCTTCAGCACCCGGGTCGACACGACCGTGGCGATCGAGTTGGCGGCGTCGTGGAAGCCGTTCAGGAAGTCGAAGACCAGCGCGATGACGACCAGCGCCACGACGACGCCGAGGCCGAGCTGGCCTTCCATCAGGAATTTTCCAGGACGATGCCTTCGATGATGTTCGCCACGTCCTCGCAGCGGTCGGTGATCGTCTCGAGCAGGTCGTAGATCACCCGCAGCTTCATCACCTGCTTGAGGTCGTTCTCCTCGCGGAACAGCTTGGACATCGCCGCGCGCATGACGCGGTCGGCGTCCGACTCGAGGCGGTCGATCTCCTCGCACAGCTTGAGGATCGCCGCCGAGCTCTTGATGTTGGTGAGCAGCGCCACGGTCGTCTTCACCCGGTCGCAGCTCTGCTGGCAGATCTCGGCGAGCTGTTTTGCCTCGGGCGTCACGGCGCGCAGGTCGTAGAGCGCGATCGTCTCGGCCACGTCCTGGATGAGGTCCAGGATGTCGTCCATCTTGGTGATCAGCTGGTGGATCTGGTCGCGGTCGAACGGCGTGATGAACGTGCGGTGCAGCAGCGTGATGCACTCGTGCGTGATCTTGTCGGCGGCGCGCTCGGCGGCGTCGATGCGCTGCGCATGCGCCTCGAGCTCGTCGAAGCGCCCGATCATCGCGGCGAGCTCGCGGCTGCCGTCGACGATGCGCTCGGCGTGGGCGTTGAACAGATCGAAGAACTTCCCCTCGCGGGGCATCAGGCTACCGAGCATGGTCAGTCCTTGGTGGCGAGGCCGAGCGATTTTAGTTGGTCGATGTCGGCGGCGCCTAATCCCCAGTCGCGCAGCGCCGCGGCGCCGCCCGCGCCGCGCTCGGGCGGGGGCCGCCGCACGGCGCCCGGCGTGCGGGAAAAGCGCGGCGCCGGCGCCGGCTGCGCGACCTCGCCCACCGACACGTAGCTCGCCCGCGCCCGGGCGTGCGCGTGCTCCCGTGCTTCGCGCCAGCCGAGCACCGGCGCGAAGCAGGCGTCCGAGCCTTCGAACACCCGGCACCACTCGTCCCGGGTTTTCGAGCGGAAGGCCTCGGCGAAGCGCCGGCGCATCTCCGGCCACCGGGAACGATCGTGCTGGGCCGGCAGGTCGCGCAATGCCATTCGGGAAAGAAGCTCGGCAAAGAACTTCGCTTCGATCGCGCCGATGCAGACGTACTTGCCGTCCTTCGTCTCGTACACGTCGTACCACGGTGCGCCGGTATCGAGCACATTGACGCCGCGCTCCTCACTCCATTGGTTCGCCTTCAAAAAACCGTGGAACATGGCGGCGAGCAGCGCGGTCCCGTCGACCATCGCCGCGTCGACCACCTGCCCGCGGCCGGAGCGCTGCGCCTCGAGGAGCGCGCAGGCGACGCCGAAGCCGAGCAGCATGCCGCCGCCGCCGAAGTCGCCGATCAGGTTGAGCGGCGGCACCGGGGCCTCGCCCTTGCGGCCGAACGCGTGCAGCACGCCGGCGAGCGCGATGTAGTTGATGTCGTGCCCGGCGCGCGGCGCGAGCGGGCCGTCCTGCCCCCAGCCGGTCATGCGCCCGTAGACCAGGCGGGGATTGGCCGCGAGCGCCTCGTCGGGCCCGAGGCCGAGCCGCTCCATGACGCCGGGACGGAAGCCTTCGATCAGCACATCGGCACGCGCGATCAGGCGCAGCGCCGCCTCCTGCGCGGCGGGCGACTTGAGATCGAGCGTGACCGAGCGCTTGCCGCGCATCATTACGTCGTACCAGCGGCTGCGCTCGAGGCCGAGGCCCGAGTCCGCGGCGCGATCGACGACCAGCACGTCGGCGCCCATGTCGGCGAGCAGCATGCCGCAGAACGGCGCGGGGCCGATGGCTTCGAACTCGAGGACTTTGACGCCGGTGAGGGGACCCATCCTTTCATGATAGCGAATGCCTGCGCATTGCCCGGAGCGGATCGTCGGCGCGCCGCCGGCACGCGATGTTCAGGACCGGGCGGGCGCCTGGTGAATCGTGACGTGCGGAAACGGGATCTCGATGCCGCGCTCCTCGTAGGCCTTCTGCAGGCGCTTGAGGAACTCGCGCCGGACGTTCCATTGCTGGATCGGCGGCACGACCTTGACGCGGCAGCGAAGCACGATCGACGAATCGCCGAGGCGCTCGACGCCGGCGAGCTCGACGTCCTCGACGACCCGGTCGCGCCAGACGGGATCGCCGCGCATGCCGCGGCCGACCTCGCGCATGACGTCGAGCGCGCGGTCGATGTCCTCGCCGTAGGCGACGCCCACGTCGATCACCGGCGTCGCGTAGGCGCGCGTGCGGTTGGTGACGAGCTTGATCTCGCCGTTCGGCACGTAGTGCACGTGGCCGTCCATGTCGCGCAGGCGCACGTAGCGCAGCGTCACCTGCTCGACGAGGCCCCCCTTGCCGGCGAGCTCGACCACGTCGCCCTCGCGCACCTGATCCTCGAGGAGCAGGAAGAAGCCGGTGAAGTAGTCCTTGATCAGGCTCTGCGCGCCGAAGCCGATCGCCAGGCCGGCGACCCCGGCGGTGGCGAGGATCGGCGCGACCGAGATGCCGAGCTCGCCGAGCACCAGCGTGCCCGCGACGATGACGATGACGGCCGCGGCGGCGTTGCGGAAGACGCGCGCCAGCGTCTCGATGCGCTGCTGCTCGTCCGGGCCGGGCGCCTTGCGCTGCATGTAGGCGCGGAAGACCCGGATCAGCCGCGCCGCCGCCGCCTGGAGGATCCAGGCGAGCACGAGGATCAGGACGACGCGCAGCGCCGTGACCGCCGCGGCCTTCGCCTCGGCGTCGAGGCTGTGGAAATAGGCGAGCAGCGACCTCAGCGGAGGCTCAGTGCAACCCCAGCGACGCCTCGATGTTGCGCACCATGGCGACCAGGCGCGGCCCGAGATCGTCCTCGAGCTGGCCCTTCTTCACCATGAACGCCGGCACGACGCAGTTGAAGGCGACGATCTCGCCGTCGACCGTGCGGCGCATCGGCACGCCGACCGAGTGCACCTCGCGGCGCAGCTCGCCGGCGCTTGCGCAGAAGCCGCGCGCGCGGATGTCTTCGAGCGCCTTGTCGATCGTCGCGCGGTGCTTGCGGTAGGACTCCGGCTCCTTGACCTTCATCTGGTTGAGCACCGCCTCGCGCTCGGGCGGCGTGCACGCGGCGAGGAAGGCGCGCCCGATCACCGAATGCGAGATCGGCACCGAGGTGCCGATGTCGGGCAGCGTGGTGATGCCGTTGCCGCTGCGGCAGGACTCGACGTAGACCATGTTCAGCCGGTCGCGCACGCCCATCGACACCGAGCCGTTGCAGTAGTCCGCGAGCTCCTTCATCACCGGCCGCGCGGCCTGGCGCACGTTCATCGAGGCGAGCAGCGGATAGCCGATCGAGAGCACCGCCGAGCCGAGCTGGTACTTGCCCAGGCGCATGTTATGGCGGAGGTACCCCAGCTTGGTCAGCGTGTACGTGAGGCGCGAGACCGTGGGCTTGGGCAGCCCCGTGCGCACCGAGATTTCCTTGTTGCCGAGCAGCGGCTCGAGCGGCGTGAAGCAGCGCAGGACTTCCAGGCCGCGCGCGAGCGTCGTCGCGAATTGACGGTCGCCCTCGTGCTCGTAGCTGAAGCCGCCGGACGGGGGCGAAAGCGGGGCCGAGGGTTCGGGTGCGCCCATGGGATTTCCTTCCTCCTGAGTCGTTTTTTGGGATTGCGGCGGAGTGTTTCGCGTTTCGCTATTCTGGCGAGGAGGGCTTGTGTGTCAACTTAGTAATATCAGATTTCGCATAGTGAAATGACGGCTTCGCTTTTCGACCTGACGGGCAAGGTCGCCCTGGTCACGGGTTCGACCCGCGGTATCGGCAAATCGATCGCCGAGGAGCTGGCGCGCGCCGGTGCAAAGGTCGCCGTCTCGAGCCGCAAGGCCGACGCCTGCCAGGCGGTGGAGCAGGAATTCAGGAAAAGCGGCTTCGAGGTGCTGGCGCAGCCCTGCAACGTGTCGCGCAAGGAAGATCTGCAGGCGCTGGTGGACGCCACGGCGCGCCAATGGGGCGGCATCGACATCGTGGTGGCGAACGCCGCCTCGAACCCGTACTACGGCCCGCTCACCGGCATCCCGGACGAGGCGTTCGACAAGATCATCGCGAACAACGTGAAGAGCGTGCTCTGGCTCGCGGCGATGACGCTGCCCGGGATGGCGCAGCGCGGCGGGGGCTCATTCACGCTGGTGGGGTCGATCGGCGGCCTGCTCGCGAACACCGTGATCGGCGCCTACGGGATGTCCAAGGCTGCGGGGCATCACCTGGTGCGCAACCTCGCCGCCGAATGGGGCCCGAAGAACGTTCGCGTGAACGCGATCGCCCCGGGGCTGGTGAAGACCGAGTTTGCCCGCGCGCTGTGGGAGGACGAGGCGCGCCGCGCCGAGCGCATCGCCGCAACCCCGCTGCGGCGCCTCGGCGAGCCGCGCGACATCGGGGGCGTGGCGGTATTCCTCGCCTCCGATGCGGCGGCGTTCGTCACCGGGCAGTGCATCGTCGCCGACGGTGGCGTTACCATCCTGTAATTCCCATGGACCTGAACTATTCCGCCGAAGAGCTCGCCTTCCGCGACGAGGTGCGCGCCTGGCTGCGCGCGAACCTGCCCGCCGACCTGCGCGAGAAAGGCGAGCGCTACGCGCACCTGTCGAAGGATGACCTGCTGCGCTGGCACCGCATTCTTGCCAAGCAAGGCTGGGTCGCGCCCGCCTGGCCCAAGGAGTGGGGCGGCACCGGCTGGAATGTCGTGCAGCGCTTCCTCTTCGAGGAAGAGCTCGGCTACGCCGGCAGCCCGCCGCTCATCCCGTTCGGCCTGTCGATGTGCGCGCCGGTGCTGCTGCGCTTCGGCACCGAGGCGCAGAAGAAGCGCTTCCTGCCGCGCATCTACCAGGGCGAGGACTTCTGGTGCCAGGGCTACTCGGAGCCCGGCTCGGGAAGCGATCTGGCCTCTCTGAAGACAAAAGCCCTACGCCAGGGCGACCATTACGTCGTCAACGGGCAGAAGATCTGGACCACGCTCGCGCACTACGCCGACTGGATCTTCTGCCTGGTTCGGTCGGATCCGACCGTGGAGAAGCGCCAGGAAGGGATCTCCTTCCTGCTCATCGACATGAAAACGCCCGGCATCACCGTGCGCCCGCTCATCCTCATGGACGGCGCGCACGAGGTGAACGAGGTGTTCTTCGACGACGTGAAGGTGCCCGCCGAAAACCTCGTGCACGAGGAGGGCAAGGGCTGGACGGTGGCGAAATACCTGCTCGGCTACGAGCGCATGAACACCGGGCGCATCGGCGAATCGAAGCGCCAGCTCGCGCGCCTGAAGGAATATTCTTCCCACATGAAGCAGGACGTCCGGTTCCGCGACCGGCTGTCGCGCCTCGAGGTGGAGCTCACCGCGCTCGAGATCACCAACCTGCGCTTCCTCGACCGCATGCGCCGCACCGGCCAGCCGCCGGGCGCCGACGTCTCGATGCTCAAGATCAAGGGCACCGAGATCCAGCAGGGGCTCACCGAGCTGATGATGGAAGCGACCGACCCGGCGGCGAGCGACGCGCTCGCGCAGGCGATCCGCAGGCGCTACCTCAGCATGCGCAAGACGACCATCTACGCCGGGTCGAACGAGATCCAGCGCAATATCATCGCCAAGATGACGTTGGGACTATGAACTTCGATTACAACGAGGAGCAGCAGCTCCTTGCCGATTCCGTAAGGCGCTACCTCGCGAAGAGCTACGACTTCGAATCGCGGAAGAAGATCGTCGCGGGCGAGGGCTGGAGCGCCGAAGCGTGGGCGCAGTTCGCCGAGATGGGGCTCACGGGACTGGTGGTGCCGGCCGAGCAGGGCGGCTTCGGCGGCGGCGCGGTCGACCTGATGGGCGTGATGGAGGCCTTCGGCGAGGCCCTCGTCGTCGAGCCTTACGTGCCGACCGTCCTCGCGGCGCGCCTCGTCGCGCGCGCGGGCTCCGCGGCGCAGAAGCAGGCGATCCTGCCGGGTGTGGCCGAGGGGCGCCTGAAGCTCGCGCTTGCGCACAGCGAAAAAGGCGCTCGCTATCGGCTCGATGCGGTGGCGGCCCGGTTTTCCGATAACAAATTGACGGGGGAAAAGGCGGCGGTGCTCGGCGCGCCCGTCGCCGACCGGATCGTCGTTTCCGCGCGCGGCCCGGACGGCATCGGCCTCTATCTCGCCGACCGGCCGCAGGCGAAGGCGTACCGCACGATGGACGAGCGGCTCGCCGCGGACCTCGTCTTCAACGGCGTCCCTGCCGAGAAGCTCCCGGGCGGGCTCGAGCTCATCGAGGAGGCCTTCGACTTCGGCGCCGCGCTCGCCTGCGCCGAAGCGGTGGGCGTGATGAAGTTCGCTTGCGACACGACGCTCGAATACCTGAAGACGCGCAAGCAGTTCGGGGTGCCGATCGGTACGTTCCAGGCGCTGCAGCATCGCATCGTCGATCTCTTCATCGAGCAGGAGCAGGCGCGCTCGATGGCTTGCCTCGCGTGCTCGAAGGCGGACCAGGCCGGTTCGCCGCGCGAGCGCGCGCGGGCCGTCTCCTCGGCGAA
>Ga0153915_10005790_pt1 | contig 11523 bp, 10 predicted proteins | sample Opewatmetagenome_2_FD_107003 | JGI IMG/M metagenome (GOLD analysis project Ga0153915, IMG submission 107003) | Freshwater wetland microbial communities from Ohio, USA - Open water 3 Core 3 Depth 3 metaG | ecosystem: Environmental > Aquatic > Freshwater > Wetlands | place: USA: Ohio, Lake Erie...
AAGTGGAACTTCCAGCCGTCCGGCTTTCCGTCCTTGGGAAAAACGTCATCAAATCCATAGCCGTAGTCGAACCCTATCATACCGATCGGCATGATCTGGATCCGGGCACCAAGGCCAGCGGAACGTTTCAAATTGAAGAAATCTGCGCGGGCCATCGATTCGTATACGTTCCCTCCTTCAGCAAAAGCCAGCAGATAAATCGGGATGGGGTTGATGGAGACGCCAAAACGAAGTTCTGCAGTTTGCTTCGTCATCGCTTTTCCACCCACAATCTGATCGGAGACATTGCGAGGACCCACCGATTGATCCTCGTACCCGCGTAAGGGTGTGGTGGCAATGTAGCCAAGCCCCGTACCGCCCATGAAAAATAGTTCGATCGGCGGAACTTGTGAGTTGCTGTAGAAATCCCCGACGAATCCATACATCGAACTAAGGTAGAGCGCGAGTCGCGTTGAACGGAACACCGGTAAAAACCAATCCGTCTGCAGCTGCCACTTGTGGTAGTCGATGTTCCCCGGCAGCAACGGCCCCCCCGACATTTCCACTGAGAAGGAGAAACTGGAGCCGCTCGTCGGAAAAATCGGATTATCTACATCGTTGCGCGAGATAATCTGTGTCAGGCTGAACTGGCTGGACTTCCCCTCCCGATAGATGCCCTGTCCGTTACGGACATCGTTCGCCTGCACCCGGAGAATCCAGTCTCCACGCCAATAGATATCCGGCCATCGGAAACGCCGCCCCGCCCGGACCGAGCCACCTGTCTGCTGGAGATCATATCCCCAAATAGTTCTGGTATCGTAAAGACTTACACCCAGGAGTGTCGGCGTGTCAAACATCCAAGGCTCGGTGAAGCCAATGGTGAATGTCCGGAAACGCGATGCTTCGCCAAACTGCCACTCGAAGTTCAGAACTTGTCCTGCCCCACCAGAGAGCGGTTCGGAAATAGAGAAATTGTTGATTGTAAATCCCAAGGCTCCCGTCACGCCGAAAGCGCCACTATACCCTACCGACGCATTGACGTTGTCACTGGACTTCTCCTCCACCTCGTAGGTCAGGTCAACGGTCTTGTCGTCGACCATGTTGTATTCGGGCTTGAGCTTCTCCGGATTGAAATACTGCATCTGCTGCAGCTGCCGAAGGCTGCGAACGATTGCTGAACGGTTGAAATAATCTCCCGGCTTGGTGAAGAGTTCTCGGCGGATCACCTTCTCTTGCGTTTTCGTGTTTCCCTTGATGTTTACCGTGCCGATCTTGAACTGGTTCATCTCATAGACATTCACCTGGATATCAATGCTGTCTGTGCCAACTCGAGTTTCAACGGGATCGAGATTGAGCCGAAGATAGCCCTCATCCAGGTAGAGGGAAGCAACGTCTGTCTGTGCCTCATTCCCCCTCAGATTCTGCTCGAATTTCTCTGAGTCGTAAATCTCTCCCGGCACCATCGCCAGTCGATCGTTCAGGACGGTATCACTATAGACGGTATTGCCCGTCCAACTAATCCGTCGAATCCGGTACTGTGGCCCTTCAAAGACGTTTATCCAAATGAACATGTCCTCTTTGTCGGGGCTGTACCAGATCGAATCTGAGAGGACTTGCGCGTCCCGGTATCCCTTCTTATGGTAGAATTTGAGGATCAGTTTTTTGTCTTCTTCATACTTCTTTCGATCAAACTTCGCAGAGGACCAGAACTTCCACCATTTCTTCTCGACTGTTTCGTCCATTGCCCCCTTGAGGTCCCCCTCAGAGAGCGCGGCATTCCCCGCGAACATAATCTGTCGAACGCGGACCGATTTACCTTCATCAATATCGATGCTGAGCACGATGCGCGTCTTGTTCGTATCCAGGGAGTCGGCCGACACTTTGACGTCAGCAAGGAGGAATCCGTCCTTCTCGTACTCTTTCAGGATCTCTTTCTTAATCCTGACCACATCCTGCAGGGGAAACACCTGCCCCCGGACCAGATTGACCTTCTTAAGTATGTCATCTTTGCTCAAGTCATCGTTCCCACGGATCTCAGCGTGATCGAACCGCGGGAATTCCTTTACTGCAATAAGAAGGTACGCACCCTGCCCGATCTTCCGGTCGATGCTAATCTGGATGTCCTGAAAGATCCTGAGTGACCAGAGTTTGCGCACCGCCTGACTGATCTGATCGCCGGGCAGCGTGAATTCATCGCCGACCTTGAGCCCGGAGTTGGCAATAATTGCGGCAGGGTCAGCGAGAGTGTTTCCCTCGACGGACAGACCGAGGATCTTATAGACTTCCTGGGGCTGGGAACGCTGTGCAAGGAGGGATGAGGTGACAACGAGGCCAAGAAAAGCCACCGCCAACACACGCACACACTTCATCATATTATGGTCCCGTCACACTCTTAATAAAACGTCGGACATAGCTATTGGGATTCCGGTCAGCTCCCAGCTGATCGCTCACCATCCCGAACCTCCGCTCACGGTGCTGATAGTCCCTTATGGCCTGATACAGATCATCACGGCGGAAATCAGGCCAGAGCTTCTGCGTGATGTGGATCTCGCTGTAGGCAAGTTGCCAGAGGAGGAAATTGCTTATCCGGAATTCCCCGCTGGTGCGTATCAGCAGATCCGGGTCGGGTATTCCTTCCGTGGACAGAAATCGGGCAAATGTAGTATCTGTAATTGTTTCAGAAGCCAGGCGACGCTCCTCCACCTCCCGGGCAATACGCCGCACTGCCTCTGTAATGTCCCACCGGCCGCTATAGCTTAGAGCCAGCACAAGGGTAAGGCCGGTATTGTCCTTGGTCTTCTGAATATCGTCCAGAAGCTGATTCTGTACTTCCTGTGGGAGTTTTGTGAGGTCGCCGACTACGCGGAGGCGGACATTGTTTGAGTGCAGCTGGTCGGTCTCGTCACGGAGCGCCTTCAAGAGCAGCCGCATGAGGAGAGAGACCTCCTCTTTCGGACGACTCCAATTCTCTGTCGAGAACGCATAGACCGTCAGGTACCGGACCCCTAGTTCCCCACATGCGCTGACGATGTCACGAACAGATTCGACTCCTTCTGTGTGCCCGCTAATCCTGGGCAGCCCGCGCTTCTTTGCCCAGCGACCGTTGCCATCCATGATGATCGCGATATGTTGCGGAATCTCACCGGCAGCACGCAATTTCTCCTGCTCTTTCTTATCCCTTCCGGTCGCCTGCTGAGGACCCTTCGCCAAAGGCCAGAATCTCCCCTCGCACAAAGTCAATTCAACATAAAACGGAGAAATCGGAACAAAAATCTAACGGATTTTCCTTCGAAAGTCAAATTTGACTTTCCTTCCCGAATCCGGTATCTTTTTTTGAAAATTTTTCCGAATTCATCGAAATTCTCTAGAGGAATGCCATGGCGGGCCTCCCCAATATGTCGGGAATGTTGAAGCAGATCCAAAAGATGCAGGAGAAGATGGCGCAGGTCCAGGAAGGACTGGAATCCAAGACGGTAGTGGGCGAAGCGGGTGGAGGTATGGTGAAGGTCACTGCCAACGGCAAACAACGCCTCACGCAGGTCCAGATCGATAAGGAAGTCGTCAATCCCGAAGATATTGAGATGCTTGAGGACCTCGTACTGGCTGCCTCGAACAAAGCCCTTGAGGATGCGGGAAAGATGGCACAGGAAGAAATTGCTCGGGCCACGAACGGAATGTTGCCGAATATCCCCGGCATGAACCTGCCCGGCATCTGATTGCCCTGCCCTACACGTCCAACCGACCAGTCACATGCTTTATACGTCTGAAGCGCTGCAACAGCTCATCGAAGAGTTTGCCAAACTCCCGGGGATTGGCAGGAAGACAGCGCAGAGGCTTGCCCTTTATGTCCTGAAGCAACCACGCGAAGACGCCGTCCGGATGGCGAAGGCTCTTGTAAATGTCAAGGACAAGATCCGCTATTGCTCCGTTTGCAGCAACATAACAGAGCAGGACCCGTGTGCGATCTGTGCAAGCCCGAAGCGCGACAGGGAAATGATCTGCGTCGTTGAGGAGCCGAATGACGTGCTGGCCCTGGAAAAAACCAATGATTACCGGGGTCTTTACCATGTGCTCGGCGGGTCTCTTTCTCCACTCGACGGAATAGGACCCGAGGAACTGAAGGTGAAAGAACTCCTGACTCGCGTCACTGGAGGCGTGTCAGAAGTCATCCTCGCAATGAACCCAAATGTCGAGGGGGAGGCAACCACAATATACCTCGGCCGACTGCTCAAGCCGCTTGGGGTGAAGGTCACAAGGATAGCCCGGGGGTTGCCAGTGGGAGGAGATTTGGAATTCGCTGACGAAGCTACTTTGAGCAGGGCATTGGAGGGCAGGATTGCGCTATAGACGGAAATTGGGCTTCAGCATCAGCATCTTGCTCATTCTGGCATCAGGGTGTGGATTATTCGAGCCGCGCGATCCCGAGTCTCCAACCCAATCCAGTCTCGACTACACTCCCCCCACCGACCCTGCAATCGTCATCACCAATCTTCAGAGCGCTGTAAACCAGAAGAACGTTGCGAACTACATTAACTGTCTCGCAGATCCATTAAGAAGTAGACGTATGTTCTCCTTTGTTCCCTCTGCTGAAGCAAGCGCTCAGTATGCTTCGGCTCTGATCGATTGGAGTATCGCGCAGGAGCAGGCCTACTTTCAGAACCTCATTGCCAAGAGTTCGCCGACAGCGTACGCCAACCTGTTCCTCACACGGAAGGATTCGATTGTCACCGCAGATTCGGTTGTGTATAGCTATGATTACACCTTCACTTTTGAGCATAACGAAACCGGTTTTCCCCGTGTCGCCCGAGGGAATCTGCAATTCGCCCTGGCTCCTGACGCGAGCAATTTCTGGTCCATCTACCGTTGGATGGATTTCAAAACTGGGAGTGACATCACCTGGAGCATGTTCAAGGGGAAGTTCAGCAACTGAATGCATTTCCTATTTGCCATCGGTTCATGCCGCCTTACCGCGGTGGTTGTGATTGCGATTCTTCTTTCCGGCTGCATCAATCCTTTCGCTCCGGGGCGTGACGACAGTCCTGGAGAATCCGCCTGTGACCCACACACGGTTGACGGGGCCTTCCAGTGCTTTCGCGCCGCCTACACATTCCGCGACACTACTCTCTACGGCCAGCTTCTTGACCCCAACTTCGTTTTTGTGTATCGTAACTACGACCTAAGCATCGACATCACATGGGGCAGGGATGATGAGATGCGAACTACCTACGGTCTGTTTCAGAATTCTCAGAAGATCGATCTGATCTGGAACAACATCCTTAGCAGTGCCGCTGAGTCGACACGCGTGACCGTGGTGCGGGGTTTCAACCTCACGATTGTCTTCAACCCGAACGACATAGAACTTGTCGACGGGTATGCTAATCTGACTTTTGAGCGGAGCCACGTCAGCGACACTTGGAAGATCATTCGTTGGCGCGACGAATCGAATTTCTGATCGGACCGCATGAGTCTTTCCTATACACTACGGGAGAGTTTCTCGGGGTTCAAGCGCACCAGACTCTCCAGCACGATTTCGATCATCACCATCTGTCTCTCCCTCCTGCTGCTTGGCGTCTTCGCAGTTATCACCGTGCATGCATCGCGATTTATCGAATCTATCCGCAACAAGGTGGAACTCGAGGCTTTTCTCCAGGAACCGATCACCGCTGAAGAAATAAGCGACCTTGCCCGGACCATCACTACCTTCGCCGGGGTCGAAAAGGTGGTCTTCATCTCAAAGGAGGAGGCTGCGCAGGTCTTCAAGCAGGAATTTGGTGAGGACATCTATACAGTACTCGACTTCAACCCCCTTCCACCATCATTCAAGATCTCCCTCCGTCCGGAATTCCGCACGGCCAACAGTGCGCGGGGCCTGTACGAGCAGCTCAAGGTGATGAAGGGAATTGAGAGCGTGGTGTATAGACGTGCATTGCTTGAGTTGATGGACCAGCGGACCACGGTCGTCAACAGAGTTACACTCGGCCTTGGTATCTTGATCAGTCTTTCAGCGATCCTCCTCGTATCCAACACGATACGGCTGGCAATTTACGCCAAACGCAGGTTAATCCGAACAATGGAGCTTGTCGGTGCCACCAGTACGTTCATACGGCTCCCCTTCCTGCTGGAGGGTACGGTACAGGGAATCATCGGAGGTATTATTGCCGCCGGGATCCTCTACGGCGTCATCGAGTATGCAATCAGGTGGATTGCCCCGGAATTGGGAGAGTCGGCAGTAATGACGCCCGGATTTTACGGGCTGGTAATCGCAGCGGGCGGAGCACTCGGGATGGTGGGCAGCGCCATCTCGGTCATTCGCTTCATTCGCCGGGAAAACGCCCACTAGGGTCGGCTGGTTGCAAAACTGAAAGCGATTTTGTAGTTTGAGTAACGGCAGTGCCCAAAGCGGATTGCACTTCTTCGCGCCGGTTGAGCACCAACCGCGCCGTTCTTCCCGGAAACTCCTCACCGTGGTTCACCAAGCACGTCTAACGAGCAGGACCAATGAACAGGATTGCCACATTCACCAATTCGTCTGTCGGTAGAAAGCTCCTGATAGGCCTGACGGGGTTCTTCCTGTTAAGCTTCCTCATCGTTCATCTCTATCTCAATTTGTTCCTCTTCAAGTCGGATAGGGGTGGAACCTTTGACGCCTATTCAGAATTCATGGCGACCTACCCGCTGATCCGTCCTCTAGAGATTCTGCTGTTCGCCGGTTTTCTGTTCCATGTGTTTCTCGGAATCTGGCTTTGGTTCCTCAACCGCCGCGTGCGAACAGAGAAGTACGCCGTAAACCGAGCAGCCGATACCAGCACACTGACATCACGCATCATGTTCATCACGGGAATCGCAGTCCTGGTTTTCCTGGTTGTGCACGTCAACACCTTTTTCATCCGCTCTCGATTCCTGGATCACAGCACGCCGATGTACGAAATTGTGAGAACAGCATTCAGCGATCCCTGGTACGACGCCTTCTATCTGGTTGCACTGGTCTTCCTCGGGTACCACCTTAAACACGGAGTCCAGTCGGCCATGCAGACCTATGGTCTCCGCGTCGGCAGGTGGCAGAAGTTGATCGACTGGGTCGCTGTCCTCTTCTGGCTGGTAATCCCTCTCGCGTTTGCCTCCATGCCGTTGTATTTCCTCTGGGCTCACTTAACGGGGGTCAACTGACTATGGCCACGCTGAATTCGAAACTTCCTGAAGGATCCATTGAACGACAGTGGGATACCCATCGATTCAACCTCAAACTGGTGAATGCCGCCAACAAACGGAAGTATACGATCATCGTCGTCGGCACGGGACTTGCCGGAGCCTCCGCTGCAGCTTCTCTTGCGGACCTCGGATACAACGTGATCTCGCTCTGTTACCATGAGTCTCCCCGGCGTGCTCACAGTATCGCTGCGCAGGGCGGGATCAACGCTCCAAAGAACTATGCGAACGACGGCGACAGCATCTGGCGACTTTTCTATGACACTGTAAAAGGGGGTGACTATCGCGCGCGGGAGTCGAATGTGTATCGGCTTGCACAGGTGAGCGGAAACATCATCGACCAATGTGTTGCCCAAGGCGTGCCATTCGCGCGGGAGTACGGCGGATTGCTCGACAACCGTTCATTCGGCGGCGCCCAGGTTTCACGCACCTTTTACTCCAGGGGACAGACCGGACAACAGCTGTTACTGGGTGCCTACTCCGCCCAGATACGACAGATGGCTGCAGGGACCATTAAGTTTTATCCCCGCCGTGAAATGCTCGACCTCGTAATGATCGACGGCCAGGCACGCGGCATTGTGGCCCGTAATCTGATCAACGGTGAGCTGGAACGGTATGTTGGTCATGCTGTGGTTCTCGCAACTGGCGGGTACGCCAACACGTTCTACCTTTCGACGATGGCCAAAGCGAGCAACGCTACAGCCATCTGGCGTGCGTACAGGCGCGGGGCGTTTTTTGGAAACCCCTGCTTCACCCAGATTCACCCGACCTGTATTCCGCAAAGCGGCGACTACCAGTCAAAGCTGACGTTGATGAGCGAGAGCCTTCGAAACGACGGCCGAATCTGGGTCCCGAAAAAGAAGGGTGATCCGCGCAAGCCGCAGGATATCCCCGAAGAGGAGCGCGACTACTACCTAGAGCGGCTTTACCCATCGTTCGGCAATCTCGTGCCACGCGACGTTGCGTCGCGGCGCGCCAAGGAGATGTGCGACAAGGGTTACGGGGTCGGTTCGACTAAGCTGGCAGTCTATCTTGACTTCGGGGATGCTCTCAATCGCAACGGTCGCGAGTGGATAGACGAGAAGTACGGCAACCTCTTTGATATGTACCACGAGATCACGGCCGAGGATCCATATGCCGCCCCGATGCGGATCTACCCTGCAGTCCATTACACGATGGGCGGTCTCTGGGTAGACTACAATCTTATGAGCACACTTCCGGGACTGTATGTCATCGGCGAAGCGAATTTCTCAGACCATGGTGCGAACCGGCTCGGTGCAAGTGCGTTGATGCAGGGCCTGGCCGACGGTTACTTCATCCTCCCATACACAATCGGGGACTATCTGGCGACCTCCAAATTTAAACCGGTGAAGACCGATGCTTCAGAATTCGTAGCCGTGGATAGGGAGACCCGAGGGCAAATTGATCGCCTATTGTCTATCCAGGGCAAGACGCCTGCCGATGATTTCCATCGCCAACTTGGAAAAGTCATGTGGGACCACGTCGGGATGGGACGCAACAGGGCAGGGCTGCAGAAGGCTTTGAAGATGATCCCGGAGATTCGGAAACAATTCTGGAACGATGTGAAGGTCGTCGGAGGTTCAAACGATTTGAACAGCGAACTGGAGCGCGCCGGACGTGTGGTGGATTTCCTCGAGCTCGGTGAACTCCTTGCCACCGATGCGCTACACCGGAATGAGTCGTGCGGAGGCCATTTCCGGGAGGAATATCAGACGGAAGAAGGTGAAGCACGGCGCGACGATAAAAACTTCTGCTATGTAGCTGCATGGGAGTTCAAGGGAGAGGGGAAAAAGCCGAAGCTCCACAAAGAAGCGCTGAAATTTGACTATGTGAAACCGTCTCAGCGAAGCTATAAATGAGGAGTGTACGGGAATGAACTTTACATTACAGGTCTGGCGCCAAAAGAGCAGGAACGATCGAGGTCGTTTCATCAGGTATCAGGTTCGCGACATCTCCCCTGACGCGTCATTCCTAGAAATGCTCGATGTAGTCAATGCAGACCTGGTCCGAAAGGGAGAGGAACCAATCGCTTTTGACCACGACTGTCGCGAAGGGATATGCGGAAGCTGCGGATTGGTGATCAGCGGCAGGGCACACGGACCAAACCAAAAGGCTGCAACCTGCGAACTTCGGATGCGGAGTTTTTCGAACAATGATGAGATCACAGTGGAGCCGTGGCGAGCGAAGCCGTTCCCTGTGATCAAGGACCTCGTGGTGGACCGCACGGCCCTCGACCGGATCATGCAGGCAGGCGGATTCGTCTCCGTGAAGACCGGCGGTGCCGCGGATGCAAACGCAGTCGCAATTCCAAAGGCCGTCGCCGAGGAGGCGATGGATGCCGCCTCATGCATCGGATGCGGAGCATGCGTGGCGGCGTGCAAGAACGGATCAGCGATGCTCTTTGTGGCTGCCAAGGTATCACAACTCGCCCTGCTTCCCCAGGGTCATCCAGAACGCAAGGAACGCGTCCTCCGCATGATTGCGCAGATGGATGCAGAAGGGTTCGGCGCATGCTCAAATACGTACGCGTGTGAAGCAGAGTGTCCGAAGCAGATATCAGTCGAGCATATCGCCCGGCTAAACCGTGAGTTTTTGCGAGCTAAGGTCACTTAGGCTGGGCTATCAACACGTTTCATGATTGGCGGCCGTCGGCTAACTCCGGCGGCCGTATTGTTTTGGTGACTTGATTTTCCCGATTTCCTTCGCAACCTTGAAGCGTTACTCTCTTCCTGTTCGTCTGGGGGAGATCGCATGCCTGGACTTCACGCAATATCTCTCATTCCCTTCCATTCGGATCCCCTATCGTTTCACAAGCAACATCTTCTGCCGTGTTAATGATTGGGCTCCCATGGTAACCGACGAGGAAACATCACGAACAAGAGTAGGGCGTTCAGCAGTAACGGGAGAAACACGAACGCGCCAGACTGTGTCTTGCAAGCCACTGCCTCCTCACATACGAGACGTTCTTACACTGCTCATACATCACGCAGCCTAGCGTCAGTTGGGCCACCCCCAGAATGAGTTTATCAGGCCATCTCCATCGACGATGTCATGGCATACGGAGGACAGAATGACAACGCCGAGCCGTTTGAATGACGCCTCCTTATCAGGTAATAGCATATGAAATATGACGTTGCCAAGCCTCGTCGGTCTTTGACAGATAAGAGCGGACGGGGGTAGTGCTTTACATCCAAGGCTACATGTCAATGCTACACACGGCAATTTCCAGTTCCGCGACATGAATTCCTGCGGCGGATGTACCTGTAGATCCCCTTCAACTTGACCTTTGTGAAGGCAGCCATGAAGACCAACCTCATCGTTGCAGTTCTCCTGGCCTTCTTTCTTGGATGCACCAAGCAAGAGCCGGTTCAGATGACTCCCCAGGAGCAGGAAATTGCAAAGAACGAAATCAGGAAGATTTTCAGCTTGCAGGTCGCCGCATGCGAGAAAGGCGACCTTGATGCGCTTCTCCAGTCTTTTTCGAACTCGTCCGATTTCATTGCTATGACGACCGACGGCGCCATGTACGACTATCAGGCTGCAAAGAAGAGTAGCGCAGAATTCCTCAAGTCATTTCCCTCTGCGAGATTCAAAACGGTCAAGGACGAATTCAGATTCCTCTCCAACGACCTGGTGCTGTACGCTTGGAATGGCAAGTGCGCTATGACTCTGCCAACAGGAATTCGTTTGAAAACTGACTCGTACGCAGTGACATATCTTTTCAGAAGAATTGACAACCAATGGAAGATTGTTTTCTCGCACGAGTCAGCATCGCCGACCGTGGAAGAAAAGGGATAGGGCCGCAACGGATAGACGTTCTCGACTCTCGACCCGTAGAAAGGTTTACAGATTGAACAAGCCAAGCTCACGCCGTTCCCTCTGGTAGTCACGCCAATTCTGATTATTACTCTGGATTGCCGAGCGCAGGCTAGGTGACACGGGAGAACTCCGAAGCAAATCGATTTGCCTTCACCTGGGGCAGCTCATGAACAATGATCTGCTTATTACATTCGAGATTTTGGTGGTAGTTGTTGTGCCCTTGCTTTTTCTATACCTCAGATCAAAGTGGCCGTTACAGACTATCATCCCTTCGCTGATGAGCATACCGATTCTTTGGTATCTGACCTATGCATTGTTTCATGAGTTGAGCCACGTCGCTGGAACATACCTCGTAGGCGGCACGGTCGTCGATTACAAGCTAATCCCGAGATTCTGGTCAGGCGAGTTCGGACGCGCATGGATAACACCGGCAGGAATTACACAAAGTTGGCAGCAACTGATTTCCACGTGTTTCCCGTACCTGGTGGATGTGATATG
>Ga0153915_10005791_pt1 | contig 11522 bp, 10 predicted proteins | sample Opewatmetagenome_2_FD_107003 | JGI IMG/M metagenome (GOLD analysis project Ga0153915, IMG submission 107003) | Freshwater wetland microbial communities from Ohio, USA - Open water 3 Core 3 Depth 3 metaG | ecosystem: Environmental > Aquatic > Freshwater > Wetlands | place: USA: Ohio, Lake Erie...
AAAAGCGCAACTCGAGGACTACGCCCAAAGGCTCGAGGATCGCGTACGCGAACGTACCGCGCAGCTCGAGGCCGAGGCCGCAAAACGCAACGCGGCCGAAGCCCAACTGCATCACGCACAGAAGATGGAGGCGATCGGCAACCTCACCGGCGGGATGGCGCACGATTTCAACAACCTCCTGGGTGTGATCATCGGCAATCTCGACATCGTGATCGAGACAAAGAGCGACGCGGCGACAAGCGACGCGCTCAATGCGGCGCTCACCGCGGCGTCCAAGGGCGCCGACCTGACCCGCAGCCTGCTCGCCTTTGCCCGGCGCCAGCCTCTCCAGCCCAAACGCATCGCTCTGAACGATCTCATCGGCAATACCACGAAGCTGCTGCGCCGCACGCTTGGCGAGAACATCGACATCACCCTCGAGCTGTCGGCCGACGCATGGCCTGTCATCGCCGATCCCGCGCAACTGGAATCCGCCTTGGTGAATCTTGCGACCAACGCCCGGGACGCGATGCCGCAAGGCGGCCGTCTGCATATAGCCACCGCCAATCGCCACCTCGATGCCGACTATGCGGCGCGGCACCAGGAAGTCCACGAAGGCGACTATGCGATGATCGAGGTGGTGGATGGCGGCGCGGGGATTCCCAAACCGCTGCTCGATCGGATTTTCGATCCGTTCTTCACCACCAAAGCGCCAGGCAAGGGCACCGGGCTCGGCCTCAGCATGGTGTTCGGGTTCATCAAACAATCCGGCGGCCACATCAACGTGTACAGCGAGGAAGGCGTCGGCACGACATTCCGGCTTTACCTCCCGCGGGCAACGGATGGTTCCGAGCGGGCCGACGTGCAGCCGGCCGAAACGGTGACCGGAAGCAAGGGAGAAGCGATCCTATTGGTCGAGGACAATATCGAGCTGCGGCGCGTCGCCGTACGGCAGCTCGTGGATCTCGGCTATCGGGTCATACATGCCGGTGACGTCGAAACCGCCCTTCTCACGCTCGAGCGTGAAAAAGTCGACCTCGTGCTGACGGATTTGATGTTGCCGGGCGGGCGCAGCGGATACGACCTTGTCCGCGCGGTCCTCGATCGCAAATTTACGACGCGCTTCGTGCTGATGTCGGGCTTCCCGGACGCGATGCTGCCGGGCGGGACAGCCGCGGAGCGACCGACTTATCCGATGCTGTGCAAGCCGTTTCGCAAGGCGGATTTGGCGCGGACGCTGCGCGAGGCATTCGACACCGAAACGGGCGCGGCGTGATCCGCGTTCGGGCGGCCGCCTCCGACCGCCCGAACGGCCAGGACGCGGGGCGCTACATGCCGGCGGCCTTGGCAAACGGCACCACGTTGCCGGATGGCAGGTCGAACATGCCGGCGGGATATGTCGCGAAAAACGCGAGAACGTCGGTCGCCGGCACGACGTCTGCGTATTTCGCATTCATGTCGCAAAGGTTGATCGCGTGGCTCGCTTGCGAGCGATCGAAGCAACCATCCTCCACGATCGTCACCCGATAGTTGAGGCTGAACGCATCGATCACGCTCGCCCGCACGCAGCCCGACGTCGTGGTGCCGGTCACGATCACGCTGTCGCAGCCGAGCAACGTCAAATACGAGGTGAGGTTGGTGCCGAAGAAGCCGGATGGCTTCTGCTTGTAGACCACGAGATCGCGCGGCCCGGGGGCGATCTCGGCGACGATCTGGTTGCCGTCGAGGTTGGACATCGACGCCGAGCGGTCCTCCTCGTTGCGGCTGTTCTTCCAGCCCCAGCTGCCGCTGTCCCAGTTGTCCGGCCGGCGGACCCCGGTGGTGTAGATCACCGGCACCCCGATGCCGCGCGCCGCGGTCGCCAGTTTCTTGATCACGCGCACGCCCTCCCAACCCTCCTCGCCGCACGAATTGCGCCAGCGCTTGATCGACTCGAGGATCGGCTCGGGCTTGTCGCCGACGAAGGCGTAGTTCACGTCGATGATGAGGAGCGCCGGGCGCTTGCCGAAGCCCGCCTGCGCGCCGTAACCGGATGCCTTGAACACGGCCTTATCGCGTTCGGTCAGGAACTGGTCCCAGATTCTGTCGGACATCGTCTTCTCCTTTGCTGTGGGATTGGGGTGCTCTCCGGTCATTTCGCGGCCAGGATCGATTTCATGAAGCGCATATCGATCACGTCGTCGTAATCGACGTCGACCTTCAGGATGCCGGCGTTGCGCACCACTTTCTTGGCGATGGTCCACGCTTCGCGCGAGATCATGCCGTCCTTGCTCCACATCTCGTCCTTGAACGAGCGGTCGAGCGTCGCGGTGAGGTCCTCGAGCGCCATGGTGGGGAACTCCTTCTTGGCGATCGCGGCGGCCTCGGCCGGCTTTTCGTGCGTGAATTTGAGTCCCTTCGAGATCGCACGGACGAAGCCCTCGACCATCTTGGGATCTTTGTCGATCGACTCCTTGCGGATGTTGAGCGTCGAATAGGCGTAGTCGCCGAGCTCCTTCGGCACGTTGTAGAACGGCTCGTCCCACACCTTCTGGCGCACGCCCTGGGTCAGCACCGGCTCCGAAACCACGCCGACGTCGGCCTGCATCGCCTTCATCGAGGCGAATATCGCGGCCGTCGTGGTTTCGTTGAGCTGCACGTCTTTCTTTGGGTCGAGCTTCCATTCGCCGAGCAGGTAGCGGGTGATCGAGTTCGGCGTGCCGCCGTAGAACCCGGTCGCGATGCGCTTGCCCTTGAGATAGGCGCCGAAGTCGCGGTCGACCGGACCCTTCCCCGGCACGGCGACGAGGTAGTTGTTGCCGCGGTTCACCACGTTGACCACGGCGCGAAGCTCGGCGCCTTTGGCCTTGGCGAACGCGTTGTGCTCGGGCCCGCCAATGAAGGCGAATGCCTGCTTGGTGAGCACCGCGTTGGTGTGGCCCGAGCCGCTCTCGATGGTCAGGATTTTGACGGCGAGCCCGGATTCCTTGAAGAAGCCCTGGTCCACGGCGACGTACATCGGCAGGTAGCCGATGCCGTGCAACGGCTCGGCGATCACGATCTCGGTCTCGGCGGCCACGGCGGGTTGCGCCGCCGCCAGCGCGAGGCCGGCGAGCAGGACGAGCGAACGTTTCATGGTCGGGTACTCCTTGCGAACGGGGAAACGGTCGGCGCGATCATCGGACCACGCCCTTCATCAGAATTTTTTCGAGGCGGGAGACGCCGACATACATGGCGATCGAGAGCGTGGAGAGCACCAGGACGGCGACCCAGACCAGCGCGATCTCGTAGGTCTGGCCGGCGTACAGGATCGCGCGACCAAGCCCATGCTGCGAGGAGATGAATTCGCCGACGATCGCGCCGGTCAGCGCCAGCCCGATATTGATGCGCAGCACCGAGATGCCCCACGGCAGCGTCGACGGCACGACCAGCTTGGTGAACACCTGCCGGCGCGACGCGCCGAGCGAATACATCAGCCGCTCGTGGTCGGGATCGACGGCCTTCACGCCGGCATAGGTGGTGAGCGTCGAAACGATCAGGGTGAGCGCCATGCCGATCGCCACCTTCGAGATCAGCCCGACCCCGAACACCAGGATGATGAGCGGCGCGAGCGCGAGCTTGGGGATCGACTCGAAGCAGACGAGGTACGGCTGCACCACGTTCGCGTAGTTGTGCGACCACCAGAACGAGAGGCCGAGCATCGTGCCGAGCGTCGTGCCGAACGCGAAGCCGAGCAGCGTCGCCTGCAGCGTGTACCAGGTGTCGATCGCCGCATCGCCCTGGGTGACGAACACTCCCAGCATCTCGGCGATCGCCGATGGCTGCGACCAGAAGAAGGGGTCGATCCAGTGGTAGTCGGCGCCGAGTTCCCACAGCCCAACCCCGCCCACGAGGAGCGCGATCTGCACGCCGACCAGCACCCGGCCGGGCCAGACGCGGCGGACCGGGAGCTTGCGTTCGCGCAGCGGCGGAAGCTTGAGCTTCGGCGCGGGCATCACGTCGGCGGCGGGCCGCGCAGCTACAAGCTCCACGCTACCCAGTTTCAATGAGGCACTGCCGGACATCGCGCTACACCGGCTGCAACGCGCCGTGCGGCGCGTCGTGGCCGATCAGCGCGAGGCAGCGCTCCTTGAGCCGGGCGAACTCGGGCCCGAACGCCACATCGCGGGGGCGCGGGCGGGCGAGCGGGACGTCGAGGTGGCCGGTCACCCGGCCGGGCCGCGGCGACATGGCGTAGATCTCGTCGGAAAGGAACACCGCCTCGTCCACGTCGTGCGTGACGAACAGGACGGTCTTGCCGAAATCCTGCCAGATCTGCAGCAGCCATTCCTGCATGCGGGCGCGGGTCTGCGCGTCCAGCGCGCCGAACGGTTCGTCCAGCAGGATGATGTCGCAGTCCGGCAGCAGCGTGCGGAGCAACGCTGCGCGCTGGCGCATGCCGCCCGACAGTGCGCGCGGATACTGGGCCTCGAATCCGCCGAGGCCGTATTTGTAGAGGAACGGCAGTGCGTATTCGCGCGCCGCCCCGCGCGCGATGCCGCGCAACTCGAGCCCGAGGATCACGTTGTCGAGCACCGTGCGCCACGGCAGCAGCAGGTCCTTCTGCAGCATGTAGCCGACCCGGCCGATCGTGCCGGTAGCCTCGCGCCCGTCGATGATGACGTCGCCGGTGCGAGGCTCCTGCAGCCCGGCAATCAGGTTGAACAGCGTGCTCTTGCCGCACCCCGACGGGCCGATCAGGCTGACGAACCGCCCCGCTGCCACCTTCAGCGACACCGGCGCGAGCGCCTCGAACACAGCGCCATCGGAAGAAACGAAATGCTGCGATAGATTCCAGATCTCGATCTTCGGCGTACTGACCATCACACTGCAAACAACGAAGCGCCGCGCACGGCGGCTTAAAGCAATGCCTTGCAAGTTTCATGCCAAGTCCGCGCGCGATGCGCGAAATGGGCGGTAAGCGCCCATGCGACAACGATTAACGCGATTCCGGCGCGCCGCCGGGACGCCCCCGGCGCGCAGCGGATGTGCCTACGCGCGCGCCAGCGATGATTACGATCTGCTCACGCCTTGGCTTGGAACGCAGCCCGCAGCCGGCGCAAACGCAGGAGTTTCGATTCCGTTGCCCTCGCTTCAATAAGCCGGGCGGCGCGTGAACAGAAGTCGCCGAATCTCACCGGGTCCGAAAAGTCGGCTGAATTCCGACGCCGTCTCGTAGATCAAAAACAGCACGAGCACCCAGAGCGAGGTTGCGCAGAACCGACGCCACGAGAAGGTGAAGAGCAGATACGACGGGAAATCGCCCAGCGGATTGTTTTCGACGACCGCAAAGGTCACAAAGCGTTCGAGCAGACGCACCAGGAACGCCGCGACCCAGTAAACGCCGGTCTTGAACAGGATCGGCAGTATCAACGGGGCCCGATCATAACGGCGAATAAAGGGCAGGTTGTTGGCGACCAGAACCGCCTTGCCGACAGCGAGCGCTCCGATTGTTGCCAGCGTGAAGTTGCTGACGTCGACGCGATATGGCGCGGCGAGGAGGCTTGTGGTCAGCACGATCACGCTGAAGCCGACCAAAAAGTACAGAGTCGGCGGCAATGCTTGGAGTGCTTCGTGCAGAAGCCAAGTACCGATGCGGCGCGCCAGACCCGGCTGCCGACCGAACGGCTGGGCTGCGGCATCGAATCTCGCGCCGCGGGCATCGAGTTTGGGCTCGCTCCTCATCCGGGTCCCTTCATCGGCACATTCCTAAGGGATCGACCTTCGAGAAACTCAAGCCACCTCGTCCGCAGGGCATTGATTTGAATCAACCGCAGACATCGGGCGGCCCATCTCCTAAAGGAGCTGCCTTTGTGCCGAAGCACCGCGCCGCCGGCAAATAAGATGCCCACAACAATTTTTCGGCCGAACGCGCCGGCCCGGAACGTCGGGAGCGGCCGAATATGCGCGCTAAGTCCTTGAAAAGTGGCGGGAGCGACGGGACTCGAACCCGCGACCTCCGGCGTGACAGGCCGGCGCTCTAACCAGCTGAGCTACGCCCCCAAAACGATCCGCTGTGGGAGGAGGTGATGTACTGCCCGCGCGTACCCGCCGTCAACCGCGGCGACAGGTCGGCGGCCTCCTGCGGCGCGATGTTCGCTGCGCGGATCAGCGCGCCCCATTTCTCGACGTCTCATTCGGGCTCGATGTTGGCTTCCTTGATCAGGACGCCCCATTTCTCGACCTCCTTGGGCACCAGCGCGGCGAGGGATTGCGGCGAGCCCGGCCACGGGTCGGTCGCCGATTGGGCGAGGAATTTCTTGGCCTCGTCGGTCGCGAGGATCTGGTTGAGCCACCCGGCAACCTTGTCGACGATCGGCTGCGGGGTCTTGGGCGGGAACCACGCGCCCCACCACGCGGTGAGGTCGAAATCCGCGACGCCGGCCTCGATCATCGTCGGCACCTCCGGCGCCACCTGCGACCTGACGCCGCTCGAAACCGCGAGCATGCGCAGCTTGTCCTTCTGCTGGACGGCGAACGTCCCATCGATGAACACGAAGTCGAGCTGGCCCTGATTGTTCATGTCCATCATCGCGTCGCCGGACGATTTGTAGCGCACCTGGTCGACCTTGAATCCGGCGGTCTTGGCGTAGCGCTCGCTCGCCGCGATGGCGAAGGCATTGGACGTGCCATAGAAGCCTTTGCCGTTCTTGTCCTTGAGAATCCTGGTCAGCTCCGCCACCGAAGTCGCCGACGACCTCGGGCTCACGGTGAGGATGAACGGCAGGCGGCCGAGCGTGGTGATCGGGCTGAAATCGGTGGCCGGGTTGTAGCGCAGATCGCGGACCAGAAACGGCGCGGAAGCGAACGATGAATTCCCGGCGGTGATGTAGAGCGTATAGCCGTCAGGCTTCGCGTTCCGCACGTATTCGCCGGCGATGGTGGTGAGCGCTCCGGCCTTGTTCTCGACGATGAACGGCTTGCCGGCGCGCTTGGCGAGCCGGTCGCTGAAGAACCGCACCAGGATGTCGGCGCCCGAGCCCGCGGTATAGCCGCAGATCACGTGCACCTCGCGCGCGGGATAGTCCTGCGCCTGTGCCGAAAGGAAAGGTGTCGCGGCAAGCAACGCCGCCGTCGCAAAACGGGTAAGCCTCATATCGCCCTCGTCGCGGTTCGTCCCTCGCGGCCTGAGAATAATGGCGGCGTTGCGGGAAAGCGCATAAAATCGCGATTACTCTGCCTACCAAGGTGGCTTCATGATCGGCCTCATCGACATCCGCTACTGCCGGTTCGGCACCGACGACGTCGAGCGCGCGGTCGCGTTCGCCACCGAGACCGCCGGGCTCGAGCTGGTGCGCCGCGGGCCAAACTGCGCGTATCTCCGCGCCGACGATCGCGATCACAACCTTTGCTACTTCCAAGGCGATCCGCGCGACCACACGGTCGCGTTCGAACTCGCCGATTGGCGCGCATTGGACGACGCCGCGGCGCAACTGGCGGCGGCCGGCGTCGCGGTCGAGCGCGGCAGCGCGGAGGGCGCCGCGGAACGACGCGTGATGGGCTACCTCACCTTCCGCGATCCGACCGGCAACAAGGTCGATCTGGTGACCCGGCCGTTCCATTCCGGCAAGCGCTTCTTCCGCTCGCGCGACGTGCGCATGACCGAATTCAGCCACATCGGCTTGAAGACCTCGGATGCCGCGCGCGACGAGAAGTTCTGGACCACGCTGTTCAACATGAAGGCGCACGACTGGCTCGGACCGGCGGCGCTGCTCTCGTTCGACGCGGTCCATCACCGCATCGCGCCGTTTCCCGCAAAGGAGCCGGGCGTGCAGCACATGAATTTCCAGGTCGAGGCGCTGGATGACGTCGAGCGTTCGATCTACGTGCTGCGCGAGAAGCAGGTGAAGATCGTGTTCGGCCCGGGCCGCCATCCACTGTCCGGCGCCGCGTTCTGCTATTTCGAGGCGCCGCACAAGATGGTGTTCGAATATTCCCACGGCGTGCCGTCGCTCGACGACTCGTGGCGCGAGCGCCAGTTTCCGTGGGAGCCGCTGTCGCTCGACATGTGGGGCGGCAAAGCGGATGTCGAGGAATTGAAGGCTTAGGAGGACATCATGGCAACCAATGTCGCCGAGCCGAAAGTTCAAGTGTCAGGCCCGCCGAAGCTCGCCGCCTTCGCCCATGTCAGCGTTCCGTGCCGCGACCTCGAGGAAGGCAAACGGTTCTACCGCGACGTGCTCGGCGGCGAGATGGTGGTGGATACGCCGACCTTCTGCTCCTTCGTGCTGGGCGGCGTTCAGATCGGCATCGGCACGGTGGGCTGCGCCTGGACGGAGGCGGAAACCGAATATCCGCACTTCGCGTTCTACGTGGACGCCGACACGCTGATGCGGATGCGGGCGTGGCTCGAAAAATGCGGCATCCCCACCTCGAATCTATGGACCCGCGCCGGCGTCGAGGCACTGATGTTCTTCCGCGACCCATCGGGCAACGTGATCGAGCTCTATTGCAAGCAGGGCTACCAGGGCGCCGACAAGCTGCCCAAAGGCCCGCCGCGCGGCCACGGCACGGCGGTCGACATCACCAAGCTGCTCTACACGGATTGGACGCCGCCACCGGCGTAGCAGTCCATATCAAACGCGTGGATGCCCGCAACCGCGGGCATCCAGCGCTTGGACTGCGCGAGCCTTCCCGCGGGCGCGGAAAGGGACGACAGAAAACTGTGTGCGCCCGGCGTCGCTAATTGACTGCGGCGCGCAACCCCTGCCCGGCCCGGAACTTCGGCACCTTCGAGGCAGGGATCTGGATCTTCTCGCCAGTGCGCGGGTTGCGGCCTTCGCTGGCTTTGCGCCGGCTCACCTTGAAGGTGCCGAAACCCACCAGGCGCACTTCCGAGCCGCTTTTCAGCGAGCCGGTGATTGCGTCCAACAGGGCCTCGACCGCCTTGCTTGACATGACCTTCGACAGGCCGACTCTTTCCGCCACCCGATCGACGAGATCGTTCTTGTTCATGACCGAAGACTCCGCGCGATCAAATCAGATCGCGGCCCCGCGCCGCGACTGATCAACTCTAGGCCGCGCGCGCAAACCGCGTCAAAGCGCGGTTTTTCGCTGATTTCTGCGGGATTTGGCGCTGCCTGATTCGTAGCCGCGCCGGTTTTCGAGAGAGCGGGACGCAATTCGCGCGTTTGATGTGGATCAAGGCTCACGCGCAGATCCACGGGCAACCTCGCTTCACCCTGATAAAGGAGAGGCGCCATGCGATTTACAAACATTGCGGTCGCGACAGTGCTGGCGATCTCACTTGCGGCCGGCGTCGCATCTGTCGCCACAGGGCAGCGCGCCGAAGGCCCGGTCGCAACGCCTGTGCCCGCCCAAGCGCTTCCGGGTGACAACCTGACGCAGATGATGCAGCAGATGCGCCAAATGATGCCGACCATGGCCACGATGCACAGCGGCATCATGGGGCTGCAAGACGGCCGCACCGTGACGCAAGGCGTGGGCATTCCGTTGGAAGACGAGATGATGATCGATCACGTCGAGGGCCGGGTCGCGTTCCTGCGCGCCGAACTCAAGATCACCAAGGCCCAGGAGGCCGTGTGGGCGAAATTCGCGGCCGCGATTCTTGGCAATGCGAAGCGTCTCGATGCGCTGCGTAATTCCGTCAATGCGGCGGTTCCCGGCGTGCCGAGCACGATCCAGCAGCTCGAGCGGCAGGAACGCTGGATCGAAGCGCGGCTCGACGGCATCCGCGCCATCAAGACGACGCTCGAGCCGGTCTACGCGGCGATGTCGGACGAACAGAAACAGCGTGCGGACGAGCTGCTGCCGATTCACCTCGGTCTCATTCCGATGGGCATACTGGCCATGATGCGCTAGCCGCGCCGTCCGGCGCCGCAGGACGGCGCCTCCCGAAAACGAAAGCGGCCGGGAATGTCCCGGCCGCTTTTATTTTACGTCGCCTCGGTCGCGGTCAGTGCGTGATGACCGTGCCCTCGGCCGGCTTGGTTGCCGCGGGCTTCGCCGGCTCCTCGTCGAGCTCCGTCCACTCGATCGGGGTGGGCTTCCTGATCAGCGCTGTCGCGATGACCTCGTCCACCGTCTCGACCGGCGTGAGCTTCAGCCCTTTCTTGATGTTGTCCGGGATCTCGGCAAGGTCCTTCTCGTTCTCCTTCGGAATGATCACTTCCTTGATCCCGCTGCGCAGCGCCGCAAGGAGCTTCTCCTTGAGGCCTCCGATCGGCAGCACCCGACCACGCAGCGTGACCTCACCGGTCATGGCAACGTCGCGCCGCACCGGAATCCCGGTCAGGGCCGAGATGATCGAGGTGCAGATGGCGATACCCGCGGACGGACCATCCTTCGGTGTCGCACCTTCGGGCACGTGGACGTGGATGTCCCGCTTCTCGAAGATGTTCGGCCGTACCCCGAACGCGATCGCCCGCGAGCGGACGAAGGACCGCGCCGCCTGCACGGATTCCTGCATCACGTCGCCGAGCTTGCCGGTGTGGGAGATGGCGCCCTTGCCGGGGATCACCACCGCCTCGACCGAAAGCAGCTCGCCGCCGACCTCGGTCCACGCAAGACCCGTGGTGACGCCGACCAGATCCTTGGTCTCCAGCTCGCTCATCCGGAAGCGCGGAACGCCGGCGAACTTCTCGATGTTCGCCGGGGTGATGCGGAGCTTCTTCCGCTTCCTCATCACCACGTCCTTGACCGCCTTGCGCGCGAGATTCGCGATCTCGCGCTCGAGGTTGCGGACGCCCGCCTCGCGCGTGTAATAGCGGACCAGATCGCGCAGCGCGTCGTCCGATATCGTCCACTCTTTCTCCTTGAGCCCGTGCGCCTTCAGCACCTTCGGCATCAAGTGACGCTTGGCGATCTCGACCTTCTCATCCTCGGTATAGCCCGCGAGACGAATGATCTCCATCCGGTCCAGCAGCGGCTGCGGCATGCGCAGCGTATTGGCCGTGGTGATGAACATCACGTCCGAGAGGTCGTAATCGACCTCGAGATAATGGTCGTTGAACGTGTGGTTCTGCTCGGGGTCCAGCACCTCAAGGAGCGCCGAGGACGGATCGCCGCGCCAATCGGCGCCGAGCTTGTCGACCTCGTCCAACAGGAACATCGGGTTGGACGATTTCGCCTTGCGCATGCCCTGCACGATCTTGCCGGGCATCGAGCCGATATAGGTGCGGCGGTGGCCGCGGATCTCCGCCTCGTCGCGCACGCCGCCGAGCGACATGCGAACGAAGTTGCGGCCCGTGGCGCGTGCAACCGATTTGCCGAGCGAGGTTTTTCCGACGCCCGGCGGTCCGACCAGGCAAAGGATCGGACCCTTTAGCTTTTTCACCCGCTGCTGGACCGCGAGGTATTCGAGGATGCGCTCCTTGATCTTCTCGAGCCCGTAGTGGTCCTCGTTCAGCACCTTTTCCGCGAACCGCAGATCCTTCTTCACCTTGGTGCGCTTGTTCCACGGTATGCTGAGCAGCCAGTCGAGATAGTTGCGCACGACCGTCGCTTCCGCCGACATCGGGCTCATGGTGCGCAGCTTCTTCAGCTCTGCCATCGCCTTGTCGTGG
>Ga0153915_10005792_pt1 | contig 11522 bp, 11 predicted proteins | sample Opewatmetagenome_2_FD_107003 | JGI IMG/M metagenome (GOLD analysis project Ga0153915, IMG submission 107003) | Freshwater wetland microbial communities from Ohio, USA - Open water 3 Core 3 Depth 3 metaG | ecosystem: Environmental > Aquatic > Freshwater > Wetlands | place: USA: Ohio, Lake Erie...
CCACTCGAAACCCGGGGGGGCAGGAGGGCGGTTCCATGCCGGCCGAGCAGCCTTCTCTCTGGGACGTGATGCAGGCGAAGGGGTACTCGCGCCGCGACTTCATCCGCTTCTGCACCTACGCGGCCGGCCTCGTCGGGATCCAGTCGTCCGGGCTGGCGGGGGTGGTCCAGGCCCTCGAGAAGAAGCCACGGCCGCCGGTGATCTGGCTCCACTTCCAGGAATGCACCTGCTGCAGCGAGTCGTTCATCCGCTCGTCCCATCCCATCGTGGCCGACGTGGTCCTCGACCTGCTCAGCCTCGACTACACCGAGACGCTGCAGGCGGCGGCCGGCCACCAGGCCGAGAAGAGCAAGCAGGACACGATGAAGAAGTTCGCCGGTCAGTACATCCTGCTGGTCGAGGGCGCCGTGCCCATGAAGGACGGCGGGATCTACTGCACCATCGGCGGTCGCACGGCCAAGGACATCCTGGAAGAGGCCGCTGGCGGCGCGGCGGCGATCGTCGCCTGGGGAAGCTGCGCCTCCAACGGATGCATCCAGGCGGCGAGCCCCAACCCCACCGGCGCCACGCCGGTGCACAAGGTCATCGCCAGGCCGGTCATCAACGTCCCCGGCTGCCCACCCATCGGCGACGTCATGACGGCGGTGGTGGCGCACCTGCTCGTCTTCGGACGCGCGCCGGAGCTCGATGGCCAGGGGCGCCCCAGGGAGTTCTACGGGCGGCGGGTCCACGACACCTGTTACCGGCGCGCCTACTACGACGCGGGGCTGTTCGTGCAGAAGTGGGACGACGAGGGAGCGCACAAGGGCTACTGCCTATACAAGATGGGCTGCCGCGGGCCGGTGACCTACAACGCCTGCTCGGTCACCAAGTGGAACAACACGGTCAGCTACCCCATCCAGTCGGGGCACGGTTGCATCGGCTGCAGCGAGGCGAACTTCTGGGACAACGGCCCCTTCTACCGCCACCTGGCCTCGGCCCCCGGTTTCGGGATCGAGTCGACCGCGGACACGGTCGGGGCGGTGGTCGGCGCGGCGGCGGCGGTGGGCGTGGCGGCGCATGCCGTCGTCACCAACATCCGCAAGCGCCAGCAGATCAACGGACAGGCGGAAGAGTCCGGCCAGGGTGGCTCGAACCGGTCCGGACCCGGCGCCGGCTAGCCACGGAAGGAGGTGACGGCCATGAAGCGCGTCGTCGTAGACCCCATCACCCGGATCGAGGGCCACCTGCGCATCGAGGCGGTCGTGGAGAACGGCCGGATCACCGATGCGTACAGCTCCGGCACCATGGTCCGAGGCTTCGAGAAGATCCTCAAGGGCCGGGATCCGCGCGACACCTGGGCCATGACCGAGCGGGCCTGCGGCGTGTGCACCACGGTGCACGCGCTCGCCAGCGTCCGGGCGGTCGAGGACGCGCTCGGCATCTCGGTCCCGAAGAACGCCGAGCTGATCCGCAACCTCATGTTCTGCACGCAGTACGTGCAGGACCACGTGGTCCACTTCTACCACCTGCACGCGCTCGACTGGGTGGACGTGGTCAGCGCGCTGTCGGCCAAGCCGGACGAGGTCTCCCGCCTGGCCCAGTCGATCTCGCCCTGGCCCCGGAGCTCGGCCGCGTACTTCGCCGACGTCCAGAAGCGCCTCAAGGGCTTCGTCGAGACCGGTCAGCTGGGGATCTTCGCCAACGGGTACTGGGGCCACCCGGCGTACAAGCTCCCGCCCGAGGTCAATCTGCTGGCGGTGACGCACTACCTCGAGGCGCTGGAATGGCAGAAGGAGATCGTCAAGGTCCATGCCATCTTCGGCGGCAAGAACCCGCATCCGAACTACCTCGTGGGCGGCGTTCCCTGCTCGCTCGACATCGACGAGGTCAGCGCCGTCAACACCGAGCGCCTCAACCACGTCGGCCAGCTGATCCGCGACGCCATCGCCTTCGTGGAGCAGGTCTACATCCCCGACCTGATGGCGGTGGCGGGGTTCTACAAGGACTGGGCCGCCGTCGGGGGCGGGCTCAAGAACTACCTCGCCTACGGCGACCTCCCCACCCGCGGCTACGGGCAGCCCGACTCGTTCAAGTTCCCCCGAGGGGCCATCCTCGGGCGCAACCTGAACGAGGTCCACGAGGTGAACGGCCGGAACGTGGAGGAGGTGAAGGAGTACATCGCGCACTCCTGGTACTCCTACTCGAAGGGCGACGCCGCCGGCCTCCATCCGTTCCAGGGGGAGACCGAGTTCAACTTCACGGGTCCCAAGCCGCCCTTCGAGCAGCTCGAGGTCTCGGGCAAGTACTCCTGGCTCAAGACGCCGCGCTGGAAGGACCACCCCATGGAGGTGGGCCCGCTGGCCCGCCTCCTGGTCGGCTTCGCGCGCGGCAGCAAGGACGTGAAGGAGGTGGTCACCGAGGCGCTGGCGCGTCTCGGCGTGCCGGTGACCGCGCTCTTCTCGACGCTCGGGCGCACCGCGGCGCGCGGCCTGGAGACACGGCTGGTGGCCCGGTGGATGAAGGGCTTCTACGACGAGCTCATCGACAACGTCCGGAGCGGGAACACCAGGACCTTCGTGGCGGACAAGTGGGAACCCTCCACCTGGCCGGCGACCGCGGAGGGGGTGGGCCTGACCGAGGCGCCCCGCGGGGCGCTGGCCCACTGGATCCGGATCCGGGACGGGAAGGTGGACAACTACCAGCTGGTGGTCCCCAGCACCTGGAACGCCTCGCCCCGGGACCACAAGGGGCAGCGCTCCGCCTACGAAGAGGCGCTGCTGGGCACTCCAGTGGCCAACGCTGAGCAGCCCCTGGAGATCCTGCGCACCATCCACTCCTTCGACCCGTGCATCGCCTGTGCGGTCCACCTGTATGACCCGGCGGGGGGCCACCTCCACCAGGTGAGCTTCTACTGAGGAGGGACGCCATGGCGGTCCGATACCGGCGGGTCTACGTCTGGGAGTTCCCGGTGCGGCTCTATCACTGGGTGAACGCCGCCTGCGTCGTGGCGCTCGCCGCCACGGGCTTCCTCATCGGCAGGCCCCTGGCCATCTCCTACTCCAGCGAGGCCTCACAGCAGTACTGGTTCGGGACGGTGCGCTTCGTCCACTTCGCCACGGCCTACGTCTACTTCTTCAACTTCCTGGTGCGCATCTACTGGGGCTTCGTCGGCAACCAGCACGCGCGATGGGGGAACTTCATCCCACTCGAGCGCGCCCGGTGGCGGGAGATCCTCGACGTCCTGCAGATCGACGTCCTGCTGGTGAAGGTCCGCGGCGCCATCTCGCTGGGCCACAATGCCCTGGCCGGCCTCGTCTACTTCCTCTCGTTCCTGGTCTTCCTGCTCCAGGCGATGACCGGGTTCGCGCTCTACTCCAGCATGACGGACTCGCCGGTGCCGCGCCTCTTCACCTGGGTCGTGCCGCTCATGGGTGGCGACTTCGCCGTCCGCCAGTGGCACCACGCGCTCATGTGGTTCTTCGTGGTCTTCGCCATCGTCCACGTCTACCTGGTCTTCTACCACGACTACGTCGAGGGTCGCGGGACGACGTCCTCCATGGCCGGCGGCTGGAAGTTCGAGAGGGAGGATGCCATCCGCTAGCAGTGGCGCCGACACGCTGGTGCTCGGCATCGGCAACGTCCTCATGGGGGACGAGGGCGTCGGCGTCGAGGCCGTCCGCCGCCTCCAGGAGCTGTCGCTGCCGCCCGGGGTGGAGTGCCTCGACGGGGGAACGGGGAGCTTCGTGCTGCTCGGCCCCATGCGCGAGGCGGGGCGCATCCTCCTCATCGACGCCGCCATCGACCAGACCCCGCCCGGAACCGTCCGCCGGCTCACGCCCCGCTTCTCGAGCGACTACCCGCGGTCGCTCACCGCACACGACATCGGCCTCAAGGATCTTCTCGACGCCTTCCACCTCATGGGAGGGCCGCCGGACGTCGTTCTCTTCGCCATCTCGGTCCGGCCACCGGCGGATCCACGGCTCGGCCTCTCTCCGCCGGTGGCCGCGGCCGTGCCCGTGGTGGTTCGATCGGTCCTGGAGGAGCTGCAGCTCGCTTGTCACGGAGCTGCCCGAGGCAGCCTTCGCAGCGCGTGAACGACCACGTTCGGTGTGACCGGAAGCTGGTGCGGCTCGACGACGCGACGACACCTCGGGAGGCTCCAAACGGGGCGGAGGTGACTGTGAGCAAGTACAGGCACCCTCCCGACATCCGGTGCGATTTCGTGCCATGTCGCCCAATTTGGGTTCAAGGCGCCGCTATTAATGGTAAATTCAGATTTCAAGCCCCATTTGGGTATACCCCTTGACAGGGTACATCCCAAAAACCGAGAGTAGCGCCTTCACGAGTCGGATCTGCCGCTGCTTCGCTCACTCTAGGCCCGACCCCGGGAGGTCGAGATGAACGGACAGGAACACCTGAATAGGTGGTGGCGAGTCGTCGGTGGTCTTCTGATGAACCTCGCCCTCGGGACTCTGTACGCGTGGAGCATCTTCGTCGCCCCGCTCGAGAAGGAATTCGGCTGGAAGAGGGCTGACGTCTCCACGGTTTTCAGCATCGTCGTATTGGTGTTTGCCCTCTCGTTCGTCGTGGCAGGGCGGATCCAGGACAAGAAGGGACCCTTCTGGGTCTCGGTGACCGGCGGCGTCCTCGTCAGCGTCGGCTTCTTCATGTGCGCCTACACCACCACACAGGGCTGGCTCTTCTTCTGGTTCGGCGTCATCGCCGGCCTGGGCAACGGCTTCGGCTATGCGACGCCGATTCCGGTCATGGCCAAATGGTTCCCCGACAAGCGGGGCACGGCAGTCGGCCTCGCGGTGGCAGGGTTCGGTGGCGGATCGGCCATCTTCGGGCCCCTCGGCGCGAACTGGCTCATCCCCACGTACGGCTGGCGGACGACCTTCCAGGTCCTGGGCGTCATCTTCTTCGTGATGACCATGATCGCCGCGTTCCTCCTCAGGAACCCACCGGTGGGCTACAAGCCGGCCGGCTGGGTGCCCGCTGCGGCCTCCAAGGTCGCTGCCTCGACCCATGAGTTCACCCCACCCGAGACGTTGAGGACGCCCGCGTTCTACCTCATGTGGGTCGCCTACTGCCTCGGGTGCCTGGCGGGCCTCATGGTCATCAGCCAGCTCCTCCCGTTCGCGAAGACCATGGGCTTCGGCGCCGAGTGGACCTTCGCCTTCTTCGTCGTCACGGCTGCCGGCAGCGCCCTGGGACGCATCTTCTCGGGCACGATGTCGGACGCCATTGGCCGCCTCAACGTGCTGCGCCTGATGATCGCGGTCTCCACGGTCAGCATGCCGCTCATGTACCTCGCCGGCGGCAACATCGTGGCCCTGCTCGTCATGGCCTTCATCGTCTACTGGTGCTACGGCACGCAGCTGTCCGTGAATGGCTCGGCCGCCTCGGACTTCTGGGGCACGAAGAATGCCGGCATCAACTACGGCATGCTCTTCACCGCCTGGGGCATCGCCGGCCTCCTCGGAGGCCGCATGGGTGGCGCCCTCTTCGACCGCTACAAGGACTACCGCATCGCGTTCTACGTGGCGGGCGTGCTGTCGGCGGTGGCGCTCGTGGCCGAGCTTCTCGCCAGGAGGCCCGTGGTTCCGACTTCGGAGAAGGCCACAGCAGCGTCTGCGACCTGAGAGCTTCTTCAGCTTCGCTCGAACATGACGGTCACATCACAGCCCTGCTAAGGGGAGGCATCGCATGGCAAAGAATTACCCAGTACTGAGTTGGCCGGCCGTTCCGACACCTACACCGGACGACGTCTACAAGGGCGAGAGCGACAAGGCGAAGGAGTATGCGCTGTGGCTGGAGGACAACCTCCGCCAGAGCAAGAACTTCGAGAAGCCGGAAGCGCTCTCCAACATCCGGGTGCTGGACTGCACCTCCATGATGATCATCGGCCACTGGTGCTCGTCGCTGTTCGCCGAGCTCGGGGCCGAGGTCATCATGGTCGAACCCCCCGGCGGCGATCCGCTTCGCAAGCTCTCGCCGTTCGGGCGGAAGGAGTACATGTTCAAGGACACGCACACCCAGGAAGAGGTGGGTGCGCGGTTCCTTGCGGAGGCCCGGAGCAAGCAGTCCATCACGCTCGACCTGACCAAGGCCGAGGGGCGGGAGATCCTGAAGAACCTGGCCGCCCATGCCGACGTCATCATCGAGAACGCTCCGCCCGGCCAGTGGGATGAGTGGGGGATCGGCTACCGGCAGCTCTCCCAGATCAACCCGCGACTGGTCTACTGCTGGGTGGGCCAGCTCGGCCAGTGGGGTCCCCTGAAGGACAAGCCGGGGAACCTCGACCCGACCGCCCAGGCCGCCTGCGGCTTCGTGCACGGCACCGGGGCGCCGGTGGCGTTCGGAGGGACCCCCACCCGGTCCGGCTGGTGGATGTGCGATCAGGTGGGCGGGACTGGTGCCGCCATCGGCATCATGACGGCGCTCAACTACCGCGAAGAGGTCTCGGGCCGCGGGCAGTTCGTCGAGGCCACCGGGGCCGCCGGCGTGATCCGGATCCTGGACTACAACTGGGGCTGGCACGGCGTGGACGGCAGCATCCGGCCGCGGTACGGCAACTGGGACCTGGCCATCAACATCTACGCGGTGAACCCCTGCAAGGACGGCCAGATCATGGTGGGTGGCGGCCATGACCGCCTCTGGTACCGGATCTGGCGCACGGTGGGGAAGGACAAGCCGGACGTCGAGCAGCACATCGTCGAGGATCCGAACCTCAAGGAAGTGACCGGGCGCCTGCCGCACTACCGGCAGGTCGAGACCTACACCTCCCTGTGCGAGTGGATGAAGGACACCACCCGCTCCGAGGCCGAGACCAAGCTGCAGGCCGAGGAGGTGGCGTCGGGAGGCGTGTCGTTCATCGACGAGGTGTGCGAGTTCCCGCACTACAAGTACCGCGGGCACCTCGAGGTCATCGACGACGTCAACTACGGCAAGGTTCTGATCGGGGCCTCGGCCTTCATCGGCCAGCGGACCCCGGGCCGGGTGAAGTGGATCGGAAGGCCGGTCGCCCAGGACAACGAAGACGTGTACCGGCGTCTCCTCGGCTTCACCAGGGAGAACCTGGACAACCTCAAGGCAAAGGGAGTGATCTAATGGCGACACCGTCCTTCGAAGAGTATTGTCGCGATACCTTCGATCCGAAGAAGATCTTCTCGAAGCCCGAGCCACTGAAGGGGAAGAGGTTCCTCAGCTGCACCCAGTACATCCTGGGCCCCTCCTGTGCGAACTACCTGGCCGAGCTCGGCGCCGAGGTGATCAAGATCGAGCTGCCGCGCCGCGGCGAGCCGATGCGCCACACCACCCCCTTCAACGAGCCCAAGCTGTACCCGCTCTCCAGGTGGCTGCCTGAGATGGGGACCGGCCTGGGCTTCTTCGGGGCCAACCACAACGAGTACTTCCTGTCGGTGGACTTCCACAAGCCGGAAGGCCAGGCGATCGTGCGCATGCTGGCCAACAAGTCCGACGGCATGGTCGAGAACTACCGGGCCGGCACGTTCGACCGGTGGGGCATCGGCTACCGGCAGCTCAGCCAGACGAATCCCCGCATCATCTATCAGTGGCTGGGGGGATTCGGGGGCTGGGGCCCGGGCCGGAAGAGGGCCAGCTACGACATCCTCGGGCAGGCCCAGGGCGGCTGCTTCTCGGTGACCGGCTGGCCGGCGGACAAGGGGGGCCTCCCCTCCAAGCAGACCATCTGGATCATGGACTACTGGGGCGGCATGATGGGCACCTTCCAGATGCTGGCCTGCATGTACTGGCGGGACAACATCTCGGGCCTGGGGAACTTCATGGAGTACTCCCAGGTGCAGGGAGCCCAGCGCCACCTCTCCGACTGCATCGCCCTCTTCGGTCGCCACGGCCTGGTGCCCCAGCGGTGGGGCAACTGGGACACGCTGCTGTCCGTCCACGGGATCGTCAAGTGCGGCAAGTCGTCCTACCCGAACTCCAAGAACCCGCAGGAGCTGGAGCAGGGGTACATCCTGGTCAGCGCGTACAAGGACGACGACTTCGCCAAGCTGATGAAGTTCATCAAGAAGGACGATCTGGCGAAGAAGTTCGCGACGCACGAGGAGCGCGTCAAGGCGGAGAGCCAGTACGAGATCTACGCGGCGCTCGAGGACTGGGCCAAGGACAAGACCAAGGAGCAGGCTCGCGAACTCCTCGACAAGCAGGGGATCAACAACCAGCCGGTATGGAACTCCAAGGAGGTCTCGAACACCGAGCACTTCCACATGCGCGGCGAGCTCGAGTGGCTGGACGACCCCACCTTCGGCGACCTCCAGAGCCAGGGTCCCTCGTTCCACCTGTCCGAGTCTCCACCCCGCCACAAGTGGGCCTTCAAGCCGGTAGGAGCCGACAACGAGTACATCCTCGGCAAGCTCTGCGGCTTCTCCAAGACCAAGATGGCGGAAATGGAAGCGGACGCAGTCATCTAACGCACGCCGACGGCACAAGGAGGATTGCGGATGGCAGAGGCAAGCTACAAGGAGTGTTCGCTTCTCTTGGAGTGCCCCAAGTGCTCGGTGCTCAACTACATGGACCCTTTCTCCTTCTGGAACTTCAAGGGGAAGACCAAGTGCGCCGGCTGTGATGCGGTCTTCGCGATTGGGTATTCCAACGGCCAGCGGGTGGAGGGGCCCAGCCCTGCTCAGGGGGCTCCCGACAAGCTGCCTGGCTACGCCCAGACCAAGGACTACAAGACCGACTTCACCGCAACGGGCAAGGTGAGCCCGCCTCTCTACGCCCGGGCGCCGGACCAGAAGCACGGGCCGACGTACAAGAGCATCCGCGGGAAGCTGGTCGCGGCCGGGAAGCTGACGGCAACGGACCTGATCGGGAGCCGCCCGCGGTTCATCATGGAAGGCAAACCGTACAAGCCGGCGACGTAGACCGACCCCGGGGGCGCTCGTATGGGGCCCCCGTCACAACCTCGTTTACAAGGAGGATTCGGGATGGCAAAAGGGACGTGGCCGAAGGAGACGTATCCCTATGGATGCCCGCACTATTCGCGGGCGCTCGATCCCTATATCGCGGCGGCCTACTGGGGTTACGACGTGGTGAGCGACTGGCCGTACACCAAGATCATCCCCAAGGGCAGCCAGCCGAAGGAGTGCGACTACTGCAAGGGAGCGACCCCGATTCACAAGGGGTTCCCGTTCGAATAACCCGCCCCTCGTCGTCAGGGGGGCTCAACCACAACGCCGACCGCTCGCATCCGGCCGCCTGCGGTCGGCGGTGTGGTTGCCACTAATCTCGGAGGTCGGAGTCCGATGAAGATAGAGTTTTACTACAGCAGCAAGCACGCGCCTGGGCAGCAGTTCCCCTGCGACAACAAGAAGGCCGCCGAGCTCTGCGGGCAGCTCAAGGCCAAGGGGATGAACGTGAAGGTCCAGGACTGCGCGGACACGCCGGCCGAGTTCAAGACCTACAACGCGGCCGTCACGGGTCCCCCGTCGGCGAAGCGTGCGGTCTTCGGAGCGAAGGGTGCCCTCGAGCCGGAGTTCGGCCGCGCGGTCCCGGCGCTCCTGATCTTCGAGAAGGACGGCGACCGTTACCCGACCGAGGTCTTCCCCAGGTCGGACCGCGAGCTGGACAAGCTGGTCGGTGTCGAAGAGGCTCTCCAAAACCTGCTGAGCAAGAGCTGACGCGCTAAGGAGCCGAGGGGATGGGAAAGATTCCGGATGGATACCTGCCGCCCAAGGAGCTATGGCCGGCGCGCATCTACAAGCTGCCCGAGTACCAGAACTACCCGAAGAAGCTGAACAGCACCGAGGAGCTGATCGACAAGCAGGTCGCCGCCGGCAAGGGCGACCGGCCTGCCATCCTCTTCGAGGACAAGAAGATCCCCTACAAGGCGCTTCTCGGGATGGTGAACAAGCTCGGGAGCAGCCTCAAGGCGCTGGGCATCGAGGAGGCGGATCGGGTCGCCCTGCGGTCCCCGAACATCCCCCCGGCCCTGGTGGCCAACTTCGCGACGCTGAAGATCGGGGGCATCTTCCTGCCGACCTCGGGCCTGTTCTCCCCATCCGAGATCACCCACGTCTTCAACAACGCCGAGGTCAAGGCCGTCTTCGTCGCGGCGGCCCTCCTCGACGGGCTCGAGAAGGCCAGGCCCAATCTCAAGACCCTCAAGCACGTCATCGTCATCGGCGGCACCCCGGAACAACAGGCGCAGTACAAGAAGCAGGGGTACCTGCTGTACCAGGAGCTGCTCGACGGCGGAAAGCCGGAGTGCGACCCGGTCCGGCGCGACCGGATGGACGTGTCGGTCCTGCTCTACACCTCTGGTACGACCGGCCTCCCCAAGGGCGTGGCCCACTTCATGGAGGAGTCGCTCATCATCCCTGACGGGTTCGGCAAGTACTGCTGGCAGGTCGGGGAGAAGGACGTCATCCTGAGCGCCGCGCCCATGGCCATGGCCGCCGGCTACTCGTCGGTCGCCACCATCCCCTACCGGTTCGGCGCCGCGGTTTCCATCTTCGCCCGGTTCACCCCCGAGGGAATGCTGCAGCAGATTCAGAACCACAAGGCGACCATCCTCTCGGCCCTGCCGACCGCCTACCGGAAGATGCTCCAGGTGGAGGGCGCGGAGAAGAACTACGACCTCAGCTCCCTGCGGATCTGCACCGGAGGCGGCGAGTCGCTCACGGCCAAGACCTATCTGGACTGGAAGGCCAAGTTCGGGCACGAGATCTTCGAGGGACTGGGGACCACCGAGATGATGTTCGTCTTCATCTCCTCGGCGGCGACCAAGAAGGTCAAGCCCGGCTCCATCGGGCCGGCCGTCCCTGGATACGAGCTCAAGGTGGTGAACGAGGCGGGCCAGGAAACCAAGCGGGGAGAGGTCGGCCAGCTCGTCGCCCGCGGCCCCACCGGAACCATGTACTGGCGCGACCCCGAGAAGCAGAAGGGCGTCGTCAGGGACGGGTGGTGCCGGGCCGGCGACATGGTCAACATGGACGAGGACGGCTACATCTGGTTCCTCTCCCGCGAGGACGATCTCATCAAGTCCTCCGGCTACCGCATCGGGCCCGAGGAGATCGAGGACGTCCTGGTCACGCACCCGGCGGTCGCGGACGCCGGGGTGATCGGGGCGCCGGATCCGGTGATGGGTCAGAAGACCGTGGCCTACGTCCAGCTCAAGGACGGCAAGGCGGCGTCCGACGCGCTCAAGAAGGAGCTGATCGAGTTCTGCAAGGGAAAGGTCGCGGTCTACAAGCTCCCCCGCGACGTGGGGTTCGTCGGCAAGATGCCACGCGCGGCGGGCCCGGGCGGTCCGGGAACGGGCAAGCTCCTCCGGCGCATGCTGCGGCAGCAGCAGGAAGGCAAGGCCTAGGCCTAGCCGGGACGTCAGGGAGAGGGGAGCACCGGGAAAGGGGCCCAGCGCGGCCCCTTTTCGTATTATCGTGGACGGCAGGAGGGCTCGTGCCCTGCAAGCGGTGCGGAAACCAGGTCGAGGCGGGGTTCGAGCGGGTCGCCAGCTTCGAGCGGATCTCGCTCGCCGATGACCCCGCCGATCC
>Ga0153915_10005793_pt1 | contig 11522 bp, 7 predicted proteins | sample Opewatmetagenome_2_FD_107003 | JGI IMG/M metagenome (GOLD analysis project Ga0153915, IMG submission 107003) | Freshwater wetland microbial communities from Ohio, USA - Open water 3 Core 3 Depth 3 metaG | ecosystem: Environmental > Aquatic > Freshwater > Wetlands | place: USA: Ohio, Lake Erie...
ATGCTCGTACCTGGAAGTGGCGTACCTCGTGATCTATGGTGAGCTCCCGGGGAAGAAGCAACTGGACGAATGGACGATGCATATCACAACGCACACGTTCGTCCATGAGAACATCAAGAAGTTCATGGACGGGTTCCACTACGATGCGCACCCCATGGGCATGTTCGTCAGCACACTGGCAGCTCTCTCCACGTTCTATCCAACAGCAAAGAAGATCGCTGACCCGAAGGAGCGGGAGCTGACGTTCTACCGCCTGATCGGCAAAGTTCCAACGCTGGCAGCATTCGCTTATCGGCACAGCGCCGGGATGCCCTATGTGCATCCGGACAACGAACTGAGCTACGCCGGGAACTTCCTCGCGATGATGTACAAAATCGCAGAGCCGAAGTACAAACCGAATCCCATTCTCGAGAAAGCACTCGATGTTCTGTTCATTCTGCATGCTGACCACGAGCAGAACTGCAGCACAAACGCCATGCGCGGCGTCGGCAGCTCTCAGGTCGATCCCTACAGCGCGGCCGCAGCCGCGGCAGCAGCCCTCTACGGCCCGCTCCACGGCGGCGCCAATGAGGCGGTGCTCCGGATGCTTGATGAGATCGGGACCAAGGACAACATCCCCAGTTTTATCAAAGAAGTGAAGGAAGGAAAAGGCCGTCTGATGGGCTTCGGCCACCGGGTCTACAAGAATTACGATCCGCGCGCCGCGATCATCAAGCGACTCGCCGACCAGGTGTTTGAGGTGACCGGCCGGAATCCCAAACTTGACATCGCCCTTGAGCTTGAGAAAATCGCGCTTCAGGACGACTACTTTGTCAAGAGAAAGCTCTATCCGAACGTGGACTTCTACTCCGGTCTAATTTATCAGGCCATGAAGTTCCCGGTCGACATGTTCCCTGTGCTCTTTGCAATCGGCAGAATGAGCGGCTGGCTTGCCCAGTGGCAGGAAATGCTGCTCGATGCCGACCAGAAGATCGCCCGTCCGCGCCAGATCTTCCTCGGACACGAGAAGCGTGACGTCGTGATGCTGGGTCAGCGCTGAAGGCGATAGGCTGCTCAGAGACATCCAGCTCCACACTGCCGCACATCACAGACTAGCCGGCATCCCGGCCGCGGCACGATGATGGTGCTGGATGTCTTGTTTTTCATTGAACAGCTTTGTACAATTGAAGAGGATACGCGTTGAGCCTGACATCGCGTCAGGAAGAGTTTCTCCTATGAACGCCACACAGTTTATCCGATTGATCGGCGTCTTCCTTCTCCTTCCCATCATCCTCCCCGCCGCCGAGCAGAAGCAGCGCACCACTGCGAAAGACGGTTCGCGCCTTGATTCCCCAACAGGCAAACCACAGGCCACACTCATCAATATCAACAACGTTTCCGCCTGGTACTGGGCTGACGGCATCCAAGAAAATCGGCCTGATCTCCCAGCGAACGCCGGCCTGACCTTTCCGCGCGGGACAGTCCACGCAGTCTATGCCGCAGGGATCTTCTGGGGCGGTAAGGTGAAAGACGGAATTGCTCCTGCCTTGCGCGCAAACGGCACATATTATGGGTACACTGGTTGGCAACCGGGACGCATCCTCGGTCTGCGAACTGGCCTTGCGGAAGATACGAGTGCCGCTGATGCCCGCATTTGGAGAATCCGGAAAGATTATGGAACAGCCGATTTGAGGGATGATGCAGCCGAGTACTTCCTCGTACCGCAAGATTCTGTCACTCAAGCCCAGATCGATTCCCTTCGCAACCAGTATGCTCGCGACTGGTCGGAGTGGCCCTGGCAAAAGGGTGCTCCATTTTACGATGCAAATCACGACGGCATCAAGGGGCCAGGTGAGGACCCCGGCTTGGCGGGAGCTGACCAGGTGATCTGGTATGTGGCAAACGATCTCGTTTCACTCCAGCCATGGCTCTGTCCACCCACAGGGATCGAGATGCAGGGGACGATCTGGGGATATAACAGTAGCGACGCCATTGGGAACACCATCTTCAAGAGATGTCGCCTTGTCTATAAGGGAACTGCTTCGACACCTGCCAATGCCGTGATCGATAGCATGTGTTTCGGCCAATGGTCCGATCCGGACATCGGTGATCTCTACGATGACTTCGCCGGCTGCGACACGACATTGAACCTCGGATTTGCATACAATGGAACTGCCGTTGATGCAGAATATGCCCGCTTTGGCCTCGCCCCGCCTGCGTTCGGCTACACCGTCCTGCAGGGTCCGTTGTTCCCGGGAGGAAGTCTGTTCGACACGGCCATGTTCGACTTCCGTAAGATTCCGGGAAAGAAGAATCGGCACATGACCGGATTCACAGCTCAGGCCATCGGTGGGTCGATTGAATATGAGCCATACCTGAATTATACCGGCGCGATTCAGTGGTACCAGGGATTCCGTGGCCTGCCATTTTCGCCTCCGGGTCCGCCGGACCCCCCACCTCTCACTGACTTTACAACGAGCAAGGAAACATTCTTTTGGCTCAGCGGCAATCCGGTCGCTCAAACAGGGTGGATCGACGGCATCATTGATCTTCCCGGCGAACGCCGGATTCTCTTGGGTTCGGGCCCATTCACGATGGCCCTGGGTGACACACAGGAGATCATTGTTGCTGATGTTGGCGGCCTCGGTACGACGAACATCAACAGCATCACTGTGCTGAAATCAAGTATCATCGCTGCGAGAGATTTCTTTGCCTCGCTCGCGAATCCAGTAGCAGTCAACATTGATGGCGGACCCGATGGGGCAAGACCCGACCATTGCACTCTACTCCAGAACTACCCGAACCCATTCAACCCATCGACACAGATCCAGTATGGCCTGTCGCAATCAAGCCGCGTGAGGCTGACAATCTACAATACACTCGGTGCGGAAATTGTGAGACTGGTGGACGAGACTCAGCAGCCGGGGTACCATAGTGTGGAATGGGATGGACGGACGGCAAGCGGTGTTCCGGTTGCAAGTGGTGTCTATATCTATAAGCTCGAGGCCGGCGCCTTTGTCGGCGCACGAAAAATGCTGATCGTGAAGTAATATTGCATTCCCGGAGTGATCCGGACACCAATCGGTAGAACGAATGAAATCGAATCTATTAACAGCCCTCATTGTCTCCGCTGCACTGGCAGCTTCCTTTCTCCTTCTCGGAGCGGAACAAAAGTCTGGAAAGAGCGGCTCGAGACAGGGAGGAACGCTTGGAATCAACGGTACCCCCGCCGCCACAATGATGAACGTGAACTTCGTCTCCGCATGGTACTCAGCGACCGGCGAGCAAGAACGTGACCCTGCGACCGGTAATTCCGGGGTCTGGTATCCACGCGGCACAGCAACCGCTATTTATTCTGCCGGTTTGATTTGGGGCGGAATCTTCGAAGACAGTCTCTTGCCGTCGCTTCGCGTGAATGGCCAGTCATATAACAACGGAACAAGGCCCGGTGCAATCATCGGGCTCCGGACGGGTTTCACGGAAGATCCGACAGCACCGGATGTGCGGATCTGGAGAGTCCGTAAAAACTATGCAAGAGCCGATCTACGCCGCGATGCTGCGGAGATGTTCAATGGGGGAAACCTGACCACGGTGACAGCGGCCCAGGTGCAACTGTGCCGCGACCAGTATGCCAAGGATCGGACTGAGTGGCCGTGGGAGAAAGGAGCCCCCTTCTACGACACAGGCTATCTTGATGGAACCGGCCTCCATGTCGTCGGGGCCAACAACGGGGAGTTTGACTGGGGAGAAGACCTGAATCACAACGGCATTCTCGATCCGGGCGAGGATGCTAACGACAACGGTCAGCTCGATGCCGAACAGCCCGGTTATGCAAATGCTGACCTGGTAATCTGGTATGTCTGCAATGACATCGGCGTTTCATTTTCTCCCTGGGATTCCCCGGCGTCCGGTATCGAAGAGCAAACAACCATCTGGGCGTACGATCGGATCGACCCAATCGGACACGTCATCTTCAAAAGATTCATGCTGATCTACAAGGGGACAGACTCAACGTCGGCAAACGCCAGGATCACCAATATGTACATCATGCAGTGGTCCGACCCAGATCTTGGAGATAGCGGGGACGACTTTGCAGGCTGCGACACTGCTCTCGGCATGTCGTACGTGTATAATTCGCGCCCCGTTGACGCGAACTACGCCAGTTTCAAACTCGTACCCCCTGCCGTTGGTTATGACCTGATGCAGGGTCCTCTCGTGCGAGGAATCGCCGGTCAGGATTTAAACAAGAACCGGATTGACGACGCGGTGGATTACGGCACCCGGGATCTGAAACGAGTAGGGCCGGGCATGATCAACCTGCCAATGACTGCAGCAATGCATTTCGCTGCGGGTGGCATGTATTACGACCCGCCTTTCGGCAACACCGGCGGTCTCGAGTGGTACCAATTGCTTCGCGGGCTGCCTCCGCAGCCTCCGGGTCCGCCGGATCCCCCGATGGTAATCAATCCGAAGACGAATAAGCCGACGCCGTTCTGGCTCACTGGTGACCCTGTAAAGAAAACCGGTTGGATTGATGGTGTATCCGAGGACCCCGGTGACCGGCGTATCTGTCTTGCATCCGGCCCCTTCACCATGGTGCTGGGCGATACACAGGAAATCGTCTCCGCCTTGGTCTGTGGCATCGGGTCGGACTACCTCAATAGCATTACGGTCATGAAGTTCAATGACAGGTTCGTGCAAACGACATTCGATAGTCTCCTTCATATGCCGGGTCCTCCCATCGCCCCGAGGGTGGAGGGATACGGCATTAATAGTGACATCATTCTTGACTGGGGTGTCGATCCAGCGGCTGTCGCACGGACGGAGAGTCTCATCGTCATCAACAACTACCGTTTCGAGGGCTACAAACTGTATCAATTTCCAAATGCCTCAGGCGATACCACCGGGAAAAAGCTCCTGGGTCAATGGGACCTCAAGAACGGCGTGACGTTGATCGAACAACCGGTCTTCGACGCCCCGACCGGCAAGACTTACATTCAGCCCATTCAGCTCGGAACTGATAACGGCATCGTCCGCGCTACCGTACTTTCGTACGATCAGTTCCGCCGCACCCCATTCATCACGGGAACCGCCTACCATTTCGCTGTGACTGCCTACAACTACGCGCCGGATGAGGTCAACCCGTTCAAGACATACGAGAGCGCACCGGTGCTCGTCACTGTGATTCCAGAGGCACCGAAGCCAGGAACCCGATACGCCTACTCTGTGGGGGATACAGTTCATGTGAAGGACCTCGTGGGGAAGAACAGTGCGCAGGCGTACCCCGTAATCTACAGCCCGGCACGCCAGACAGGAATGACTTACCTGTTGTCGTTCGACACAACTACCACCGGTGCATTCCGGTGGTCACTGACGAACGCAGGAACGGGGAGGGTGATTTACAAGAACAACACGGATCTTGGCGGAAAGAATATTACGGATGTGGGTGGTAGGACAGCGTACCCCGTGGCCGAGAGCGGGTTCAACCTTTTCGTCGTCGCTCCGCCGGTCGGCACGGAGAGTGTTGTGAACGAAAAAGGCGAGAACGTGTTTGGTCCGAACTCGTCCGATCCGAACTACGATGTGCTGACCTCGAACGCTCTACTCATAGACCTGCAAGGCCTCAACGCCAAGACGGGTACGCGTTACCAGATCCGTTTTGACGGCGTCGGAAGCTATGTCATCCGCAATGGACAGCCGCCGCTGGTCCAGACCGGCGCCTACCGGGCACCCTTCTCAGTGTGGGATATTGGCCGAATGGATGCCGATACCCCGCGCCAAGTGGTTGCGTGGGTCAAGTGGGACAAGGTGCCCGCTACATTGAATGTCTGGAGTGTTGATACCGCGAAAGTGACAATCCGGGGAACACAGTACACCGTGTTCGAATCAATTACGATCACGAACATGCAATATCCGACAGGGACGGCCGACTCTGCAGCGCTTGAGGCAATCAGGAACACGATCAACGTCATTGGCACGACCGCCGGCGACTCGAGGAATGCGGTGTACCGGATCTTAATCCGGGACAAACTTGGAACAGGCGCATATCCGCCGCAGGGAACCGTGATCACGTTCAACAAGTACCTCAAGCTAAAGGCGGGCGATACGAAGAGCGTCGCACCAGATGCAAACATCATCGGGGATGTGCAGATTGCACGACAAGATGTCGCGATGATCAAGGCTTTCCCGAATCCGTATTATGGGCTTAACAGGCAGGAGACAAGCCGGACGGGTCGTTTCGTCACATTCAATCATCTTCCGACACATGCCATCATAAGAGTGTTTACCCTGGCAGGACAGTTGGTTCGCAGATTTGAAAAGCACGATGCGACAACACAGTTTCAGCAGTGGGATCTCAAAAATGACTGGGGGCTCCCAGTGGCAAGTGGCATCTATGTCGTCTATATCGAGATGCCGGAATTGGATGCAACAAAGACTTTGAAGGTTGCGATCATACAGGAAGCAGAGCCCGCACGGGCATATTGATGGCGAAGGGTTCGTCGGGAAGACTCGACTGGTTTTCCCTGAGTGGTCATGGACCATTCCATGACCGAATCAGAACCCTGGCGGTCATGGACCATTCCATGACCGAATCCGATACTTGTTCGTGCTGCCCATGCAGGAGCCGTGGAGCGGCGACACACGGTTGCCCACGGCGATCCTAGGACATGGAATTGTTGAGCCATGGGCCAGCTCCGACACGCCACTCGAAGGAGCCCTGGAGGGGCCGATACATCAAAAACGGCATCAGCTCTGTATTCCTTCTAGGTGTTGTGTCGCCCCGATGGGGCCTGGATCTCTGCTGGATGGAATTCACTCCCAAGAAATCGCCGTATTGTCGCCGAGGGAAATGTGAAGTGACTTCCCCTCGGGACTATCGCCGATGACAAGCGCAACAGTCCAGTCGTCTGTGACATCACTTTCAGCCAGCTTCCGCGCTTTGCACACCTCCTCTTTTCTGCTCGGGTTACGCTTGTAGATTGCTGAATAAATTGCTACCATATCCCGCGCTAGCCCGAATCCTTTGTCTACAGCCTTCCAGACGCACCATTGGCGACTACTCCGCTCAGAATTCTCCAGACCTGCTTCTCGCTCTCCTGGGGCGGACTGGAACTTCAGGCACTTGAACTTTCGAAGAGCCTTGCTCGTCGCGGCCATCGCATCTGGCTTGCCTGTTCCCCGGACAGTCGCCTCCACCGTGAGGCAACTGCTCAAAGGATCGAGACAATCGCCTTTCCCGTCCGCGGCTACGTTCACCCCTTCATCATCTGGAAACTCCGTGCCTTCATTGCCAAAGAGAAGCCTGACATCATCCACTGTCAACATTCGAAGGATATCGCAACGCTTGTCCCGGCAATGAAGTTATCCCGGAAGCCGATACCCATCATTCTCAGTAAACGCGTTGGATCCTTCATCGACAAAAAGGACGCCTTTCACAAATTCACCTATGCTCACGTCAGTCGGGTGCTTGCAATCTCCAGCGTGATCCACAAGAACGTCATCGACACCACGCCCGTCCGTCCGGACAGGGTCATTACGCTTTATGACTCGGTCGACACGGAGCTCTTCTCACCGGAACGTGTGAATCGGAGACAGGCCAGGCAGCAATTCGGCTATGATGAATCCTTAATCGTGGTCGGTTTTGTCGGACGTTTCTCGCCGGGAAAAGGGCATGAGGAACTCCTGGAGGCGGCCGGGACTATCCGGAAGAAGCGTGAGAACGTCCGTTTTCTCGTGATCGGTGAGGCAAGTTACGGCGAGCCGGAGTATGAACGCCGGATACACAGCATGGCCCACTCGATGGGGCTCGATGATGTTATGACGTTCGCCGGATTCCGCAAGGACATGCCCGAAGCGATGGCGGCGTTCGATGTCCTGGCGTTCCCTTCTCACGCTGAATCGTTCGGAGTCGCTCTGATTGAAGCGATGGCTATGGAGCGCGCGGTTGTCTCAACGGACTGTGATGGCGTACTGGATATCGTGGTCGATGGGCAGACCGGATTGTACATCCACCCTCGAAACAGCCTCGAACTGGGGAATGCACTGCTCCGGTTGATCGATGATGAAGGGTTGAGAACTGCAATGGGAAAAGCCGGACGGAAACGGGTGCTTGAGCTATTTGATCAGAACCGGCAGATCGAGCGACTCGAGCAAGTGTACCACGAAGTGCTTCGGGAATCAACTACGAAAGTGACGCAGTGAACCCATATACAGAATTTCATCGAATGCTGCAAAAATGCAAGGGGCGACCCCACCACGTTAGAGTCGCCCCCGCACAAATACACTCAAGTGTTACCCGCCATTGATCGAACTACTCAGGCAGCCGCAACCTTATCAATAGATTCGATTAATTCGTGGAAGTTGTATGGCTTCGAGAGATACGCCTGAGCACCCAACCGCGCGCATTCCTTCGCGATGTACGGATTGTTCGAGCCAGTCAACATGATCAGTCGTGTGTCCATGTTGTGCTTCTTGATGTACTGCAGAACCTGCAACCCGTTCATTCGCGGCATGTAGACGTCTAACAGCACGATATCGAATGGTTTGCTCTTGAGCAACGCAATCGCCGTGTTGCCATCCGGGGCGGTCTCAACTTCGTACCCCTCCAGGGAAAGATGCATCGTTACGAGGGTGCGCAGATCATCCTCATCGTCAACGTACAGAAGCCTTCTGGCCATAGGGGAGTCTCCTCATTCTCAACTGCCCCATGTTACGATAATTCGCAAAAGTATGCGGTGATGTATGTCAATTCTTGTGGCTCACCTGACCCAGATCAAAAGGACACCTGGATTAGCGCTTTCCAGGTCGGAATCGCCATAATTACCAATCTCCTTTCGCAGCTCCTGGACGTTTGGGTCAGTCAGCGAATACCGCTCTCCCTCAATCACCATGCGAAATCTGGCCCGATTTCGGAACGCCCAGTTTCTCACCACATCTCGTGTCGAGCCACCTTTCCCTTTGCTTCCATAGCCGTGAATTACCTTGAGAATACGCAGACCGGTTGAATTTCGAACCTGTGACCAGGCAAGCACTAATGCTGACTCGACTTCATCGGCGCTTCGCGCTGGATGCGCCACATCGAGAAGATAGACTGGATCGGACATTGGAATTCTATCCGCGGAACCGTTTCAAGCGGAGAGAGTTCGCAACAACGCTAACGGAACTGAATGCCATGGCTCCGGCAGCAATCATCGGATTCAATTGTCCAAAAGCCGCCATCGGAATTCCGATCAGGTTGTATATGAATGCCCAGAAGAGATTTTGCCTGATAGTGCGTATCGTGCGAGACGAGAGACGGATGGCGAGCGGCAAAATGCGGAGATCGCCGTTCATCAGCGTAATGTCGGCAGTTTCCATCGCGATATCGGTGCCGGTGCCGAGCGCTATGCCAACATTCGCTTGAGCCAGTGCAGGGGCATCATTGATCCCATCTCCCACCATCGCGACGGTCTTCCCTTCCCCCTGGATTGCCCTGACGTGCGCGACTTTTTGATCCGGCAGAACCTCCGCAACAAATCGGTCCACGCCTGCTTCCTCAGCAATCCTTGAGGCCACTAGCTTGTTGTCTCCTGTCAACATGATCACTTCGATACCGAGCGTACGAAGTTCACTGATGGCGACGCGAGAGCCCGGCTTGATCCTGTCTGCAATGGCAAGGATGCCGGCGAGTCTTCCATCAATCACAACATAGACAAGTGTCTTCCCTTCAAGAGACAGCTTTTCAGCAACCTCTCGCTGATCCTCAATACGAACTTTGTACTCTCTCATCAGCGATTCGTTCCCCGCCACTACCGTCTTCCCCCTAACGACGCCCGCGACCCCAGCACCACTTGTTGACCGAAACGATTCCACCGCCTGCAACTGCAACCCTTTTGCTGTAGCACACTCCACTACAGCGGCGGCGAGTGGGTGCTCCGAACGGCTCTCGACCGCCGCACTTACTCCAAGAAGTTCATCCTCCGTGTGTCCATTCATTGCCAGGATGTCCATCACAGACGGCCTCCCCTCGGTAATTGTGCCCGTTTTGTCAAGAATAATTGTCCTGACCTTTTGCACATGTTCGAGGCTGTCAGCATTTTTGATCAGGATGCCGTGCAACGCCCCGACACCTGTCCCCACCATGACCGCCGTTGGGGTCGCCAATCCGAGCGCACACGGACAGGCAATAATCATCACCGCGATGAAGTTCGTCAGCGCATGTGCGAATGTCGCACTCCCAACAACGTACCAGAGTACGAACGTGACAATTGCGATGGTGATGACTGCGGGCACAAACACCGACGCGATCCCATCTGCGAGCGTCTGAATATGCGCCTTCGATCCCTGCGCCTGCTCGACCAGACGCACGACGTGAGCCAGCACTGTCTCTTCGCCGATCGCCGTTGCACGGAATTCAACACTCCCATTCTTGTTGATCGTCCCACCGATCATCCGGTCATCAGGCTTTTTCTCTACCGGAAGACTCTCGCCGGTGACCATCGCTTCATCCACCGTCGAGAAGCCGCTCAGGACAACGCCGTCGACGGGAATCCGCTCGCCCGGTCGCACGATAACAACCTCGTCATGAACAACTTCAGCAACCGGAATGTCGACTTCTGCTCCGCCCCTTCGCACCCGAGCACTCGTCGGACGCAGTTTCAGAAGTTTCCTGATTGCATCCGATGCTCCCTGCTTCGCCCGAGCTTCCAGCATCCTTCCAAATAGAATAAGTGTAATGATCGTCGCCGCAGTGTCGAAGTAAACATGCGACATCGGAGCATGCATACCCAGAAGATTCGGAAAGAATAGGGCGATCGTGCTGTAGACATATGCTGATCCAGTACCGACCGCAACCAGCGTGTTCATATCCGCAGTACCGTGTCGGGCTGTGGTCCAGAACCCGCGGAAGAACCGACGTCCTCCAACAATGAGCACAGGAGTGGTAAGCAGGAAAAGTATCGTGTTGGTGGTTTCACGGGAGAACGGAATCCACTGCTCAAGCGAGGGCGTCATGCTAAGCATACTGAGCACCATCACAGGCAGCGTGAGAAGCGCGCTGAGAATAAGCTCGTTCCGGAGCGTGCGCACTTTTCGCTGATCTTCAGGCATCGCGTCTGTTGCCAAAGAGATGCTCTTTGCGTCAGGCAGATGCAGTGTATAGCCTGAATCCGCGACAACCTCCTGGAGCCTTGCCAGTGGAACCCGGGATGGGTCGAACTGGACTGTCGCCTTCTCTGTGGCGAGATTCACTGTCGCCGCAGTGACACCATCCACCTTCTTCAGCGCCTTCTCGACCCGGAGGACGCAGCTCGCGCAGCTCATCCCCTCGACCGGGAGCGTCAATGTTTCAACTGTCGTAGCTGTCATATCCGGCCCGTTCTTTCTCATCCCCTTCTGCATTATTGAACTACGCTATACCCCGCCTCCTCTACCGCAGCAGCCAGTTGCGACGGTGTCACCGTCCGCTCGTCGTATGCAACGACGGCAGAACCGATCCGCACATCCTTCACCGTCACCCCTTGCAATCTACCGAGTTCCCGCTTCACGGACATCACACAATGATG
>Ga0153915_10005794_pt1 | contig 11521 bp, 8 predicted proteins | sample Opewatmetagenome_2_FD_107003 | JGI IMG/M metagenome (GOLD analysis project Ga0153915, IMG submission 107003) | Freshwater wetland microbial communities from Ohio, USA - Open water 3 Core 3 Depth 3 metaG | ecosystem: Environmental > Aquatic > Freshwater > Wetlands | place: USA: Ohio, Lake Erie...
CCCGACACGCCGGTGACGACGTTGAAGGCGCCGAGGCGGAAGCCGACGTCGATCGTCTTGAGGTTGTGGAGGCGCGCCCCGGTGACGGCGACGGCGCCCTTTCCCCCGCGCCTCTTCTCGGGTATGGGAATGATGAGATCGCCGGCCAGGTGATCCCGGGTCGGGCCGCTCCCCGCGGGAAGCGCGACGATGCCTTCGGGCGGGCCGCTGTAGAGAACGCGGCCGCCGTCGATGCCGGCCCCCGGGCCGAGGTCGATGAGGTGATCCGCGGCGCGGATGACGGCCTCGTCGTGCTCCACGATGAGGAGGGTATTGCCGGCGTCCCTGAGCTCGCGCAGGACGTCGAGGAGCTTCTCCGTGTCGGACGGGTGAAGCCCGGCCGTCGGCTCGTCGAGAACGTAGAGCACGCCGCGCAGGCCGCCGCCGGCCTGGTTCGCCAGCCGGATGCGCTGGGCCTCTCCCTCGGAAAGCGTCCCCGACTCGCGGTCCAGGGCGAGATAGCCCAGGCCCAGGCGCACGAGGAGGTCCGTCCGCTTCAGGACGGCGTCCCGAACGGACCGGCCGACGGACTCCTCCTTCGCGGAGAAGTCGAGGCCGCGGAAAAACGCCGCGAGCTCCGAGACGCTCATCGCGGCCGCCTCGGCGATCGATCGGCCCCGGAACTTGACGGCCAGGGCCTCGGGCCGCAGGCGCCGGCCCCCGCACGCCCGGCAGGCCATCGTCCGGGCGAAGCGGAGGATATTGCGGTTGCGCTTCTGGCGGAGGATGGCCTCCATCACCGGCAGGATGCCCTTGTAGCGGCCCTCCTCGCGGGGCCGGGCCGTGATGCCCGTCCAGCGCAGGCGCGACTCGAGCGGGTGCTTGCCGTAAGGAATGAGAACGCGGTCGCTGCCGTTGAGAACGATGTCCCTTTGTTCCTCCGTCAGATCCTTCCAGGGGATATCCACGGAGAAGCCGTGGGCGCGGCAGACTTGGTTGAGGACGTCCATGGTGACCTGCGAGTAAATGATGTAGCCGCTCGGCGTCGTGATGACCAGTGCCCCCTGGCGCAGGGTTTTCCCCGGATCGGCCACGAGCAGATCCGGATCGATCCGGTCCTCGACGCCCAATCCCCGGCATTCCGGGCAAGCCCCGGCCGGGGAATTGAAGGAGAAGAGCCGCCGCGCCGGGCGGACGCCGGGCGGCGCCTGGCCCAGCCGCGCGTAGAGGAGCCGGAGATCGTCATAGAGCTCCGTCAGGGTGCCGACGGTCGACCGCGGATTGCCGGTCACGGTCCGCTGGCCGACGGCGATGGCCGGGGACAGGCCTTCGATGTGGGCGACCTCGGGCCGCCGCAGCTTGCCCATGAACTGCCGCGCGTAGGCCGAGAACGACTCCAGGTAACGGCGTTGGGCCTCGCGGTAGACGACGTCGAAGGCGAGGGACGATTTCCCCGAGCCGGAGACGCCGGTGACGACCGTGATCCGGTTGGCCGGGATCTCGACGTTGACCGAACGGAGGTTGTTTTCCGAGGCGCCGCGGACGACGATGCGGCCCGGACCGGCGGCGGAACTTACAGGCCGGCCGCCGCCCGCCGGCGCGGCGCCGCCGTTGATCTTCTCGGCCAATCAGTCCCTGTCAGCGGCCTTCTCTTCGGCCGCGTCGAGGGCCAGGACCTCGGCCTCGCCCAGGGCGATCTCGGGCTCGATGCCCTTCAGCCGCCGCAGGTCCTCGATCTTCTGCAGGGGCCGCTCGAGCTTGTTGCGGCGGGTCGTCGAAAGCTTCTGGAATTCGTCCCGGGCGTCGTCGATCTTGCGGCCCATCTTGTCCATGGAATCCCGGAACCTCTCCCATTCCTTGTTGAAGCCGCCGATCAGCCTCAGCATGTCGTTGGCCGCCTTGGCCGTGCTGAAGTTCTCCATGGCCTGGCGGATGACGGCCAGGATGGCGAACAGGGTGAACGGCGAGCAGAGGATGACCTTGCTCCGGAGCGCCTCGTCGATGATGCCCGGGTCGTTCTGGTTGATGAAGGCGTAGACCTGTTCGTTCGGGATGAAGACCAGGACGTAGTCCAGGGTCTCGTCGTCGGGATTGATGTAGTCGCGGGTCGTGACCTCCTTGATGCGGCGCCGGACGTCGCGCAGGAACTGGCCCTTCTGGACCTCCCGCTCCATGTCGTTTTCCGTCTCGAGGTAGCGGAGGTAGCTGTTCATCGGGAACTTGACGTCCATGTTAACCTTCCGTCCCTGGGGAAGCTGGAAGGTGTAGTCGGGCCGCGACCCCGCCTCCTCGAGCGCCTTCTGCTTGAGATAGTTGACGCCCTCGACGAAGCCGGCCAGCTGGAGGACGTCCTCGGCCATCCGCTCCCCCCACAGGCCGCGGGCCTTGGTGCTGACCAGGGCCTGGCGCAGATGGTTGGCCGTATCCTGGAGATCGGCCGTCTGCCTGGCGGCCGTCCTCAGCTGTTCCGACAGCTCGCCGTACTTCTGGACGCGGTCCCGCTCGAAACCGGCCACGACGTCCTGCATCTTCTGGAGATCGCCGCGCATCGATTCGAGGCTCTGGTCGATCAGCTTCTTTTTCCCCTCGAGCTCCTTTTCCCCCGACTGGGTCTGCTGGCCGAGCTTGGACTCGGCCAGCTTCAGGAATTCCTCCGAGGTCTTCTTCAGGGCGTCGAGGGACATCGAGCCCAGGGAGTCCTTGACCCGGCCGAGGAAGACCTCGAGGTCCTTGAGCTTCTCGGCTTCCGTCTCGCTGACGAGCTCCCGGGCCAGATCCCGCGCGTCCCTCTTCTTGACCGCCTGGATGATGAAAACGGCCGCGGCGCCGAAGACGCCGCCGCCGATGAAGAGAAAAACTCCCGTAAGCGCAGTCATTGTCCCTCTCCCTTTTTCGCGGCCGGCCGCTTCAGATGAGGCTCCCCTCTTGCCGGCCGAGCCTGATGAGCTCGATCCGGTCCTCGGAGCTCGCGCCGAGATGGTGGCGCGTGTCCGCCAGGAAGATGTGGTGCGGCGTCATCGGCAGGGGCCGGTCCTGGCCGAAGTGCTCGCGCCGCTTGGCCAGCAGGACGCGCAGGCCGGTGGCGTCGGCCGCGACCGGGTCCCGGCTGACGATGAGCCCGCCGTAGGGCCACGTGTATTCCTTGTTGTAGCCGTGCGGCCCGACGCTGTGGAAAAGCGGCGTCAGCACGACCAGGACGTTGAGCCGCGTCTTCCCCTTGACGTGCGGCAGGCTCCAGATCTTCGCCAGGTCGGCGCAGGTGTCGGCGTGATAGTCCGACGGCGCCGGGACGAACATGATGTAGTTCTTGATGCAGGTCCCCATCCCGGCCCAATGGTGCGTCCGGGCCGGCCGGGCGTTGATCAGGGCCGTGGCGTTTTTGAATACCGGGTTCCTGAGCACGCCCCGGTCGTCGATCGCCAGCTTGTCCTCGGGAACGCCCGCGCTCATGACGCCGCGCTTGAGGGCCTGCTCGACCGCGGACGTCGTGGGCAGCTCCGTCCAGGAGTTGGTCTTGATGCCGACGATGTCCTCGGGCCGGATCGTCGACTTCCAGGCGGCGGCGGGGTCTTTCGTGTCGAACAGGGCGCAGACCGCGTCGTCGAGCATCCGCTGGATGACCTCGGGGCGCGGAGCGCCCGAGGCGTCGAGAGCGTTCGCATCGCGGACGAGGACGACCCTGGCCTTCTCCCCGGCGGCTGGCCCGACGGCCTTCAGGGACGGGACGAACGCCCCGGCCAGCGGCGCGATGGACGCGACTTTCAGGAAATCCCTGCGGCTGATCATCTTGCGGCTCATGTCTCGATGTCCTCCATGCTCAGGTATGGGGCGGCCCGGGCTCCCCGATCAAAGACTCGACCGCCGCCAGCCGGTTCATAGCCGCCATCTCCGACTCGGCGTTGAAGACGACGATGACGATGTCCCCCGCCCGGGCGGAGGCGGTCCATTTCCTGTCGCCGGTCCGGACAAGGCCCGCCCTCCCGGCCTCGGGCGAGTAATTTCTGGAAAAAGATTCGTAGGCCCGGACCGCCTTGGCCTCGTCCGGATAGCGGACGACGAGGAGTCGGCTTTTCACGCCGGCCGTTTCGTACGAAGCCAGCACGGCCGAGGCCGTCTGCTCGAGAAGAAGGATGTCGCCGTCCGCGACGAAAAAGTGGTAGTTGAGAATCGAGTGATTATGGAAAAAACTCGTCCGCCCGGCGTCCAGGCCCTCGGGCGGGAGGAAGGCCAGAAGTTTCGGCGCCGGCCCGTTCCTCGGAATGGCGGCGGCTATCCGCTTTCCCAGGTCGAGGACGGCGGCCCTGGTTTCCGGGGTTTCCTCCTCGGCGTAGACCGAGCCGAAATAGCGGTCCTTCCAGAAGGACAGCAGGCCCGCCTTGTAGTTCGATCCCTGCCCGATCTTGGCATCATCCCCGTCGAGGTCGTGGCTGAAGACGCCGAAGGCGTCCTCGGACGACCCCATGTCGAAGAAGTCGACGACGATGTCGGCCCGGCCGTCCTTGTGGAAGCGGCGCGAGACGAGGAGCTTCATGTTGTAGGAGCGATAGACCTCGCCGGCGCCGTCGATGTACTGGAAGATCGTCTCCGCGTCGTAGACGTGGTCCGCCTCCGACAGCCAGGGGCCGATTGTCCTGGGAATGAACCCGGCCATAGGCCCGGCCGAGGGGCGGCTCTGGGCGATCATCCGGCCGGCACCTCCCGTAAAAAGGATAACGAGCGCGACGAAAACGGACGCCCTTTTCATTGTGGCGATTGTATCATGGGCCCGGGCCCCGGGCAAGGCGCGGACGCCGGAGCGGGCTCGACTCGCGGCGGGATCTCGCCGCCTCCGGCCTTCCCTAGCGCACCAAGGCCGCGAGCTTATGCCCGACGTAGGCCCGGAGGAAGCGGACGGCCTCGTCGGCCCGGCGGAAGACGGGGATGCCGGCGTCCTCGAGGAAGGCGGCCAGCGGCGTGTAGAGCTCGCCGGCGTCGAGGCAGACGACGAGAGGCTTGTCCGTCGCCCGGAAGATCTCGATGATGCGGTTGGCGAAGGTCCCCGGATTCCTGAAGTTCTCGCGGTAGCCCTCGCCGGCCGGGAGCGTCTGCTCGGCTCCCGTCATGGGAACGTTGGAGATGACGGCGCAGTCCACGTTGGCATCGTCGACGACGGCCCGGGCGCAATCGCTGAAGACCGTGTCATTGGCGACGGGCGTCACGTCGAGGGGGTTGTGGACGTCCTGCAGGCGATCGATGCCGAGCGGCTTCAGCGCCGCGACGATCTTCTCCTGCGTCTCCGCCGCGAACGGGACCAGCTCCAGCCCGGCGCCGTCCTTGAGGTTGTCGGCCATGACGACGCACTCGAAGCCGGCGTTGCTCATCAGCCCGACGCGGCGGCCGCGGACCTTCTTGTCCTCGAGGAAAACCAGGGCCTTCGCGAAGCTCTCGAACTCGAAGATATCGGCCGCGACGATGGCCCCGGCCTGCTCCAGGACGGCCTGGAAGACGGCGTAGTCGCCGGCGACCGAGGCCGTGTGGCTGGAGGTCGCGGCCCGGCCCTCCGGGCTCCGGCCGGCCTTGTAGACGAGAACGGCCCGGCCTTCGGCGGTGATCTCCCGGACGGCGGCGGCGAAGGCCAGGCCGTCGCCGGGCTTGAAGCCCTCCATGTAAACGGCGACGTTCCTCGTCTCCGCGTCGCCCTTGAGGTAGCGCATGTAGTCGGAGACGGTCAGGTCGAGCTGGTTGCCCAGGGAGACGGCGTAGAGGGGCTGGATCATCGGCAGCTTGCTTGTCCGCGAGATCATGAAGGCGCCGCTCTGGCTGACCACGGCCAGGGTCGACTTCGGCCGGGCGGGCCGGGGAAGCTTGTAGTCGGGAATGAACGTCGTATCGTAGCGGCCCGGCTTGGAGGAGATGCCCAGGCAGTTGCCGCCGTTGACAACGGGCGTCGTCGTCCCCCGCTCGCGGCCGCGGGCCAGGTGGCCGCGGATCTCGTCCTCGATCGATCCTCCGCCCGCCTTCTCCCCCATGCCTCCGGCGATGAGGATGACCGAGCGCGCCTTGCCGTGCTCGACGAGGTCCTTCATGACCTCCGCGCACAGGTCGGCGCCCAGGGTCAGGACAAACAGGTCGACCGCCTCCGGCATATCCTTGACCGAAGGCACGGCCCGGCAGCCCTCGATCTCTTGGACGCCCGGCTTGACGACGACGACTTTCTCGCGCGGGAAGCCGTTCTTAAGAATGTTGTTGAGGATGATGTGGCCGATGTTCATCTTTTCCGAGACGCCGATGACGCCGATGGACTCCGGCCGCAGGATGGCCCGGATCTGGGACACGGGGCGCCCGGTCACCTGCCGCTTGTCGCGCGAGAAGCGGCAGACGCCGTCGAGTGGGACGAGCTGGCCCGCCCGGACGACGAACGGATTGACCTCGGCTTCCTCGATGACATAGGGCGAAAGCCCGGCAAACGGCGAGTAGGCCGCGGCCAGGTCCCGGAAGCGGAGGAACGCGCCGGCCAGGGCCTTCGGCGCGATGAGGGGCTTGCGGCCGCGGAATTCCGCCGCCAGCTTGCCGAAGAAAGTCAGCGGCTCGAGCAGGCCGGGAACCGCCTCGTCCTCGACCAGGTGGGCGGCGCCGACCGCCGCGGCCCGTCCCGGGCGCAGGCGCTCGTTCATGTACTCGACGTCGAGCCCGCCGCCGCCGATCGTCAGGATGGGGCCGAATTCCCGGGTGTTCCGGACGCCGAGCATCAGCTCCGAGCCGAAGCCGACATTTTCGAAGGCGATCTTTTCCATGATCAGGAAGCCGCGGACGGATCCGCGGACGGACTTGAGCGTCGGAGCCTGGGCCCCGGCGGCGCCGGGCTTGCGGACCTTGGCTTCCCAGCGCAGGTAGCGCCCGGGAACGTCGCGGAGCATCCGCTGGCAGGCCCGGCCGACGGAAACGGGATCGGCCTTGACGAACTCCACGCCGCCGACGTCCGATTTATGGATGACGAGAGGCGAGACGATCTTGACGACGACCGAGGCCGAGCCGAGCGCGGCCAGGTCCTTGCGGCCCGGCTTCGAGCCGGCCGGGACGAAGACGAAGCGCGGCACGGCGATGCCCGCCGTCTGGAGGATGCCGTAGACCTCAGGCTCCAGGAGGAAATTCCGGCCGTCCTTCTCCGCGGCCTCGAAAACGGGGTCGATCCTGCGGGTGTTGATCTTCATCGGCGGCTCCGCGGCTCAGATGGACGCGGCCGCCCGGCCGAGTTCGAATGCCTTGAGGTTGGCCTCGACCATGGCCGGACCGCGCTTCTTGAACAGCTCCTCGACGAGCGAGCGGAGGGTCGCCTCCCTGAGGGCCAGGAAGGGCGAGGCGGCGCCGAGCATGACGATGTTCTGGGCCTTGGACGTCCCGGCCTCCTTGGCCAGCTTCTCGGAATCGACGACGACGCTCCGCTTGGCCGAGCGAACGGCCGTCAGGATCTTGTCGAGGTCGGGATAGTCGGGGATGTTCTTGTACGGCGCCGAGCTGGTCACGACGATGCCGTCCGGCTTGAGATAATCGAAATAGCGCAGAGCCTCAAGCGGCTCGACGCTCAGGATCATGTCGGCCGCGCCCTTGGGGATGAGGTCGCTCCAGATCCTCCCGTCCGATATCCGGAGGTGGGATTGGACGGCGCCGCCGCGCTGGGCCATGCCGTGGACCTCGGCCTGCTTGAACTGGAGGCCGTCGGCCAGGGCGGCGTTGTCGATGACGAAGGCGATGGACAGGATGCCCTGGCCGCCCACTCCCGCGAGAATGATATCCTGCTTCATGACCTAGCTCCTTTTTTTCCGCGATTCCTGGATGCATTCCCGGACGGCCACGATGACGGACAGGCCGCGATGGTCCATCTCCTCGCCGATGACGCGGACGTTCGTCTCGTGGTTCCTGGGCAGGGGCTCGATCGTCCGGAGGTGGTCCTTGGCCACGCCCAGGCCTTCGACGATCCGGAGCAGTTTCGCGCCCACTCCGTAGCTGGGCTGGCCGCCGGTCATGGCCGTGGTCGCGTTGTCCAGGATGATGACGGTCATGTCCGTGTCGGCCGCCGCCGCGCCGAGGAGCGGCGTCATCCCGGAATGGGCGAAGGTCGAGTCGCCGATGACGGAGACCGCCGGCCGCACGCCGACGTCCGAGGCGCCGCGGGCCATGCCGATGCTCGCGCCCATGCAGACGCAGCTCTGGATGGCGTTGTACGGCGGCAGGGCGCCCAGCGTGTAGCAGCCGATGTCGCTGAAGACGGTGGAGCCGGGCCGGCTCTCCCGGGCCTTGTTGAGGGCCTTGAACGTGTCCGCGTGGGGACAACCGACGCAGAGCTGGGGCGGCCGGTTGGCCAGCGGGATGTCGCTCAGCCCCTGGGACGGCAGGGGGGCGAGGCCGAGGGCCTTGCGGACGATGTCGGGCGAGAGCTCGCCCGAGGCGGGCAGCGCCCCCGTCAGCCGGCCGACGATTTTTTTCCCGGGGATGCCGAACATCCCCTGGACTTCCTTTTCGATGAGGGGATATCCGTCCTCGAGAATGAGGACCGTGTCCACATGGTCGACGAGGCGCCGGATGAGTTTTTCGGGCAGAGGGTAGGTCGAGATCTTGAGGAAGGACGGCACGGCGCTTTCCGCCGCCGCGGCCTCCCGGAAGTAGTTGGCGGCGAGGCCCGCGGCGATGACACCCAGAGAACGATTCCCGCCGCCCAGGGACAGCGCGTTCGCCGGCGATTCCTCGGACAGCCGGACCATCCCGGCCTGCTGTTCGAGCAGGAGCGAGAACCGCCGCCGGGCGTTGGCCGGCAGCAGGGTCCAATCCTTCGAGTTCCCCATGCGGAGGTCGTTCTCGGGCCTCGGCTCGCGGATCTCGACCGACGAGCGGCTGTGCGACAGCCGGGTCACGAGCCGGATGAGAACGGGCAAGCCGAGCTTTTCCGAGACGTCGAAGGCCTCGCGGGTCATGTCGTAGCATTCCTGCTGGTCGGCGGGCTCGAAGCAGGGAATCTGCGCGACCAGGGCGTAGACGCGGCTGTCCTGCTCGTTCTGGGAGCTGTGCATGCCGGGATCGTCGGCGCTGACCACGACCAGGCCGCCGTTGGCGCCGGTCATGGCCGAGTTCATGAAGGGGTCCGCGGCCACGTTGAGGCCGACATGCTTGAAGGAGACCATGGCCCGCCGGCCGGCGAAGGACGCGCCCAGCGCCTCCTCGTAGGCCACCTTCTCGTTGACGGACCAGACGGCCTTGAAGCCGCCGCCCTTGGCCGCCAGGCCGATCAGGTATTCCATGATTTCCGAGGCGGGTGTGCCGGGATAGGAGTATGCGGCCGAGAGACCCGCGTGGACGGCCCCCAGGGCCACAGCTTCGTCGCCGAGCAAAACTTGTCGTGCCATCAGCCTTCCTCGTTCGTTGAATTTTTATCGACGGCCGCTCCGCTTCTTTCCGGAGACGTCCTCCCCGGCTGCACTCGTAAAGGAAGCGGGGCTTCGAACACGGATCGAGGGATTAGGATACAGTCCGCCCCGGGAGGTGTCAAGATCAAGGCGAAGGCTGTCAAGGCGACGGCGGTCCCGGCCGCGCCGGCTGGTTCTTTACTAAATATATAATTCCTATAATATTATGTTGATATGGCCGGGGCGTTGGACTATCATGGATGCGGCGCAATGAGCGGCGTATATATTCGAGCCCGGCCAAGGAGTCCCGCATGATCAGGTTATCGACCAAGGGGCGGTACGGAACCCGCCTGATGCTCAATCTGGCCCGCCATTACGGCGACGGCAGCCGCACGATCATCCTCAAGGACGTCTCGACCGAGGAGGAGATCTCCATCCGCTACCTCGAGCAGATCATCATCCCGCTCAAGCTCAACCGCCTGGTCAAGAGCATCCGGGGCGCCGGCGGCGGGTACACGCTCTCCCGCCGTCCCGAGGAGATCAAGCTCAGCGAGATCCTCCAGGCCCTCGAGGGAAGCTGCTGCCTCGTCGAATGCATCGAGGACGCCGATTTCTGCGACCGGCTGGAAGCCTGCCCGACCTTCGAAATCTGGAAGGGAGCCTCGGAGCTCCTGAAGAATTATTTCGACGCGCTCTCGCTCCGGGACATCGTCGAGATGGCCGAGAAAAAGAAGAAAAAACCCGGCGACAGGGCCAAGCCCAAAAGCCGCTGACCCTCCCCTCCCCCTTCTCTAGGACGCCAGGCCGGCCTTGCGCTCGGCGGCCTCGATCGTATTCATCATCAGCATGGTCACCGTCATCGGCCCGACGCCGCCGGGGACCGGGGTGATCGCCGCGGCCTTGTCCTTGATCGCCTCGAAATCGCAGTCGCCGACGAAGCGGAATCCCCTGGCTGCCGCCGGGTCCTCGATCCGCGTGTTCCCGACATCGATGACGACGCAGCCGTCCGGCACCATATCGGCGGTGACGGCCTTCGGCACGCCCATGGCCGCGACAAGGATATCGGCCTGAAGGGTGTACCTGGACATGTCCGGCGTCCCCGTGTGGCAGACCGTCACGGTCGCGTTGGCCCCCTTCTTCTTCTGGATGAGCATCGCGGCCAGCGGCTTGCCGACGATGTTGCTCCGGCCGCAGATGACGACGTGCTTTCCCTCGGGGCTGTAGCCGCTCCGGGCGAGCATCTGGACGACGCCGTAGGGCGTGCACGGCAGAGGGCAGGGCTCGCCGCGCAGCATCTTGCCGACATTGATGGGATGCCACCCGTCGACGTCTTTTTCCGGGGAGATGAGATTGACGACTTTCTCAGCGCTGACATGCCTGGGGAGCGGGACCTGAACGAGGAATCCGTTATAGCGCTCGTCCCGGTTCAGTTCGTCGACCGTTTTCAAGACGTCAGCCTCGGAGGTCTCAGCCGGCATGCGGATCGTCGTCTCGAAAATGCCGATCTCCTCGGCCGCCCTGGCTTTGGCCGTGACGTAGGAAACGGAGGCCGGGTCCTCGCCGACGAGAACGACGGCCAGTCCCGGGATGACGCCTTTCTCCCTGAGCCGGGCCGCGCGGCCCTTGAGTTCTTCGCGGATAAGAGCGGAAACTTCCTTGCCGCTGATGATCTTGGCTGACATCCTTCCCTCCATGCGGAATGCGCTCTGGCGCCGCGGCTCTCATCTCCGGCGGCGTGCCAACGAACGCCCATCATATAAACTATTCCATCGCATCGGTCAAGGCCCCGGAGGGGACAGTCCCCCCCGGGGGAACTGTCCCCTCCGGGGGGGACTGTCCCCTCTTTCTCCGCCGTTTATCCGCCAACGCTCTTGATACAAGCCGGGGTCGAGAGTATAATTCCGGCGGTTTTTCGCAGGCAAAACGCCGTATTCCACATGAGGAGCGCGAGATGAGAGTAGGAATTCTGACCGGCGGAGGCGACTGTCCCGGGCTCAACGCCGTTATCCGGGCCGTCGTCCGCAAGGGCATCACCGTCTACGGCTACGATGTTTTGGGCATCAAGAACGGCTGGCTGGGCCTCATCGAAGGCCGCATCATCCCTCTCGACCTGGGCGCCATCTCGGGCATCCTGCCCCGCGGCGGGACGATCCTCGGCACCTCGC
>Ga0153915_10005795_pt1 | contig 11519 bp, 7 predicted proteins | sample Opewatmetagenome_2_FD_107003 | JGI IMG/M metagenome (GOLD analysis project Ga0153915, IMG submission 107003) | Freshwater wetland microbial communities from Ohio, USA - Open water 3 Core 3 Depth 3 metaG | ecosystem: Environmental > Aquatic > Freshwater > Wetlands | place: USA: Ohio, Lake Erie...
AGCCTCGCATATTATGACCGGCGCACCGGGCTCCTGCTTACAGGCGATAGCTTCTACCCCGGTCGCCTCTACGTGGGAGATGACGCATTCCCCACCTTTGCCGCCAGCCATCAGCGCCTGGTCGATTTCACCAGAGATAAGCCAATTGCCCACATCCTGGGCACGCACATCGAACAATCGCGCACTCCCTTCGTCGATTACCCCCGCGGCACCACCTACCAGCCAGACGAAGCTCCGCTCGAACTCTCGCACGGTGATCTGTTGGAGTTGAACGAGGCCATCGTCGACCTCAAGGGGAAGCTGGCAAAGGTGGAGCTCCGCAGCGTGACGCTTTCCCCCAGGGTTCCCTCCGCGCCAGCGCCTGGCAGCGCCGCCAAAGCGCCCTAGGCCTTCAGCCAGGCCCGCCAACCGCCAAACGCCGTGATGTCCTGCGAACCCGTCACGGCGTAAGGCTCGCAAATGAAACCCTTCACCGTCGAGCCGTCCTCCAGCGTCACATTGCCAATGCCCAAAGGCGCCGGAACGCCCGCTACGAAGCCGCCAAACGACGCTTCGGCCATCGCCCAAACTTCTACCTCAATGCCCGGCCCGGCAAACTCACCATCGCGCACCAGCCCTGGCTTGGGTGGGGTCGTGTTGCGCAGCGCATAGAACCGGTATCCAGGGGCCGTCTTGCATGTCTTCACAAGCTGCGCCCCACGCCCGGTCAACTCATGGTTCAACGGCTGCCCCGTCAAATGCGCCCCCACGACGGCCACCTGCACGCAAGCATCCGAGCCGCCAGCCAGAGGCCGGATCAACGCCGTAGTGTCGTGCGTCGCCCCCAGCGGCAGCGTCTGCGCGCAATGCAGACGCGATGCCAGTTCTAGCAGCGCATAGTCAGCAAACGCCGGCCCGATAAACGAAACCCCAAACGGCAACCCGTTCGATCGGAAACCCGCCGGCACCGCCACGGCACTGAGATCAAGCAGATTCACAAAATTCGTGTAGTAACCCAGGTTCGTATTTAACTGCACCGGCTCGGCTTCCACTTCCGCCTTGCGATAGATCGTCCCGGTCGTCGGCAGCAGCATGACGTCCATCTTGGTCCACTCGGCCCCAGTGCGCTTCCGCAGCCGCTCCAGTTCGTATTGTGCGCGGAACCCCTCCACGGCAGAGTACTTCGTCGCCCCGCCAATGATGCCCCGCACGGTGGGGTCCATCTGCGCGTCGTGCTCTTTCAAGAACGGCTCAATCGCCGCCAACCGTTCGGCCACCCATGGTCCGGCATAGAGTAAATCCGCCGCCGCGCGGAAGGGCGCGTAGTCGATTTCCACGCACGTCATCCCCAGCGCCTCACAACGCACCAGCGTCTCCGCAAACATCCTCGCGGCTTCCTTGTCGCCGAAGAATTCCCGCTGGTTCACCGGCGGCACCCCAACTCGCACCTTTGTCGAAAGCCACGGCGCGGCCGTCTTCATCGGCACGCGCGAATACGGATCCGCACTGTCGTACCCCTCGGCCACGCGCAACACTGCCGCCGCATCAGCCGCATCCAGCGCAAACACCGAAACGCAATCGAGTGAACGGCACGCCGGCACGATACCGGCCGCGCTCACCAGCCCCCGTGTCGGCTTGGCGCCGACCAAATTATTCAACGCCGCCGGCACACGGCCCGACCCAGCCGTATCCGTCCCGAGCGAAAACGTCACTAACCCCGCCGCCACGGCCACTGCCGACCCGGAACTCGACCCACCCGAAATATAATCGCCATGAAATACCGACGAGCACGCTCCATAGGGCGACCGCATGCCGACCAACCCCGTCGCGAACTGATCCAGGTTCGTCTTGCCAATCAGCATCGCACCCGCCGCCAACAGTCGCCGAACCACGGTCGCCGTCTCCGTCGCTTTATACGCATAAGCCGGGCACCCCGCCGTCGTCGGCAACCCTGCCACGTCGATGTTGTCCTTGATCGCGAACGGCACCCCGTACAACGGCAGCGCCTGAACCCCGCCTTGCGCCTCCAGTTCTTCTGCCCCCCGCAGCGCTTCCTGCAGCGGAATCTGGTAAATCCAGATTGGCTGCTGCACCGCCGCGATGCGCCGATAGATGTCTCGAACCACGTCGCCCGCTGAAAACATGCCGCCCCGGTATCCGACCTGGAGCCGGTCAATCTGCAATGCCGAAGGTATGCTCATGCGTCCACCCTTATGTGCAGTAGTTGCTGCCCGCCCATCACCATGTTCCCCACCGAACAATGCAGCAACTCCACCACGCCCGCGCTCGGAGCCGCCACGGCCACCTCCATCTTCATCGCCTCCAACACCACCAGCCGCTCGCCCGCCTCCACACGCTGCCCCGTCTCCACCGCAATGCTCCACACGTTAGCCGTCACCGGCGCGCGCACGGGCTGGCATCCGGGCGGCGCGGCTTCGCCCGCGTTCACAGTCCTCGGCGCTTCCGGCGCAACAAAGTCCGCCTGCCCATTGGCCATCCATCGCCCGCGCTCAGCTTCAAACGCGGCCTGCTGATGCTGCTTGAACGCCCATGCCGAAGGCCCGATCTCCTTCAGGAATTTGTTGTAGGCCGCTAGCGAAAATCGTGTCTCTTCCACCTTCAGCGCAAACTTCCCATGCGGAAACCCGTCGCGCATCTCCAGGAGTTCGTCACTGCTCACCGGATAAAACCGAATCTGGTCGAAAAACCGCAGCAGCCACGGCGACCCCGGAGGAAAGTCCTTCGTCGCGCGCCACGTATTCCACATCTGCACGGTGCGCCCCACAAACTGGTACCCGCCCGGCCCCTCCATGCCATACACGCACAGGTACGCCCCGCCAATCCCCACCGCGTTTTCCGGTGTCCATGTCCGGGCCGGGTTGTACTTGGTGGTAACCAACCGATGCCGCGGGTCCACCGGCGTCGCCACCGGCGCGCCCAGATACACATCGCCGAGGCCCATGACGAGATAGCTTGCATCGAACACCGTGCGGTACACATCATCGATCGACGCGAGCCCGTTGATGCGCCGGATGAACTCAATGTTCGACGGACACCACGGCGCATCCGGTCGGACCGACTGCATGTACTTCTGAATCGCCAGCCGCGTCGCCGGGTCGTCCCACGAAAGCGGCAGATGCACCGTGCGCGAAGGAACCTCAATGTCTGCCAAATCCTTAAGCTCACCGTCGGCCTCAGCCACGGCTTCAAGCAAGGTCTCGCGCCTCAACCGCCGCCCGTCATAGTGGATCTGTAGCGACCGTATGCCCGGCGTAATGTCCAATATCCCCGGCAAACCATCGCCGCGTAGCCGCCGCTCCAGCGCGTGCACCCGGAAACGCAGATTCAAATCGAGCACATTTGGGCCGTACTCAATCAGCAGATTCCGGTCGCCATCTGCCCGGCACACAATACCCGGTGCCTTCGTAATCACCTCCGGCTCTCGAGTAGGCTTCGGTAAGCCCGGCAGCGGCGCTTCCAACCCCTCCACCGCCACATCCAGCGCCACTTCCATCTGCGCCGCTTCCTCCAGCGTCAACGGATGGAATCGCACCTTGTCGCCCGCGCGCAACTGTCCGATCTTCCACAACTCCGCCGTCACAATCGTCGCCGGACAAACAAACCCACCCAGGCTCGGCCCATCCGGCCCCAAAATCACCGGCATATCGCCCGTGAAGTCCACCGTTCCGATCGCATACGCGTTGTCGTGAATGTTCGATGGATGCAGCCCTGCTTCGCCGCCATCCTTGCGCGCCCACTTCGGCTTCGGCCCCATCAACCGCACGCCGGTACGATCCGAGTTGTAATGTACCGTCCACTCGCTCGTAAAGAACGTGTCGATGTCCTCGGGCGTGAAATAATCCGGTGCCCCATGCGGGCCGCACATCACCCCCAGCTTCCATTCGTTCGAAAGCTTCGGTTGATGCACTGCCGCCTTGGGCTCGTGCTCCGCCGCTGTACCCAGATGCAGCACATCGCCTGCACGCAGCGCCCTGCCCAGCGGACCGCCAAATCCACCGAGGATAAACGTGCTCCGGCTCCCCAAATTCACCGGCGCTTCAATGCCCCCGCGCACCGCGAGATAGGCCCGCGCCCCTTCGATCGGCGGCCTTCCCAGCGCAAGCGTGGCCCCGGCCGGCACGGCAATCGGCTCGTACGGCGCCACGCTCACTCCGCCCAAAGTCGCACCGAAATCTGCCCCCGCCAGCGCAATCATACTCGACGAGCGAAAGCGCAACGTCGGCCCCGTCATGGCGATCTCGAGCGCGGCCGCGCTCTCCGCGTTGCCCACCATGCGATTGGCCATCCGAAGCGACAGCCCGTCCATCGGCCCCGAAGGCGGAACGCCCACATGCCAATAGCCCAACCTCCCCGGATAATCCTGGACACTCGTCTGCGTCCCCGGCTCCAACACATCAATTGCCTGCGGCCGGTATGCAATCGACCTCAAAAACGAAGTATCGATCCCGCCCGCAACAAACTCAGTCTCTCCGGCAAGCTGCCGCAAGAAGCTCAGGTTCGTCTCAATCCCGCTAACCCGCGTTGCGTCGAGGGCCGCTCCCATCTTGCGTACGGCCTCCTTGCGTGTCGCGCCATGCACGATGATCTTGGCAAGCATCGGATCGTAATAAGGCGACACCTCCGCTCCGGCCGCTATCCAAGTCTCGACGCGCGCCTCCGCCGGAAACTCTGCCTGAGTCACACGCCCCGCACTCGGCGCAAAATCCTTATATGGATCCTCGGCATACAACCGCGCCTGAATCGAATGCCCCCGGGCCTCGGGCGCCGCATCGGCCATCGCCTCGCCCGCGGCCAGCCGCACCATCCACTCCACCAGATCCACGCCCGTCACTTCTTCCGTAACGCCGTGCTCCACCTGCAGCCGGGTGTTCACTTCCAGAAAATAGAAGTCCTCGCGCATGGCGTCATAGAGAAATTCCACCGTCCCCGCCGAACGGTAATGCACTGCCTCGCCCAACTTCCGCGCTGCTTCAAACAACCGCTTCCGAACTGTCTCACCAATACCCGGCGCCGGCGTCTCCTCCATCACCTTCTGATTGCGCCGCTGCGCCGAACAATCACGCTCACCGAGCGTCAGCACGCGCCCTTTGCCATCGCCAAAAATCTGCACCTCAATATGCCGAGCCCGCATCACGGCACGTTCCAAAAACAGCGCCGCGTCGCCAAAGCTGGCCTCACTCATCCGCTTCACAGATTCATAAGCAGCTTCCAATTCCTCCGCCGTCGCGCACAGTTTCATGCCGATGCCGCCACCGCCAGCCGAACTCTTCAGCATCACCGGATAGCCAATCTGGGCCGCCGCCGTCAGCGCCTCTTCCACCGACGCAAGCACACCCGTGCCCTCCAGCAACGGCACGCCCAGCCCGCGCGCAATCTCGCGCGACGTATGCTTCAGCCCAAACTTCCGCATCTGCTCCGGCGTCGGCCCGATGAACGCAATCCCCACCCGCTGGCAGCCCTCGGCAAACCCTGCATTCTCACTCAAGAAGCCATACCCCGGATGAATCGCCTCCGCACCCGTTGCAAGCGCCGCTTCAATCACCTTGTCCGCCAGCAAATAGCTCTGCGCCGCTGGAGCGGGCCCCAGCAGCACCGCCTCATCGGCCTCCATCACATGCGGCGCATGCCGGTCCGCCTCCGAATAGACAGCCACCGTTTTGACGCCCAGCCGCCGAAGCGTCCGCTGAATGCGGCAGGCAATCACCCCCCGGTTGGCAATCAGAACCTTGTTGAACATCCCCGCTAACTCCGATCCCAAATCAAAACCTGAATCGGTGTCGGATCGTACGCGTTGCACGGATTATTCAACTGCGGGCAGTTACTGATCACCGCCACCACGTCCACCTCCGCCTCTAGTTCCACATACTTCCCTGCGTCCGATATGCCGTCCTCAAACGTCAGCTCCCCCTTCGGCGTCACCGGCACGTTCATGAAGAAGTTGATGTTCGACGTAATGTCGCGCTTTTCCAATCGCTGCCCTCCGCGGCCGGCCCACTCCAGCGCGCCCTTCAAAAAGCTATTCCGGCACGCATGCATATGCCGCTTCTCGATTGCATAGCGCACCATGTTGCTTTCCTGCGCACACGCTCCGCCCAGAGTGTCATGTCGACCGCACGTGTCCGCAACAATCGTCAGCAGCACGTTCCCTCTCGTGCTCATCAACTTCGTCCCCGTCGTCAAATAGATACTCCGCTGCTCGCGAATCGTGTCCTGCGCCGAATAACGATCGCCATAGTCATCGGCGTTATAGAACAGCGTGTCAACCGCCTGGTTGCCCTTCAAATCCACAATCCGCATCACCTGCCCGGCCCGCACTTCATGCAACCAAGGTTCGCCCGCCGGCACCACGGCAGTGTAGACAGCGGCTTCCGGCTTCAACGCGCTTTCCATGATCGTCATCGGGCTCTCCTTCGTCCTCATAGGAAATACCGCTCCGTCAACGTGAACGCCCGCGTGTTTTCTTCGCAAGCGATCTTGCAGGCGTCGTCCACTTCCACTGGCGCCGCATGCCGAATGGACAGCTGCACCGGCTTAGGGGCAAACTTATGCGCGGGGTCCATCGGATGCGGACACGTATGCAGCACAATCAACGTGTTCATCTCCGCCCGCAACTCCACATAGTCCCCCGCCATGGAATTGTCCAGGACAAATCCCATCGATCCGTCCCCGCGCACAGCCACCTTGGAAAACCAGTTGACGTTCGGCATCAGGTCGCGCCAGCCCAGCCCGTATTTGCCCATCTCCACCAGAAAACTGTCGAGTCCATTCTTCAGACAAGCGTTCCGATGCTCCTGGTAGCTCGCCTCGCCATACCGCGCCCGCACCTGCCCGGCATTCGACACACCACCCAGAGGATCGTGCCATCCGCAGGTGTCTTCGGTAATCGAGCACAGCACGCGCCCCATGTCCGACATCAGCACGTCGTGCTTGGTGAACCTCGCGATGTGTTGCGCCTTCAGCGTATCCGCCATGTTGTACCGCTCGGTGAGGTTATCGGCGTTGTAGAGCAGCATGCCTATATTCGCCCCTCCCTTCGTATCCGTCATCCTCAACGCCGTCCGGCGCTTGAGCACGTGCGACCACGTCGCCCCGCCCTGAACGGTCTCTTCCCAAAACACTTTCGCCATGGAATTGTCCCTTCAATCCGGCATTACGAAGCCGGTTCACCCAAATGTATGGATCTCTTACCGATCCGCTCACTCACAAGGGGATTAGAAGGAAGAAGGAGGGCCGCAGCAAACATCCATACGGGTTATGCGCAGCATCACGCGCAGCGATACCAGTGCTCGTTTACGGCGAAGGTAGCGCTGGAGCGACATGATCACACTCTGACAGGTCCAGGCCAAACCCGCCAGACAAAAAAATTGATCGGGCGCATAACGCCTTTTTAGGTGACACGGCATTCGGCCGCGCCTATACTGAAATCGGTAGCGCCCTGTCGGCCCTGCCGCCTTCCCCGTTTCGAACCTTCCTCAGTCGGCAATCTCGGTCCGCCCCGCCGCGCGGAATCTCAGCTGCGATACAGCGCAAAGGACAGGTGTCTCTGCCATGACTGAAATGCTCTGGCCCGTGGTGATCTTCATCGCCATCTCGCTTTCCATCGGCCTCTATACCTACACCCAGGTGCGCGGGTCAGCCGTCCGCTACACGGTCTGCGAAAAGTCGATGCCCTTCATCGTCATCGGCACTGCCCTGCTTGCTCAGGCCGTCGATGGCAACGCCACGTTGGGCAATACCTCGCTGACTTACTCAACAGGTGTTTGGAGCGGTGCCGTCATTCCCATCGGCCTCGCCATCAGCTTGTTCGTCGTCGGCCGCTTCCTCGCCGCGCCGCTGAACAACATGGACCTGATGACGCTCCCCGAGTTCTTCTACCGCCGGTACGACAAGGTGACAGAACTCCTAGTCTCTATTCTTACCGTCGTCTGCTTCACCGTCCTCATCGCGGGCAACCTAGCCGCGGTCGCCTGGATCCTCTCCGTCGTTAGCGGCATCAGCTACGGGTGGGCCCTCTTCGCCGCCACCGCCATCATTGCTACCTACACCATCGCCGGCGGCCTCTATTCGGCCATCTGGACCGACTTCTTCCAAATTCACGTCGCACTCATCGGTTTCGTCGCCAGTGCCGTCTGGATCATCTACACCCGTGGCTGGACCACCATCGTCTCCTCCGTGCCCATCGATAAGATTGATTTGTCCGGCCTCACCGACACCCACGCCGGAGCCCTTGCCAACTGGGCCAACCTCATCGCGCTCGCCTTCGGCAACGCTATGGCGCTCGACTTCATGGAGCGCGTCTTCGCCGCCAAGAATGGCCGCACCGCCCGCCGCGCCTGCTATTACGCTGGCGGCCTTACGCTCGTCATTGGTCTCTCCGCCAGTATTCTCGGCCTCGCCGCCATCCCCGTGCTCTCGCACATTTCCGACTCCCGCATGGTGCTTCCCACCTTCGCCAGCCTGCATCTTCCCTATTGGATGGGGGTAATGGTCTTCATCGGCGTACTCGGCGCCTCCATGTCCACGGCCAACGGAGCCATGCTCGTCATCTCCATCGTGCTCGCTCGCAACGTCATTCAACGCTGGAGCGGCAGCAATATCAGCGACTCCGGTCTGCTACAGCTCTCGCGCGTGCTTGCCGTGCCCACCGCCGCCGCCGCCGCGCTGGTTGCCTACGTTCGACCAGAACCCGGCATCTTGCTCGTGATCGCCTTCGATATCGTCTTCGCCGGCTGCGTCGTCCCGTTGTTCCTAGGCGTCCACTGGCGCAAGGCCAACAAGACCGCCGCCATCAGCGCCATCTTGGTCGGCACCGGCACCCGCCTCATCGCGCATCTCATCACACCGCCGGAATGGGCCGGGCTCGATACCTTGATCCCGCCGTGCATCAGCGGCATCACGTTCTTCGTCGTCTGCCAACTCACCTGGCGGCGCGATCCAAGTTCCCTTTCAATACCCGCCGTTAACCCGGCAGAAAATTTCGGAGATTAGCCATGTCCTATCGCTACGCTGCCTTCTTGTTGTCTTGTCTTACCTGGGCCGCCGACGTGCCAAAGACCGCTCCCAAACCGCTAATCCGTCCCGGCGTCAAGACACCCGGTGTCCAACAACCCATCACTGCCCTCAAACCAGATGCCACCTTCCCCATTGAGGGAACACCCGATTGGATCGCCATTGATAGCACTTCCGTCTGGGTCTCCAACAAACCCAAGAACACGGTCCATCGTCTCGATCCCGTCACCAACAAAGTAGTCGCCGCCGTGCCCGTCGGTGCGGCACCTTGCTCCGGCTTAGCCATCGGCTTCGGCTCCGTGTGGGTTCCCAGTTGCGGCGACAAAACCATCTCCCGCGTCTCGTTGAAGGAAAACAAGGTCATCGCCACCGTGCCCGTCGGCCCTGTCGAATCCGAGGGCGGCATCACCGTCAGCCCCGATAGCGTCTGGATCCTCACCGAAGCCACCGGCAAACTCGCCCGCATTGATCCGGACACCAACATGCTCGTCGCCCTCATCAACGTGCCCCCGGGCTCCTATTCGACCGTCTATGGCGATGGCGCCATCTGGGTCTCCAGCACCGACAAGAATCAGGTGGCCCGCGTCGATCCCAAAACAAACCTCGTCACCGACCTCATCGAAACCGGCCCCGCCCCCCGCTTCCTTACGTATGGCGCCGGCTCCGTCTGGACACTCAATCAAGGGGACGGCACCGTCACCCGCATCGACACCACTAAGAAGACCGTCGCAGCCACCATCGAATGCGGCGTGCCCGGCCCCGGCGGCGAAATCGCCTTCGGTGAAAATGCCGTCTGGGTCACAGCCTTTCAAATCCCCCTCACCCGCATCGACGCCACGAATAATAAGGTCATCCAACAATGGACCGGCCCCGGCGGCGACTCCGTCCGCTACGGCCTCGGCTCCCTCTGGCTCTCCAACCTCAAAGAGCAAAACCTCTGGCGCCTGAAGCCCCCGGCGCTGCCTTAGTACCGCCAGAAACGGGGGCCGCTATCCCCCAGCAGCCGCGTCACATATAATGTTAGGCGTCTGGCTCTTAGTCGAGCCAATGCGTCATGTCGTTGGTTGCCCGGTTGGCACTTCTCGCTCTGTTGGCGAGCTTGGCCGTTCATGCCCAGCCTTCTCTGGTTTTGTATCTGGCCGCCGTCCCGCCCGAAGCCGTCGCCGAACAGGCAATGAAGGCTGAATTCGCCAGCCTCACCGAACCCCTTGGCCTGCACACTGAATGGCGCTCGCTTGCAGCCCGCACCAGCGAAGGCGAATCGAACCAGTTGATCGTCGTTCATCTTTCCGGCAACTGCTCTGCCGCCGCCGAAGCCTCTGCAGTCGCAACCGGCACGCCCATCGCCAGCGTCCAGGAAGCTGGTGGCCGCATCCTTCCCTTCATCGACGTCCATTGCGATGCGCTCACGGCCTTGCTCCGGCCCTCCCTCAAAGAACTTTCGGCCTATCAACAGCGCTCCCTACTCGGCCAAGCACTCGCCCGCATCCTCGCCCACGAGGTCTATCACATCACCGGCCAAACGCACGATCACACGGCATCGGGCCTCACCCAAGCCCGCCTCAACAGCACCGAACTCACCGCTCGGCGACTGGAGCCGGCACGCCACAGCACTCCATCCGCCGATTTCACCTCGCCCAGCACGATCACCGAAGACAGAGACTAACCCTGCAGAGTGCCCGCCTCACGGCTGTCTCGCTATCATAGTTCTCTCTCTGAATGTCTGAACTCAAATCTCTTTCCGCCAATATTCTTCTTCACATCGCTACGCTGCTCCAAGTGCCCATGAAGGGCCTGCTCGCCACCATGGAACTCCTCGATGAAGGCGCCACGGTCCCCTTCATCGCCCGCTACCGCAAAGAGGTCACCGGCAACCTCGATGAAGTCCAAATCCGCGGTATCGAAGAAAGGCTGTTCTATTTCCGCGACCTCGAAGCCCGCCGCGAAACGATCCTCAGCTCCATCGCCGAACAAGGCAAGCTCACTGACGAGCTGAAGGAGCGCATCGAAGCCACACTTGAACGCAGCGAACTCGAAGATCTTTACCTGCCCTATAAACCCAAGCGCCGTACTAAGGCCACCATCGCCCGCGAAAAAAACTTGGAACCGCTGGCGTTGTATCTGTGGGAACAACAAAACACCGGCACACCGCTGGAAATATTTGCCGCCACTTTCGTCAAACCGGAACTGGGCGTTGCCACGGTCGACGAAGCCCTTGAGGGCGCCCGCCACATCATCGCCGAAATGATCAGCGACCACGCCGGCATCCGAAAACTCCTTCGCAAGGCCATGTTCGACGAAGGTGTTATCGTCAGCCAGAAGATTGAATCCGAAGAGAATATCGACGAGCAGCAGAAGTTCAAGATGTACTACGACTACCGCGAGCCCGTCCGCTCCATCCCCTCGCACCGCATGCTCGCCATCCGCCGCGGCGAAGCCGAAAAGGTACTCTACTTCTTAATCGAACTCGATCCGGCCCGCCCCATCGCCATCATCCGCCAGCAGCTCCA
>Ga0153915_10005796_pt1 | contig 11517 bp, 15 predicted proteins | sample Opewatmetagenome_2_FD_107003 | JGI IMG/M metagenome (GOLD analysis project Ga0153915, IMG submission 107003) | Freshwater wetland microbial communities from Ohio, USA - Open water 3 Core 3 Depth 3 metaG | ecosystem: Environmental > Aquatic > Freshwater > Wetlands | place: USA: Ohio, Lake Erie...
GAACGCGCGCAAAAGGCCCTGGACCACCTCGGGCCGCGCGCCCGCTTCACCCAGGGTGACATGCGTACGACCGACTTCGGCCCAGCCGACGTGGCCGTCATCCTCGACGTGTTGCACTACGTGGACTACGCGGCGCAAGCCGACGTGCTGCGCCGCGTGAAAGCGGCGCTCGCTCCCCAGGGCACGCTGCTGCTGCGCGTGGGCGACGCCGCCGCCGGCCTGCCCTTCAAGATCAGCAACTGGGTCGATGCCGTGGTGACCTTCGTGCGCGGCCACCGGCTCGCGCGCCTGTATTGCCGCCCGCTGAGCGAGTGGCAGCAGCTGCTGCGAGACCTGGGTTTTGCCGTCGAGCCGATCCCGATGCATGCCGGCACGCCCTTCGCCAATGTCCTGCTGGTGGCCCGCCTGCCGGGGAGTGCGGCGCCATGAGCCTGCTGCTCGCCGGCTACACCGCCAGCAGTTGCCTGGGCGTCGGACTGGACGCGACCTGGCGGGCGCTGCAGACGCAGACCAGCGGCCTCAAACCCTGCGACTTCGAGACCGTCCGGCTGGATACCTGGATCGGCGAAGTGCCGGGGGTGGACGCGGTGCAACTGCCCGCCGCCCTGAGGAACTACGACTGCCGCAACAACCGGCTGGCCCTGCTGGGCCTGCAGCAGGACGACTTCGAAGCCACCGTGCGGCAGGCCGTTGCGCAGCATGGGGCGCAGCGCGTGGGCGTCTTCCTGGGCACCAGCACCTCGGGCATGCTGCAGACCGAACTGGCCTATCGCGCGCGGCCGAACGGCCAAGGCCCCCTGCCGGCCTGGTTCCATTACGACGAGACGCAGAACACCTATTCGGTGGCGGCCTTCGTACGCGCGTATTTCAGCCTCGGCGGACCCGCCTTCGTGGTATCCACCGCCTGCTCCTCCAGCTCCAAGGTCTTTGCCAATGCGCAGCGCATGATCGACGCCGGCCTGATCGACGCGGCCATCGTCGGCGGCGTGGACAGCCTGTGCCTGACCACGCTGTATGGCTTCCATTCGCTGCAACTGCTCTCGCCGCAGCCCTGCACGCCCTACGGCGCCGGCCGCAACGGCATTTCGATCGGCGAGGCCGCGGCCTTCGCCCTGCTCACCCGCGTGCCGGACAAGGTGGCGGCGGGCGCCGTGCTGCTGCGCGGCGTCGGTGAATCGAGCGATGCCCACCACATGTCGGCGCCGCACCCGCAGGGCCTGGGCGCGCAATTGGCCATGCGCGCCGCGTTGCGCAGCGCCGGCCTGGGCGCCGAGCAGATCGACTACGTCAACCTGCACGGCACGGCCACGCCCAGCAACGATGCCGCCGAGGACCAGGCGGTCTGCGCCGTCTTCGGCCCGCGCACGCCGCCGGCCAGCTCGACCAAGGGCCACACCGGCCACACCCTGGGCGCAGCCGGCGCGCTGGAAGCGGTCATCTGCGCGCTGGCGCTGCGCCAGCAGATCGCACCTGGCGGCTGCCACACGCAGACGCTGGACCCGCAGCTGCACGCCTCCTACCTGCTGGGCAACCGCGCCCTGTCCATGCGCCATGTGCTCAGCAACTCCTTCGGCTTCGGCGGCTCCAACAGCTGCCTGATTCTGGGGCTCGCCGCATGACCCCACCGCCACTCAGCGTCTATCTCGAAGGCATCGGCCTGCTGGCACCCGGTCTGCAGGGCTGGACCGCCGGCGCCCCGCTGCTGGCCCAGCCGGAGCACTATGCCGACACCGCGCTGAGCGTGCCGGCCCCCGACTGCCTGCCCGCGGCCGAGCGCCGCCGCGTCGGCCTGCAGATCAAGCTGGCGCTGGCCGTGGGTCGCGAAGCCGTGGCCCACGCCGAGCGTGATGCGGCGGTCCTGGCCAATGTCTTCAGCGCCTCCTCGGGTGACGGCGACAACTGCCACGCCATCTGCGAAGCGCTGGCCAGCGCGGACCGGCTGATTTCGCCGACCCGCTTTCACAATTCGGTGCACAACGCGCCGGCCGGCTACTGGGGCATCGCCATGAAGTGCATGGCGCCCTCGACCAGCCTGTGCGCGCATGACGGCAGCTTCGCCGCCGGACTGCTGGAAGCGGCCGTCCAGGCCCGGGCCAGTTGCTCGGCAGCGCTGCTGGTCTGCAGCGATGCGCGCTACCCGGAGCCGCTGCACACGGCGCGGCCGCTGCTTCATCACTTCGGCGTGGCACTGGTGGTGGCCGCCGCGCCCTCGGACCGCACTCTGGCGCAACTGCAGCTCTCGCTATCGAATGAGCGCCCGACCCGTCTCTCCGCCCCGCCGCTGGAGGCCCTGCGCAGCGGCAACCCGGCCGCGCGCGCCTTGCCCCTGCTGCAGGCCCTGGCCAGCCGAGCCACGGCCACCGTGCAGCTGGAGTACCTGCCCGGCTGCACGCTGGCGGTGACGCCCGGGCCGGCCTGAGGAGACGCCGCATGTCGCTGAACCAGGCCGAGATCGCCCGTCGCATCCCGCACGCCGGCCGCATGTGCCTGCTGCACGAGGTGCCGGCCTGGGATGCGCAGCAGATCCAGGCGCGGGCCATCAGCCACCGCGACGCCGACAACCCGCTGCGCAGCGAGGGTGGACTCGGCATCGCCGCCGGCATCGAGTACGCCGCCCAGGCCATCGCGGTGCACGGCAGCCTGCTCGCGGACGGCGTGCCGCGCGCCGGGCGCCTGGCCAGCGCGCGTGGCGTGCACTGCCATGTGCGCTGGCTCGACCGCGAGACCGCCGCGCTCGACATCACGGCGCGCCGCATTTCCGGCGATGATGCGGCCATGGTCTACGACTTCGAAATCCGCGCCGCGGGCCGCCTGCTGCTGCAGGGCCGCGCCTCGGTGGCGCTCGTCCCGGCAGAAACTTCATGAGCACTCCCGGCTACGCCCTCGTCACCGGTGGCAGCGGCGCCATCGGCCAGGCCATCTGCCGCGCCCTGGCCCAGGCCGGCCACCACGTCTATGTGCACGCCAACCACCAATTGGACGCTGCCGAGGCGCTGGCGCGGCAGCTGCAGGGCGAGGGCCTGCGCGCCAGCGCGGTGGCCTTCGACGTCACCGACGCCCAGGCCACCCGGCAGGCACTGGAAAAACTGCTGGCGGCCGGCCCGATCCAGGTGCTGGTGAACAATGCCGGCATCCACGACGACGCCGTCTTTCCCGGCATGAGCGAGCAGCAGTGGCACCGCGTGATCGACGTCTCGCTGCACGGCTTCTTCCACGTGACGCAGCCGCTTACGCTGCCCATGCTGCGCACGCGCTGGGGCCGCATCATCAGCATATCCTCGGTGGCGGCCGTCATGGGCAACCGCGGCCAGGTCAACTACGCGGCGGCCAAGGCCGCCCTGCACGGCGCCAGCAAATCGCTGGCGCAGGAACTGGCCAGCCGCGGCATCACCGTCAACGTGGTGGCACCGGGCATCATCGAGTCGCCCATGCTCGAGGGCAATTTCCCGGCGGAGAAGATCAAGCAGCTCGTGCCCATGCAGCGCAGCGGCCAGCCGCAGGAAGTGGCCGACCTGGTGGCCTTCCTGGCCTCGCCCCAAGCCGGCTACATCACCGGGCAGGTGATCTCGGTCAATGGCGGCATGGCCTAGCGGGAGATCAGCGCGGCCGGCCGGCCAGGCGACGCGCCAGCAGCAGCGGCAGGCGCGGCAAGAAGCCCAGCACCAGCCGCGTGTGCATCCAGCTCAGCAAGGCGTTGTCGCGCAGGTAGTTGAAGTGCGAGACGCCGCCCTCCTCGGGCCGCAGGTATTTCACCGGCGCGTCGAGATTGATGGGCCAGACCCCGGCCCAGCACAGGCGCACCGCGGCTTCGATGTCGAAATCGAAGCGGCGCATCCAGCGCTGGCCCTGCATGATCTTGAGCAGCGGCGCCACCGGGTAGACGCGAAAGCCGTAGAGCGAGTCGCCGATGCCCATCCACAGGGTCTCCAGATTCGCCCAGGCATTGGACACCTTGCGCCCCTGCACCCGCAGCGCCGGCGCGCTGGCGTCGAACACCGGCTTGCCCAGGATCATGCAGCCGGGATGCTCCTGCGAGGCCTGCATGAAAGCCTCGATCAGCTGCGCCGGATGCTGGCCGTCGGAGTCCATGGTCAGCACATGCGTGTAGCCGGCCGCCTGCGCGGCGGCCAGGCCGTGCATGACCGCCGCACCCTTGCCCTGGTTCTGCGCCAGCACCATGACCTTGAGCTGCGGCGTCCGCGTCGCCAGGTCCTGCAGCTGGACATCGGTGCCGTCGGTGCTGCCGTCCACCACTACCCAGACCGGGGCCCAGTGACGCAGGGCCTCCTGCACGGTTTCCAGCACCTTGGGGCCGGTGTTGTAACTGGGGATGAGGACCAGATGGGTCGAGGACGGCGTGACGCTGGGCAGACGAGACATGGGCGTGAATTATCGCAAAGGACGGTGGCAGCCCGGCTCGGACGGACCCGCGGCCAGCCCTAGCCCGCCGGCGCGATGCACCAGGGCGCGGCGTCGTGCGCCAGGCCCATCCACAAGGCCCAGGCCGAACTCGCCGCCAGCGCCAGCCCGGCCAGGCGCACACCCCAATCGCCCGTCCCGGCGCCGCGCAGGCGCAACCAGAGCCAGGGACCGGCCATCATGGACACGGCCGTGCCGGCGGCAAACAGGGCCATCACGGCCGCCCCTTCCAGCGCCTGGCTGGTCATGGCAGCCACCAGCAGCGCCGAGTACAGCAGGCCGCAGGGCAGCAGGGCCCACAGCATGCCCACCACCAGCGGTGCGCCGCGGCCACGGCCGGCAGCCAGCGCGCGGGCGCCGCTCCACAGGCGGCGCGCGGCGCTCTCCAGCCAGATCGGTTGCTGGGCGCGGATCAGCAGCAGCAGGCCCAGCAGCATGGCGGCGACGTGAAACAGCGTCCAGACCGGGCGCAGCGCGGCCGACTGGACCGTGAGCCAGCCCAGGCCCTGCAGGGAGGCCGCCGCGAGGCCGCCGAGCCCGGCATAGCCGAACACCCGGCCGAGCTGGAAGGTCCACAGGGCCTCGCTGCGGCGTGCGCCCGCCGCCTGGCCGATGCCGGCGCAGGCCGCGCCGCACATGGCAACGCAATGCGGGCCGCCGGCCAGGCCCATGAGCAGGGCCGTGACGGCCAGGGATGTCTGCATCGAGGCAGTCTAGATGATCTTGGAAAAACGGGCGCGGTTGCGGTCAGCCTGCAGGTAGCGGTCGAAGACCATGGCGACGGCGCGCACGAAAAACCAGCCCATGGAGGTGACCTGGATGCCGCTGTCGTCCACCGTCACCAGCCCCTGCTCGGCCAGTTCCTGCACCGCGTCCAGCTCAGGGGCGAAGTAGCTATGGAAGTCGATCAGATAGGCCAGGTTGATCGATTCGAACAGCACCTGGCCCTGGCACATGAGGGCCATGATGACGCCGCGGCGCACCAGGTCGTCGCGCGACAGTGCCAGGCCGCGCACGACGGCGAACCGGCCATGGTCGATGGCGTCGTAGTACTCCTCCAGCGTCTTGGCGTTCTGGCTGTAGGTGGCGCCGATGCGACCGATGGAGGAGACTCCCAGGCCGATCAGGTCGCAATCGGGCTGCGTGCTGTAGCCCTGGAAATTGCGGTGCAGGCGGCCCTGGCGCTTGGCCACGGCCAGCGCATCGTTGGGCAGGGCGAAATGGTCCATGCCGACGTAGACGTAGCCGGCCCCCATGAAGCGGCTCAGCGCATCGGCCAGCATGGACACCTTGGCGGCGGCGCCCGGCAGTTCCGAGGCGGCAATGCGGCGCTGCGGCTTGAAACGCTCGGGCAGGTGCGCATAGGCGTAGAGCGCAATGCGGTCCGGCCGCAACTCGCAGACCTGGCCCAGGGTGCGCGCGAAGGACTCGGGCGTCTGCTGCGGCAGACCGTAGATCAGGTCCACGTTGACCGAGTCGAAGCCGCGCTCGCGCGCCGCCTGCACCAGCGCAAAGACCTGCTCGGCCGGCTGCACGCGGTGCACCGCCTTTTGCACGGCCGGGTCGAAATCCTGCACACCGAAGCTCAGGCGGTTGAAGCCGAGCTCGGCCAGGGTGTCGAGCCGGCTGGAGTCTATGGTGCGCGGGTCGATCTCGATCGAGTACTCGCCACCGGGCGCGAGGTTGAAGCTGCGCCGCAGCATGGCCATCAACTCGCGCAGCTCGGCGTCGCTGAGGAAGGTCGGCGTGCCGCCGCCCAGGTGCAGCTGCGTCACGGTCTGGCCCACGCCCAGCTGGGCCGTGTGCAGATCGACCTCGCGGCCCAGGTAACGCAGATATTCGGCCGCGCGGTCGTGGTGCTTGGTGATGATCTTGTTGCAGGCGCAGTAGTAGCACAGCGACGCGCAAAACGGAATGTGCACGTACAGCGAGAGCGGCAGCACCAGCGCGGCGGCGCCGGAGCGGCGCTGCTGCAGGGCCCGCGCGTAGTCGTCCGGGCCGAAGGCCTCGACAAAGCGGTCCGCCGTCGGATACGACGTATAACGCGGCCCGGCCACGTCGTGGCGACGAAGCAGTTCAGGAGACACGGGCTCGACGGGTGGGGCGTTCATGGAGATCCTCAACGACCCTGAAACTGTGCCGCGAAATGACCACAAACGTCTTGATGTGCATCAAATGCTGGTAAGGTATGGGCTGCAAGAACTCCCCAGACCCCGGAGCTTCATCATGGCCGATGTCAAAATACAGTGCATGAATCCGCAAACGATCAAAGTCGCCTGCTCCAACTGCAACTTGCGCGAACTGTGCATGCCCATGGGCCTGAGCCCGGAAGAAATCGACCGTCTGGACGATATGGTGGCAAGTCGCCGCAAGATCAAGCGCGGGACGGCCTTGTTCCGAAACGGCGAGAAATTCAGCTCGCTCTACGCCATCCGCACCGGTTTTTTCAAGACCTGCGTCGCCTCGGAAGACGGTCGGGACCAGGTGACGGGCTTTCAGATGGCCGGTGAGATCATCGGCCTGGACGGCATCGTCAACGACCATCACACCTGCGACGCCGTGGCGCTGGAAGACGCCGAGGTCTGCATCATGCCCTTCGACCGCGTCGAGGATCTGTCACGCGAGATCAACAGCCTGCAGCGCCATGTGCACAAGATCATGAGCCGCGAGATCGTGCGCGAACACGGGGTGATGCTGCTGCTGGGCAGCATGCGCGCCGAGGAACGACTGGCCGCCTTTCTGCTCAATCTGGTGCAGCGCCTGCAAGCGAGTGGCTTTTAACCAACCGAACTGATACTGCCCATGACGCGCGAGGAAATCGGCAGTTACCTCGGGCTCAAGCTGGAGACCGTGAGCCGCACCTTCTCCAAGTTCGTCGAGGACGGCATCGTCGAGGTCAAGCAACGCCATGTACGCATCCTCAACACCGATGCGCTGGCGCGCCTGGTCAACCATCCGGTGGAATGCCACTGAAGCCGTGGCCCGCCTCGGCGACTGACTGAAGACCGAAAACCGCCCTCAGGCGACCCCCTGCCGCGCCGCAACGGCGCAACAGTCTTCCTGCTTGGGGCAGCCGGGCGGACGATCCGCCGGCTCCAGCGGGCATTGGTTGATCTCGAACGGCGACATGGCCAGCAGCGTCGTCAGGGCGCTGGAGAGCATCGTGATGGCCCAGAAGAGAAAGAACGCCACGGTGTAGACGCCCAGCCGGGACAGTTCGATCGGCTGGCCGAACCACTGCAGATCCTGCGGATCCACCATCGCAAACACCAGCATCTCCAGCACGGCGGCCACCAGAAACGCCGGCCAGGCAATCCACATCAGCTTCTGCGTCTTCATCATGTCGTCTCCTCGTCATCGCTCATGTCAGGGCCGGGCTGACGGCGGCACGCCCGTCGCCGCATGATTGCGCGCCTGCAAGGCCGGGGCCAGGCTGCTTGGATGCACCGCCATGGTCTTGCTGATTTCCAGACCCTGGCGGTAATAGTCCTCGCTCACCACCGGGTCGGGCCGGCTCACGGCCAGATAGAGCGTGACGAAGCCGGCCACCACCACGATCGCCGGCCCCGCGATCACCAGCCAGACGTGGCCGTACTTCCACCACGGCTGGGCGGGCTTTGCGCTGTCTTTCTTGCTCATCTCATTCACTCCTAGCGGGGCACCAGAAACACCGATTTTTCGTGCACTTGCGCCCCTATGTTACGCGCCGCGATGTCGAAATGGATGGGATGGGTCCCCGAGCTGGCCCCTTCATAAGGCAACTGTAGACGCACCACCAGCCAGTGCGCCTGCGTCGGCTCGACGATGACCTCGTCCTCGGATGCCACCTTCAGCCCCGGCAGGCCGCTGGCCGACACGTGGAATTCTTGCGGCTGCTCGGTGGCGTTCATGATCTGCAGACGGTACACGTTCTCGATCATGCCCCCGCTGACGATGCGTGCCAGCACGCCACGGTCCCGCACCACGTCCACCTTGAATGGCGTGCGCAAGGCCAGACTGGCCAGCATGGCGACACAAACCGCCGCCAGGATGCCCGTATAGATCAGCACGCGCGGGCGCAACACATGCCTCCAGGTCTCGGCGCGGGTCCACTTGTTGCGAATCGCGTTCTGCGTCGAATACTTGACGAGGCCGCGCGCATAGCCCATCTTGTCCATCACCGTGTCGCAAACGTCGGCGCAGGCGCCGCAGCCGATGCATTCGTACTGCAGCCCCTTGCGGATATCGATGCCGGTCGGGCAGACCTGCACGCACAGGCTGCAGTCGACGCAGGCGCCGAGTTTGAGCGCCGCCGGATCGGCCTTGCGCGAGCGCGCGCCGCGCGGCTCACCGCGTTCCGTGTCGTAGGTGACGATCAGGGTGTCCTTGTCGAACATCGCGCTCTGGAAGCGCGCGTAGGGACACATGTATTTGCAGACCTGCTCGCGCATGTAGCCGGCATTGCCGTAGGTGGCGAAGCCATAGAAGAAGACCCAGAAGGTCTCCCAGCCGCTCAGCCGCCATTGCGTGAACTCCAGGCCCAACTCCCTGATCGGCGTGAAATAACCGACAAAGGTGAAGCCAGTCCAGAAGGCCACCGCCAGCCAGGCCAGTTGCTTGCCGCCCTTGCGCGCAATCTTGTTCAGCGACCAGGGACCGGCGTCGAGCCGCATGCGCGCCGAGCGATCGCCCTCGATCCTGTGCTCGATCCAGAGGAAGATCTCGGTGTAGACCGTCTGCGGACAGGCGTAGCCGCACCACAGGCGCCCGGCCACCGCCGTGAACAGGAACAGCGACAGCGCCGAGATGACCAGCAGGCCGGTCAGGTAGATGAAGTCCTGCGGGTACAGGACCAGGCCAAAGATGTAGAAACGGCGCGCGCCGAGATCGAAGAGCACGGCCTGGCGCTGCCCCCACTCCAGCCAGGGCAGGCCGTAGAAGACCAGTTGCGTCAGCCAGACGAAGACCCAGCGCCAACGGCTGAACAGGCCGCTGACGCTGCGAGGATAGATCTTCTTGTGGGCCTCGTACAGCGAGACCATCTCCGCATCGTCGACAACAGCCTGCGGGGTCGCGGCAGGCCCTTGTGCGACGATGGGGATGATCTTCTGACCCTTGATTTCGGCTTCGCTCAACTCGACTCCCGGACCTTATTTGGCCGCCACTTTGCTGCCGTTGGAACGGCTCCAGACGTAGGCCGCCAGCACGTGGATCTGGCCGGCGCTCAGCTTGCCCTCCTGGGCCGGCATCTGGTTGACCTTGCCGTTGTTGATCATGGCCATGATGGCATTTTCACCGTAGCCGTGCAGCCAGATGTCGTCCGTCAGGTTGGGCGCGCCCATCGCCTGATTGCCCTTGCCATCCATGCCGTGGCAGGCGGCGCAGGCACCGAACTTGGCCTTGCCCAGGGAGGCGCGCAGCGAGTCGTGCGGGCTGCCCGAGAGGCTGAGCACATAGTTCGCCACGTTCTTCACGTCGTCCGGGGTGCCGACCGCCGCGGCCATGGGCGGCATATTGCCCATGCGGCCCTTGGTGATGGTTTCCTGGATCTGCTCGGGCGCGCCGCCGTAGAGCCAGTCGTTGTCGCTCAGGTTGGGAAAGCCCTTGCTGCCGCGCGCGTCCGAACCGTGGCACTGCGCGCAGTTGTTCAGGAACAGACGCTCGCCGATGCTCATGGCCTGCGGATCGGCGGCCATCTCGGGCACCGACATCGCAGCAAAACGGGCATACAGGGGCGCCACTTCCTTCTCACCCTTTTCCATCTCGGCCTGGTGCTGACCCAGCGCGGTCCAGCCCAGCTTGCCCGGACTGCTGCCCAGACCCGGGTACATGTAGAGATAGATCAGCGCGAAGACGATGGTGATGACGAACAGCCACACCCACCAGCGCGGCAGCGGGTTGTTCATCTCGCGCAGATCGCCATCCCACACGTGGCCGGTGGTGTTGTCGTGGGCGGTCATGGCCTTGGCCTTGCCGCTGAACCACAGCAGCAGCATGCACGCCACAATGCCGACGACCGTGATGACGGTGACATAGACCGACCAGAAATTGCTTGTGAAGTCGCTCATGTTTCTTCCTTTGACGGCGCGTTAATCCTGTTCGAAAGGCAGGTTCGCGGCCTTCTCGAACTCGGCGGCATTACGTCCCGACCATGCCCACACCACGATGCCGATGAAGGTGATGAAGCAGACAACGGTCGCGATGGAGCGCAGGGTATTGACGTCCATGATGTGATCTCCCGCTGTTTATTTGAGGGCGGTGCCCAGCACCTGCAGATAGGCGATCAGGGCTTCCAGTTCGGTCTTGCCCTTGACCTCTTCCGCCGCCTTGGCGATCTGCTCGTCGGTGTAGGGCACACCCACGCGGCGCAAGGCCCGCATGTGCGCCGGCATGACCTCGGCGTCGACCATGTCCTTGGCCAGCCAGGGATAGGCGGGCATATTGGACTCGGGCACCACGTCACGCGGATTGTTCAGGTGGATGCGATGCCATTCGTCGCTGTAGCGGCCGCCCACGCGCGCCAGATCGGGACCGGTGCGCTTGCTGCCCCACTGGAAGGGATGGTCGTAGACCGACTCGCCAGCCACCGAGTAGTGGCCGTAGCGCAGCGTCTCGGCGCGGAAGGGACGGATCATCTGCGAATGGCAGTTGTAGCAGCCCTCGCGCTCATAGATGTCGCGTCCGGCCAGTTGCAGCGCGGTGTAGGGCTTCACGCCCGGGATCGGCTGCGTGGTGGACTTCTGGAAGAACAGCGGGACGATCTCGACCAGACCGCCGACCAGCAGCACCAGCAGGATGAGCACGATCATCAGGAAGTTGTTGGTCTCGATCTTCTCGTGCGAAAGACCGCTGGATGTGTTGTTGTGAGCCATGGTGTGTTCCTTGTCAGGCGTGGGCAGCGGCGGCCGGGATGGCGACCTCGGTCACGCGGCCGGCCGTGGCGGTCTTGATGACGTTCCACAGCATCAGACACATGCCACCCAGGTAGAGCAGGCCGCCCAGCAGGCGCAGCACATAGAAGGGGAACGTCGCCTTCACCGACTCGACGAAGGTGTAGGTCAGCGTACCGTCCGGGTTGATGGCGCGCCACATCAGGCCCTGCATCACGCCGGCAATCCA
>Ga0153915_10005797_pt1 | contig 11517 bp, 10 predicted proteins | sample Opewatmetagenome_2_FD_107003 | JGI IMG/M metagenome (GOLD analysis project Ga0153915, IMG submission 107003) | Freshwater wetland microbial communities from Ohio, USA - Open water 3 Core 3 Depth 3 metaG | ecosystem: Environmental > Aquatic > Freshwater > Wetlands | place: USA: Ohio, Lake Erie...
AACGCGACGTACAAGCTAACGGCAGCCTTGAGATTCTCAAGAGTCTTGCTGATCGCAGGCCGGGGCGCTTACTCAGCGCTTCAATTCGGTGGGGACTTGTTCACGGTCGAGTCTCCTTTCGCAAGGGAACGCTTCGCGTTACAGCGCGGAGCGTTTCGCATTGGACACAAAAAAGTCATTTCTTTCCCCTCGGACGGAGCCACGGGAGCACGCTGAGTTTCCATCGGTATGCGATTGGGCCACTACCGGATTGCGGAGGAACCTCCTCCGCTTCTCGCGACTCGGCAAGCCTTTTCAGAATCGTGTGCACGGATGCCAACATATTTTTCTGCGGTGGAAGACCCAAGGATTCAACCCGTTCGCGAACTTCCGCAGGATAGAGAGGACGTTCAGCCGCACGCAACACGGTGCGGCAAGCGTCAGTAATTCCGTCTACGAGTCCGGTAGGAGCAGCGCCATCCTCACTCATGTCTGCCAATTCCTTGAGGGCGGCTACCCTTTTCTTTTGCTTCGCAATTCGTATTTCAAGCTCATCGCGTTCTGCGAGCAACCCCTCAAGTCCAGCGAGGGCGTCAGAAAGATCGGCTTTGTAGCTTTTTGTCACAGGAGCATTTGACTATATGTCACGACAACGGTCAAGAGAAAAAAGAGCAGTCGGCGAAAACCCGTGGGACAGGGCGATCTCGGACGCAAAACAGCTATTGCGCAAGGTCGAGGCCAAAGCTCGTCGGGTGCGCCTAGCGATACTGGAATTTGAGCAAGGGAGGGCCAACGGAGAATCGTGGTCGGGATCGTTTCCTTCTGCAATCCGCGACACCGATACCCAAGCATCAACACGGAATTAGATCAGTACCCAAAATCGAGCTACAATCGCAACTATGGGAGACGGCGGGATAACGATCAGCTTGGGCGATTCGCTGCCATATTTGGAGCAACGCTTTTTGAAGCTGCTCGGGCGGGACGCGGAAACTGAGGAGCTGAAAAAATGGTTCAGGGGACTCCAGACGACAGCTCTCATCCAGACCGCGTCGGTGCAGTGCCTGGGCATGCGCGACCCGGTGCCGTTCCCGGACATATACCAACCCACCCGACTTATAGTCGGCCCTGACCCAGATACTGCCGCAAGTGAAGAATCTTTCCATTTCGACAACCGGCTGAGCCGTTCCATACGTCGCGGAAGGGCTTTCAATGAGCAGCTGATCTCAGTCGATGAGTTCCTTTGGCGCGATCAGGACGCGCTGATCCGCAGCGGTCCGGGCTGGGGCAAAACCACCCTCATGCATTACATTTACCGCTCGGCCCTACGCAACGACGGCCTTTTGCCCGTCCTTATCACCCTCCGTAGGCCCACGGCAGTGGCGGATTTGGAGAGGTACGTCAGCGCTTGTTCAAGGATACAGAAAACAGCGTACAGGGCTTGCACGCTCTTGCTCGTCGATGGGTATGACGAAATCAGCACGGAAGACCAAAGGCGCGTGTCGGACGCCCTCTTGTCATACCAGGGCCAGCGGGCCGGCAAGTTCTACTTGACGTGCCGCGATTATTACGAAGTCTGCCAATTGAACGCGCCGGAAGTCCGCATCGACGCATTCAGCCGCGAGGACCAAGTTCGGTTTGTCGACGTGTTCCTGACGGCATACGGGTGCCCCAACGACCCGGTTGCCGTTGTCGATGAGCTGGAGCAGCGCGGGTTCGACGAATTCCTTGAGCATCCGCTGCTGCTGACCCTTGCCTGCATCGTCAAGACAAGCCCGATGACCGCGCAGCCCCGCAGCGGTCTGCGTCTCCTGCAAAAGGCGCTAAACGTCCTTTGCTACCAGTGGGACGAGCAGAAAAAGATCAGCCGGGAGGCTTCTACCCCTTTGGAAGGCGAGGACCGCATCCGCATTTTGGCGAACATCGCCTACCGTTCGGTGTCGCCATTCGTGAAGCAGGAGCGGGCCGAGGAGGTTGTACGGAAGCAACTGGCGCTAATGCGCTTTGACAGGATCGATGCCCGGCAGGTCCTGATGGAAATCGCCAGGTTCTACGGGATATTGGTCCCTTCTGAAGACGGCTACGATTTCGTCCACAGGACCATACACGACTACCTTGCGGCAAAGCAGTGGGTGGAATCGGGCGAGTTTGCCAGGGCGACAAGCTACCCATGGAACGCCAGGACGGCCTACGCCGCATGCATCATGTCGGATGCCACGGAGGTCTTGCGGAAAGCCCTGGCCTCCCCGAGCGGATTGCCGACCGCAGCAGAAATCATCAGCAATGCCGCGAGCTTCGATATGCCGACGATCGCGGAGGCCCTGTTCAAGTACTTCTCCGGGCCGGGGCATGTGCTTGAACATAGGAGGGTTTCAAACCCTAGCCTCACAGGAAAGCCCGACCCCGACCTGAACCGCATCGTCGGCCAACTGGACAGCGATTTTGTGCGCTGGGCAGATTCCCGCTTCTTGGACTTCATTGTCGAGTATTGCTGCGAAGCCAACACCCCTGTGAACAATTTGCTCGTCGCATATGCGGCGACGGAGCTGTACCAGCGCAGGGCGAAGCTGAGCTTCCAGACGTACCAGAAGGCATTGGCGGCATACAAGACGGACAAGTTCACTTTCGTCGTGCCGGGCGCGAAGCAGGCCCAGCTCGGTTTCCTGAACCCCGAGCTGCAAAATCGAATGAAAGATTTCAAACCAGCGGCGAAGGAGCAAGACGGCGAATCGAGGTGATTTCAACACACGTTCGCATTGGTCAAACGAGCGATAACAGCTCTTCACGCAAGCTTGCGCCGTGTGTTCGCCACTCATTCCGGCGTGAGTCCATCACTTTCCAAAAACCCGTGTCCATGCCGGCGCATAACCCCTGTGGTCTCAGCCCCTGGGTAGAGCAAATCCGTGCTTTCCAGAACCACTTGATTCTGGAATTCGGGATTGCCGCGGGCGCGCGGCCATGCTGTATGCACTAGAGTCATTGCCCTGAAGAGTCGTCCCAGTTCTTGGGAAGCAACAACTCGTTCCCGCGGAAGGGATTTTTGCCACTACCAAAGAAGAATTCTCCCGCAACCTCGCCGACATCCCGATTCTTGAGCCAGGAGGCTCCCTGGAGCCCTTCCCCTTCACAGCCAATTAGCCCGGCTTCGTGCAGAATTGCCACCGTTTCCGCACGATCGGTCCATTCGCCGTTAGGCGCAAACGGGTTTATCACAGACCACCCGAGGAACCGCGCTGTCCACTGGACCAGCCTCAGAAGATCCTTCCGAACACTCTCTGGGAGCGCCTTAATGAGCCCCAGCAAACGTTCCTTCTCAGCCGATTCCGCCTTCCGGGTCGCACCCAACTCCGGTGCAAAGGAGCGGCGAAGGTACTCGATGAGCACCAGATGCGTAAGGCGCTCAAACCACGAAAACGGGGGCAAGTAATGGTCCGCTCCGCGAATGTCGAAGGTCGCCCCAATTACATCCATGGGGTACGCCGTCTGGAGTCCAAACTCGATATATCGCGGGTAGGGGGTTCCTGCATGGAGATAGCCGGAGCGAGCATCGTACACGTGACGCAAGCACCAGGTGAGATTCTCACGTTTTATCGGAGAGAATACGGAGTTATGAGGGTAGAGGTCATCTGGCGCGCTCCAGAACTCCTCGGGAAGACAGTCCGTAATGAGCAGTTTGAACTTTTGAAACAGGAAATGTTCCGATGCGATTAACTCTTCCTTCACTCTGTCGACCAGCGCCGGAGCATCTGGAAGATGGGCGAGATGCTCCAGGACTACCCGCACTCCGTTAAATTTTTGTACAGCTTCGAAAGGAAACGTTCGCTCCTTGTAGTGGTAGCCGGCTAGACACTCGACAGCCGATACTAGCGAGACGTACGCGCCCGACGTATCAAAACCCACTAGCGAGAGAGCCGCACGGTAAAACTTCATGGCAGCTATCGACGCATCGAACGCAGCCTGCGGGGCCTGTGCGAGTCCCTTGAGAATAGACAATAATTCGCCGGAATTCAGGCCGGCAGCAGGCCGAGCTGGCGACCTAGTCGTCCTCGGGGGAGGCGAGTAGTAGGGCCGATTGGCAACCGGGCGATTTCCAATTCTGCGGGTCCCGAGCGGTATCAGCGGCTCTCGGGCGAATAGCGACAGCAACGTCACGAAGTCGGACGCAACCTCTTCGATCGGCGGACCGATAGTCGTGGTTGAGACACCTTCCGAATACGCCTTTGTTTCGGTCTCAGTGAAACAGTCGAACGACAGGCAGAGCTCTTGCGGCAAGGCATAATATGGCCGCGTGATTACTGTGACCGTGTAGAAGTGGGAGTCGCCCCGCAAGACCCACTCGCCGGCGCTGGAATGGTGCCGATCGGCCGTGATGATTGACTTGTCGTACAACTCTCGCCAACTCAGGAGGTGGTATTCCACCGGAGTGCGCTCACCGGCTTCCTCGCTGGCGGCCGCGGCAAGCAGACGTCGAGTATTTCGTTCTATGGCCATTGGGTCAGGCGAATTGTCACCCAGCAGGTCGCCCACGGCAATCCCGAATTCCAGAATCAAGTCTTTTTGGAAAGTCCAGAATCTCCGGCATCGGCGCTGTAGAGTCAATCAGTTGCGGGCGCGATTTCGGGAACGTTTTCGGAAAGTGATAATCCCTCCGAAACGAGGAGGCCACGTTTTCTTTCGGGTAGGTAGTCGTTTCCGAGTCGCCGACCATCCGGGAGTTAGAGGCGGAGTCGCGGGGTGTTCAGGAATGGCTCTCGGCTGAGAACTGCCTTACTGGAACACTCACCGACGCGGGCGTGTGGGCAGCGACAATGCTTGAAGAAGAGACTGAAAGTCTGGGGGGAGTTCGCAGTCAACGGAAACGCTGTCTCCCGAGCGTGGATGAATGAACTGCAGATGCCCTGCATGAAGAGCGACGCGAGCAATTCGCCGCTCCGACGCTTCCGCCTGGTGGTATTTTCTGTCGCCGATGACCGGGTGGCCGATCGCTGAAAACTGCACTCGGATCTGATTCTGCAATCCCGTCACTAGCGTAACTCGGACGAGCGAAGCGGCGCGAAGACGGCGTTCGACGAAATACCGAAGTTCAGCACGACCCGCTTGGGAGCCGCTCTCTGTGGTCAACCTTTGAAACATTCCTTCTCGTCGAAAGTAGTGAACGAGCGTCCCTTCTTTGACGCCGAGATGTCCGCGAACTACTGCGAGATACGGCCTCACCGGAGTGTGGCCGAGAAACTGTCGAACGAGTGCGTCTCGATCCGGCTCGGTTTTTGCAAAAAGCAGAACCCCGGACGTAAAACGATCGATGCGATGTACGACAAAGGCTCGTTGTCTCCTCGGTTTCAGTTCTGCAGAAAGCAGAGACAATGCGGACGGTGTATCGGAGCCTTTCACAGGCACAGTTGGAAGTCCGGCCGGTTTGTTGAGGGCCACGACGGCATCGTCTTCGTAGAGCATGACAAGCTCCCCTAAGAAACGACGATTTCGCCGATCCTGCTTTCCTGAACGGTGACCGCCCTTGCGTGGAAGTTTCTTCATTGCTGAGTGGCTGATCCTGCCTTTCCAGGCTGGCTACATGAACCGAGTGGTGGAGCAACGTTCGATGATCCATCGATATGTTACCAACATTCCGATCGGTTGACGGGCTACTCGGAAGCTGGCGCCCGCCCAATCTCAATTTCCGATTGCCGACCACTCGTCCAGAATCCGCTTCGGATAAAATTGGCTGCGTATGGCTTACGTGCCCACGGGAGAGCAGGCCGCAATTCTTGGGCACGACCATCACCGTCACGCGCGCGTCCTAGCAGGACCGGGGACCGGGAAGAGTGCGACACTCGTGGCGCTCGTCGATCATCTCCTGGAAGGCAATCCTGCTCCGCGCATCAAACTGCTTACCTTTACGCGCGCTGCTACCGCCGAGCTCGCGAAAAAGGTCTCCGAACATCCCGCGGCTGCAGCCGAACGCCCAAGTACTATTCACTCGTTTTCGATTTCGGTGCTGCTGCGCAATCCCGGAACCGGCGATTTCCCCGAGCCCCTACGCATCGCGGACAAATGGGAGGACAAGAAGATTGTTCAGCCTACCCTCGCGCGGCGCGCCGATGTACCCGTCAAGAAGCTCGACCGACTGATTCGAGAGATGGCGGCAAATTGGGAATCGTTGCAGCCTGCGGTCGACCCGCGCGTTGATCCCGCCGACCGCGCGCGCTTTCTGGCGGCGTGGGGCGAGCATCGGCAGGTGTACGGGTACACGCTGCTGGCCGAGTTGCCCTACGCGCTGCGACACGCGCTGCACGATCACCCAGACCTCGATGGCGTCGATTACGATTTGCTCATCGTCGACGAGTACCAAGACCTCAACGCCTGCGATTTGGAGGCGCTGCACCTCATTGCCGAGCGAGGCTGCGCGATCATCGGAGCCGGCGACGACGATCAGTCGATCTATTCGTTTCGTCGCGCCGCGCCCGAGGGTATCCGCCGGTTTCCTGATGACTATGCCGGCTGCGCGAACTACCCGCTCTCCATCACGCAGCGGTGTGGCGCCCGCATCATAGAGTGGGCCTCGTACGTGATTGACGGCGATCTTGGCCGGCCCGCGGGACGACCACGGCTCACGGCTGTCGATGGGTCTCCGCCCGGTGAGGTGGCGCTGCTGGCGTTCGATCGCGAAACGTCCGAGGCGCAAGGCGTCGCGGCACTGATCCGACATTTGAACCAGCGCGGGGTCCTGCCCGAAGAGATTCTCGTGCTCATGCGCGGCGATCATAATGGAACCTTTAGCAGGCCGATCAAAGAGGCGCTGGACGCACTCGGGATTCGCTACTCTGATCCAGACGCGGTGGAGCGCATGCTCGCAGAGCCAGCAAATCGACGCATGTTGGCGACGTTTCGGCTGCTCGTCCATCGACGCGATTCGCTCGCATGGGCCACTTTGTTCCTGCTCGTCCCGGGCATTGGGCCAACCTTCTGCGACCACATCTATGACAGGGCACGCGAGGGGCGTATTCAATTCGGCGAGGCGCTCGTCAACGCGTTCGATATGAATTTCCCCGGGGCACCGCATTCCGCCGCGCGAGTGACGGCGTTGATGCGAGACGTGATCGCCTGGCTCGACGCACATCCGTTGCCGGACGAGACGCCCGAAGACGGCTGGGGCCATTGGATGATCGCCGCGGCAGGCGGCGACACCGTTCCCGCGCCGAGCGCCGACTGCGCCACACTGCTCCAGGCGCTCGACGATCTTATGGAGGACCACGGCTTCGGTCGGGACCACGGCTTCGGTCGATATCTCTCGCAGATCACGCCGCTCGGGAAAGACCGCGCGCTCGCGGAAAGCCAGGGCGTCCGCATCATGACGATGGGCGGCGCTAAGGGACTGACCGTACGCGCCACGATCGTCGTAGGACTCGAAGAAGGAATCGTCCCCAGGCCAGACGGGGACCTCGGCGAAGAACGGCGGCTGCTCTATGTCGCCATGACGCGTGCGAAAGAATTCCTGTATTGCACCTGGGCGCGTCGGCGCCTCGGACCGACCGCGCGCGCCGGCGCCCCGCGGATACAGGATCGCCGCAATTACACCAGCTTTCTCCGAGGCGGTCCCGTCAACTCGCAGGATGGACAGGGGTATTTGCATCTGCACGGCTAAGTTCATTCGTTAGCTGGTGCACCACTACTATTCCTGGCGACCAGCCGATCTCAATTTTCCGGATTGCCGACAATTACGTCGAGAATGGTCGGATCTGCGGCGCACGGATGAAAGGGAAATCTGGGTTGCCACATGTACCGGTAACGATCATACGGCCAACTGGCGCTCCGATGCTCAGATAGATGTTAGGACAGTCAGTTTGATATTCCCGGTAAAATTACCCCAGACTGCTGCGCGTTTCGTAATCTGCGTAATGGACAAGGCTTTCGATTTCGACTTTGATCTGTGGCGAACACGGTTCCTTGATGAACTCAGAAAAGACCACTACGCACGCGCGAGTTGGGAGCGGCTGCTCAAGGCAGGGTGCGAGCCTGACTTGCTTGCGTATCTTCTGGCTCTGTCCTGCGATTTCGATAATGCGCCAGGTTATACGGCGTGGTGTTGGCTACGTCGTGACGGTCTCCAGCGTGCTCGTCAGTCGCTGAAGCTCGCTAGTCGCCTCGATTCTGATCGAGACAGCCTTTTGGCACACTGGAACATGAACGTTGGGCAGGATGAATTATGGTCCTCCACAGTGGCTGCCCTACAACCAGCGATCAATCAGCGGCGCGACGCTTTGTTGGCGGCGTTGGCGGCCACCACCTCCGAGCTGCGAGCGGAGGCTAAGCAATCCAGTCGCGAGCTGTCCAAACGCTCACTCAATCCTAGTTTCTTCGTTGCGTCTCTCGTGTCTGCGATCAAAGAAGCAACGGGCCGGCAACACTTCCGAGAAATAGCGGAGTTGATTGGAATAGCTTATTTAGCCCACGGTCGGGAATGCACAGACGCAGGAGAAGAAGCTATTCGGAAAGTGGTACAGCGTTTCCGAAGGAAGTCTGCACACTTGACTGAGGACGAAAGGGAACATTCTCGTCTGATAGCTATCGTACTAATGCTCGCCGCAGCTTACGTATTCCGCGAGACCCAGTCCGCACAGTAATCCGCCACCGGACGCGAACCACTCACAATACAGCCTCCGTTCGCGTCCGGACGAATACAGCCCTCAAAAAATCACGGTCTCGTGCCCTCGCAAGCTCGGCAAGGCTGTGGCAATGTCACACCAGAAGTAGCTGGGACTCGGCCACGCTGGCAAAAGCAATCGAGAATGTCGCGGCAAAGGAACCAATGCGAGGCATGTGGAAGCAACGTAGTAAGCCTTGGAATTGTGCTCATGGCTTATCGGCGCGGTGGCCGGAGGCGCAAGCTCTTGTACAACTCGCCTCGGATTGCTCTTTGCGAGTCTTGCTCGCGGGCCATGGCTGCACGACCAGGACGGCTCAACGAGGCACTCAGAAGCGTTTTTAAACGTATGGAGAGTGCTTCTAGCGAGGGGTACGATGCGGCGCGTTAACGAATCCGGGCTAACGGTTCCTGGCAGCTCCGTTCCGGTGCGTGGTGCGCGCCAACACTCGCCGAAAGGGACAGGCAGAAAATCGGCCTGCCGCCCCTCTCCAGTTCAAGGCCCGCGAACCGGGCCACTCACCACGCTAAAAGCTGCCCGGGGTGCGGGGCGGAGCCCCGCGCTTTGGGCGCGCGCAGCGCGCCTCTTCTTCTTAGCTTGCCCATATAGGCGTAATCGTTACAACTCAACGAACGGGGTGGGGCGATGATTGGCGACGCACACGCTCATGATGAGTTCGCGATAATTCGCAGACGCGGCGCCCACCGCTTGAACCCGACCTGCGGCCGATGGACGATGCGTGGGGACAATGCACAAGAGACTCGATATCACCGCGTCAACTGCAAATGTTGGGATTGTTGCTACTGCGGTCCGCGCAAAGCGGGGCGTTACAAGTATGCAATTCGTGCGGCGGCGGAACGGCACAAATTGTTCCGTTTTCTGACGCTAACACTCGATCCCAAAACCATCCCGAATTGCGAACCGGGAGAGTCGGTCAAGTACATTAATCGTTCTTGGGCTGAATTCCGCGTTTACCTGCTGCGTTATTTCAGGCGCCATTACAAAGGGAAAAAACTCGAATTTATTCGGGTTCTAGAATTTCAAAAGACAACGGAACTCGCGCATTTTCATCTGCTCGTCAATGCATACATAGATTGGGCCTGGATCAAGAACGCCTGGCAAACTTGCGGCGGCGGGGCGCACGTGGATATCCGTGCTGTCGATTGTCACAGGGTCAGCCGCTATCTAAGTAAATACCTCACAAAAGAATTGCTGATGTCGGCTCCGAGGCGCTCGCGGCGGGTCACCGCATCGCGCGGAATCGTTCTTAATAAAAAATCTAAGCCGACACATGTTTGGCGGCTATATAAAACCTCCGTCACCTGGTTTTTCGAGTTTTTCGCACCGCAGATTCGTTCCGCCGAGGTCGACAAGGAAGAACAACTAAGAAGTTTCGTTATTCCCGCCACGTGAAATCGAAGCGGCGGGATGCCGTTTGCATGCGGGAATTAGGTCGGAGAGTTTCTAGAACAGAGCTGAGGAATACTTCAGAAGTTTTACGTGTCTTTTAGGAACCGTCGGTGAATATACTTCCCAACGCGGAAAAGCAAGGCGGGCCAGTCCAGATTGGAGGCTGGCAAAAAGACATGGCTCGCCGACGTTACCAGAGGGGAAGTATTCGCAAACGCGGCAAGCGTCAACCGATTTGGGAGCTGCAGTGGTACGAGGATTACATCAAACCGGACGGTGCCATCGGGCGAAAACGAGAATCTACGGTTCTTGGTTTCGTTCGCGACATGACTCGACGGCAAGCATTCAAAGCTGCCGACGAGAAGTTACGTCCGCTAAACCAGGGGAAAGCGGTTCCGCATTCGACTCTGTTATTCCGAGCGTTTGTGGAAGCCTATTTCATCCCCAATGCGTTCCCCGTGCTCAAGGCATCCACTCGGAAGCGTTACGCGTGCACGCTCGCAGTTCACCTTCTACCTGCCTTTGGGGATCGTCGCCTGTGCGACATCTCAACTCTCGATCTCCAGAGCTTCGTGCTCAAAAAATTCGACAGCGGATTGGGGTGGGGCATGTGCGACCACCTGCGCAACCTGATGTCGAAGATCTACGCCAGTGCGAGGAAGTGGGGGTATTTCCAGGGCGACAATCCGGCCACCGCGGTCGAATTGCCGGAACAGAAACCGGTACACGAGAAACACGTGCTCCTGCCCGATCAGATCCGGCATCTGCTCATCGTTCTTCGGGAACCGGTCCGCACGATGGTTCTGCTCGACATCCTCACCGGCCTTCGGGTGGGCGAGATCCTGGGCCTTCGTTGGAAGGACCTGGACTTCGCCTCCGGCCAGTTGCGGGTGGAGCAGGCCGTTTACCGCGGTCTTCAGGGCTCGCCCAAGACCAAAGGCAGCCGACGTACCCTTCCCCTGCCACGAACGCTCACAGGCGTGCTAGCGCGCTTGCAGGCGGCTTCTGGGCGGCAGGGTGGAGACGAACTTGTGTTTCAGACCAGGAACGGCACCCCGTTCAGCGATACCAACCTGTTGCTGCGGGAGCTGAAACCGGCAGGCCAGAAAATCGGAGCCCCCTGGCTGAACTGGCACACCTTGAGGCGCACTCACGCCACGCTCTTGCAGGCGGCGGGAGGGTCGCTGAAGGACGCCCAGGCGCAGCTGGGGCACTCGCAACTGTCAACCACACTCCAGGTCTATACCCTGCCCATGCCCGCGCATCAGCGGGAAGCGGTAGAGAAACTTTCGCGAATGGTGACGAATGGTGACGAGTTCCAAGCCGACGCGGAAGAACGGAAAGACCCAGTGCTGTCGATCCAATAAGTTAAATGGTGGGCGCTACTGGATTCGAACCAGTGACTTCCACCGTGTGAAGATGGCACTCTACCGCTGAGTTAAGCGCCCAACCCTGAATTTTGTTGCGGTTTACGGTCTGCGGTATCAGA
>Ga0153915_10005798_pt1 | contig 11516 bp, 11 predicted proteins | sample Opewatmetagenome_2_FD_107003 | JGI IMG/M metagenome (GOLD analysis project Ga0153915, IMG submission 107003) | Freshwater wetland microbial communities from Ohio, USA - Open water 3 Core 3 Depth 3 metaG | ecosystem: Environmental > Aquatic > Freshwater > Wetlands | place: USA: Ohio, Lake Erie...
GAAAAATCATGAAAGAGAGAGGTTACACTTTTGATATAGTATTTACTTCTGTGCTCAAAAGAGCTCTCCGGACAACATGGCTTGCACTCGAACAGATGGACCTTCTTTGGATACCTGAAGAAAAATCCTGGCAGCTTAATGAACGCCATTATGGTGCGCTGCAGGGCCTTAATAAAGCCGAAACAGCTGAAAAACACGGTGATGAACAGGTCAAGATCTGGAGAAGAAGTTATGATGTTCCACCACCTGCACTTGAAAAAACAGACCAGAGATACCCCGGACATGATCCACGGTATAAAAACCTTGATGAAAAGGATGTACCAAAAACAGAATCATTGAAGGATACAGTCGCAAGATTTCTTCCTTACTGGCATAAGGTCATCGCTCCTACTATTAAAACAGGTAAAAAGGTCCTAATCTCAGCACATGGAAATAGTCTGCGGGCCCTGGTTAAATACCTTGATAATATGACGAATGATGCTGTAATCGCGCTGAATATTCCTACAGGAGTGCCTCTTGTGTACGAACTTGATGATAATCTTAAACCTATTAAGCATTATTACCTAGGTGATCCTGAAGAAATAGCAAAGAAAGCTGCTGCTGTAGCCGCACAGGGTAAAGCAAAAAATTGAATTTGATAAATAATTCTAAACCAATTAAAAATATATGGAAAATACTCAGGAAAAAATATCGCCCTTGCAAAATGTACCAGATAACAAGCCTAAAAGAAAAGCACCTGTTTTTCTTATTATCCTTATTGTTATTCTTAGTTGTGTAGTTGTATACCTGGGATATACTTACAGTGGTCTTAAAAAACAATCCCAGCTTGAAAAAGCAGAACTTAACAGGCAAAAGACAAATCTTGAAACGGAGCTTCATAATATTTATAACCAGTACGATTCCATGAAATCAGAAAATGATACAATGAACCTGAAGCTTGCTGCGGAACAACAAAGGATTGAAAAACTATTGAAAATAAGCGCTAATAATATTTACAAAATCCAGATGTATGAAAAGGAACTTAAAACAATAAGGGAAGTGCTGAAAAGTTACATTGTGCAGATTGATTCACTGAACCAGGCCAATATCGCATTGCGTACTGAAAATATTGAGGTCAGGCAGAAATTGAGACAAACAGAAATTGAAAAGGAAGAATTGACAGTCCAGAAACAAGAACTGTCTCAGATGGTTGAAAAGGCTTCAGTACTGAGTGCTAAAAATATAATTGTTACGCCTCTGAATAAAAGAAGCAAGGAAAATTTGAGGTCTGATAAAGTCGATAAACTAAGGACATGTTTTACCATCAGGGAAAATGCGGTTATCCCTCCGGGAAACAAGGTTATATACCTGCGAATTGCACGTCCTGATGATGTTATTCTGAGCTCAGGAGTTAATTTATTCGATTTTCAGGGAGAACAGATTGTTTTTTCAGCAAGCCGTGAAGTTCAATATGAAAATATTGACATTGATGTATGCATATTCTGGACAAATGATGGTCAGCTCATACCAGGGAATTACCAGGTTCATATCTATATTGAAGGAAACGAAATAGGCAATACAACCTTTGCTCTCAAATGAACAGCTTTTTAATAATAAAATCTGAAATAAGCATTCCTTTGTCTGTAAGGTAAAAGATATCATCTTTTTGAAAAAGGTCTCCTGTCGCAATGAAGGTAGCAGCTGACCTATTAAAATGATCAAAAAAATCAGGACCGAATTCATAAAGTATGGTCCGCACATTTGTTCCCCACATAGTTCTTATCGTGGTCATAACATAATCATGGTATCTTGTTTTTGTATCCAGCTCTTCAGTCTCAAAATAATCTTTGTTTTCGGCAATACCTTTAATATAACTCATATTCCTGGCAATATTCCATTGCCTTATCCGGCCATTAAATGAATGTGCAGATGGACCTATTCCCAGGTATGGAATTTGTTTCCAGTATCCGGAATTATGCCTTGACCAATATCCATCCATCGCGAAATTAGATATTTCATAGTGGATATACCCGGCCGCTTTCATTCTGTTGCTAAGTTCTGAAAACTGTTGAAAGCTTTCATTTTCGCTTATTTCCGAAATCCTGTTCTTAATTTTTTTGTAATATAAAACTGTGGATGGTTCATATGTCATATGATAGGCTGATAAGTGTTCCACGTGAAAATTAATAGCATTTTCAATATTGCTTATCCATTTATCATACGTCAGTCCTGGAAAACCGTATATAAGATCTATACTTATATTATTAAATCCAGCATTCATTGCTTCTTTAATTGATCTTTTCCCCTGTTCTGCATTGTGCACCCGATTCATTAATTTTAGATCATCATCATAGAAGGACTGAATTCCTATGCTTAATCTGTTAATCCCAATCTTGATCAGGGCACTTAAATAATCTGGTTTTAAATCCTCCGGGTTGGCTTCAAGGGTTACTTCAGGATCCTCTGCAATCCTAAAATTTATTCTAACTGCATCAAGCAATAAGCTGATTAACTCATTATTAACAAATGATGGAGTGCCCCCGCCAAAATAAATAGTATCAATTTCCATTCCATCAAGCCAATCTTTCCTTTTGTTGATTTCCTGAGCCATTGCCATTATCATCTCATTCGATCGGCGGGGATCTGTTGTAAAATGAAAATCACAATAACTGCATGCATTTCTGCAGAATGGAATATGCAGGTAAATACCGGCCATTGAGTTTAATAATAATTGTTGTAGTTTTACACGCTTTTTTGTTTTGTGTTTCAGAAATAACTTATTAAATGATTCTTAAAACATTTTGGAAACCTGTATGCTGGGCGGTAATTATTATCGTATTAAGCATTATTCCTACAAATGATCTCAATAATCACATATTATCCGTTGTACCCAACGAGGATAAAATTATGCATTTCATATTTTACGGGATTTTTTCTTTTCTTCTTATTAGGGCTCTCCTGATTCACTTCAAAAAATCCAGGCCTGTCAGGTTGTTAGCCATGATTGCTTTCCTGATCATTTTTATTTTTGGAATAACTCTTGAGTTAATCCAGGCTAAATTTACTACTTATAGACAGGGAGATATAATGGATATGGTATTTAACCAGGCTGGATGTATTTTTTCGATTCTTCTTGTTGCTCTTTTTCCTAAATTAAGGTTCTCTTCTTAATTCAAATAACAATTTTCCTTTTTCCTTCTTTAATATCATGGATCAGATCAGAAATATTCTGATTCTGGAACAGGTTGTGTAACTGGGATCTTATTACTGAGTATCTTTCATGCATAGAACATGGTTCTGTTTCACTGCAATTATCCAGTCTTATCAAACACTTCTTGAAAATATCCTCTCCATCTATTATATCGACTATATCTATCAGTTTAATTTCCTCAGCTTTTTTTCCCAATCCAAAACCTCCATGTGGTCCCTTGGTTGATGAAAGGATCTTGTGTTTTGCAAGCGTTTGTAAAATTTTTCCAAGAAAAGGAGTTGGAATTTTCAGATCTTTTGATATCTGTTTTATTCCTAATTTCATTCCATCACCGGTATTTAAAGACAGATAAATAACCGATCTTATTGCGTATTTCGATGTGTTTGACAACATTTCTGGTTAAAATGCTGGTTCGTTAACTAACTGATCTTTTAAATATATATAAAATTTCATTCAAATATTAACTATGTTAAAACTGTGTTAATTCAAACCTGATTTTATTTCAAATGAATATTGGCAGTACTAATTTTAATGCTTTATATAAAATTCGTTTAAAAAACAAAATTTTGATTTAAGAGAATATCTTAAAAAACTGAACACTATTTCAACAATTTTTTCGTTTGGTTTTTACTTTTTTTAATCAACTTTTGGTTTATAAAGAATATGTTAATTATGTTATAACAAATTCATTTTTATGATTTTTGAAAATTATTTCCTGTTAGCATCTTGTTACAGGATTATTAATATTTGAAAATGAATGGAAAAGATCATATTTTAATAACATTTTAAACAAAATAATATATTCAATTATTTATTTTAAAAATTAAAAATTTAATATTTATTAGTTGTTGAAAAATAATTGTGAAGAAAATATCATGCCAGATAAAGAAATAATAAGTAAAGGTTTTGTTGATATGCCAGTTGACACTTCTCTTAACCTGGTTGATGAAATTAATAGAATGCGAAAAGAGAAGAATGCCATCATACTGGCTCATTATTATCAAACAAGTGATATACAGGATATTGCAGACTTTGTAGGAGACAGTTTACAACTGTCGCAGAAAAGTGCTAAAACATCGGCAGATATAATAGTATTTGCAGGTGTCCATTTTATGGCTGAAACAGCAAAGATCCTTTCCCCAGAAAAGAAAGTTCTGATTCCTGATTTGAATGCCGGATGTTCCCTTGCAGAATCATGCAAACCTGAAGATTTTAAGAAATTTCTTGAACAATATCCGGGATATACTGTAATTTCATACGTTAATACATCAGCAGAAATAAAGGCATTGACAGACATAGCCTGTACATCGTCTAACGCAATGCAGATTGTAAGCAGTCTGCCGTATGACGAGAAAATCATTTTTGCACCAGATAAAAATCTTGGCGACTATATCAAAAAAGTTACAGGTAGGGATATGGTAATCTGGCAGGGAGCCTGCCATGTGCACGAAGAGTTTTCTCTTGAGAAAATTATAGAATTAAAGAGACTGAATCCCGATGCCAGGATAATTGCACATCCGGAATGTGAGAAACCAATTTTGCTTATAGCTGATCACATAGGATCGACTTCGTCGCTTTTGAAATACACAGCAGAAGACAGTGCAAAAGTATTCATTGTGGCTACAGAATCGGGCATCATACACCAGATGAAAAAAGCTAATCCTGAAAAAGAATACATACCCGCACCGCCTAATGACTCCACATGTGCATGCAGTGAGTGCAATTTCATGAAATTGATTACCTTGAAAAAAATATATAATTGCCTGAAATATGAAATGCCTGAAGTTAATGTCAGGGAAGAGATCAGGATCAAAGCTGTCAGATCAATTCAAAATATGCTCGATATTTCTGAAAGGCTTGGCCTCTAAAATTTTGAAATATTCCAGTGCCTGGATCATAACAGGATGTTTAGTATTCGGGATACAGTCTGTAAAGTGCCAACAGGATATTACTGATGGTTATGTGAAGTTTTATTATCCTAACGGACAGGTTTCAAGCGAGGGAATGATGATAAGCGGAAAGCCAGACGGTTACTGGAAAACATATTATGTAACCGGAATTATTAAATCTGAAGGCAAAAGGACAAACCATCTTCTTGACAGCATATGGCTGTTCTATGATGTCAAGGGTGATACAATACAAAAAATAAGTTATATGTATGGTAAAAAAAATGGATATCTTATAACTTATGATTACAGTACTATCGGCGATGGATCAGGCAGGGGAACGGTAATATCTAAAGAACTTTATATTGATGATAAGAAAGAGGGAAAATCTTTTTACTATTTTCCAGATGGAAAGCTTAAAAGCGAAGCTGGTTATACAAATGGTAAAAAGCAGGGACTCTCAAGGGAATTTGATGAGTCAGGAACAGTTGTATCATTGGTCTATTATCATAATGGATATGTAACTGAAAGAGAAGATATAAATAAAAGAGATAAGAATGGTCTGAAACAAGGGGTATGGAGGGAATTTTATCCTGATGGGAGAATTAAAAAAGAGGAGAATTATGTAAACGATATCCTTGATGGATTTTATAAAGAATATAATGAGAAAGGAGATATTATTTTATTGCTGAATTATAAAAATGGTAATCTTGTCACTGATGAAAAAAAGGAGGCGGAAGATATCAATGTGGAGATCAGAAATAAATATGATGACCAGAACCGGCTGATATCAAGTGGTGCATACAGGAATAATATACCGGTTGGAATTCATCGGGAATATGGACCTGATGGCAATGTTACAGCAGCCAGGATTTATAACGATGCCGGTAAAGTGGTTTCAGCGGGAATTATTGACGTTGAAGGTAAAAGGATGGGGGAATGGAAAGACTATTATCCTGAAGGAAATCTGAAAGCATCTGGAAACTATGTTGATAACCTGAGATCCGGTAAATGGACATTTTATTTCAGGAATAATAAAATTGAACAAACAGGTGAATATATAAAAGGCAAGGAAAATGGGATATGGACATGGTATTATGAAAATGGTAAAATCTGGCGGGAAGAATCTTATTTTAGTGGCAAAGAGGATGGCATAATGATAGAATATTTAGAAAATGGAAAAGTAATTACGAGGGGAGACTATGTCGACGGTGAAAAAGAAGGGGATTGGTACTACAGGGTAGGAGACCATATTGAAGTTGGAAGTTATATAACTGGCCTGAGGGATGGAAAATGGAAATATTTCTATAATGACAGCACACTTGAATATGAAGGTGATTATTTCCAGGGAAATCCGGATGGAAAGCATAAGCTTTATTATCCGAATGGTAATATAAAGGAAGAAAGATATTATTCCGCCGGAATACGTGAAAAAATATGGAAAAGGTATGACATGGAAGGTAATGTCGTAATGACAATTACCTATAAGAATGATGAGGAAACGAGGATAAATGGAGTAAAGCTAGACCTTCCTGAAAGGGAAACAAAATTAATTCAATAACAGGAATCTGGAATGGAGGACAATTTTCAGTTCAGATCTGAACAAATAAGTGTTAAAGACACTGAATTTGAAAAAAGATTAAGGCCTCTTGATTTTACGGAATTCAAAGGTCAATTAAAAGTAATTGATAACCTGAAAATCTTTGTTATTGCTGCAAGACAAAGAAAGGAGGCACTCGACCACGTATTGCTGCACGGCCCATCGGGTCTGGGAAAAACAACTCTGGCTTATATTATTGCAAATGAGATGAAGGTCAACCTGAAGATTACATCAGGTCCCGTACTCGATAAACCTGGCGATCTGGCAGGAATATTAACCAGCCTGGAAGAAAGAGATGTTTTATTCATCGATGAAATTCATCGCCTTGCCCCTGTAATTGAGGAATATCTTTATTCCGCAATGGAAGATTACAGGATTGATATATTGATAGATAAAGGTCCCGGAGCCCGGTCAGTTCAATTGAAGATTAATCCATTCACATTGATTGGTGCTACAACCAGGTCAGGACTTTTAACAAGTCCTCTCAGATCAAGATTCGGGATTAAGTTTCTGCTGGAATATTATGATGCCGGAACTCTTAAAACGATTATTAAAAGGTCGGCACATATAATGGATATTGATATTGAAGAAATTGCTGCTGAGGAACTTGCTTCAAGGAGCAGGGGTACTCCCAGGATAGCAAATGCATTATTAAGGAGAGTCAGGGATTTTGCACAGGTTAAAGGAGATGGAAAGGTAAATATTGAGATAACCAAATATGCTCTTGAAGCAATGAATATCGACCGGCATGGCCTGGATGAAATGGATAATAAGATACTAAGGACTATAATAGAAAAATTCAAGGGTGGGCCTGTTGGAATATCTACAATAGCCACAGCCGTAGGAGAAGACGGTGGCACAATTGAAGAGGTTTATGAACCATTCCTGATAAAGGAGGGTTACATTAAGCGGACGCCAAGAGGGAGGCAGGTAACTGCACTGGCGTATAAAAACCTGGGCAAAATATCTGACAATTCATCTGAATTGCCTTTCTGATCTATTCGTACATATTAGCGATCCTGGTCAATCCGGATTTATTCAGAATACTGATCTTCCTGCCGTTCAGATCAATCAATTTATCCTGTTTGAATTCAGAAAGGAGTCTTATGACAGATTCTGTGGCGGTTCCCACTATATTAGCCAGCTCCTCGCGTGTCAGAGATATCTGAAGGACTTTGTGCTTATCCAGTCCAAAATCGGTATTAAGGCGAATCAATATCTCGGCCAGCCTCTCGCGCACTGTCTTTTGCGCTATATCTGTAATATATTCATTGGCTTCTCCTAATTCCCTGCAGGTAAGTTGCAGAAGCTCAAGTGAAAAATTACCGTTACTTTTAATCAGATCAATAAATGTGTCGGCAGGAATGAAACAAGCTGTAGCATCCTCGATAACCTTGGCCGTCGTACATGCAAGTTCTTTGCTTAAAACAGAACGAAATCCTATCAGATCGCCCTGACGGGCAAACATTATAATCTGTTCTTTTCCGTCAATGCCTGTTTTGTAGATCTTAATAATGCCTGAGGAAATGCAGTAACAACCGGTGATACGGCTCCCTTCATTATATATGATCGTGCCCCTTCTGTAAATATCTGCTGATTTTTCGATATTAAGCTTATCTAATTCTGGTTTTGTAAGATGCCCGAAAACTGATTCAGACCTTATTCTGCAATCATCACCACAATTAATTGTCAAATGAGTTTTCATAACTTTATATTCAATCCGGCAAGTGAAAAGAATTAATAAAGTATTAATACCTAATTTTGTAAAAATAATCAATAATTAAAACAAGATATGAAAGAAACAGTAAATGTTAAATGGACTGATGGTATGTCCTTTGATGCTGAAATTATGGATTATAAAATAACCATGGATGCTGATCAGGAAGTGGGAGGGGGGAAAAAAGGACCGAAGCCAAAACTGCTTCTGCTGGCTGCCCTGGCCGGATGTACAGGGATGGACATTGTATCATTATTAAGAAAAATGAGAGTAGAATTCAGTAGACTAAATATAAGGGTTGATGGAGATACTGCTGATGAACATCCGAAAAAATTCACTAATATTACTTTAACTTATGAATTAACTGGTAAAAATATAGACAAAAGCAAGGTAGACAAGGCTGTAATATTGAGCCAGGAAAAGTATTGCAGTGTATCGGCAACTTTAAAGGAGTCTGTTAAGATTGACTATCGCATAGATATAAAATTCTAAATTACCTGCGAAATAAACTGATCCAGAAATCTTTTATCATTTTCGAAGTATAGCCTGAGATCGTTCACACGGTATTTAAGCATACACACTCTTTCAATTCCCATCCCGAAAGCATATCCTGTATATTTTACAGGATCAATTCCACAGAATTTAAGTACATTTGGATGAACCATACCGCATCCCATAATTTCAAGCCAGCCAGTGCCTTTGCATACATTGCATCCCTTTCCTGAACACAAGCTGCAGGAAATATCCATTTCGCCGGATGGCTCAGTAAAAGGAAAGTAGGAGGGCCTGAGCCGTATTTTAGTTTCAGGACCAAACATCTCAACAGCAAAATAATATAATGCTTGTTTCAGGTCAGCAAAAGAAACATTTTCGTTGATATATAAGCCTTCTACCTGGTGAAAAATGCAGTGATGCCTTGCTGAAATGGCTTCATTTCTGAATACCCTTCCCGGCGAAATTATCCTGATGGGTGGTTTTTGCCTCTCCATGACCCTTACCTGGGCAGATGAAGTCTGAGTCCTGAGCATTACATCTGGATCTTTGGTTATAAAGAATGTGTCCTGCATATCTCTTGCAGGATGAGCTTCAGGGAAATTCAGAGCAGTAAAATTATGCCAGTCATCTTCTATTTCAGGACCTTCCGCTACCGTAAAACCAAGCCTAGAAAATATTTCAATAATCTCATTCCTGACTATTGAGACAGGATGCCTGGATCCAATCGACAAGGGATCACCTGGCAGAGTATAATCAATTTCCTTTGTGCCAGCGATCCTTGACTCAAATTTGCTGCTTATTTCAGCAAGCTTTTCCTGGGCTATCTTTTTTAATTCATTCAGCTTTTCCCCAATAATCTTTTTCTGTTCCTCTGGAACTGATCTGAAATCATTAAAAAGCATTGAAATCTTCCCTTTTTTGCTGAGATATTTTATCCTGAAATCATTTATCTCCGTTTCCAGAGAAGGTGAAAAAGATGTTATCTCTTCAATTAGTTTATTTATTTGGTCAAGCATGATAAATTAAATATTTTCTTCATTAAGGATTATAAGGTCTATTCAATCAGTTTGATACTTAGACGTATGTCCTCCAGTGGACGGTTGTTTTTGTCAACTGGAACTGATGCTATTTTATCAATAACCTCGATTCCGCTTATTACTTCACCAAATACGGTATAAGCATAATCAAGATGTGGCGAGCCTCCCACCGTTTTATAAATATTCCTCTGTTCATCAGTAAATTTTATATGAACCTGCTTGTAAACCAGCTGATCCAATTCCTTATCAGTGAATTTACGTCCCTGTACAATATAGAATTGTGATCCGGATGATTCGCGTTTGGGATTTACGCTGTCATCCATGCGCGCTGCTGCAATGACGGCTCTTCTGTGATAGAGGGCAGGATTAAATTCTGATGGCAACGTATAATCAACATCAGTAATTGCTGTTGCAGAAGGGTCATTCGTTTTTCTGGTTCGTGAATCTCCCGTCTGAATCATAAAATTCTTTATAACCCGATGAAATGTAAGGCCATTATAAAATCCCTTCCTGACAAGTTCGGCGAAATTCTCTGAATGAATCGGAGTTTCAGAATACAGGACGGCTTTCATGTCACCCATAGAGGTGCTTATCAGAACGGTATACATAGGTGTTTGTGAAAAGGTTAAAAAACTGCAATTAATAGTCAGGAGAAAGATTATAAAAGAAATAATATGATATTTGCATTTCATAAGTTCAGGAAAAAAGTTGCGAAGACAAAACTAAAAAAAAGTAATGAGTCTTAAAAACATTGCTATCGCGGAATCTACCCGATTTATTAAGAATCTATTCTATTGAATCCCATCAGACAATTATTTGGGCAGACTGCTATTTATGGTATGGGGACTGTAGTTCCAAGACTGCTGAATTACATTGTCCTCACTCCTTTCTTTACCCGTATTTTTCAGCTTGGCGAATATGGTACTGTTACAGAACTCTATGCCTACATTGTCTTTTTAATGGTTATTCTGACCTATGGGATGGAAACAGGCTATTTCAGGTACGCTGTAAAGCATGATGATCCTGATGAGGTATTTACGACATCCCTGGTCTCGTTATTTGTGACTTCATCTTTATTTATTGCAGTAGTGACTGTTTTTTCACAAGGAATAGCCAAAATTATCGGTTATCCTAATAACCCCGGATATTTTGTTATGATTGGAATAATTGTAGGAATTGATGCCTTTACTGCAATTCCTTTTGTCAGGCTCCGTCAGAAGAACAAAGCATTAAGATTTGCCTTGTTGAAAATTGCAGGAGTCGTTATTAATATAGCACTGAATTTTCTCTTCCTGTACTTTATCCCGGTCTATCACCTTCATGAAAAATATAGATTTATCGCCGCAGTTTATTCTGAAAAAATCGGGGTAGGATATGTTTTTATATCCAACATGATCGCCAGCCTGATAACATTGTTATTATTAATTGATGAAATATTGAAGGTCAGGATAAAATTCAATAAGAAATTATGGCAAGAATTAATTTATTATTCTTTACCGTTGCTTGTGGCAGGACTGGCTGGAACTATAAATGAAGCGCTTGACAGGGTAATGCTGAAGCACCTTATACCTGATAATTTGCATCCGCTTGA
>Ga0153915_10005799_pt1 | contig 11515 bp, 15 predicted proteins | sample Opewatmetagenome_2_FD_107003 | JGI IMG/M metagenome (GOLD analysis project Ga0153915, IMG submission 107003) | Freshwater wetland microbial communities from Ohio, USA - Open water 3 Core 3 Depth 3 metaG | ecosystem: Environmental > Aquatic > Freshwater > Wetlands | place: USA: Ohio, Lake Erie...
GTGGTAGAGAGCATCGCGCTCGCGCACATCCTTCCCGTCGACCGTCAGGAGCACGTCTCCCGCTTTCAATCCGGCCCGCTCCGCGGGGGTGCCGGGCAGAACCCCCGCGATCACCAGCCGCTCCTGCAGCGTGTATCAGTACACCCCGACCCAGGCGCGCGGCGGCCGGGTCGTGCGACGCCCGTGGCGCAGCAACTCGTCACGGTGGTCGAGGAAGTACTCCACCGGGATGGCGAGGGTGAAACGGCCCACTTCGTTGAGATCGAGTGAAACCACGCCCACCATGCGCCCGAGCCGGTCGAACATCGCTCCGCCGCTGAGTCCGGGATTCATGGCGGTGGTGGTGATGGCGCGTTCCAAGCGATACTCCCAGTAGGCGTCGTAGGGAGCGAGGCTGCTGACCGCCCCGGTGCTCACGCGACGCGCCGAGTCGCCCGCCGACGCGAGCAGGAACACCTCGTCACCTTGCTCGAGCACGGTCGACGGTGTCGGTCGGGCTGTCGGGAGTCGTTTCCCGTCCACCTTCACGACTGCCAGGCCGGTGGCGAAGTCCTGCGCAACGACCTCGCCCGGGGCGGTGGTTCCATCGAGCAGCGTCACCTGGATGCCCGACGCCCCCAGCACGATGTATTGCACCGTCAGGATCAACCCGGCGCTGTCGACGATGGTGCCCGAGCCGGCGCGTTCGGTGCCCAGAATGGGCGCCGACGCATGCGCCGCGTCGATGTCGACGTGCAGGTGAACGCTCGCGGGCAGTGACGACTCGAGCAGGGTGACGGAGGCGTTCATCGCGCAGGCGGCTCTCTGGCGGTAGATTGGGGCAATCCGCTCGGAAGTGCAATCCTAGTCGGCGTCCGTTCTCCGGCCCCGTGTTGCAAGCATCTGGTACGGTGGCTAAGAACGACGCCGCTGCCAAAGCAGGAATCGGATGCCGACGCAAGAACTACGACTCACCACAACCCCGGCGACCTTGCTGGCGGCCGGCGATTGGCGGCGCCCCTTCGTTCTGGACGGAAGCGGTTGCCAGTCATGGGGCAGCGGCGTGGCCGTGTTCGGGCATGCGCCGCGCGCAACGCTACGCATCGCTGCATCGGGCGCGGCCGAGTGCGTCGTGCAAGGCGTACCGAAGCGGATGAGCGCTGATCCGCTCGTTTTGTTGCAACGCTTTTGGGAGGAGAATGTCGCGCGCCGGATCGACGATCCGGGCGGACCGTTTGCCGGCGGTGTGATCGCCGCTCTCAGCTACGATCTCAAACACTTCGTCGAGAGGCTGCCCGACCGCGCGCGCGACGATCAGAGCCTGCCGGTCCTCGAATGCGGATGGTACGACTGGGCACTGCTGTTCGACTATCGAGCGCGCGCTTGGCGACTGACGTCTTCGTTCTTGAACGAAGACGAGTTGCAGGCCGTGGGGCGAACGATCGCAGAGGCGGCATGTCGGCCGAGGGAAGCTGTCCCTTTCGTACCGTTGCGCGTCAGCTCGAACTTCACCCGCCCGGGATACGTCGCCGCCGTGCGGCGCGCGCTGGAGTACATCGCTGCGGGGGACATCTACCAGGTGAACCTGGCGCAGCGCTTCGCGGCGGCGCTGCCCCCGTCGTCCGCGACGGCTACGTCCCTGTTCGTGGAGCTGCAACGCCGCCATCCGATGCCGTTCGGCGCGTATCTCGACTGTGACGACTTCGTCGTCGTGAGCAACTCGCCCGAGTGCTTTCTGCGGCTGATGCCGGAGTCGATCGCGACCTTCCCGATCAAAGGTACCGGTCCTCGCGGGGACGACCCCGACTCCGACGCCGCTCACGCCGAGGCGCTGCGCCTGAGCCCCAAGGACGCCGCGGAGCACGTGATGATCGTCGACCTCGAGCGCAACGACCTCGGCCGTGTCTGCGAGCCGGGGTCGGTCGCGGTCGGCTCGTTTGCGAGCGTGCAATCTTATCCCACCCTCCATCATCTGGTCTCCGAGGTGCACGGCCGGTTGCGGCGCGGAGCTTCGCTGCGGGAGATCCTGCGGGCCACGTTCCCGGGCGGCTCGATCACCGGCGCCCCCAAGATCCGCGCGATGGAGATCATCGATGAGCTGGAGCCGGTACGCCGCGGTTTCTACACGGGTGCGATCGGCTTCGTCGACGCCGGGGGGACGGGCATGTTCAACATTGCCATCCGCACCGCGATCGCGGGGGCGGGAAGGCTGACGTATCACGCGGGAGGCGCGATCGTGGCCGACTCCGATCCCGACGCGGAGTACGAAGAGACGCTGCTGAAAGCGCGTGCCTTTCTCGAGGCGTGTGGCGCCTCCGGGGCGGAGGACCGCCTCCGCCATGGATGAGATGGGGCTGACCGGCACCGTCTTTCTCGACGGCCATCTGGTGAGCGCCGCGCGTGCTCGGGTGAGTGCCTTCGATCGGGGCCTGCTCTACGGCGATGGGTTGTTCGAGACGTTGAGGTCGTATCAGGGCCGCCCCTTTGCACTCGACCGTCACCTTGCCCGTCTGCGCGGGACGGCGCGTTGGCTGGGCATTCCTGTTCCCGCGATGGACTGGCGACGGCAGATCACGGCCGTGCTGCAGCGAAACCGGTTGCTGGGTGTGGACGCGTCGGTGCGCATCACCCTGACCCGCGGACCCGCAGTTCCTGGGTTGTTGCCACCGGTGCGCCCGCGTCCCACGGTGCTGATCATCTGCGCCGCGGTACCCGCCGCTCTCGCCGCCGTGCAGAGGCGCGGAGCACGGGTCGCCTTGTTGCCGTTTGCCCGCGGCGGCGCGCTGGCGGGCCATAAGCTGTTGGATTACGTGCCCGCCGTCCTCGGGCGGGTGCTGGCGCGGCGACAGCGCGCCTTCGAGGGCTTGTTCGTCGACGCTCGTGGCTATCTTAGCGAGGGCACCACGAGCAATCTCTTCGTGGTTCGGCGGGGCCGACTGCTGACTCCGCCGCTCGATGGCGAGGCGGGGGTCCTCCCGGGAGTCACGCGTAGCCTCGTGATCGCGCTGGCGACGGCCGCCGGCATTCGGGTCCAGGAGTGTCGCCTACGTGTGTCCGACCTGGTCGCGGCAAACGAGGCTTTCTGCACGGCGTCCGTGGCCGAGGTCGTGCCGATCGTCAGGATTGCGGAGCGAGCGATTGCGAGCGGGCGACCCGGCCCGCTGACCCGGCGCGTGCAAGAGCTCTATCGCGACGCAACGCGACAGTGAGGAGCGCCCCCTTTGACGCTGGCGCCGCCTTGGGCTTTAAACACCGAGATGCCGGAACGCGTGCGTTGCCCGATTTGTCACCAGGAGTGCTCGCGCGAGGGGAACCCCTTCCGGCCGTTTTGCTCCGAGCGCTGTCGCCTGGTTGACCTGGGGAATTGGCTCGGCGAGCGCTACCGCATTCCCGGAGCGCCGGCGGGTGACGAGTCGGACGACTCCGCCGAGCCGGAAGACGGGGGAGCGGGGCGAAAGGTCTCCCGATGATCCATCCCACGGCCGTCATTGACCCTCGTGCCTCGATCGACGAGAGCGCGGACATCGGGCCGTACGTGGTGGTGGCTGGACCGGTGGTCGTTGGCGCGCATACCCGTCTGATGGCCCACGCAACCGTTGTCGGTGCTACGACTCTCGGGACCGACAATGTCGTCTACAACGGTGCCACCATCGGCCAGGAACCGCAGGATCTGGCGTTCTCCGGGCAGGAGAGTTTCTTGCGGATCGGGCACCGCAACGTGTTCCGCGAGCACGTCACCGTCCACCGCGGCACCCAGCCGGGGACGTCGACCGTCATCGGCGACGACAACTACCTCATGAGCAACGCCCATGTCGGGCACAACAGCCATCTCGGAAACCGCACGATCCTGGCCAACGGTGCGCTGCTCGGTGGCCACGTCGAGGTTGGGGACCAGGTGTTCATCTCGGGCAACTGTGTCGTGCACCAGTTCGTTCGAATCGGTCGGCTTGCCTTTCTCCGCGGCCTGTCGCGCACCAGTCGCGACGTGCCGCCTTTCTGCATGATGGACGGCACGCACACGGTTCGCGGTTTGAACCGGGTCGGGCTGCGTCGGGCGGGCTTCGGCTCGGCCGAGGTCCGATCTCTGGGCCGGGCGTTCGCCCGGCTGTTCGGGCGCCGGGTCAACCTGCGGCTGGCGGTCGCCGAGCTCGCCGCCGAGTCGCCGACCCCCGAGGTGGTCGAGCTGCTGGCGTTCATTCGCGAATCACGGCGGGGTGTTTGCTTTGGCCCGCGGCGGTCCGGGGACGGCGAGGCAGACGAGTAGGACAAGCCGGCCATCAACTTCGGAGATGCCAGGATTAGAAGACTTTTCCTCGCGCGGGGCTACCTTGAAAGGGGTTGTGGATTGCTTTAGCCTTCCCTATCGATGACGCGTAAGAAGCGGTTCCTGATCGGCGCGGCGCTCTTGGTCGGTGCCGTGACCTACCTGGTGTACGCCGGGGTTCGTGAGAGCTCGGTGTACTATCTCACCATCGACGAGTTCCTCCACAAGAAGGCCACGCTGGTGGACGAGGGCGTGCGGGTCGCTGGCCGCGTGAAGGATGGCAGCGTCGCCAAGAAGACCAGTCCCACCGGCACGGAGCTGCAGTTCGTCCTGACCGACTTCAACAAGAGCGACGGGGTCAAGGTCTTCTACACCGGAATTCTGCCGGACATGTTCGCCGAGGGGCGCGACGTGATCGTCGAGGGCAAGTACGCGCGCGACGGGATCCTGCGCGCCCAGTCGGTCATGACCAGCTGCCCATCGAAGTACGAGGCCGAAGCGGACAAGACGGGCGCCGGCGGCCCCGCGAGCTGAGAGGCGAGAGTATGATCGACATCGGTTCGCTGGCCCTGGCCCTCGGGCTGGTGCTGGCAGCATATGCCGTGGTGATGTCCCTCGTGGGGGCCCTGCGGCGACGGCGCGATCTGGTGGCGAGCGCCGAGCATGCCGCCTACGCCGTCTGGGGTCTGACCGTGATCGCGGTCGCATATCTGCTCCAGTTGTTGGTGACGCACGACTTCAACGTCGAGTACGTTGCCGCCTACTCCAGCAGCACGTTACCGCTCAACTACACCATCACCGCACTCTGGGGGGGGCAGCAGGGCTCGCTGCTCTTCTGGCTGTTGATCCTCACCTCGATCACCTCGGTGGTGCTGCTCCAGAACCGTGAGCGGAACCGCGACTTGATGCCGTATGTCACCGCGGTCCTGATGATCGTCTCGGTGTTCTTCTTGCTGATGCTCAACTTCATCACGCCGCCGTTCCAGCGGCTGGCGTTCACACCGGCGGAGGGACGCGATCTCAACCCTTTGCTGCAGAACTACTGGATGCAGATTCACCCGCCGTCGCTGTACCTCGGCTACGTCGGCTGCGCCGTTCCCTTCGCCTTTGCCATGGCGGCGCTCATCACCGGCAAGCTGGGCGACGTCTGGATTCGGACGACCCGGCGCTGGACGCTGTTTGCCTGGTTCTTTCTCACCCTCGGCAACCTCTTCGGTGCCGAATGGGCGTACCTGGTGCTCGGCTGGGGTGGTTACTGGGCGTGGGACCCGGTCGAGAACGCCGCCTTCATGCCCTGGCTCACCTGCACGGCGTTGCTCCACTCGGTGATGATCCAGGAAAAGAAGAACATGCTGAAGGTGTGGAACATGGTGTTGGTGATCCTCACCTTCCTGCTGACCATCTTCGGCACCTTCCTGACGCGCAGCGGTGTGATCTCGTCGGTGCACTCGTTCACGCAGTCGGGGCTGGGGCCTTTCTTCATCGGCTTTCTGGCCCTCATGTCCGCCTTGTCGATCGGTCTGCTGGTCTGGCGTTTACCGCTGTTGAAGAGCGAGAACGAGCTCGACTCGCTGATCTCGCGCGAGTCGACCTTTCTGTTCAACAATCTCGTCCTTGTCGGCATTGCCTTCGCGGTCTTCTGGGGCACGGTGTTCCCAGTCATTTCGGAGGCCGTGCGCGGCGTGAAGATCACCGTCGGGCCGCCATTCTTCAACAAGGTGAACGCGCCGCTTGGGCTCATTCTGTTGTTCCTGACCGGGGTTGGACCGCTGATCGCGTGGCGGCGCGCGGGCTGGAAGAGCATTCAGCGCAACCTGCTGCCGCCCCTGGCCGTCGGCTTCGTCAGCGGGGTGGTCATGGTTGGGGCCGGAATGCGATCGTATTGGGCGCTGATCGCCTTCCCGACGGGCATCTTCGTGCTCACCGGCATCGTGATGGAGTACTACCGTGGGGTGCGAGCCCGGCAAGCGGTCGTCGGCGAGAATCCGCTGCGCGCGCTCTTCCGGCTGATCGCCAAGAACCGCCGGCGCTACGGTGGCTACATCATCCACGTGGGTGTGGTGATGGCGTTCTTCGCCATCACCGGCACGTCGATTTTCAAGCAGGAGAAGCAGATCACCGTCAGCGTGGGCCAGAGCTTCCCCATGGGAAGCTACACGCTGCGCTACGAGGGGATCGAGCAGCAGTCGACGCCGCACATCGACTATCTGCGGGCCAAGGTCGCCGTTCTGGAGAACGGCAAGCAGGTCGATCTGCTCAAGCCCGAGAAGCGATTTTACAAGAAGCCGCAGCAGCCCACCACCGAGGTGGCGATCCGGTCGACCCTGGGCGCCGATCTCTACACCGTTCTCGGCAGCTTCGACCAGGACACCAAGCTGGCAACGCTACAGGTATACATCAATCCGCTGGTGAGCTTCTTGTGGTACGGTGGGTTGGTGATGGCCCTCGGCACCGCGATCGTGATCTGGCCGGGCGGCGTCAAGAGCCGCGAGCCGGCATACGCGCCCCGCCGCGCGGGCGAGCGTGTCGTCGCCGACTGAGCCCATGCGTTCTCGGCCTTCTCTCGCAGTCTTCTTCTTGATCGGCCTTCTCGCCGGCGGCGCGTGGGTGAGTTTGACCGGGGCGATCAAACCCAGCTTTCAAGAGTTGGAGGAGTCGCTCACGTGCCAATGCGGCTGTGGCCTGACCGTGCACAGCTGCAATCACCTGCAGTGCGGGTCGGCCATTCCTCTGCGAGCCGAGATTCGCGAGCAAATGGATCTCGGGAAGAGCAAGACCCAGATCCTCGCCTACTTCGCAAACAAGTACGGAGAGAAGATCCTGTCATCACCGACCACGTCGGGCTTCAACCTCACGGCCTGGGTGATGCCGTTCGCCCTGGTTTCACTGGGCGGAATCTTCGTGGTGCTGACGCTGATCCGCTGGAGCAGTCGTCGGCCGGCACGTCCCCCTTCTGAGGGCGGGGCACCCCTGCCGCATGAGCCCAGTCCGTACGAGAAGATTCTCGAGCGTGAGCTGAAGGACTTCGAGGACTGAGCAAGGCCACGATCCCACCCCTCTGATGAACATTGCCATCGCCATACTACTCACCGCCAGCGTTGCCGCCTTCGTTGTCTGGCCGTTTTTCGGCCACAAAGAAGGCGAGGCGCCGCCGGAAGCTCAACTGAGCCCGCTCGAAAAACAGAAGCTCGAGGCCTACGCCGCGATCAAAGAGGCCGAGTTCGACTATCAGATGGGAAAGCTGACCGAGGGCGACTTCAACATGCTGCGCGAGCGTTATAGCCAGCAGGCACTGGCGGCCATCGCGGCCATCGAGCAGGCGCAGTCCCGGCCGACCCCGATCGGCAAAGCCGCCGAAGGGCGGAAAGCGACCCGTATCGCCTATTGTCCGTCTTGCGGACGGGGGGTGCCGGCGCGCGCGAACTTCTGCCCCGGTTGTGGTCGTGGTCTCAAAGAAGCGGTGGCCTGAGTAGCCATCGGAAGAAACGGAACGGCTGTGGCGGCGACCGAAAAATCGCCGCCACAGCCGTTTGTACGGTTGCAGCCTACTTCATCTCGGTGCCGGTTTCGGCCGGCTTCTCCTTGGCCTTGCCTTTGGTGGACTTTGCCTTCTTGTGATGGTGATGCTTCTTCTTCGTTTTCTTGTGCTCTTTCTTGGGAGCAGCTTCGGCGGCGGCAGGCGCGCCGCTGCCCTCAGCCTGGGCAAAGACAGCCATTGGGGCTCCGACGAGGAGCAGGGCGGTGAGGGCGGTGCAGATCATGCGCTTCATGTGTCGTCTCCAAAAGTTGTGATGCGTCGACCGTGTTGAGATTCGTCTCGCACGGTCTTCGGGTGTCCGGCGCGATTTTCCGCGACGGGGTTCGAGTTCCCCTCCGAACTCAGATGCGGCCGGGCGCCGGCGGCCCGCGCCCGCACAGCCCGGCCGGCAGGCAAGTCAGATTGCCAGGATACTGATCTTCCGGGCCCAGGCGTTCCATTGTTACCGGCACCACGTCGCTGAGGCGGGCTCGGTTACCGGCCACGTCGTCGAGATCGGCGGCCGACAGTGCCTTGCCGACACAATCCGTGTTGACCAACCAGTAGTGATCGACGGTGGCGATCGCACGCGCCGGCGGGCAACGGCGGATGCCGTTTTTTGCAGGGGAATCGGGGGGTTCTGCCGCGTTCGGCAGAATCATGACCAGCAACGCTGGTGCCACGACGGACAAGCGCAAACCGCTGCGGAGAAATTTCGACCGGGTCCGTGGGAAGGCGGGCGACATCGGTGTCCGAAGACCAGCGCTATTTAGCAGACCCGGGGCAGGTCGGAAAGGTGGGGCTTCGTGAACGGCGCGGGCGCCGGCGATCAACTTGCTGCCCCGCCCGCCCAATCAACCCCCGCGAGCGCGGCGGGCGATTGCCAGACTCACCGTTGCGTCTCCTGCCTGAGCGTAGGAGCAGTGCCTTGACGGTTCACCAACTCACGCAGCTCGTCGATCTCCCGCTGCAGAGCCCGGTTCCGGCGGGCGATGTTGGCGATGTAGAGAAACAACAACACCCAGATGGCGGCATAGGCGGCGAACAGAAAAGAGAGGTTGGTCATGTCAGGGCTCCAAGGATTCGAAGGTTGCGTGGGGGCCAGACCATTTGACCGGCCGGCCTCAGTAGTGCTCGCTGAGCAGCCTCTGGTGCAGGTGGTCGACCTCGTCTTGCAGTCGGGCGCTCTCGTTGCGTATCCAAATTAGCCACCCCAAGAGCAGGGCAAAGGCAATGAAGCTGACCAACAGGGTGGCCCGCATGGCCGGGTCGGTCAACCCTGAGCCGCCTTCCCGGGTCACCAGCACCGCGGGATGAATGGTGCGCCACCAGTACACCGAGCGGTTGATGATCGGAATGTCGACCGCGCCCACGATTCCGAGAACGGCCGCGTAGCGCGCCGCCTGATCGCCGCTGGCGGCGAACTCCCGCAGCATCAGGTAGGCGGCATAGATGAGCCAGAGAATCAGCGTGGTCGTCAGGCGAGCATCCCAGGTCCACCAGGTTCCCCAGATCGGCCGCGCCCAGATCGGACCGGTGATGAGGACGATGGTGCAGAACAGCATGCCGCACTCGGCCGCCGAGTGCGCCAGGCGGTCCCAGAAGCGCGTGCCTTGCCACAAGAACATCGCGCTCGCGATCGCCACCAGCCCGAAGGCAACGAAGGTGATGATGGCGGCTGGCACATGGAAATAGAAGATCCGTTGGACGATACCCTGGAACTTGTCGGTGGGCACGTACATGAAGACCATGTAGATGGCCATCAACATGATCAGCCCGGTCAAGGGCCCGAGCACCGCGTCCAAAAGTCGGCGTATGGTAGCCATGTCAGTTTCACCTATGAGTGTGGTGGGTGAGGGGTGGTACATGAGCCGGAAGGCGCTTGCCGACTCCTCCGCGGGTCAGCTCCGGGCATCACTCTTCCACAGCATATTCGAACACCATCCAGCCGACAACCAGGAACAGCACGTCGAACCCGATCAGCAGGTGCAGCCACTGGCTGACGTCGGCGAGTGGCTTGCCGGCGAGGACCCGGGCGCTCGCTTTGACCCCGGCGATCAACACCGGCACCGCCAGCGGCAGCAGGAGCAAGGGCAGAATCACCTCCCGGGCGCGGGTACGTACCGACACGGCGGCAAAGAGAGTGCCGACGGCCGCGAAGCCGATCAGGCCGAGCAAGAGCACCGGCACCAAGCGGAGCAGGACCACCAGGGACTGGGAAAGGTTGAAGAAAAGAACGAAGATCGGGACGATCAACGCCTGGGCGGTGACCATGAAGAGGACGTTGCCCACGACCTTGGCCAGGTAGATCGTGCCCCGATCGACCGGTGCCAGCAGTAACCCTTGCATGCACTCGTTGTCGCGCTCGGTGAGAAAGGAGCGATTGATGCCGAGCACGCCGGCGAAGATCAAGGCCACCCACAGCACGGCCGGCGCAGCTTCGCTGCGCAGCTCGCTCATCGGGTCGAAGGCGAAGCTGAGGATCAGCAAGGTCAGCAGGCCCAGCATGAGCAGCGAAGCCAAGGTCTCCTTGGTTCGAAACTCGATCTGCAGGTCTTTCCAGAGCAACGCCAGCACGGACGATTCCGTCAGCTCGCCACCGACCGGTAGCGGCGGGACGATGGGCGCGGACGCCAGCGGCAACCCATGATTCTTCCGGCCATGGCTCAAGCGGCGGTCGCTTGCGGGCGCGGGTGGACGGCTGCCAGGTAGGTGCGCTCGAAGCTGTCGCGGTCCGCCGGCGCAACCGGGCCATCCCAGGCCAGGCTCCCGTGAGCCAGAATGATGGCGCGGCGACAACTGGCGAGCCCCTGGCCGAAATCGTGCGTCGTCATCAGGACGGCGGCGCCGCGTTCGTGGGCCGAGGTGAGCACGCCGCGCAGCGTGGCGCTGGCGTCGACGTCGAGGCCGGTGAAGGGCTCATCGAGCATCAGCAGGTCGGGCTCGTGGAGCAGCGCCCGAGCAAGGGCACAGCGCTGCTCGAGGCCGCGCGACAGGGTTCGCACGGGACGGTTGGCCCAGCCAAGGAGACCGACCCGGTCGAGTAGCTCGGCTACTCGCTGCGCCGCGTTCTCGACGCCGAACATGCGCGCGTAGAACGACAGGTTCTCGGTGGGTGTCAGGTCTGGATACAGGAAGCTCTGGTGCGACAGAAAGCCGATGCGGCGGCGGATGACCATGCTGCCATCGCGCCCGTCCTTTCCGAAGATCCGCACCGCGCCGCGCGACGGGCGCAGCAACGTGGCGCACAGCCGCAGCAAGGTCGACTTGCCCGCCCCGTTGGGCCCGAAGAGGGCCACCGCTTCGCCGGGCGCCAGGCGGAAGTCGAAGTCGCGTAACGCCGTCACACCGGCGAACGTTTTCGTCAATCCGCGGGTCTCGATTGCCGGCTCTGTCATTTGGCTGGGCTTATCGGAAGCGCTCCAAAAAGGGAAGGGCGTCCGGCGCCCGGTCTCGCTCATTCGGCGGCGTGGCACAGAACGACGGCGGTGGCCGCAACGGCCTCGCCCCGCCCCACCGCATCGAGGCCTTCCATGGTCTTGGCCTTTACACTCACTTGGTCGACCTCCAGCGCCAGCAACGAGGCGATGCGCTGCCGCATGGCCTCGATGTGAGGTGCCAACTGGGGCCGCTGGGCGAGGATGGTGATGTCGGCGTTGCCGACGACATAGCCGCGCTGGCGAACCAGGCGCATCGCCTCGCTCACCAGAGCGGCGCTGTCGGCATCTTTGAAGCGGCTGTCGGTATCGGGAAAA
>Ga0153915_10005800_pt1 | contig 11515 bp, 8 predicted proteins | sample Opewatmetagenome_2_FD_107003 | JGI IMG/M metagenome (GOLD analysis project Ga0153915, IMG submission 107003) | Freshwater wetland microbial communities from Ohio, USA - Open water 3 Core 3 Depth 3 metaG | ecosystem: Environmental > Aquatic > Freshwater > Wetlands | place: USA: Ohio, Lake Erie...
ATCCTCTGCCCGGTGGACTTCTCCAAGCCGTCCTACGAACTGATGGACGCGGTGAAGGAGCAGCCGGGGTCCGGGTCAGTGGTGCTGGTGCATGTCGTTCCTCGGGGTGTCACGCTCCCGGGCCAGGGCGGTGGAATGGAGCGGGTCCAGGCATCGCTCCGGGACCTGGCGGCGCGGCTCGACGGCACCCGGAAGGGGGTGCAGGCCATCGTCCGCACGGGAGACCCGGTCCGCGAGATCCTCTCTGCCGCGGAGGAGGCGGACGCCTCCCTGATCCTCATTCCCCGGTACGGACGCAAGGACTACATGAAGTCCATCGCCATCGGGAGCACCGCGGCCGCCGTGGCCGCGGGGGCCAGCCGCCCGGTGCTGGTACGGTTTCCCCAGGTGCACCTGGAGATCGCAGCACGGGAGCTCGCCCCACCCGAGTTTCCCCTGGCCGAACGCCTCTGGGAGTACTACCACGGGCAGAAGGGCGACCCGGCCACGGACCGCATCTTCGGGGTCTGGGTTGAGGGATCCCTCGCCGCCGTTGCCCGCTGCCGCCTCCATCCGGAAGGGGGTGAGGTGGACGCCGTCTTCACCCCCGACGAGTTCCGGAACCGGGGCTATGCCCGGAAGGCCATGCGGGTGCTGGTCGACGCCTGCGGCGACCGGACCCTCTTCATGCACTCGGTGGCTGGCCTGGAGCCCTTCTACCGTACCTTCGGCTTTGAGGTGATTCCGGAAAAGGACCTCCCGAAGGTGATCCGGGACCGGTACGCCTTTGCGGAGGGGCACCTTGAGGAGGCGCACGTGACCCCGATGAAGAGGGTGCCGTCCGGCCGGTGACGCTTCCCTCGGCGGCACTTTCGGCCCGCGCAGATGAGGGAGGAATGCCCGGGGGAGAGGGCGCCCCGCGGATGGAGGATTCCGGCTTCCCCTCCCAAACCTCTTTATGGGAACCGGCTCCACCCTCCTTTCATGTTGTCTTCCCCCGGTTCTTCCGGATCAAAGGATCCCGCTCCGGGTTCTCCCGGCCTTACCGACAACCGGATCATCCGGATCCAGCACCTCACCAAGGTTTTCCGGGAGAAGAACCGGTCCGTGACCGCCGTGGACGACGTCTCCCTGGACGTGATCAAGGGGGAGATCTTCGGACTCCTGGGGCCCAACGGCGCAGGGAAGAGTACCATTATCCGGATCCTCACGACCCTCCTCACCCCCACCTCCGGGACCGCGTTCGTGGACCGGTTCGAGATCACCAGGAATGACGAGGAGATCCGGGGGATCATCGGTGTCTGCCCCCAGAACAGCACCCTGGACGTGGAGCTCACCGCCTACGACAACCTGGAGTTCTACGGGAAGCTGCTGAACGTGGAGGAGGAGATCCTGCATGACAGGGCCATGCAGCTCCTGGGGATGGCAGGCCTCACCGACCGGGCCCACATGCCGGTACGGACCTTCTCCGGTGGCATGAAGCGGAAACTGGAGATCGTCCGGGCTTTCCTCCACCGGCCGCTGATCCTGTTCCTGGATGAGCCCACCATCGGCCTGGACCCCGATTCCCGGTGGGAGGTCTGGCAGCAGATCGAGAAACTGAATGCCGAGCATACGACGATCATCCTCACCACCCACTACATGGAAGAGGCGGAGAAGCTCTGCCACCGCATCGCGTTCATGGACGTGGGGCGCCTCATCGCCCTGGATACGCCCGAGAACCATAAGCGGGCTATCCCGGCCGGGGACCTGATCGAGATCGGTTTCGAGACGATGCGCGAGGGGCTGCTCCCCGCGATCACGGCAACCGGCCTCGTCAAGTCGGTGGAAGCGAAGGACAACCGGGTCATCATCCACGCCCTGAACGGGAGCCGGGTCCTCCCGGCCCTCATCGCAGTCTTTGAACGGTTCTCGATGCCGATGACCTCCATCTCCATCCGGTCCCCCACCCTGGAGGATGTCTTCATCCATCTCACCGGGAGGAAGCTGGATACCGGCAGCAGCGTGGAGAATTCACCGGGCGGCAGGAGGCAGAAGCCATGATCCGGGGCGCGGTCGCAATCTTTACCCGGGACTTCAAGAAGTTCCTCTCCAATCCCTTCGTCATTGTGATGACCCTTTTTATGCCGGTCATGTACCTGCTGATCTTCGGCAATGCCATGGGGGGTGCCATCGTCCACATCCCCATCGGAGTGGTCCAGGACCAGCCCTACACCACGGAGACCCCCCTGTTCACCGCAGCCGTTGCGCAGCTGAAGGATTTCCACCAGCCGGACAAGCCCAGCATGTTCGATGTGGCGGTGTATACCTCCGAGGAGGTGGCCAAGCAGGCCCTGTCCCAGGGGCGCATCTCGGCGGCGGTGATCTTCCCCTCCGACGTTTCAGCGGACCTGACCGTGCGGGTCTACGAGGACAGCTCCGATTACATGGTCCCGTCCCTCATCGAGGGGGGGGTCTCTGCAGCGATGACCGGCACCGGGTTCTCACACCCAGTAGCGTTCAACCGTATCTATGGGAAGGTCGATTACATCCAGTTCTTTGGCGTCGGGGTCATTGTTATGGCCATCTTCATGACCACGATGATGGGTGGTGCCTTTGCCCTGATTCGGGACCGGGAGCTGGGGATCATCGAGGGCTACCTGGTGACACCGGTGAAGCGGTCCAGCATCATCCTGGGAACGATCGGGAGTACCACGGTCCGGGCATTCCTGGCCGGGACCATCATCTTCATCTTCGATATCCTGATCACCGGAGTCGTGGTCCGTGGGGCGGATGATTTCCTGCTGGTGCTCCTCGTGATCTTCATCGCGAGCATCGGGGTCACCAGCCTGGTCGTGGCCCTCGCCTCCCGGTTCTCCACCCAGCAGGAGTACGCGTCCGTGGTGGCGTTCTTCAACCTGATCCTCTTCATGACGAGCGGTGCCTTCTACCCAATCCTGGGGATGCCCGGCTGGCTCATCTGGATTGCCCTGATCAACCCCGAAGCCTACACCGTGCACGCGCTGAGAAGCATCATCCTCCGGGGGCAGGGGCTGGCGATCATCGCCCCCGATCTCATCGCCCTGGGTATCTTCTCCACCCTGGCCATCATCCTTGGCATCGTCACCTACCGGCGGACGCTGGAGTAGGGCCCACCCGGCCCCGGAACCGGCCACCAGTCGGCGAAGGTGGCCGGATTCCACCCGCCATCCACTCTGGCCAGGTCAGTACCGGTACCGGTTCACCAGGTTGAATAACCGGCTTCCCAGTCCCCGGGTCCCGGTGCGGGTTGCCCAGGCGACGCCGAGAAGCCGCAGCCGCTCCCACAGATTCGTCGGGTTGATCGGGTAGCGCAGGAGATCGGGCCAGAGGGATTCTATCACCCGGTAGTGGAACTGGTAGTCGGGATGGGACCGGTAGCGGACCGGCACCTGGAGGATGGTGGAGAGCAAAAGCCGGTTGTTGTAGGGTGCACAGTGCTCGGAGACCAGGTCATATTCCATGAGCATGGTGGCCAGGATCCGGCCCAGCAGGTGCTCCCAGTAGAAGAGGTCCAGGAGAGGGATGCGGAACTGCTCCTCCACCGTTCGGGCTTCCCGCAGCCATGCCTCCAGATCCTTCCGGTCCACCCGGTTCCTCTTCCCCCACCAGACGTTCAGCCCTTCGAGAGAAGAGGCAGTGATGGACTTCGGGTACGGGATATTGGACTTCCCGGTGTAAAAGTACGCCCGGGTCAGCTCGCTGACCACCCCCGAGACACCCATCCGGTCCTTCACGTCGCTCCGGTAGACGGCAGCGAGCTCGGGAGCCCGGTTCTCCCCGCCGACGCCCTCGATGAAGTAGGAGCAGTTCGAGAGGAAGATCTCCCGGAACCAGTCTTCTGCCGGCTGCCGGGTATCGATAATCCGGAAATCGAGGCCCAGATCGGCAGCGATCTGTGAAGGAATGACCTGGTCCCGGTAGTGCTCCGGGTGCTCGATGTGCCGGTTCACGTAGAACCGGACCTGCTTCTCCCTCCCGTGGAGTGCCGACAGCATGATCCGCGAATCGAACCCTGCAGTGAGGGTACAGGCAACGTCATACCGGTTCACAACGGCTGCCAGTTCCTGCCGGAAGATGGGACCGGACCGGGCGACCCCCTCCTCTCGCGTGATATCGGAGAAGGGCTTCCGGGGCCAGAACCGGATGCTCCTCCCGGAGACGAGATCCAGGCGATGGTTCGGGAGCAGCCGGAAGACCTGCATCTCGCCCGACGGCAGGATCGTTGGCGGTTCAGGGCCGAACCGGTCCACGAGAAGGCTGTCCCCCACCCGGACCCCCGGTATCCTTTCCATGAGGCCGGGCTGGGAAGCGACGAACAGCTTCCCGTCGGCTGTTCTGCCATAGTAGGCCTGGCGGAGACCGCAGCTGTCCGGTATCAGGAGATGCATCCCTGCCCGATGGAGGAGCAGGATCCACCTCCCCCCCATCAGTTCGGTGGCGTCATGGAGATCCCCGCCTTTCTCCACCTCTGCCCCGATGTTACAGAGTATCTCCGCATCGTTCCGTTCCGGGTGTAGCGGGTCGATGAGGTACCCGATCAGGGTCAGCCGGGTCCGGCCCTGCACGATCTCCTGTACCGGAAGCTCCGGGTGGGCGTAGAGGTGAAACCCTTCACCCGCTGCATGGTGGTGCCAGCCGGTGAACTCCTCCAGTGGCCGGGGGGCCAGGATGAACTGCCGGATGAGGGTCAGACGGTCACGCTCTGCGGCTGTCACATCATCGGCGACCATGGACGGTTCATCATGGGGTTCCTGCCACGATCCTTATAACTTTCGTTTTTCTGCCGGGTGAAGAGGATGATCCCGGTCCGGGAACTGTCCGGTTCCTGATCATCGTCTGACGACTGGTGAGACCCTCCAGGGGGGGACATCGTTCCCGCAGCCGCGTGGGGGACCCCCGTGAGGATATCTCGCCATGTCAGGATTACCGAAGATCCTCTTATCCTCCCGGGGGGATGCCCACGCGGCGGGGACGGAGCCCCCAAGAGCGTCCCAGTAGTCCGCATCGTTAAATGTATGGCGTCATGAAACGCTCACCGGAACCAGCCGACGGGCCGTGGTAGGTGCCGGCGGAGGGATAATGAAAAAAACAGGGGGGATTAGAGGAAGAGGGGGGCGAAGACCACCGAGACGATGGCCATCAGCTTGATGAGGATGTTGAGCGCCGGCCCGGCCGTGTCCTTGAAGGGGTCGCCGACAGTGTCGCCGGTGACCGCTGCCTTGTGGGCAGCGGAGCCCTTGCCGCCCAGGTGCCCCTGCTCGATGAACTTCTTCGTATTGTCCCAGGCACCACCGGCGTTGGCCATGAAGATGGCCACGATGAAGTCGGTCGCGATGGACCCCACCAGGAATCCGGCGAGCGCCGCTATGCCCAGAAGCTTCCCGACGAGGAGCGGAGCGGCGATGGCCATGATTCCCGGGATCACCATCTGCCGGAGCGCGGCATTCGTGGAGATAGTGATGCAGGCCGCGTAGTCCGGCTCCGCCGTCCCCTCCATCAGGCCGGGGATCTCCTTGAACTGCCTTCGCACTTCCTGCACGATCTCGCCCGCCGCCTTCCCGACGGCGGTCATGGAGAACGAGCAGAAGACAAAGGGCAGCATGGCCCCGAGGAGTACGCCCACGAAAACCGTCGGGTCCAGGAGGTCCACCAGGGGCATCTTCACAGCCTGCGTGTAAGCCACGACCAGGCCGAGAGCTGTCAGTGCTGCGCCGCCGATAGCGAACCCCTTCCCGATAGCTGCCGTGGTGTTCCCCACCGAGTCCAGCGTGTCGGTGATGGCCCGGACTTCCTTCTCCTGGTGGGACATCTCGGCAATGCCCCCTGCGTTATCGGCCACGGGGCCGTAGGCGTCCACCGAGAGGGTGATCCCGAGCGTGGCGAGCATGCCCACGCCGGCGATGGCGATGCAGTACAGGGCGAGGCCTGCCGGGGCGAAGTAGACGGACACCAGGATGGCCGCCGCCACGATCAGCACCGGGAACGCGGTTGACTCCAGGCCCACGGCGAGACCGGTGATGATGTCAGTCGCTGCACCGGTCTCGGCCGCCTTCACGATCCGCAGGGTAGGTGGCCGCTCGTAGGAGGTGTAGTACTCGGTGATGAGCCCGATCAGGAAACCGGCCAGAAGGCCTGCCACCGTCGCGATGGTGACGCCGATATACGCAGAGCCCAGCATGTACTGGACCAGCAGGTAGGTGGCGATCACCGTCACAATCAGGGATGCAAAGGTCCCGGCATTGAACGCCTTGTGGATGGCGCTGGCCTCGTTCTTCGAAGACCGGACAAAGAACGAACCGATGACCGAGGCCACGATCCCCGCGGCCGCCACGGTCAGTGGGAGGAGCACCAGGTTCGTCACGGAGAGGCCTGTAGCCTGGGCGCCTATAATCCCGACAGCCCCCACCAGCATCGTGGCCACGATGGACCCCACGTAGGACTCGTACAGGTCCGCCCCCATACCGCAAATGTCACCGACATTATCGCCCACGAGGTCGGCAATGACCGCCGGGTTCCGGGGGTCATCCTCCGGGATGCCGGCCTCCACCTTGCCCACGAGGTCCGCACCCACGTCGGCAGCCTTCGTGAAGATCCCGCCCCCGACCCGGGCAAAGAGGGCGATGGACGACGCCCCCATGGAGAACCCGGAGACGATGTTGACCACCTCATACGTGCCCAGGGTGGTGAAGGTGCTGACCACGTAAAAAACGGCGGCAAGGCCGAAAAGCCCAAGGCCCACCACCGTGAGGCCCATGACCGTGCCGCTGGAGAACGAGACCCGGAAGGCCTCTGCCATTCCCCGGCGGGCGGCGTTGGTGGTCCGCACGTTCGCAGCGGTGGCGGCCGACATGCCGATGTAACCGGAGAGTGCCGAGAGGGTGGCGCCCACCACAAAGCATCCCGCGGTGAGCGGGTTGATACCAACCGCGAGCACGATCGCCATCACAAAGACGAAGATCGCGATCGCGGTGTACTGTCGTTTTATGTATACCATGGCGCCGAGGTGGATCGCCCCCGCGATCTTCTGCATCAGCTCGGTACCGGTTCCCTCCTTCTTCATCGACCAGAACGAGTAGGCCGCGAAGAGAAGGCCGATCAGGGCACACAGCGGTGCCAGGATGAAGAGATCCATAACTACAGACCAACCCCTGTTAACAATCCCACAGCTCCGGGGCAGTGGACCCTTATTAAGGGTGCGGAAATGAATCGCCGGAGATTCAGGATGCCTGCAGGAACTCCATGATCCGGGGTTCCAGTGTCCGCAGGTCCACGAGCACTGCCCGGGCCGGGGTGGGGTTGATGTTCATCTGCCGCTGGAAGGCGGTCTGGGACTGCCAGGTGCCGGCATTGATCCCGAGGACCCCCCGGTAGCGGGTGAGGCCGCAGGTGTGGATGTGGCCGGTGTGGAGGATTTCGGGCACCGGGCTGATCACCAGCCGGTCCTGGCGCTCCGCGGAGATGGGGGTCTTCTTCCCGTAGGTGGGGGCCAGGTGGCGGCGCTGCAGCATCTCCACCATCATCTGCTCCGGGTGAGCGTAGGAGGCCCCCGGGATCATGCCTATCATGTCGTCGATGGACCGCCCGTGGTACATGAGGACCCTCACGCCCTGGAGGGAGAGGAGGCAGGGGTTCTCCACCGGGAGCACGTTCTTCGGGTAGGCTTTCGTGAACTCGTCCGGGAGCGCCGGCTGGGGCTCGGCAGCCCGCACCACGTCGTGGTTCCCGGGGGAGAGGATGATCCGGATCTCAGGCGGCACTTCAGCGAGCAGCTGCCCCAGCCGCTCATATTGCCCGTAGATGTCCCGGATCGTGAGTTCCTCCTGCTGCCCGGGGTAGATCCCGATCCCGTCCACGAGATCCCCGCAGACCAGCAGGTAGGAGGCACCGGACTCGGGGAGCCACTCCGCGAAGCGTTTCCACTCCTCCTCCAGGAAGGTGTTGGACCCGACATGGATATCGGAGATGAAGACCGCCGAGCCCGGCCGGTCGCTGGGGAACGGGGCGTGGCTGACCGGCACATCGGGCCGGAGGAGCTGCTCGGCGAAAAAAAGCCTGCCGTCATCGGAGAGCTTCCCCCGCACCGCGATCACCTCGTCGGGCACCAGCCGCTCCGCGTCGGCAAAGACCGGCCGGTCCCGGTTGAAGAGGACCGTGATCTGGCCGGTGGGGTCCTCAAGCTCGACGATCCTGTTTCCTCTGCCGGTGGTCCGCACGTCCATGACCATCCCGATGGCGGAGGCCTCCTGCTGCCGGTACCGGGTGGTCTTCACCAGGGCCTCGATGGGGATAGCCGTGGTCCGGGTCCGGATGACCTCGGAGAGGCGCGTGTACCGGTCCCGGAAGTACTGGAAGAAGTCCTCGAACCGGTTCGTGGACCCCGCGGTCCCCTTTGCCCCGCTGATCACCTCCACCGAGGGATCGGCTGCGAACCGTGCCCCGTCCCTCTCCCGGTGGAGGTCCGGGAGATGGTGGGCAGAGACGACGAGGGTGTCCGGGGGAACCCCTGCAATGATCCGGTCGATGAGGGACGGGTCGTTCTTCTCCCGGAGGTAGGAGAGCACCTCGGGGTGCACCTGGAGACGGGTCGCAAGGAACCGCTCCACGATCTCCTGTTCCGAGAGCATCGATCCTCCGGTTCAACCTCCGGCCTCATCTGTGTTGCCATCGCCCTGCGGGGGTACCGGCGCCAGGCTCACTACCCTTATCTAGTCGGGGCACGAACCTCCCTCCGGCATTCCCATGGAGGAGACGGGTTTCCTTTCCCGCGCGCGGTCGGCGCTGCAGCGGTACCGTGAGAGCAGCCACTGGGCGGTGGCGCTCTCCCGTGAGATCCTCTGGCTGGTTGCGGTGGTGGGCGGGATCGCCCTCGGCCTGTACCTGGCCTGCGGGACCTGGCCGGCGGTCGTGGCCGTGGAGTCCGAGAGCATGCTCCCCCACATGCAGGTGGGGGATCTCGTGGTGGTGGTGGCCAAGGACCGGTTCGGGGAGGTTCGGACCCTCTCTGAAGGTGCCGCGACCGGTTACGAGAAGTTCGGCATGAACGGGGACGTCATTGTGTACCGGCCCAACGGGGCCGGAACCGTGCACCCCGTCATCCACCGGGCCATGCGGTACGAGGAGAACGTGACCTCCTTCCAGGGCCATGACTTTGCGAACCCCCATGGCGGGTACCTGACGAAAGGGGACCACAACCAGCTCTACGACCAGGGGACCTATTATCCCGGCATCGGCTACCTGGAGCCGGTGAGGGAAGAGTGGGTGGTGGGGAAGGCCCTCTTCTCCGTCCCGCTCCTTGGATACCCCACGCTGCACTACGTCGAGTTTGCGGCGGTGGTGATCGTCCTCATGATCCTCTACGAACTCTGGACCGGGAGAACTGAAAAAGCCGCCCCGCCCGCGGGGAAGAAACCGCGCCGGAAGAAAAGGTGACAGGGCATGGATCTCCGAAAGTTAGCGGACCGGGTCCTCTCCGGAAAACGGCTCACTGACGAGGAAGGCCTCTCCCTCCTCCGGGTGACCGGACGGGACATCTGGAGAGTGGCGGCCGCCGCCGACCGCGTGCGGGAGGCGAGGGTGGGGGATACCGTCACCTACGTCAGGAACCAGAACATCAACGTGACGAACCTCTGCGTGAATGCCTGCGGGTTCTGCGGGTTCTCCCGGAAGCCCGGTAACCCCGACGTGTTCTTCCATGACCGGGAAACCATTGTGGCAAAGGCCGCGGAGGCGAAGCAGCGGGGCGTCACCGAGATCTGCACCGTCTCGGGGCTCCACCCGGACTTTGACGTGGAGTCCTACGCCGACATCTACCGCTGGTTGGGGGAAGGGGCGCCGGGCGTCCACATCCATGCCTCCAATCCCATGGAAGTGGCCTATGCGGCACGGAAGAGCGGGATCACGACCCGGGAGGCCCTCCGGATCATGAAGGGGGCGGGCCTCTCCTCCCTCTGCGGTACCGCCGCCGAGATCCTGGTGGACGAGGTGCGGAAGGTGATCTGCCCCCAGAAGGTCAGTACCGCCGAATGGGTCCGGATCATCCGGGAGGCCCATGCCCTGGGGATCCCTTCCACGGCCACGATCATGTACGGCCACTGCGATTCGGAAGAGGACCGCATCCGGCACTTCTCGATCATCCGGGAGATCCAGGACGATACCGGTGGATTCACCGAGTTCGTGCCCCTCTCCTTCATCCACCGGGAGACGCCCCTGTTCCGGGCCGGGAAAGCGCGGGCAGGGGCCACCGGGCGGGAGGATCTCCTCCTCTTTGCCGTGGCACGCCTGTACCTGGACAATATCCCCCACCTCCAGTCCTCCTGGGTGAAGCTGGGGACCAAGCTCGCCCAGCTGGGGCTCCTTGCGGGAGCTGACGACCTGGGCGGCACCGTGTTCGAGGAGAGCATCTCCCGGGGTGCCGGCGCCCGGGACACGGATTACCTGGACCCGGCTGAAATGCAGCGCATGGCGGAGGACCTGGGCCGGACCCTCCGCCAGCGGACCACGCTGTACCGGCGAGTCTGAGGGCTTCAGTCTGAGGGCTTCACCAGGGTGACGATCTTATCGCCCACCTTTTTGGCTGCGGCAATGGCCCTCTTGTCCTCCAGCACCTCGCCTGCAAGGTAGCCCCGGCCGCAGACGCCGCCCACGTACGAGAACTCGTGGGAGGAGAAGAATCCCTCTATGGTCTGGAGCGCCCGCCGTCCGCCCTTGTCGGCACAGCAGGCCACGGCCACGGCCTTCCTCCCGGCCAGGCGGCGGTCATGGTACAGGGAGTAGGTCCGGTCAATGAAGTTCTTCAGGTGCCCGCAGACATCGTAGTAGTAGGTGGGCGACCCCAGGACCAGCACCTCGCAGGCCATGACCCGGTCGATCACGTCGTGCCAGTCATCGTTCATGATGATGCAGTGCCGCTCCCGCTTGCAGTTCTCGCACCCCAGGCAGGGCTTGATCACCTTGTCGGAGAGCGTGATGTACTCGGTCTCGATCCCCGCGGCCTTCACCCGGTCCAGGATGGTCTGCACGAGAAGGGCGGTGTTCCCCTCTTTCCGCATGGACCCCGAAATGCCCAGCACCAGCATACACTCCCCTTGTCGCCGGTGGATTAAAGGGTTGTGATCACCGGTGCAAGGCCCAGGGACCGGATGGCCTCTGCCACCTCGTTCCGGGGCTCTCCCCGCCGGAAGAAGAGGTGGGAAGGGCAGGTGCAGTCGCTGCAGCCAAAGCCCGGGACGAGAGGCGGCCCCAGGGTTTCCGCCAGACGGCACTCCAGGTCCTCACCCGTCGTGGCCAGGAGGACAGACCGGAGCCGGAATGACAGGGAGAGGAGCAGGTAATCGATGTGCCACCGGGGCGAACGGTCGCGGTTCCGGTGCAGCCGGTGGTGCCGTTCCACCCGTGCCAGGCCGCCGGGGCCGAGGGCAGATCCCACGTACAGGTGCCACCCGCGGCGGAACCGGAGGGTGCCCAGGGAACCCACCGCCACCTCAGCCGGCCCGTTCTCCAGCAGCAGGCAGTAGAT
>Ga0153915_10005801_pt1 | contig 11514 bp, 5 predicted proteins | sample Opewatmetagenome_2_FD_107003 | JGI IMG/M metagenome (GOLD analysis project Ga0153915, IMG submission 107003) | Freshwater wetland microbial communities from Ohio, USA - Open water 3 Core 3 Depth 3 metaG | ecosystem: Environmental > Aquatic > Freshwater > Wetlands | place: USA: Ohio, Lake Erie...
ACTAAGGCTTTCCAGTAGTCCAGATAGCCGTCCTGGACAAAGCGTCCGATGGTCGCCAGCAAGAAAGCCAAGCCGGGAGAAGAGGTCGCCGGGTTCTCCACTGCCAGCAGACCTTTGTATTCGGGTTTGGTCAGGTCGGCGAGGGACTGAGGGGGCTGTAAGCCTTGCTTGGCGAAATAGGCTTTATCATAGTTTGGACACACATCACCGTAGTCCACAGGCAGGAGGTGGTTTTGCGGATCGAGCTTGAAGGCGTTGGGAATATCCCCCAGCAGCGGGGAGTCGTACGGCTCGAAAACCGCCTCGCTCAATGCACGGCTGAGGAAGGTATTGTCCACGCCGTAGAAGACATCGCCAATGGGGTTGCCCTTGGCGAGGATTGCTTTGTTCAGCGCCGTGCCGGCATCGCCGGAAGGTAGGATCGTGACCTTGGCGTTATTAGCGCTCTCGAAGGCGCGGATCACTTCTTCCGAGGCGGCAAAGGAATCATGGGTCATCACTGTGAGGTGGCGCGGGGCGCTCGGAGTCGGCGCCAGCGAAGGGGTCGCCTGGGCGCAGGCAGCGAGGCCAAGACCGAGCATCAGGAATAACAGGATAAGCTTTTTAGACATAGTAGCCTCTTTAGATGCCGAAAGACGATGGCAAAAGCCCGTGGGGACGACAGATCCATGATGAAACAGTGCCTCTAACCCATCGATCGAGAGGGGTCGGCCGTTTATCGTTCTCTGTCAAGAGCCCTCCGTCGTTCGTCTTTCAGCGTGTATAAGGACAATCAACAACAATCCCTCTTTCAAGTGAATGGTTGCGCGATTATCCAGCAGCACGTTGCTCAACCCACGCGTAGCGCCGAAATACAATGTTTCACTCAACAAAGGATATTCCAGCCCATGGGTTGTCACTTCGCTAGCGTCGCCGCCTATAGGGATCAGCGAGACGGTGTCGCCCGTCTGCCCCTGGATAGACAACGCCTCGCCGCGGCGCAGCAACATGACCTCCTGCGGGCCATCCACCAGGCGGATGCGCATGCCCACCAGCCCGGCAGCGGCAGGTAATAACAGATTCGCCAGGGTCTGGTCCCAGCGTGCGCCCAAGGCGGCGAAGACCACCACTTCCCGGACACTCAGGGACTGAGCATAGCGCAGAGCCAGCTCCAGGTCCGTGAAGTCCTTGCGCTCTGGGTGGCGTATGACCTGGGCGCCGCTCTCGGCAAAGGACGTCACTTCATCTTCGTCGAGCGAGTCGAAGTCACCGATCAGTATGGCAGGGATTAAGCCTAGCTGGTGGCACAGGCGCGCCCCCCCATCAGCAGCGATCAGCAGATCACCTGGCTTTACCAGGCGGAGAACTGCCTCGGGATGGCTCAGTTCCCCATTGGCGAAGATGACAGCGCGCTTGGGTTTGGGCAAACGAAAACCCTCCTTCGGTAGCGGAGGAGGGTGGTTCGTTGGTTTCTCTGCGATCCCTCCGCCGGCATTACCCGGATCAGGTTCGCGGGTCGAGGGCTCATGGCCCTCCTCTCAGCCTGGCAACACCAGGCTCCCCGTGCATGCTGGAATGTGTTAGGGATAGTATAATTTCGATAAGGGTAAGTTGTCAAGCATTCAATTTTCCAAGCAGTGACGCAGAAAGCCCCGTCAGGTTTTGAAAACCTGACGGGGCTGATTTTTCCCTGATCGCTTCCTCTTACCTCACCCGCCGCTTCCATTCCTCCTTCAGCTGCAACTGGCGCGGGCTTTCGCCGGAGTCTAGGCTCAAAAAGTCCACCAGCAGGCGGTTAAACTTGGCCGGCTCATCCAGCATGGGGAAATGGCCTAAGTTCTCTAACGAGATGTAATGTACCCTTTCTGGTAAAGTCATCAGGTAATCTGCGTCGGGCGCCTCGATGGCTGGGTCGTTTCCTCCATGCACCAGCAGGCAGGGAGCGCCGGTCTTGAACGGCAGCCCCATCAGATCCACCTGCTGCAGGCTGGTCAGGGAAAGCAGGAGAGCCTTGGGATCGGCCTTAGGGGCGTCTGCATAGGCGGCCTCGGTAGCCGGCGTTCGCCCCAACAGCCAGTCTGCCAGCTCGGCGGGGGAGTTCAGGCGCAGGCGGGGGTTAATGCTGCTCTCGGAGTAAGGCAAGCCGATCACCATCAAACGGTCTACCGCATCAGAATGACGGGCAGCATAGATCATACCAATAACCGCCCCCAGACCGTGCCCCACCAGGGCGACCTTGCCGATACCCTGTGCACTGGTGAACTCATCCACTAAGCTGATCTGTTGCTCTATGGAATAATAACCCGGGTTCTTGCTGGTATCGCCAAAACCCCACAAATCGAGAGCATAGGCGCGAAACGACATGGAGGCTGCTTGCATGCAGGGAATCCAGTAGCGCCAGGAGCCGACCCAGTCATGCAGGAAGAAGACCGGGCGGCCGCGGCCCAGCACTTCGTAATGTACGATCTCGTCCCGTAGAATAATAGCACTCATAAACCGGTTGCATACGGTGATGCGGTCATGGTCTTCCAGCGATTCAACTGCTGGAAAATCATATCGTTATTCCGTGGTCCGCCAGGATCGACCGAATCTGTTCAGCAAGCTGTTCGGGGGCGAAGGGTTTGACGATGTACTCCACTGCCCCTGCGTTCAGCCCGGTTTGCACCTCAGATTCCTGGCCCTTAGCGGAGAGGAATACAACCGGAACGTGCCTTGTCTTCCCGCTGGCTTTGATCTTCTCGCAAGTCTCATAGCCAGTCATACGAGGCATGCGCACGTCCAGCAATATCAGGTCATACAGCGCTCGTTGGGAGGCTTCGTAAGCTTCTTCGCCATTGGTTGTCGCTGTCACCTGGTGTCCGGCATAGCTCAGCGTGAAGGTGATCAATTCGCGGATATCTTTTTCGTCTTCAGCAATTAGGATTCGGGCCATAAGGGTGATCCGTGATACGTGATGTGTGATGTGTGTACAGTGAATAAAGGGTGTTCATTTGATAGAGTGATAGTTGTAGAATGCTGATTGTTGATTTCTGATACACCGTTTTATCGATTTACTGATGTACTGTCTTTCTCGGATGCTGTTTGACCGATTTTATTTTCGCTGAATTGTCGACCCCCCGGATCGCTGATTCGTTGATTTGTTGGCTCGCAGGTTCACCGACTCGATAAACCGGAAGCGTAAATGAGAACGTGCTGCCATCCCCTGGGATGCCTTTACTCTCGAACCAGATGCGCCCATTGTGCATTTCCACCAGGTGGCGGACAATGGAGAGCCCCAGCCCCGTGCCGGAAGTTGCCAGGATGAAAGGGTGTTCGCCGCGGTAGAAGCGCTCAAAAATGCGCGGCTGCGCTTCGAGCGGGATGCCGATGCCGCTGTCCTGGATGTCCACCTGGATCATTTCGCTGGCTTGCTGGATACGCACGGTAATTCGCCCATCAGGTGGGGTGTAATAATAGGAATTCTCCAGTAGGTTATCTAGGACCTGGCGCACGCGCTCTAGATCTCCCAGAGCGCGGGGCAAGCCTGTCGCCGACTTGACCTGGATGTCCATGGGTTTCCGATCTTTTTCAGAGCGCGACCGCATCTCATCCACGGCTGCCACAGCCATCTCTTCCATGTCTAGCGGCTGTAAGGAGAGCGTTACCCGCCCCGATTCGATGCGCGAGATATCCAGCAGGTCATTGACTAGCACTGCCAGCCGCTCGGAGTTACTGCGCACGATCTCCAAGAACTCAGCTTGCTTATCGTTCAAGGAGCCAGCTGCACCCATTAATAAGATATCCACATAGCCCTTGATGGAGGTCATGGGAGTGCGCAGCTCGTGACTGACCGTGGCGACGAATTCGGATTTCAAGCGGTCCAACTGCACCTGTTGGGAGACATCCCGGAAAGTAGAGACCGTCCCCAGGAAGCTTTCGCGCATGCTGGCTGGCGAGAGATGCACCGAGACGACACGCCCATCTTCCAGAGTGATTTGCTCAGCGTAAAGCTGGCCTGGCTGGTAGCTGCTCGGGTCCTGCGACCAGGTACGGATGGTCTCACTCCAGCGCTGCCCGGCACTCCCGAACAAGCCGATGAAATGGTCCAGCGATTTCCCGATCACCTGGGAGCGATCCAGACCCAGGATCTCCTCAGCAGAAGCGTTAAACAGGGTGATATTCTTGTTGGGATCAGTGACCAACACGCCGTCTGCAACGGCTTCCAGGATGGCGCGCGAGCGGCTGGCCTCCACTTGTTGGCGGCGGAACATCCCCCCCAGGTCTTCTGCCTGGTCACGGATGAGGCGATAAAGCTCAGCGTTATTGATGGCCACCGCCACCTGGTTGGCAGCTGCCTGTACAAGGTCCAAGTGGTCTGCTGAGAAATGACCCACCTCTGGATGGTAGAGCAGCAGCACGCCCAGGCATTCCTCCCCCACCATCAGCGGTACAGCCATGGCGCTGCGATGCTGCGGCTGAGGCACATCGGTCAGCAGGATCCATCGCGGGTCTTGCAGCACGTCTTCGATCAGCGCAGACTGGCGAGCGCTGATAACCCAGCCTGCCAATCCCTGGTCGACGGTGAAGGGCGTGGTCTTGCCGCCTATGCGGGGAGAGCCGGCATAGCCCAGCGAAGCCAGTCGGTGTAGCTTTTTCTCATCGGGTCTGGAAATGAGCACGGTAATCTGCCCGGCGTCCACGATCTTGTTGACCTGCTGCAGGGTGCGGTTGAGCACCTGCTCCAGATCCAGGCTGCTGGTCAACTCGGTGATGATGCGCAGCAGAGTCTCGGTGCGCAAACGCGCCTTTTCAAATTGCGCTGTGCGCTCTATAACCCGGCGCTCCAGGTCCTGGCTGAGACTAAGGGTTTGGGCATACAGGCGGGCGTTTTGGATGGCTATCGACGCCTGGTTGGTAATCGTGCGCGCCAATCCCACCTCTTCGGCGTTAAAGCGGACCGGCCGGTCGGTATAAGCCAGCAAAACGCCCTGAGCTTGGCTGCCAGCCGACAGAGAGAGCGCCAATAGCGAGTGAGCGCCGCGTTTCTCCAGAAAATCGAGCAGCGGAAGGAGCTCGGCTTCACGGATCACATCTTCGGTGTTGAACACGCCCAGCGTCTGGCGCAAGCGTTCGAAAAGCGGAGCTTCGGGCAAGGAAAGTGGTAAAGCTTCTTTCGCCTGGGGCACTTCGGCTTGCAAAAACGCTGTACTGTCATCCCCGAACATCACCGCTGAGACACCAGAACACTGCAAGGCGCGAGCCAATTCCTCGATAGCGACCTGCAGGATGTGCTCTGGCTCCAGGCTGGCGCTGAGGGCAGCCGAAAGTCGGTTGAGCATCTCCAGGCGTTGTGAACGCTGATCCAGCTCTTGGGTTCGGCTCAAGCTCTCCTGGTATAGGCGGGCGTTCTCCAACGAAACGGCTGCCTGACCCGCGAAAGTGGTGGCGATCTGCACGCGCTCCGGGGTATAGAACCCAGCCTCGATTTTCTCTAGCGCAATCACACCGATCACCTCGCCGCTGGCGATCAGAGGCACACCCAGCCAGGAGAGGTATTGCGGTTCCACAAGCGACAGAAAGCGCATGTCAGAGCGGATATCACCCACAGAGATCGGTAAGCTAGTGGCGATCATATCGCTGAGGAGAACACTGTCCTCTACGGCGGCAACAAGGCCAAGGCGCTCCTCCTCGTCGGCGAAGCCGCGCGCGGCGCGCACAACCACTTGCTTATCGCCTTGCCGCAGCCATAGCGTGCCTGTATCGAAAGGCAGGACGGTTATCAGGAGGTCAAGCAGCATAGCCACCAGATCCTCAGGACGTAGATTGGAAGTGATCGTGGCAGCCACTCCAGTAAGAGCTTGTAGCTGGCTTGCCCGCTCTTCAGCGGCCTGGACCAGGCGGGTGTTTTCTAGATTGAGTGCAGCCTGCTGTGCAAGCGAGGCTACTAAGCCCAAGTCCGCCAGGTTGAAGGCAGCGGGGGCCTGGTAGTTATCCAAGACGATCACCCCCAAGGGCTGGGCGTCGGGCGAGAGCTGGATGGGGAGGGCTAAAGAAGAGACTGGCAGCTTTCCTCCGGTGGCATTGCGGTAACGCAGCAGGTCTTCTGGGGAGAGGCTGTAATGCCGGGCAAAATCCACCTCATCCAGGATCAAACTCTGACCGCTGGAGAAGATCTGACCAGGGAGCGCCTTATCGGGTTTGTAAGCGATCTCCAAAAGCGGTGCTGCAGTCATAAAGCCAGCGGCGCCTTTGGGTAATAACAGGTGGCGTTTCTCGTCCCATAGAGCTGCCATCACTGCCTGGCTGGCGGGAACCAGGCGCATAATACTCTCTGTCAGTGTCTGCAGGATTCCAGCGGGATCCATACCACCCAGGCGGCGATTGAAGTCTAACAGCAGGTTGACCTCTGCCAGGCGCTGGCTTGTTTCTTCGAGGAGGCGCATGTTCTGCAAGGTGATGCCCACCTGGCGAGCCAGTAAGGCTATCACTTGCTCATCCTCATCGGTATATGGCTCCATTGGAGTACAGTTCACTGCCAAAATAGCAGCATCAATCTTCTCGGCTGCACGGACGGGAAAGCACATAAAACCGCGTCCATCTAGTGCGAGCAATAATGGAGCATTAGCCCAGGGTGTGCCGTCCAACCGGGGGACAAGGAGTTGCTCTCCACTCTGTAAGCAGTGCTGAAGGGGATTCGTCTGGCCGATCAAAGCCTCGACGTTCACTCCGGAAGGTAAGGAACCCAATGTATGCAACAGTTGCGGGCCGCGCGGCCCTGGTTCAACCACCAATGCAATATCCAGCTCCATACGCACCAGTAACTCGCTGCCTAAGGCTCGGAGAACACTCAGGCGGTCTCCCTGGCGATTAGCCATCTCTGCGATATCAATACCAGCCCGGATGCGCTGAGCGCGCCGGCTAAGCCGGTGGATGGCCAAGGTCTGCTCCAGATCTTTATGCAGCAGGAGCGGCAGGTGGGTTTGAGCGGTCTCTGCTGCCTTGCGAGTAACCTTGAGCTCGCGTTGGATTGAATCCAACTGCTCTTTCAGGAGGGAGAGCTTACCCTGGCTCTCGATGACCAGGGTGGCCTGGCTAGCGAAGATCTCTAATGATTCAATGGTGGGCCGGTCTGGGCGCAAGTGATCGCGAGGTGCATCCACGCTCACTAATCCCAGCGGCTCACCCCGCACATCCAGCAAAGGAACTACCAGGGCGTCTTCAGGTTGCCAGACCAGCTCAGGACGCCCATCCTCGCTAGAAATAATCCCATTGGTAGGCTGGACAATCAGCGAATGTACGTCCGGGGGCATGACCGGCATCCGCTCGTAAGGAATAAAATACGAATGCCCGACACGAAATTCCGGCTGCAGGACCTGCTGTAAGGCGTTCCATGCCTGGGTGTGGGCACGCAGCTCCTCCATATCTGCCAATGACAACCCGGCGCTGGATACCCGCCTTAGGTGCTTGCTCTCCGCATCGAATACACTGATGACGACGATATCAAATGGAGTGGCTGCTTGTATTGCGTAAGCGATATTCTCTAGGGCTTGTTCCAATGGCAACTCGAGCTGCATAGCCTGAGAAGTCTCGAACAGCTTTGCCAGGGTCTCCACACGACGGCTGAGCAATGTGCTGTGGCGCACCTGCTCCTGATAGCGTTGAGCATTGCCGATAGCGATGGCGGCCTGGATGGCTAATGTTTCTGCAATCTCCCGATCCGTAGCACCGAAATGACCTGGGTTGCGGGCATGCAAATGGATCAGACCAGCAACCTGCTCTTGATAAGCAATAGGCACGATGAGCGCCGATTGCACCCCTTCATGGGCAGGCTGGAGAAACTCGCGATGATTCCCCGGGATCCCCTCATCCTGTGATGGTAGATCGAAAGCCTCTATGATCAGCGCCTCGCCTGTCTCGAGGACCTGTTTTTCCAGGGGATGGAGCTCAGGTCCGGGGGGGTCTCCCAGATGCAGCAATACATGGGGGATGCGCGTACCGGAGCGGTTCTCCTCTTCTGTGTCAAGCTCAAACAATAGGATGGTGCCACAATCCGCGCGGGTGGTATGCAGGCTCTCATCGAAAACGCGCTGGAGCACATAATCCAACTGGAGCGTAGTGTTTAGCTCCCGGCTAATGCGGGTGAGGGCGGTGAGCTGATTCACCCTCTGGCGCAGGCTTTCGTCAGTTTGGACGTAAAGGCCGGCGCGCTCAATAGCTCCGGCTAGCTGCCCAGCAGCCGCGTTTACCGTCTGCAAATCGGCGGATTGGAAGAAGCCGGGAGCCTGGTTGATCAGGATCATCTCGCCAACGCCGCGCTCGCGCACGCTCAGAGGCGCGACGATCACGGAACGGCCCTGCAAGCTGGCCGCCAACGCCTGGTAGACAGACAGAACACCCGGTTCTGCAAGGATATCAGCCGCCAAGACCGGCTTCTGGCTTCCGGTGACGGTGAGGCGAAACTGAGGATCGTTCACCGGCAGACGTCCCAGCCGGACGGATACATCGGATGGTATACCCAGGAGAGATGGTTTGTGCAGCCGCAGTTCACCTCTTCCCTCATCCAGTAAGAAAATAATGCCCATGTCAGCTTGCAGCAGACGCGCGATATCCTGAAGGGAATACTGGAGGATTTCATCCAGGGTAGCTGATGAGGCGGTCAGGCTGGCAATCCGCCGCAGCGTCTCGGCACGCTGCGCTCTATGGCGGGACTGCTTCACCAGCTCGGTGTTCTCTATGACCGCGGCCGCCTGCCCAGCTACGATCGACACCAGGCGCATATCACTCTGATCGAAGGGGTTGCCATCGCGCTTGTCGCCGACCTGCAAGTATCCCAACATACGCCCGCTAGAGGTGAGCGGCGCTAAAATGGTCTGGCGGATGCCGGCTGCAAAAGCCAGATGTTCCAGTCCCAAGGCCTGGATGCGCAAGTCTGTGGGGGCGTTATGGGCGATGATGGTTTCCTGGGTTAACCAAACCTGTTCAGCCCGGCTGCCTGGTGTCAGGTCGACATGAGTCCATTCGACCACGCTCGGCTGCAAACCATGGAAGGGGATCTGCCCATCCAGGCTATGCCTCTCTTCATCATATATCAAGAAACCCAGGGTCTCAACATTAAAAAGCGGGCTAAGGCTTTCTACCAGACGGGCGTAAAGATCTTGCGGTTCACGCTGAGCAGAAACCGCCTGGGCCAATTGCGCCAGGCCAGTTAATTCGCGGACACGCTTTTCCTCCTTCTCGTAGAGAAGGGCGTTGTGAATTGCCAGAGCCGCTTGCCGGGATAGCATGCGCAAAACCCCCAGGTCATTCTCGCTGAAGGCGTCAACATTCAGCGAGTGCAGCTCCAGCAAGCCAACGAGATCGCCGGCAGCTTCCAAAGGTACGCCCAGATAGGAACGGAAAGGGTCACGCTCATTCTTCGCCGACCGAGGTTCTTGTTGATAGCTCTCTACATCAGAGATCAGAAGAGGCTGACGTTGGGTCGCCAGATAGCCGGTATAACCCTGGTTTGGGGCGTAGGGCTCGCTGCTTGTCTCCAGATGGCGTTCACTCCCCGCAGATCCGATCAAGTGGTACGGAACGAGTTGCCGGGCCTCTGAGTCCCATAAGCTTATTTCACCCGCGTCAGCTGGGATCAGCCGCTCAACGCTTTCCAGGATCGAGCGTAGCGTGGTATCCAGATCCAGGCTTGAGGTCATTGCCTGGCTAATCTCTGCCAGGATACCCAGCCCTTGGGTTGAGTGAACTGCGGCACCTTCGGTGGGCTGCTCGCCTTCCCGGTCGGTAATCAACTGAGGACGGCGCAGCGTGACCAACATTGCTCGGCCCGTGCCATAGGGCACGGCATAAGACACTCCCTCAACCACGCGGCCATCCATCAGGAAGCGTGCCTGCCCCTCAGCAGCGCACAACCCCCAGAAAACCTCGCTGGGGCGAGCACGCCGTCCCAGACGGTCCAGGTTGGGCTCTCCCTCCGAAAGGTTGAGCAACTTGCGGGCAGACCGGTTGTGATATACAATCCTCCCTCCGGTTTGCACAAGTAGCACGGCCTCTGTATGCCGGGAGATTTCCAACGGCATAGGAGGCAGAGGTGAGACTTGCGACCCGGCCTCCTTCCTTGGGATGAGGCGCGGCAGCATCAAGGTGAGGAAGAGAATCAACCCACCGAGAGCCAATAAGCCAAATCCCAAGATAATTGAATTCAATGCTACTTATTCCTGAATGAGCGTAGAGATTCGAGTCACGAATTATCGAATCTCCTCGCCTCTGCCGCCAGTTCCGTAATCTCGCGAATATCAGCGAACTGCTGTTGTGATGGAGAGACAGCACCTATTGAGAGCGTCATCAGAGGCGATTGAACCGGCTGCCCCGCTTCATTATAGGTAATGACGTGCCCTTGCTCGCGGTCCAGAAAGTTATAATGCGAAAGCACTTCCGTAGCAAAGCGCGTTTTAAGTTCTGTGCGGATGGTCGAAGCGTTAGCCTCATTACAGATCACAATAAAATTATCGCCTCCAGCATGCCCAATAAAATCGTTCGGGGTACCCTTCTCGTCCACTACCTCACCAATCAGCATGGCCGTGAAACGGAGCACATCGTCGCCGGCGACAAACCCGTAGACATCTTTAAAGGCATCAAAATGGTTTAAACGCATATCCATGTAAGCCCAGCCCCGCAGGCGGATGATACGGCGGAGCTGCTCTTCGATGAGCTTACCAGAGGGTAAACCGGAGTGAGGATCGGTTAAACTCTGCTGGTCGGCGCGGGTGATGGCACGTTGCACACGCAGCTTCAATTCCTCGATATCAAAGGGTTTCGTGATGTAATCATCTGCCCCCAGCTCCAACCCTTGCAACTTATCGCTACGCTCGTCCTTCTGGGTCAAGAAAATGATTGGCACATGGCTGGTGCGCGTGTTTGTGCGCAGGATATGGCATACTTCAAACCCGTCGATATCAGGAAGCATGATATCCAACACGATCAAGTGGGGCAGGTTCTGGCGGGTTTTTTCCAGTGCGTCGCTGCCGCGCGGGGCGATGTCCACGTCGTACTGCAGGCCTGTAAAATAAATACGCAGCATGTTGGAGATATCGTAGTCATCCTCAACAATGAGCAGTCGGGCTTTTCCCATATCAGCCTCCCTCAACTTAGGGTATATGATCAGGCTACCATGACTCGCTGACACTCTCTCCTATGCGGGGATACAGACGGGGATGCACATTGCCGAAGGTGAGCTTGTGATGATCGCTGTCTTCATAACGCACATCTTGAGCGATCACACTGCGATCCGTGGAAGCGAAAAGCACTACATCGGATTCAATTGTACGGGCGGGAAAGACAATCATCCCCGACCCTATGCGGCAATTATGCCCCACACAACCCCCCAGCACAGGGCGATTCGAATGATTCAAATGGTTGTTCCCATCTAGGGCGCGCAAGGGAGCCGAGAGCAAGTTGTAATCTGTAAATGTTGAGCCGGCGCCGATAAATGTATTGCGCCCAATTACGCTCATCTGCAGGCAGGTATTTTGAGCAACCATGCTGTTATCCATCATGGTC
>Ga0153915_10005802_pt1 | contig 11512 bp, 11 predicted proteins | sample Opewatmetagenome_2_FD_107003 | JGI IMG/M metagenome (GOLD analysis project Ga0153915, IMG submission 107003) | Freshwater wetland microbial communities from Ohio, USA - Open water 3 Core 3 Depth 3 metaG | ecosystem: Environmental > Aquatic > Freshwater > Wetlands | place: USA: Ohio, Lake Erie...
AACTGATGTCGACCGGCGGCGCCGTCAAGCGGGGTCGGCCCGCCGCGTCGCGCGCGCGAACGTTGCCGACGCAGCCGCCGGGCTTCGTTGCAAGCCAGGTCGCCGACCCGCGCCTGGTAGAAGAGCGCCGCCGCCAGATTGTCGGCGCAGCGGTGAAGCTCTTCTCCGCGCATGGCTATTACACGACCACGATCCAGCAGATTGCGCGCGAAGCCGGGATCAGCACCGGTCTCGTCTATCAATATTTTCGCGACAAGGACGACCTGTTGCTGCTCGCCTTGATGCAGGTGCTCGAGAGCTACGAAAACGAGATCCCGCGCGCCTTGGAAGGTGTGCAGGACCCGGTCGCGCGCCTGTGCCGCGCGCTTGCCACCTACTGTTCGGTGGTCGACCGCATGCCCGACGCGACCGTGCTGACTTACCGGTCGAGCAAATCGCTGCGTGCAGAACGCCGCGTCCTATTGATGGAAGGGGAAGCGCGCACCAATCGCCTGCTCGAGGGCTGCATTCGCGATTGCGTGGGGACCGGCCACATGCGCCAGGTGAACGAGCACCTGCTGGCGTACTCGCACGTCATGTTCTGCCATGCCTGGGCGCTGAAACATTGGGCGCTAGCCAAGCGTTACACGCTGCGACGCTATGTCGCCGAAGGACTTGCACTGCTGGTCGAGCCGTTCCTGACCGGCAAAGGGCGCGAGGTCTACCTCGCACTGCCGGAGTGAAGCCGAGCAGGCGGGCGCGACCCGGCTACTCCGCGTCCGGTTGTCTCGATGGCTGGGCGCGCTGGAACGCTTCCAGCTGCATGCACTGCTCGAAGATGCGCAGCACGCGGGGCGCATGCGATAGATCGCAATTGAAGCGCTGCGCGTTGAACACCTGGGGCACCAAACAGCAATCGGCCATGCCGGGAGCGTCGCTATGGCAGAACTTTCCGCCGCCGCCGCGCGCCAGATCCGCCTCGAGCTTGGCCATGCCGTCGTGGATCCAGTGGCGGTACCAGCCGTCTTTTTCTTCCTCGCTTAGGCCGAGCTCATTGACGAGGTAATTCAGTGTGCGCTGATTGTTCAGCGGGTGGATCTCGCAGGCGATGAGAAGCGCGAGTGAGCGCACCCTGGCGCGGCCGAGCGGGTCCTTGGGCAGCAGCGGGGGGCCGGGATGCGTTTCGTCCACGTACTCGATGATCGCGAGCGATTGCGTGAGCAGCTGCCCATCGTCGACAAGCGCGGGCACCAGTCCCTGCGGATTCAGGGCGAGGTATTGGGCTCCGCGCTGCTCTCCTTTGGCGAGGTGAACGAATTGCGGGTCGTATCGCAGTCCCTTGAGATTCAGCGCAATGCGCACGCGAAACGCGGCGGAGCTGCGATAGTAGGTGTACAGCCTCATAGGGCCGGCACGATCTTCACCTTCAGTTCCCCGACACCGTCGATACGCGCGTCGAGCTCGTCGCCCGGCTTGACCGGACCGACCCCCGCCGGCGTGCCCGAAAAGATGAGATCGCCCGGCTCGAGCGTGTAGTACTCCGAGAGGTATGCGATCTGCTCCGGCACCGACCAGATCATGTCGGACAGATCGGCCTTCTGCCGTTCCTTGCCGTTCACCGTGAGCACGATCGCGCCCCTGGAGGGATGGCCGACCCGCGCGGCAGGCGCCAGCGCACTGCAGGGCGCCGCCTCGTCGAAGTCTTTGCCGAAGTCCCAGGGGCGGCCATGGTCCTTGCCCCATTGCTGCAGATCGCGCCGCGTCATGTCGAGGCCCACGCCGTAGCCGAACACGAGATCGTTCGCCTTCTTCGCGTCGATGCACCGGCCCCCCTTGGCGAGGGCCACCACCATTTCCGTTTCGTAGTGGTAGTTGGCGGTCTTGGCCGGGTAATGGACTGCACCGCCCAGCGCGACCAGGGAATGCGCGGACTTGATGAAGAAGAACGGCGCTTCGCGACCATCGCCGCCCATTTCCTTCTGGTGCTCGACGTAGTTGCGGCCGACACAGAAGATGCGCCGCACGGGGAACAGGTCGGAGGAGCCGACGACGGGTAGCGAGGGAGGCGTCCAAAGCGGGATTGCGTAGGCCATACTGTCCTCTGGATGAAGTGCCGCGTTCGAAAAAGCGCGATTCTATGCCCTGGCTTGGAGTTCGCGCTGCAGAATTTCGCGCAGCTTGAAGCGTTGGATCTTGCCCGTTGCCGTGCGCGGCAGGTCCTGTGCGGCGCGGATCCATTTAGGGCGCTTGTGACGCGGCAGCTTTACCTCGCACGCGCGCGCCGCGGCCGCTACCGCGGCTTCCGACTCTCCCGTCGGCGCGACGAACAGCGCGAGCCGGTCGAAGCCGTCGGCATCGGGCACCAGCACGCACACCGCCTCGGCGATCGAGGGTTCGCCAAGCACGGCCTCCTCTAGTTCGCCCGGCTTTACCCATTGCCCGGCGACCTTCACCAGCTCGTCGGCGCGGCCCTGATGCGCGTAGAAGCCTTCCGCGTCGCGCACGAAAACGTCCTTGGTGCAGAACCAGCCGTCGCGGAATTGCTCGCGGGTCAGCTCCTTGCGGTTCGCGTAGCCGAGCGCCAGCGCAGGATGCCGCAGCCATAGCACGCCGGGCTCCGCGACGGCGGCCGGGTGACCTTCGAGCGCCGTCAGCCGCGCCTCGACGCCGGGAAGCAGACGCCCGGTGCGACGGCCGTTCGAGGTGCCGACCGGGGTCACCATGGCTACCGAGAAGGTCTCGGACATGCCGTAGATCGACAGGATCTCGTGGCCGACGGCGTTGCGCCATTGCTCGACCATGGCCTCCGGGAGACGCTCGCCGGCGGCGAAGCAGTGGCGTACTCCCGCAAATGGCGCGAGCGCGCTGGCGCCCAGAGCGAGCAGGCGGCGGTAGAACGACGGGACGCTGAAGAAGGCCGCCGGTCGATGTTCGGCCACGAGCGCGCACACGCGCGCGACATCGGACCAGTCCGTGTGCAGCACCGAGGTAGCGCCCACCGCGAGCACCCCGAGCAGCGCGTGCTCGAGGCCGTAGGCGAAGAATAGGCGCGACGTGGTGAGCACCTTCTCGCCGGGTTCGATGCGCACGACGTCGCGCATCACCTGCCCGGCTGGCAGCAGATCCTTGTGCGTGTGGATGATGCCTTTTGGCCGGCCCGTGGTGCCGGACGAGTAGAGCCAGAACGCAGCGTCGTCGGGTTGCGCGCGGAAGCATTCCTGTCGGGCGGTGGCGCCCAGCATGGCCTCCTCCCACGACGGAACCCCGCTCGGTGCGCGACCGGAAACTGCCACCCTGTGCTCTTGCGTCAGGGCGGTGATAAAGGCTGGAAATGCACTGGCGAACACGTCCTCGACGAGCGCCAGGCGTGCGCCGCTGTCCGAGCGCACGAAGCGTAGTTCGTCCTCGGAGAGCTGACTGTTAAGCGCGATCGCGACCGCGCCGTGCCAAAGGCAGCCGAGCCAGGCTGCGGCAAGGGCAGGCGTATCGCGCATCAGCAGCAGCACGCGATCGCCGGGAGCCACGCCAAGGGCGCCCAGCGCGCCCGCGGCCCGCCGCACCCGGCGTGCGAGTTCGCCGTAGGTGATGCGCTCGTCGCCGGAGATTAGGGCGATGCGCGCCGCGTGACGTGCGAGCGCGGCGTCGCCAAGCAGGTGTTCGGTCCCGTTCATCGTGACCTCATTGCGCCGACCCGAATTCCGCACTCAATTGCGCGCGCAGGCGAAAGCGCTGGATCTTGCCGGTCGCGGTGCGCGGCAATTCTCTCACTTCGCGTATCCACTTCGGCTGACTGTGCCTGGGCAGGGTGGCGGCGCAGCGCTCGGCAACGGAGGCGGTGACTCCGGGCGCGTCGCGCGGCACAACGAACAGCGCCAACCGGTCGAAGCCGTCCCGATCGGGTACTACGACGCAGGCGGCTTCGCGCACGTTCTCATCGAGAAGGACCGCGTCCTCGAGCTCGGCCGGCCGGACCCACTGGCCGGCCACCTTGTACAGCTCATCGGACCTACCCTGATGGTAGAAGTAGCCGTCCGCGTCGCGCGTGAAAAGGTCACCCGTGCAAAACCAGCCGTCGCGAAACGCCTGCGCGGTCGCCGCAGGATCCTTGTAGCCGAGCGCAAGCGACGGATGCCGCAGCCACAAGACCCCGGGTTCGCCCGGACCGACCTCGGCGCCTGCGCCATCGACGATGCGTGTCTGAACGCCGCCGAGCGGTACGCCGGTGCTGCCGTCGCGCGCGCGGCCTGGAAAGTTGGAGATCGCGTTGCAAAAGGTCTCGGACATGCCGTAGCAAACCAGGATCTCGGTGCCCACGACGGCGCGCCACTGGCGCAGGATCGCGTCAGGCAGGCGCTCGCCGCCGGTCGCCACGAACGGGATGCGCGCGAACGGCGCCAGCTTCTCTCTGGGAAGCGCGAGCAGCCGCCGAAAGAAGGTCGGCACCGTGAAGAAGGCCCCCGGACGGTGGCGTTCCACCTGCGCCGCGATCGTCTCGGGCTCTGGCCAATCCTCGTTCAGGATCGTCGTGGCACCGCAGACGAGCGCACCAGTGAAAGCGTTGTCCAGCGCGAAGGCAAAGAACAGCTTCGAGGTGGCGAGGATCACCGTCCCGGGGCGCACCAAACCAACTTCACGCAATAGCTTGCCCGCTAGTGACGCATTGGCGTGGCTATGCAAGATCGCCTTGGGCCGGCCGGTCGTGCCCGAGGAGTAGAGCCAGAAAGCGGGCTCATCCGCGCGTGTCGGATGGGAAGCCTCCATCGGCGCAGCGTCGCGCGCCAGCGCCTCCAGCGACCCCGGTCCGCCGCGCGCCGCCTGGAGTCGTGCGCGGCCGCCCGCCGCCTGCGTGGCGAGCGAGGAATGCACGGGATCGAACACCACGAGCCGCGCTTCGCTGTCGGCGAGAATGAAGCCGACGTCGGAAGGCGTCAGGCGCGTATTCACGGGAACGGGGACCAATCCGGCCTTGAGCGCGCCGAGAAACGTGGCGCAGAACATCGGCGAGTCGTCCATCAGCATGCATAGCCGCTCGCCGGGCGCGAGACCCGCGCCGCGCAGGGTGTTCGCGACCCGGGCAGCAAGCTGTGCAAGTTCGCCGTAGCTGACGCTGCGCCCCGCCTGCAGGATCGCAGGCTGTGCGAGCAGCGACGCTTCACCCGCGTGTGCGAGCAATACGTCGGCTGCGTTGAGTTGGCCCGGCATTGCCCCTCCGACGCTCCGCGGGATGGGATCCCGGGATGCTAATTTGCCATCCTAAGCTACCGGGCGCGGAAAAAAAAAGACGGACCCGAAGGTCCGTCTCGGAAGGCCGGGCTAGGCGCCGCCGCCGGCCGTCGCCGACGGCGCCGCCTTGGCGCTCAGCTGACGACTTGCTCGCCGTGCTGAGTGATGTCCAGGCCCTCGCGCTCCTGCTCTTCCGTGACGCGCAGGCCGATGAACATGTCGACCAATTTGAGGATGATGAAGGTCGCGATGGCGTCGTAGACCACGACGGCACCGACGGCGATGAGCTGGGTGAGGATCTGCCCGCCGTTGCCCTCGAGCACCCCCGCCGTACCGCCGATCGCCTTGACTGCAAACACGCCGGTCAGGATTGCACCGACCGTTCCGCCGATGCCGTGCACGCCAAAGGCGTCCAGCGAGTCGTCGTAGCCGATCAAGTTCTTCATGTAGGTCGCGGTCCAGAAGCAGATCACGCCGCCGGCGATGCCGATGATGAAGGAGCCCGTCGGGCCCACGAAGCCCGAAGCCGGGGTGATGGCGACCAGGCCCGCTACCGCACCCGAGCACATGCCCAGCAGGCTGGGTTTGCCCTTGGCCATCCACTCCGCGAACATCCAGGCAAGCGCCGCGGTGGCGGTGGCAATCTGCGTGACGGTCATGGCCATTCCGGCACGTCCGCCGGCGCTGACCGCCGATCCGGCATTGAAGCCGAACCAGCCCACCCACAGGAGTGAGGCGCCGATCATCGTGAGCACCAGGTTGTGCGGGGCCATGGGTTCTTTGCCGTAGCCGACACGCTTACCGAGCACCAGCGCACACACGAGGCCCGCAACTCCGGCATTGATGTGCACGACGGTGCCACCTGCGAAGTCGAGCGCGCCCATCTTGGCAAGCCAACCGGTCGGAGCCCATACCCAGTGCGCGATCGGCGAGTACACGAAGATCAGCCACAGACCCATGAACCACACGACTGCGGAGAACTTCATGCGATCGGCAAACGCACCTGCGATCAGCGCGGGGGTGATGATCGCAAAGGTCATCTGGAAGCTCATGAAAACCGACTCAGGCACGGCGCCCGACAGGCCGCTCACCGTGGTCTTCTCCATGCCCTGCAAGAACAGGCGCGAGAGATCGCCGACGAACGAGCCTCCGTTTGTGAAGGCGAGCGTGTAGCCGATCATGTACCAGAGTACCGTCACCAGGCAGGTGACGACGAAGCTCTGCGCGAGCGTGGCAAGCACGTTCTTCTTGCGTACCATGCCGGCGTAGAAGAGCCCGAGGCCGGGTATCGTCATCATCAGCACCAAGGCCATTGACGTGAGCATCCACGCCGTGTCGCCAGAGTTGATACTCGGGTCGGCGTCGGCCGACACCGCCTCCTTGGCCGCAGGCGCCGGGGCTGCCGCCGGTGCCGGGGCGGGCGCCGGAGCGGTCGCCGCCGGCGCGGGCGCCGTCGTTGCCTGCGCCAGCAGCAAGGGCGCGGGCGCGGCTGCGTCCGCCGAGACCTGGCCGGCAAATGCGCCGGTCAGGGCGAGCAGCGCGAGGATTGAAAAGAGCTTTCTCATTTCGGTCTCCCTAAAGTGCCGCCGCATCGGTTTCACCGGTGCGGATGCGGATGACTTTTTCGAGGTCGAACACGAAGATCTTTCCGTCGCCGATCTTCCCGGTGTTGGCGGCCTTCTCGATCGCCTCGATGACCTGGTCCAGGATCTCGGACTTGATGGCGGCCTCGACTTTTACCTTGGGCAGGAAGTCGACCACGTACTCCGCGCCGCGATACAGCTCGGTATGGCCTTTCTGCCTGCCGAAGCCCTTCACCTCGGTCACGGTGACCCCTTGCACGCCGATCGCCGAGAGAGCTTCGCGCACCTCGTCGAGCTTGAACGGCTTGATGATTGCGGTTACGAATTTCATGTTGGCTCCTTAGCTTTGGGTAGGACTCGCCTTGCCCTATAGGGTCTTGCTGAAGGTGACCAAAAAGCGGCCTTTGCCAAGGTCGTAGTTGTTCACGCAATAGGGGTTCTGGGTGGCGACACCGCCGCAGTCGGCGTTCGCGTTCGTGTCGGAGTAGAAGAGGCCAAGGGTCCCAAAGCCGAGGTCCTTCGTCGCGCCGAGCTTCCAATCGGTGTAGCTCGCGTCCCCATAGTGACGCACGTCTTGGTAGCCGCCGTGGGCGACCAGCGCAAAGCCGCTGCCGAGGTCGAAGTTGCCGGTCAAATCGAAGTAGCCGCTACCTTTCGAATCCTCGCCGGTGGTGGGATTCACCCATCCGAACAGCTTGGTCACGCTGTAGGAGTACTTGGCCGTGAGCCACTTCCAGCTCAAGGCGCCGTAGATTTCGGTCGTGTTGGGGTCAAAGCTCCCGAACCCGGTACCCGGATAGATGTAGCTCAGCGCACCGACGTCGTAGCCGAAATCCTTGGCGAAGCTGCCCTTGTAGCCGCCGTAGACGTCCCACTCCATGCTCGCGCTGGCTCCCGGTATCCCATCGCTGATCCAGCTGATATTGGATCCCCAGGTGCCGAGGTAAAAGCCGCTCGAGTGCGCAAAGTCGAATCCGCCTTGGATCGCCGGCTTGCCCCGGGTCTGCGCAATGCCTCGATAGAGGTATTCGGAGGCGAGCGACACGTTTCCGGTAAAGGTGTACGGCGGCGGCGTGGTCGCGGCCTGTTGGGCGGATGCAAGTGCCGGCGCGCCTATCGCTGCGGCGGCAGAAAGGGCCAGAAAACTCTTTCGCATGATCAGAGACTCCCTAGGTGAATGGAAGAAGATAGAACCCTTCATCCGGTTAGCATTCGCCGTGCCAGATTAATTAGCTCAATTATTCATGCGCTTAAGTTCAGGCCCGCACGGTATCCGATCGGCTCCGCACTGTCTTGGTGCAGCAGCCCTTCTATAGGCGTCAAGGCGGTGCGCGGGGAGCTGCGTTAAGCTGCAAGCCCGTTTAGGTATCCAGGAACATGATCGATCGCAGCTTGCTCGACGAGCTGGGCACGCGCATCACGCAGGCGGTGCGCGACGGCCCGGCGCAGGACATGGAAAAGAACCTGCGCGCGTTGCTCTCCGCCTTCTTCGATCGCTTCGACCTCGTAGCGCGCGAGGACTTCGACGTGCAGAAGAAGATCGTGGAGCGGGCGCAAGCGAAGCTCGAAGCGCTTGAAGCCAGGGTCACCGAACTCGAGTCGCGACGCGGCGAGCCTCCGGCGCAGTAAACGGCTCGCCCACCGGCTGCGTTTGTCCCTCAAGACGCCTTACTGCGCGTCCGAGGGGACCCCATGCCGCTGGCGGTGGTGGCGAGCCGCGCGCTCGCCGGAATCGATGCTCCGGAAGTCACGGTCGAAGTGCACCTCGGACCGGGACTGCCCGCATTTCACATCGTCGGCCTGCCCGACGCCGAGGTGCGCGAGGCAAAAGACCGCGTGCGCGCGGCGCTAAACCACGCGCACTTCGAATTCCCGGCGCGCCGCATCACGGTGAATCTCGCGCCCGCCGATCTGCCTAAGGATTCGAGCCGCTTCGACCTTCCGATTGCGCTCGGCGTGCTCGCCGCAAGCGGCCAGCTGGCGCCCGAGGCGCTTGCCGGCCATGAGTTCGCGGGCGAACTGTCGCTCACCGGCGAGCTGCGCCCGGTGCGTGGGGCGCTCGCCATGGCGCTGCAGGCGCGCGGCGCCGGGCGCGCCTTCGTGCTGCCTGCGGACAACGCGCCACAGGCCGCGCTCGCCGAGGGAGCGCGCGTGCTGCCGGTCCGCACGGTGCTCGAGGTCGTTGCGCACCTCGTCGGCGAAGCGCCACTCGAGCCCTATGTCGCCGACCTGCGCGCAACCCCGCCCGCCTACTCCGATTTCGACGAAGTGAAAGGTCAGCAGCAGGTGAAGCGCGCGCTTGAGGTGGCCGCCGCAGGCAGCCATAGCGTATTGATGGTCGGCCCGCCAGGCACGGGGAAGTCGATGCTGGCGGCGCGATTTCCCGGGATTCTGCCACCGCTCTCGGAGGGCGAGGCGCTCGAAGTGGCCGCGATCCAGTCGGTCTCCAGCGCTGGCTTCGACGCGCGCCAATGGGGCGCGCGCCCGTTCCGCGCGCCGCACCACAGCGCTTCGAGCGCTGCGCTGGTGGGCGGCGGGAACCTGCCGCGTCCCGGGGAAATATCCCTCGCCCACCACGGTGTGCTGTTCATGGACGAGTTGCCGGAGTTCGACCGCGACGTGCTCGAAGCCCTGCGCGAGCCGATGGAATCGGGTCGCGTGTCGATCGCGCGCGCGGCGCGCCAGGCGCAGTTTCCGGCACGTTTCCAGCTTCTCGCCGCGATGAATCCGTGTCCGTGCGGTCACTGCGGCGCGCCGGGGGGGCGCTGCCGCTGCACGCCCGAGCGCATCGCCCGTTACCGCGGACGGGTCTCCGGCCCGCTCGCCGATCGCATCGACATCAAGCTGGAGGTCCCCGCGCCGCGCGACGCGGACCTGCTCGCGAACGCTCCGGCAGAGCCCACGCGCGCCATCCGCGAGCGCGTGCTGCGGGCACGCGCAAACCAGACCGAGCGTCAGGGCAAGCCGAACGCCCTGCTCGAGACGCGCGAGATCGACCGCCACTGCAGTACCGACCGGGACGGCGACAAGCTGTTGCGCCACGCGCTCGCGCGGCTGCTGCTCTCGGCGCGCGCCTATCATCGCGTGCTGCGCGTTGCGCGCTCGATCGCGGATCTCGCGGAAAGCCGGGTGATCGCGGCCGATCATATCGCCGAGGCGATCCAGTATCGCAGGCTCGACGCGTCGTTCTAGGACCATCTGCTAGAGTCGGTCCCGCCATGGCGACCTACGCGATCGGCGATGTGCAGGGGTGCTTCGACGAGCTGCAGGCGCTGCTCGCGCGCATCGGGTTCGATGCGGCGCGCGACCGGCTGTGGTTCGTCGGCGACCTCGTCAACCGCGGGCCGAAGTCGCTCGAGGTGCTGCGTGCGGTGCGCGCGCTGGGGGACCGCGCCGTGGTGGTGCTCGGCAATCACGACCTGCACCTCGTGTGCCTGTACGAGGGTCACGCCCGGCGCCGCGAGGAGGACACCCTCGACGGGCTGCTCAAGGCGCCGGACGCAGGCGAGCTTATCGGCTGGCTGCGCACGCGGCCCCTGATGCACGTCGAGGCCGACTACGCCATGGTGCACGCAGGCCTGTTGCCCGGCTGGTCGATCGAGCAGGCACGTGCATGCGCGCGCGAGGTCGAGGAGGCGCTCGCCGCGCCGCGCTACCGCGAATTCCTCGCTCACATGTACGGCAGCCTGCCGGACCGCTGGAGCGACTCGCTCACCGGCTGGGACCGTCTGCGCGTGGTGGTAAACGCGATGACTCGCATGCGCTTCTGCACTCGTGAAGGCGTCATGGAGTTTCGCGCCAAGGGAACGGAGCCGCCGCCCGGCTTTGCACCCTGGTTCGCGCTGCGCTCGGGACGCGCGGAGCCCGCGATCGTGTGCGGCCACTGGTCGGCGCTCGGGCTGAAGCTCGAGGCGCGGCTCGCGGCGCTCGACACGGGCTGCGTGTGGGGGGGTGCGCTAAGCGCGCTGCGCTTGGAGGACCGTCGCCTGTATCAAGTCCCCTGCGCAGCTTATCGCCCGATCGACGAGGCCAGGGCAACGGAGGAACGATGAACGACTGCGTGTTTTGTCGCATCGTCGCGGGGCAGATTCCCGCGACGCGCGTGTGCGAGGACGCGCACACGCTCGCCTTCATGGACATCGGGCAGGTAAATCCCGGCCACGTGCTGGTCGCCGTCAAGGCGCACGCCGAGAGCGTGTATGACCTTAGCGAAGAGCAGGCAGGCGCACTGGCGCGCGTCAGCGTACGCGTGGCGCGCGCCATTCGCGCGGCCTTCGCGCCCGAGGGATTGTCGGTGTACCAGGCGAACGGACGAGCCGCTGGCCAGACCGTGTTCCACTATCACGTGCATCTGCTGCCGCGCCACACCGGCGACGGCATGGAGCTCACCTGGCCCGTGAAGAACCCGCCGCGCGATCAGCTCGAAGCCTGCGCGGCGAAGATTCGCTCAGCCCTGAATTGAATGCAGCGCTATCGCCAGGGGCTGAAGCCGAAGGACGTCTCGTAGCGTTCCTCGATCTCGTCGCGCGAGGGCGAGTGATTCTGCGCGCCGCGGTGCGCGATCTTGATCGCGCCCATGACCGCGCCTAGACGCGCGGTCGTCGGCCAGTCCCAGTCACGCGCGATACCGTACAGCAGTCCGGCGCGGTAGGCGTCGCCGCAGCCGGTCGGATCAACCAGGCGATCGGCCTTGACGCACGGAATCTCGTGACACTTGCCGGCCGCAT
>Ga0153915_10005803_pt1 | contig 11512 bp, 10 predicted proteins | sample Opewatmetagenome_2_FD_107003 | JGI IMG/M metagenome (GOLD analysis project Ga0153915, IMG submission 107003) | Freshwater wetland microbial communities from Ohio, USA - Open water 3 Core 3 Depth 3 metaG | ecosystem: Environmental > Aquatic > Freshwater > Wetlands | place: USA: Ohio, Lake Erie...
ATCAACCGGAACCATTTCTCCGGCTACCTGGAGATGATCATCCCCCTGGCGCTCAGCCTGGCGATTTCCCGGCTGGATTTTTTCGGCGGGCCCGGGCGGAAATGGCGCGACCGCCTGTCCGCTTGGACGGGCCGCCCGGCGGCTTTGGTTGTCTTCGCTTCCGTCGCTCTTGTCATGATGTCGTTGGGCATCGTCTTGTCCAATTCCCGCTCAGGAGTATTCCTCCTCGTCCTGACATTCGTGATCGGCCTCGAATTGACCGCCTTTCATTTCAGCCAGGCTCGCAGCCGCCAGGTCTGGCTTCGCCGCTTTCTGGTGGCCGCGTTCGCCCTCATCACGGTCTTAGCCCTCTATGTCGGCATCGATGCCATGCTGGGGCGGTTTGCCCACGACAACCTCCTCCATGACGGACGGCCGCGGATGTGGGGAAACGTCCTGAGCATCATCCGCGATTTTCCTCTCTTCGGGACGGGCCTGGGAACCTTCGGTTCGGTCTATCCCCTCTATGCGACCGTTAAATTCGAGGGCATGGTCCTCGTCCATGCCCATAATGATTACTTGGAATATTTGTCCGAACTGGGCCTCGTCGGGTTCGTCTTGCTCGCCGGCCTGGTGTTCTATGTGGCCGTGGATTCATTCCGGACCTGGTCCAAGCGCCGGAATCCTGAAATCAAGGGCCTGGCGATGGGAGGGATTATCTCAGTTTTCATCATCCTCGTTCACAGCCTGACCGATTTCAACTTGCATATCCCCGCCAACGCCCTGTTGTTTTCCGTGGTCCTGGCTCTCGCCTATGCAACCGTTTATCATCGGAAATCGTGATATGAACAGAAAGCGCGCCGTCTTAGCCATGCTCGTGGTTATCGCACTCGCGGATATTTTCCTCTACAGAGGAAACTACCTGTATTACAAGGCTAAAGAGCGGACGGCGAATATCGACGGAAAGATCCGGGTCCTTGAACAAGATCAGGGCCTCATTCCCCTCAATGACCTCGTGCCGCTGGAATTAGGAAGATCCTATTTTGAAAGAGGCGTCAACCGCCTCGGGAATCCCGAACGCCGCGATCAGGATTTCAAGAAGGCCTACGGGCAATTTCTCCGCTCTCTAACCTTGAATCCGTTTTCTTCAGACGCCCATTTTTATTTTGCCCAATCCCTTCAATACATTGAATTGACCGATCTCGGCGTGCCGGACAATTCCTTGGCGGAATATAAAAAAGCCGCACGTCTTTCCGGCCGGGATACGGAAATCTACACCGAAGTCGGAAAGGCGTTGCTCTCCCGGTGGCCCGGCCTTTTACCCGAGGACCGGCGCTATGCGCTCCAAATCGTCAAGGAAATCCTGGCCGGGCGCGACCTCGAAAAAACGGCGGACGTCCTCGACTTGTGGAGTCTCCATATCAAGGATTATGCGGCCATCGAAGAAGTCCTCCCCGAGGACGCTCTCGTCTTCCGGCTGTTCGCTCGGTTTCTAGGAGAGCGGTCGCTGTCCAGAGAGGAGCGGCTGGAGTATCTCAGTCGGGCGGAGGGGCTGGAATTCGAGAAGGCCAAAAAGGAAATATCGGCCGGTCAAAACGCCCTAAGCGCACTCCGCGTCAAAGACGCTTCGGCCCTCTTCCAATCCGTCCTGGCAGCGCTCCAAAACATCCACTTCTACCAGGACCTGGCCGGTCAAAGTCGTATCGACCTCCTTGATTACAAGAACGCCTTCAAAACGGCCGCTCTGGGCCTGGCCAAATGCAAAATTGAAGAGACGCGGAGAATCGAGGACGCCCTGCCCGATTTGCGCTCCTATCTAGACCTTGAGGATCAGCTTCCCGGAGCAGGAGACCTCGAAAAGTTCCTCAAGGAAAGAGGTCTGCTTGAAGATCGATCGAGGCTGACGCCAAAAAATCTCGCCGTCTTTTCCTTCGAGCTCTTCCTGGCCTACAAACAAAACCGGTACCGGGATGTCGTCCAGGCCGGCCAAGCCCTGGAATCTGGCGCCCTCCTCATTCCGGAGGGGGGCAAGGCAGACTACGCCGGCGTTCTCGAGATCATCGGTGATTCTTATCAGAAGCTCGATTATCTTTATGAATCCAACAACTCCTATAAAAAATCCTTGGAGATTTCGGGCCCCGATGTCGCCCTTTTCGTAAAAATGCGTAAAAACTATGAACGGCTGAATGATGTCCCGGCGCTGAGAACGATCGACCAGGCCATCCAGAAGCTGGCGTCAGCCATGGACATGTCGTCGGGTGAAGCAGACATTGCGCCGGCAGAGGCTTATGCCCGGACTCTTCTTCTGGCTGGGAGGAAGGTTCGCCTGTCGTTTAACTTCGAAGAAGCCCTTCCTGAGCCCTATCCCTATCTCTCGGTTATTTTTAATGGCCGGGTTGTCTGGGAAGACTATCTTAAAGACCCTATACTATCCCTTGTGCTTCCCTCCGAGCCGGGACCCAACATTTTGAATATCCGTGCCCTAAATAGACCATTGAAGTTGCTTAAGGCAATTCAGACGAGCGGGGAAGAACCGTCCGATCGCCAATAAATATAAATTCCTGCTTGACATTTTCGCTTTTGCTCCTCATAATTTACTTGGCTAGGCTTTGGAGGATTTCGATGTTTAGAGGCGCAAGGAATTTATATTTCCCATTTCTTTTTTTTACGATCATCTTTTTTATCGGGGCGGCTTCTCTAGCGCTCCAGGCTCAAACACTCGAAAAAGGCAATCTCCTCGGGTACGTCTTTAATAGAGACGGGAAAACTCCGGTCGAGGGGGCTGTCGTCATTGTCAAAAACACCTCGACCGGAGCCGTTTACAGAGCCGATCCTACGGATAAGCAGGGACTCTTCAAAATCGAGGGGCTCAGCAAGGGTATCTATAGCTTCGGCGTAACCACGTCTGCGGGAGATTTTAACGGAAATGAACTCATCGGCATTCTCGCCAATGAAACGGCAAAAATGTTCGTTTCTTTGGATCCCTATGAGAAGCAGGTTCAGTCGGCCGTCCTGGGCGTGTTAAGGGAGCAGCAGGAAAAGGAAGGGGAGGCCCGTGTCGGACGGGTGGTCGGCTATGACCCGAACACCAAGGAAGCCGACGTGTTTATCGAGAAAGGCCTCTTGCAGCTCGATGATAACATCCGGGTCAGGGGCCGTATTACGGATTTCTACCAGGATGTCAAAGCCATGAAAATTGGCGGGGCCGCCGTCCGGAGGGCATTGGCCGGCCAGAATGTCCTGGTCAAAGTCGTCCAGCCGGCCCAGCTCGGCGATATCGTCTATGTCGTCTGCAAGAGGGGTGTCCCTCCCATTTTCTGGTTACCCTTAGGCGCCGCCGTCGGAAGCTTGGTCACGCTGGGCGTGGTGAAGCTCATAGAAAAAGAATGCGTCTCACCCTATAAGAAATAAGATTTTTTTCCATGTCCTGAAAAAAATCGTCGTTTTTTGTCTCGTGCGGCTGAACGAGAATTTTTAATTTTTCCGGCAAACCGCAGGCCGCTCGTTTACTAAAGGGGGGAAATTCTGATAACATGACGGGCAGAGGTTTATGCCGATTTTGAAAAAGCGCTCGGCGATCGTGGCGGCCGTAGCCGTTCTTTCGGCAGTGGCAACGGCCGTCTCCGCAGACACGCTCCAGGAGGCCAAGCGGGTGGTCGAGGCCCTAGACAGAATTTATAAAGAAAGCCCGGCCCGGGCGGGCGCCCCGCTGGCCAAGATGGATTTCTCCGAAAGCGAGTTGAACTCTTATATCGCCTATCGAATCGCAACCGATAAGGAAGAGGTCATGAAGGAGCTTCGGCTGAAGCTCTTCGAGCGGAACCGGATTGAGGGGAAAATCTTCATCGACCTGAGCGGCCAGAAGCTTCCCTTTCAGCTCAAGCCCCAAATGAATCTGTATTTCGAGGGGAATTTCGAGGTTCAAAACGGGCACATCCGCCTGGATTTCAGGAAGCTCTTTTTAGAGCAGCAGCAGGTGCCCTTGATGCTTTTAGATATGATCATCTATGTCGCCGCGAAACTCGGGAAAACGGACCCGACCAGCATCAACGACTGGTATGAACTTCCCTTTGGGATCAAGGATATGCGGACCAGCCTGGGCCGAGTGACGATTTACTATTGACCAGACATGATCAGGGTGATCAGCGGAATCTACAAAGGCCAGCGGCTGAAAAAGATTTCCAGCCCGGGCCTCCGGCCTATGCCGGACAAGCTCAAGTCGGCGCTCTTTAATATCCTCCGGGAGGAGGTCAGGGGAACGACCATCCTTGACGGTTTTGCGGGGACGGGCTCCCTCGGCATCGAAGCCCTCAGCCGGGGCGCTCAAAAAGCCGTCTTCATTGAAGAAAATTTTCACGCCGTCCGCGTGATCCGGCACAATCTCGAGAAAATCGGGGTCGGCGATAAGGTCCGCGTCCTGGCCAAGGAATTCAACCGCGGCGTGATCCTCCTGGGAAAAGAAAAAGCCAAGTTCGATCTCATCTTCCTCGATCCCCCTTACCGGCTCCTGGACGAGAGAAATCCCCTCAAGGTCATTAAAAAGCGGGACATCCTCGGACCGGGCGGCCTGATTGTCCTCCGCCGTCATTTTAAGACCCGCTTCGAAGCCAAGTATTTCTCGCTCCGGAGGCAGGTGACCCTGGGCGACGACACCCTGTGTTTTTATCAGGAATAGCGATTTTCTGTTTTCCCGGCAGGGGAAAATCCGCGTGGCTTTGAGCGGAATACCCCGAGCCGTTCTTTTCGTTTGCCACGAGTCGCTAAATCGAATAGAATGTTCTCTTGAGATTTGTCGAACCGCGACCGGGTTCTATCATCATGAACAAAAACGATCGTAAAATCACTCCGTTCTGGGAGAAAACGCCCCTGATCGGCGAGGGAGAAGTTTTTTCGGAGCTCGCCGAGCGGCAGGGCACGACCCTTTTCCTGGGCCGATACACGCTGTCCGAGGTTTTTGCCGTTCTCGGCAAGAAGAATTTTTTTAGGGAAGCCCGACGCCGCGGCCTCTGGCCTCTTGAATTCGACCTGGATTCTTCTGCCTTCCCGCTCCAGAGGTTCCAAATTTTCTATCAGGAGAAAAAGCCCGATAACGTGATCGTCGATTTGAAGATCCGGGAGGGCCTCTATTCGCCCACGGTCGATTTTATTCCAGACTTCCCCCTGCCGGACCTTCGCTGCCTCATCTTTGAATGGCTCACTCTGCAGAACCCTCTCGAGGGATTCACCCAGAAACACGGCGCCCTGCCCGGCCAAGCGCACCCGGGCTTGGGGATGAGCAAAAAGATCATGGATGTCTTTATTTATTTGGGAAGACTGACCCAGAAGGACTGCCTGCTGGCATTCCCGGCCTTCTACCACAATGCCGTTTTGTTTTCCCGCTACTTTCATTTCTTGGACCCGGCTAAAGAAGGCGAGGTCCAGTCAATCCGGCGGACGTTCAGTCATGTCTCCATCAAGCAATTAGCCTGGGCCGTCCACTTGAACTGTCTCCGCAAGTCCGGCGGAGAGACTTATGAGTGGAAAGCCGAAGAACAGGTCTATCCGTTGACGAGGCCAATCAAAGAGTATTTTGACTCCAGAAGCTATAAGGAAAGTGTCAAGCAGTATCTGAAAAATTTCGTGTTCGCTATGGACCCGGACTGCCTTCAACGAAAGAATTCCCTCATTCCCGTCTAGCCGGCCTCGTTTTGCCAAACCAGCGGGTATTTGCTATAATAAAGCCCTCTCACGGAGGAAAGACGACCGATGAAGAAAGATATCCATCCGAATTACGACGAATGCCGAGTGACCTGCGCCTGCGGGAACACCTTCACCACGCGTTCGACCAAGAAGGAGATCCGCGTGGAGATTTGCTCACAATGCCATCCCTTCTTCACCGGCAAACAGAAGTTTATCGACAGCGCCGGCCGGGTCGAAAAGTTCAGGAAAAAATATGGCGAAGCCAAGCCTAAGAAATAGGCGCCATGTTTCCAGAGATAGAGAGTGTTGAGGAGAAGTATCGGCAGCTGACCCAGTCTCTCTCGGACCCGGCGCTCGTTTCGAATCCCCAGAAGCTCAAACAGATCGCCAAGGAGCGTGCCGAGCTCGAGCCGCTCGTCAAAAAATTCGAGGACTACAAAAAGATCCTTAAGAATATCCAGGATTCCCAGGACATCTTGGCCGATCCCCAAGCCGAGCCTGAATTGAGGAGTCTGGCCGAGGCCGAACTTAAACAACTCCAAGCCAGAGAAGAGGGACTCGTCAAAGAGCTCAAGGCTCTCCTCCGGCCTAAAGACCCGCTCGATGAGAAGAATGTCTTTCTGGAGATCCGGGCCGGCGCCGGCGGGGACGAGTCCTCACTCTTCGCCCAGGACCTTTTCCGCATGTATTCCCGTTTTGCCGAAGGCCAAGGCTGGAAGTTTGAGGTCATCGATACGAGTCTTTCTACGATCGGAGGATTCAAAGAAGTCATCGCCAGCATCCAGGGGAGCCGGGTCTATTCCCAATTGAAATACGAAAGCGGCGTCCATCGGGTCCAGCGAGTGCCCCGAACCGAAGCGGGAGGCCGCATCCACACTTCGACGGTGACCGTGGCCGTGCTCCCCGAGGCCGACGAGATCGACGTCAAGATCGATCCAAAAGATCTGCGGATCGAAGCCTTCGGGGCCTCGGGACCGGGCGGACAGAATGTCAACCGCAACTACACGGCCATCCGAATCACCCACAAGCCTTCCGGCATGGTCGTTTCCTGCCAGGATGAAAAATCTCAACACCGGAATCGAGAGAAAGCCCTGAGGGTTCTCCGCTCGCGGCTCATGGAGATTGCCCGGACCGAGCAGCAGGCGCAGATCGCCCAGAACCGCCGCTCTCAAGTCGGGACAGGGGAGCGGAGTGAAAAAATCCGGACATACAACTTCCCCCAATCCCGGGTGACCGACCACAGGCTCAACGAGAGCTTTCACAACCTGACGGCCATTCTTGACGGCGACCTGGATGACATCATCGAAAAGCTTATCCGCAATTCCCAAGCCCGCTAGATCCGGACGACAGAAATCCTTTGACAACCATCCAAGAGCTTTTTTCCCGAGGGAGAGCTCTTCTCAAACGACTTCCTATGGCCGACCCGGCACTTGAGGCGAAAGCCCTCCTTCTCAAGGCCGCTTCGCTCACGGAAGACGAATTTTTCCGGGCTCCCGGCCGGCGGCTGTCCCGGGCGACTGAGGATCGCTTTTTGAAGCTGATCGGCAAGCGCCTGGAACGACGGCCCCTCGCCTATCTCACCGGAGAAAAGGAATTCTGGTCGCTTCCCTTCGTCGTTTTTCCGGGTGTTTTTATTCCCAGGCCCGAGACCGAAATTATTGTTGAACGGGCAAAAGCTCTGTCTTCCGGACGGGTGGAGAGCATCGCGGACATCGGGACGGGCTGCGGCAGCTTGGCCGTTTCGCTGGCTAAAGAATTGCCCCTGGCCCGTATCGTCGCTACGGATATCAGCCGCAAGGCCCTGCGGGCGGCCAGGCTCAATGCGCTACGCCACTCCGTTTCATCGGTGACGTTTGTCCAAGGCAGTCTGTTCGCCCCGCTCAAAGCTCTTTCGTTGGAAGGCCGGCTCGATTTCCTCGTCTCCAACCCTCCTTATGTTTCGGAGAAAGATTGGCGGTCTTGCCAGCCGGAGATTCGCCACTATGAACCGAAAAAGGCTCTCGTTCCGGGGCCAACCGGCATCGAATTCATCAGCCGTTTAATCCTGGGCGCGGCCGAATTTCTCCGGCTTTCCGGCTATCTCCTCTTCGAAATCGGGGAGGGTCAGGCGGGCCGAGCGCTGTCCTTGCTGGATCGCCGTTGGGAAAAGATCAAAGTCACCAATGACCTTGCCGGGATCCCCCGGGTCGTGGAATGCCGTAGGGCACGATGATTTTGGGATAGGCGAGACGCCTATTTTTTAATGGTCTGGATCAGGTCGGAGAATCCTTCGATGTTCGGGATATAGGAGGTTGTTTCAAACCGAACTTTTTCCCATTTCTCAAGCTTGAGCGAACAGAAAGCATCGACGATTTGGGGGTCGAATTGACTCCCCGAGTTCCGGACAATTTCTTTTTTTGCGGCCTTGAAATCGCGGACTTTCCGGTAAGGCCGGTGGGAAGTGATGGCGTCGAGCGCGTCGGCCACGGCAAAGATCCTGGCTTCGAGCGGGATGCCGTCTTTTTTTAGACGTGCGGGATGGCCCTTTCCGTCATAGCGCTCATGGTGGCAGAGGATGATGTTTCCCACTTGCCTGACCAGCTTGATCTCTTTGACCAGCCCGAAGCCGAGGGCCGGGTGGAGCCTGATTTTTTCCCATTCATCGTTGGAGAGGCTCCCCGGCTTCTTGAGGACGGCATCCGGGATGGCGATTTTCCCGATATCGTGGAGCAAAGCCCCCTTGCGGATATCGTCCAGGACGGACGGATCTTGAATGCCGAGAATCTTGGCCAGGACCTGGCTGTACTTGGCGACCGTCTGGGAATGACCGAATGTCTCGACATCCCTGAGGTCGAGCGCCGTCATCAGGTTTTGTAGCGTCGAATCATAAATCTCTTCAAGCTCCATGGTCCGTTTGATGTTTTTGGATTGGTCGAGCTTCATCCGACGCAGGCTTCGCAGATAAACCGCGTTTTGCTCCAGGAGGTCTTTCTTGGCCAATTCGCTCTTGACGGCGGAAAAAATGCCGAGATAATGATCTGAGCCCGCCAGATGATCGATCGTGCCGCTCTGGAGAAGCCCGATGCCCGGCTCGGGGCTTTGCCGTCCGGAAAGGACGATGATCGAAAGCATCGGCTGGCTTTTTTTCAGGCCGCCGAGGACCCTGATCTGGTCCTCGTTGAACCCGGTCAGGCCGGCGATAAATAGGGTAAACTTTTTTTCATTCTGGAGCAGCCAGAGGCTTTGGGCCCATGAGGCCGCCGGGACGACCTCCACGTCGAGTGTTTGGATCAACGAGGCGAGCGATTCTCTCTTCGCCCCGTCCTCTTCAAGAAGCAGAACCTTGCGTGTTTGAGCGACCATGGATGAAAGATCACTTTATACATAATTTTTCGACAAAATTCAAGCTCTTTCCCCTCCGCCGTTCGAGGATTTCTTGGCCAAGGTGATATAATATAAACGTCTTCACCTTTAGGGGTGACAGGAACGGGGGAAAAATCCCCTTGAGAATCGTCGAAAAAGGTGATTGAACGGCCATTTTCTGTCGTTTAGGATAGGGGCGACACGAAGCGAGGCCGGGGAGCGCCATGCGCTTCTCGAGGAGATCCTTTCTTGCCCTCTCGAAGAACGTGTGAGGCCCGATGAGGAGAACGACGATGACGCCAAAAGGCGACGTTTTGGACGAATCAAGCATGATTATCACGGAGATCGAATCCAACCTGGAGAAAGCCCTTCAGAAGCGCAAGGAAGAGGTCGAGCGCGAATACCAGGAACGGATCCGGCGGGAAAAAGAGGAATCGGACAAGAAAATGACCATGATCCAGCAGGAGTTCGAAAAGGAAAAGGAGACCTTGAAGGACTACAAGGGCACGATCTCCGAGTTCGAAGCGGTTAGGGACACACTCCAGACCCAGATCAATGAGCACCTGGAAAAAGGCGTCGTCTGTCAAAAAGATATTGAGAAGCTTACCGCCCTGACCCTGGAGGAATTGAAAACCGTCGGCGAGCTCAGCTCGAAGCTGGCCGAGCTTCGCCGATCCACCGAAACGAAAGTCACCGAGTTGAGGACGAAGCTCAAAGAAAAATACGGGATCGTCACGGACGGGCTGGAAGAGAAATCCAGCAACGAGATCGTCGTCGATCTGGAGCAGGAGCTGAACAAGCTGAAAAAAATCAAGGAACTCTTAGAGAGGGACCCCGATACGCCGAAAGGATCCCATGGCCGCAATTCCAATCCGATAAACCAGGCGGAGCCCCTCACCCCGCCCGAAGAGCCCGACCCGCCGCAGGAACAGCCGGAATTCCGGATGCCCGAAATCAACCAATTTATCGAGGATTTGAGCAAGCAGGCCGATGAGGCCAAGAATCCAGGGGCTTTTCAGGAACACCCAAAGCACAAGACCGAAGACAAGCATACGGCTTTGGACGAACTCAATTTTCAAGCGGTCTTCGAAGCCCTGGAAAGGTACCGCAAAGCCGAGTCCACGGACCAGAACGGAGAAATCAGCTTTTTCCAGAACGGCGCCCGGGTGATTCTTGACGGGGAATCCCTGATTCGGGCGGTCACCCATATGCTCGAGGATGCCAAGAAGATGTATCAGAAGCTGGAGCAGGTCCCTGCGGCCAAAGAACAGTTTTTCATCAAACAGGAGCTTATCAACAGCCAAGAGGTCTTGAGAAAGGTCATCCTCCGCAGCGTTAAGATGTGTGAGAAGGATAACTGTTCGCTGCCCAGTCACACGGCGGATATATTAAATGTTCCCGTCCTCAAGGATATTCTGGAAAAATTGAACATGGATAACTGGAGCAACGAAGAGGATTTCAACGCCTTTGAGAGCTTTGCGACGAAGCTCAAAGATACATTCTATAAGAAGATCACGCCTCCGGCGCTTTATCTAAAGTCCATCGTCGAAGAGCTCGAGGGCTAAGGACTGGCCGTCGTCCCGGCCGCCCTCCATGATTAGTTCGGCTGAGCTTCCTTTTTTTCCAGCAGGTGAAAATAGGTTTCGAGGAGCTTTCTATCTTCGGATGACAAATCCCTGAATTTCAGCCCAGTGTAAAAAAAGGACGAATGGGGGGAGACTTTCTGGGAATAGACCACATCCCCTGTCAGGAGATTGGCCCGGCTTCCCAGAATGAGGAAAAAGTCGAGCGTCTTGGCCAGGGGGAATTGGGTTTCCGATGAGATTTTTGCCCCTCCCAGGCTGAGGTCGACGGTCGTGGCCACCTTATGGCCCCCGTTGTCCTTATAGATGCATAAGGTCGAGGCATAGTACCTTTCGTATTTTCTTTTTTCTGCGATGATTCTTTCCGGGCCCTGCAGGACGCCCGTCTTACCCATGACGGCCGCCTTATCGCGGACGTAGGCGCAGACCTTGTTTTTGGTGATGAGGTTCTCGTTGTAAGGGAGGTTCTTGAACCGTTTGCCCTTAGCCTCGGCCAGGGCCATGTCCGCTTCGCCGGCGATTTTCTTGAGCAGGGCTTTGGTGGCGGCGCCCGGCTCGGTCAGCTCTTGGCGCGGGAAAACCGTGACTCCGAAGCTCATGGTCAGATTGTGGCGGGGCTGGAATTCCTCATGCTCGAAATAGTGCTCTTCGATGTTCTTTCGAATTCTTTCCGTGAGGAGCGTAGCTTCTTCGACGTTTTTGACCGCGGCTAAGAAAAAGAGGAATTCCTCGCCGCCGTAGCGGCAGAGGAGGTCGTCCTCTCGGATCGACGCTTTCATGATACCCGCCAATTCCCTGAGGAGGCGGTTCCCGGCTTCGTGCCCGTTCCGGTCGTTGTAGTTCTTGAACCAATCCACGTCGCCCATGACCATGGCATAGGAATCGACTTCCTGGCGCCGTTTTCCCTGGGATTCGATTTTCTGGATGAC
>Ga0153915_10005804_pt1 | contig 11511 bp, 9 predicted proteins | sample Opewatmetagenome_2_FD_107003 | JGI IMG/M metagenome (GOLD analysis project Ga0153915, IMG submission 107003) | Freshwater wetland microbial communities from Ohio, USA - Open water 3 Core 3 Depth 3 metaG | ecosystem: Environmental > Aquatic > Freshwater > Wetlands | place: USA: Ohio, Lake Erie...
CCTCCCAGCTGCAAAATGGTCAGGTCCCGGGTGAAATCCAACCCCGCATCTTCCATCATGACGCGAACGATCAGAGCCGAACGGCCGCCGAGACGATTGACGCCGATTTTTTTGCCTCTGAGCTGGCTGAGATCACTAATCCGCTCCCGGGTCACGATCGTGTTGGGTACGATATTCAGCCAGCTGCCGACCGCAACGACATCTACGCCCTGAAGATGGGACAGGACCAGGCCTACCGGCGCGCCGCTGGTCGCTTGCACGTCTCCATATACCAAGGCCTGATACGTGGTGGGTTCGCTGTTGATGCGTATGAACGCGACGCGCAGCCCGCGTTTCGAAAATAGGCCTCTATCGGCCGCGAGCATCTGCGGAAATGCGGGCGTGGGAAAAAGCGGAACGGCCACGCGTACGATTTCCTCTGCGGCCAGCGAAGCCGACGGATGCCACAGCAACAACGACAGAAGGAAAAAACCGAATCGGCGTCCCACCGGATACATTGAAAACGCCTCCTGAGAGAGCCGTATCGTATGTAGACCCCGGCAGCACGATTTAGTACAGGGGAGCGAAGAGAGTCAAGAGAATTCGGGGCGATAGAATTTTTAAGCCAATGGTATAAGGCTAACCCACTCGGTAAAAACAGCAAAAGTAGAGACGCGATCCTATTGTCACCGCGTTAGTCATTGCGGCTATCCCAACACGAGCGGTCCTGTCAACAAATGATTACGACAGGGGAGCAAAAGCCGCTGCGACGGAGTAACTTGAATGATAGGAATTGGCTTTGGGGGGTCCGTTGTGTCAACTCGTAGGCAGCTTGCAGACAGGGCTGGACATTTCCCTCACAATTGCGGTAAGAGCCTTTTAAATTAGCTGGCTGTAGGATGGATCAAAGGTAATCGCTTTTATCGTGGGATCTCTTCTGGGTGCGGCAGGAGACTCTTTCCAGAGACCTAAGTGTTGAAGAGTTTGCACATATTTTGGGAGAATGTTTTTCAAATGTGATGATGGGTTGTATGTGTTGTGGCAATTCCGATTGTCAACAACTCACCTATACGTTAGCCTACTACGAACGCCTACGGACCGCCGCTTAACCGTGTGAGGTGCATCAGAAGGAGGTACTTATCATGAGCTGGACCTTCAATACCGGTGACCGGTATCACACTCAGGACACGTCGTATTACTGTGGCGCGGCATGCGCGATGATGGTCCTTGCCGAGATCGGCGTATCCTACGCCACTCTTGATCAAGACGATCTTTACAATTCGAATCACAATCACAATGTTAAACCCGGTTGGTACACCGACCCTTACGGGCTTTGCTACACTCTTAACGACCGCCGCCCCGCCTCGTTCCTGCCGCGTTTTTTCGTCGTCTACAAGAAGCTGACTGAAGCGGAGGGAACTCGGGACGTGACCTTCACGCTGTATCACTACCAAGTGTCGCCCTCGATTCTGGTTTACAACTGCGCGCATTGGAACGTTGTCTGTGGCGTGCAAACCGACGTCGATCCGACGACCGGCCCGTACGCTGTGGAGGGCTTCTGGCTCAACAACCCTGTGTGGGATTCCTCTATTTCCTCTCACGACGGGTCGGATAGTTGTGGTTCCGGTGGCGCGCACGGCGTGGCCAACGAGTTCGTGACCTATGCCGAGTGGCAAACCAACCGCTTCAACGGGTGCGCATACGACGATCCGGGCGGAGCGACCCAGTGGATCAGCGTGTGCGACCCCGACCAGCGGACCATCAGTCTGCCGATGCGCCGCGCCGTCAAATACCGCGCTGATGGGAAGCGATTGATCACGGCTCAGCAGATCACCAAGTTCGCCGCCGATGGATTGGAGGACTACCGTCTCGCGGAGAGCAAGCTCAGCGCCGCTGCGGTCCGAGCCGGACGCTTCGGACAGCCTCTCCTCGTGCAACGCCTCGATCGGCCCGGCGATTTCTATTATCTCGCGCCCTGGCAGCAGAATGATCGTATTGCAGCTCTCGTCGATATCGACGCGCGCTTTGGCATCTTCAAGAGTCTCCGGGTTCTCGCGGCGCCTGCTAAGGATTGGCTGATCGGTCGGGGATCGAGTTCACGATTGCGTGACGCGCTGGCGCGATCACTTGACGGAAATACTTTCGAGCTCCCCGAGGAGCGAGGACGATTCAAAGTCTATCCCGGCACGTACTGTATCCCGCCCGTGCTCGTCTGGAAGCCCTGCCGCGAGTCGTGGTCACCGCACCTCCCCTTCTATCATGTGGTGGTTGGCGGTCACTCGCTGTACGTGCGAATCGACGGTCCGGTATTCACGCACCTCACGACGGGACGCGGCGCTTAACAAGGATGGCAATAGGGTGATTAGTCCGGCGGCTGCCATGCAGGAGGCAAGACGAGGCCTCCAGAATGTTCGCTTGGAGCACGATCCCCCCGCTGCCGCAGCGCGGGCAGCCGGCCACGCTGGGACGCCCCTCTTTGTCACGCGGCTCGATACCCCCAAACATGACTACTACCTTGTGCCCTGGCAAGATCAACGCGGCATCGTCTTCGTTGTCCAGGTCGATGCTTGGAGCGGTATTATGTCCTCTTCGGCGGTCTTGCCTTCACCGTTGCCACGTCTTGTGATGAGTCCGGAGGAAGCTCGTCGCTTGGTTGCCGACCGACTAGGCCGAACCGTTATCGGCGAGCCCGACCTTGTGTGGCAGCCTTGCCGCGAAAGTGCAAGTCCCTTGCAGCCGCTCTACCATGTCGCTCTTGATAACGGCGAGGCGTTCGTCGGCGTGGACGGTTCCATCTATCCGAGTTTGACGCCATTTGGCAAAGGCGGATAGGCGCGGCGGCGCGTTAACTTATTCTCCTCGCCTATTCGGGCGCATTTGATATTTGGGGGACGTTGTTGCCTAACGGGAATTACTCTGAGAGCGTGCACCATTTTTAAATTCTAAAAAAAGATATTCCCCTCAAACAACAACGTCCCCGAAATTCCCCAGGTCCTCCCTGTTGCGTCAGATGGCCGATGCTAATTGCGATCATAAAGATTACTTCACAGATGACACGTGCGTACTGTTCAGCTTTTTGCTATGGCTAATGATAATCGGAAGTCTAAGAAGGCCTAAATTGGTGAAATCTTGTCAGTACACTACGACGGATTTGAAGATCCGCATCTCGCAAGGACTAAGATCTGATAAACGATTATCCGAAACAGGGCCTCGCAGGAGCACCTAATGGATTGGACAACACTGTTTTCCAAACAAAGGCTAGGTCGTACGGACTCCGGGAGCATCGACGCTCGTTCTCCATTTCAAAGGGATTATGATCGAATTGTCTTTTCAAGTGCCTTTCGTCGTTTGCAGGATAAAACGCAAGTGTTTCCGTTAGCCGAGAGCGATTATGTCAGGACTCGATTAACGCATAGTATTGAAGTCTCGTGTGTCGGTCGTTCATTGGGGACGTTAGTAGGTGCTGAGGTTTTGAAAAAACACAAGGTTGACGGAGTAACGGCACAAGATGTCGGAAACATTGTTGCGGCAGCATCCTTGGCTCACGACATTGGCAACCCACCATTTGGGCATTCGGGCGAGGACGCAATACGGAACTGGTTCGAAACGCGGGGGAAAAGCTATTTGAGCGATCTAAAACCGGCCGAAAAAGAGGACTTTTTAAAATTTGAGGGTAATGCACAGGGCTTTCGAGTGCTTACTAGACTTCAAAACCCGGACAATCGTGGAGGTCTCCAACTCACCTACGCTGTGTTAGGTGCCTTTTCCAAATATCCGAGGCAGTCGATCGTTCCCGGGATCCAGGCATCGGAAGACGTAAGTGAAAAAAAGTTTGGGTTCTTCTCAGTTGACTCCACTAGTTTCAAAGAAATAGCCGAGGGACTCGGGTTGAAGACTAAAGCGGCGAATGCTTGGTCGAGACATCCACTCGCTTTCCTAACAGAAGCTGCTGATGATATCTGTTATCGGATCGTTGATTTCGAGGATGGCTTCCGGTTAGGCCGTGTTTCATTTTCTGAAGTGGAGCACCCCCTAAAGGAAATAGCATTCAAGACGGCAAGCAGAGAATCGCAAACCCGATATAAGAGAGCCGGCGATGAACGCGCTAAGATCGAAATGCTCCGCGCTATGGCAATAAATACTCTTGTCCACGCGGCTGTAGAAGTTTTTTCTAACCACTCAAACAAGATTCTCAATGGTGAATTTGCGGACAGTTTGTTGTCAAAGGTACCCTATCGAAAACAGATTAAAGTCATTGAGAAACTCTCATCGGAAAAAGTCTATGCAACGCGACCCGTTGCTCAAATCGAAACGGCTGGCTTTGAAGTATTGGGTGGTCTGCTTGATCGGGTCGTACCTGTGCTAACACGCGACTCGGAGAAACTCTCCCCAGGCGAGAAAAAGTTACTACAGCTCATTCCCCCGCAGTTCACGGATGGACCGACGAATATTGCCAGTCTTCATAATGCAACGGATTTTGTCGCAGGGATGACCGACTCATATGCAGTTACTTTATACAGGTGTTTAAGAGGCATCGAACTCCCACGAGGATCATAGCTATCCCCTTTTCGATTGCCCTGCGCAAATTTTCACAGTATAAGGGCACCGCACCGGGTCAGGCCTGCATAGGTGAAGACGGTCGGTTGGCATAAGGCTAACCCCCTCGGTAAAAACAGCAAAAGTAAAGACGCGACCCTAGTCCCCCCGGAATATCAGACCCCGTCAGGTCCCCGTTGAAGTAAACAATCATGGCCACTCGCGACCAATTAGCCGGAGTTGGTGGCGTGCGCCTTTAGTGGGACGTGGCACACCGTTTAAGGAGCGCAAATTAGCTACAACGAGAATCTTCGGCGCCCATCCAATTCCTAAGGTTCCTAGTGATGGGAACTCGATTTTCAGAATTAGCAACTATCATGAACGAGCGGCATGCACGAGAATCTCATTTGTGATATGTGATCTTGCATGACTCCTGAAAAGACGCTCTGGCGAGCGGTCCTTAACCAGGCGGTCATTGATTTCGCCTGCCCCGGTTACGAGTACGGTTTGGACCGTGCCTTGGTGCAAAGATCGGCGGGTAACTGGTTTCTCTCCAGTAGTCGCAGCGTCGGCTCCTTTCTATTCATCTGCGAATTTCTCAGCATCAATCCGGCATGGTTTCGAAAGCAGTTGTTTGACACTTCGATTGACACATTAAAGAACCGTGTTTCCACACAACACCGGTCTCGGGACAAATTGGCCAACGTTGCTGCTTCTGAGTGAGAAATAGCGCACGAACCACTGGGTTGGCGTAATCCCACCTTTCGCTCGTGCTGAACATGTAAGGGGAATCCGAACGGGGGTCTACCATCGGATATGTGCTATTTGGTGATGCGCATGTGGGGATATGGCGCCCTAGCACGGCGAGCGCGGGAGCTTACGTGTTGTGGCGGCAGGAGTTCTACGGACGTGTCGATCAAGGCGAGAGGACCGATGGTCGGCTGGATCTGAGTCGCGTGAGTCGGAGTGTTGCGGGAGTTGAACGTCGGCTACAACGGATAAAAGGTAATGTAAAACAATATCGCGTCAGCTCTCGAGATTGGACAATGTCAAATATCAGACCCCGTTAGGTCCTCCTCATCTGTGACCTTGACCCCCGACCCCGGTTCTTCCTTCCCTAAGTAGCGAGATTTTCCGGCGCAGTGGCGACTTGTGATGATTGAATTTTCTGGCGGGCGACCAGCTTCTTCCTCCACTTCGCGTCACGCCAAGTTTCGTAAGACGGCATGTTGAGGTAAAGCTGCTGCGTCATGTTGGCCAACACGCGCAGGTTTTCCTCCCTGACCCAGCCAGGTTCGATGAGCTGGGCGTGCCTGCCTCCCTTTTCTTTCCACGCTTCGCGGAAAGGGTGGGAGGCGAACAGCTCCGTGCCCGTCAGAACGATCACGGGCGCACGTGTCTGACGTCTATCCCAGACATATTCGCGTCCCCATTCTGCGAGTTTGGCAATGCGACCAACTTCGTCCTTTGAAAGCTCATCTGCCTCCTTCATCGTCGAGAAAACGAGGATAGACCCGGGAAAGCGGATAGCCAATTTCTTCATTGCCGCGACATCCTCGGCCTGAAACACCTCCTTCCCAAAGCTCTTTGCTTCGCCGAACACGATCTCGGTAGGATAATCATTGCCAAACGTTTGTTTACGTTGATACCAGAGTATGAAATCAGACTCCAGTTTGTCCGTGGGAGCCAGTTCAAGTTCCTGACCAGCTGACCATGTCACTTCGACATTGTGAAACCCGACGAGCTCTGAGAAAAATCGTATCGAAAGCGACGCCGCGTAACCTCCCCTGGCGTAGTCGGGCAACGCGAAGGGACCAACCAGTCTGTATGCCCATCTGGAGTTGCTGCTGGCACTAGGTTCAACAATAGGAAAGCTAAATTGACGCAAACAGAGGCTGCACATCATTTGGTAATCCAGTTGCTTTAGAGAATACCAACTCCAGCTCGACCATTTCGTACACCTCAACTCGAGACCTAACTCGACTGCACCTTTCTCGACAAGGTTCTCGAGGTTACGATGCCTCCAAATGTCGTCCTTGGTTGCGTTTTGAACTTTGTTCTTGAACTCCTGATGATGGGCGCTTCGCGAGATCGGTTTGCGTGAAATGTCATTTAGCAGTTTGACGATCTTCGGATGAGCAAAACTGGCCACTCCCCAAAATCCGCCCAACGTCTGGATTATTTGCTGAGTGGCTCGCCCCGCATCTGACAGGGCTGCATTTACCTGACGCGTCTTGAGCCACTTGTTAATAGCTGTAGTACCATCGAGCATATCCCAGCGTTCGGGCAAATTCTTGAATCGCGGGAATATCACGAACCCCTCGGTTGTCGGCAGAAGGTGGTTAAGTGGTAGGCTGAATTTTGGCAACGCAGGGTTCTTGTAGTCGCACGGGAACACTGTGGCGATCTGACCCGCGTGAGTCCAGTCCGTCAGTCGCACGACATTCGCCCACCTACTTTCATTGCCGTGGTCGTCTGCAAACTCTGGATAGAGGCAGTCGAAGCGGATTGCCGGACTATCAGCCACGAGAGGTATATCGACTGTCTTTTCTCCTGCCGACAGTGTAGGCCGCATTGTCCGGACCATGATTTCCGATGAAGAACGCCAGATTGACGGATACCAGTCCTGTCGAACATTGGCATCTGTCACATCGACGCGGAAATAATCTGTATAAAGTTGTTCGATATCATCCGACGAAATAGACCTTGAGAACATTACCGTTGGTCGAATCATGACGCCATTTGGATTGCCCGGCAAAGGTCTGTAGTTATTGAGGATGAACTCCTTGCAGAATTCGGAAAGTTCCTCGACCCACTGTACTGGAATCGGAACAACATGCCGCCTGATGGTCCTGAGATTCCAGGAATCTATAAGGTCTCGGGATTTGTAGGCGTCCAGGACAAAAAGTGCGGGATCGTCGTGGTCGTGGTAGTCAACCTTTATTTTTGATTGGCCAATGCGTAGGGCCGATGTGCATCCTGTTTTGTATAGGTTTGCGAGCGTTGCGCCATTGAGCGATACCGTCTTTGCACCAAACGCATCCGTGAATGCCTCGCCTAGATACTTCAGATCGGACTCTGTGGGGAATGCACCAAAAAGACAGGCACTGAGCGCGGTAAACGAGGGCTTTTCAGAAACAACATTGGCAATGTCGTGTTCGTGCCGCCGGGCAAACTGAAATTCCTTGCGGTAGAGGTCCTTGTAGAGGCTGAACACGTTTAGACCACGCCCATTTCGGTCCCGATCGCCGGCGCGTGTCAATACATCCGAAAGCTGCAGAACGCGCTCTTTGTCAAATCCAAGTCCATCAGCCAAACCAGATTCAGCCTCGACGATGAAGTCCGGTTCAAAGAAATCGAGATAGCCACTGACAATCTGTGCTGCTGTCTCGAAGCGATGGCCATGGCGGTCCCACCATTTTGGAACTTGTTTGAAGGTAGGGATGATGGGGTTGTATTTACCTCCCCACAGACATGTCGTGACCCGGAATATATCGAGGGTCCGCCTTATGTCGTCAGGCCGAACTAGGAATGCGAACCGAACGGGTCTCAATCTAACATTTACGCTGATCTGGGACATCTTCCTGTCACTCGCGCATTCGGTGGTTTACGCATTTCGCGGACGCCGCAACCACTCGTGGAAAAGACAATAACGTTCAGGGATTCGCGGTGCTGACCACAGTATAACTCTTGGCTATGTAAATGTGGTACGAGAGCGAAACATTAACCCTTCTTTGCCTTCTTGATGGTCTTGACCAAATCCTCGCGTGCCATAATGAAGTCGTACTTTTCGCGGATCACTTCTTTGGTCTGTAGATCATTCCGAATCCTGCGAAGTAGCTCTCCAATGTCTTTGTTCATAGTAAGTTTATTCAACGTATCCCAGTCGATGGCCTCTCTTCCCCGGGCTGGAGCAAGAATCTCTGAGGCATCTGGATCGCCAAGGGAAATTGATAGAATTCCTATGCCGAATGCAGCCGATAGCCGACGCAGCTCTGCCCGGAAATCTTCGTCGCTAGAGATTTCAGCGGCAACCAGGTATCCCTCGTGCGCCCAAGAGGAATTAGAAACCGCTTGAAAGAAGGCTTCCCGTAGATTAGTGAAGGATAATGACTTCTTAATCTCAAATGAATAAAGTTTTATCGCCGGATTTCCCGTGGCTGCGCTCAGATCAAGAACTTCCGGCTTCCAGTCCTCTACGGCATAATAAATACCGACCATGTCGGGATGGACCCATTCGCCAAATTCTTTCTTCGTTGAAGTGTTATGACGAATTGTCTTGGTGAAAGCCTTGAAGTAAATACGTGAGTAATAGGCCACAAAAGGATGCAAATCTATTTCTCTGTAATCAAAAGCCAGTGGTGCCGAGTCGTCTGACGCAGCAATGGCTTTCTCGATGTCCTTCTCCTTTCCCGGCAAAAGGTCCTTCAAAAAGTAGCGTGCTGGCCGCTGGCCAAGTTTCACAAAGATGGTTTCGGGATGATCCCGAGTATTCGTGAAAATGGCAGAATAAAGAGTGGCTTCGGGTGTCTTCCCACCAGTATCAATATCCTTATCATAGCCTCTTGCGACGGCAGTCTTCCAAATCTCCGAAGGTGAAAGCGGTTTGTTCGCCTCGCGCAGGATTTTTTCGGCAAGTCCTAGAAATGTGAGTTTGGCCATATAGTCAGCTCCCCGTTGCTACCTACAATCAATTTCTGATCTGCGAGGCGCTCGGTAAATCGGGAAGATACGATGTCCATCCAATCGCCGAATTATATCAAATTGCAGGGTCAGGCAAACCTTATCGATCTTTTTGGCCGCCGCCCCTTCCTCAAGCCATCGCAAAGCCTTTCCGCGATACCGCGTAACTCCGGTTTGCTCGCGCCCCGGCGAAATGTGCCCTCGGCTTTCTGGTCATCACGCTGCAACGATAGGTCGCAAACGACAAAGTAGCAATAAGGTTTGCCCTCTTTGCTACGCTGCTGCGTTACGCGTTATGGCACTCGGAGCAAGGATCCGGATTTAGCAGTGTTCCAGTTTCAAATCTTGACTTAGTTACTTAGCCTTGCATTGAGATCCTGAATCCACTTTCGGATCCTCGGCTCAGTCTCGATGTTTTGCCGGATCGCTCTCCGATCCCGGCTCACCAACCCCTCGTCCAAACCTCCGAGCCGCTCACCGATCATACGCTGCTCAAGGCCACTGTGTCGAATGCAACAGCTCCATCACCAGCGCTCGTTGTTGCCGAGGCTGTCCCCCGTGACGTGGTAAGGTCTGCTTCACTCAACCTGAAATAGAGTGAATCAGCGGTGTCAGGCTTTGGTTCTTTGATACTCGGTGATACCCTGACGCGGTGAAAACGGCAATGTGGTCGTCGCAATGGGGGCGCGTTGAGATGAATAAGGTAGACTTTTGCAATTCTGAGCGCAGAGTACAGGCGGTCGCGTCTTTACAGACTGTTGAAAAAGTGGCCGCATGCTTCGACGCAGCTCAGCATGAACGGACTTCTACTTGTGATTTCAAGTCTTATTCCGTTCGCCCTGAGGCTCTCGAAGGGTGAACATGGAGTTTTTCAATAGCCTGTTTACTTTTGACATTTACCGTTGATGATCCACGCCAACAGGACGATCCGCTCAATTCATGCAAGGACAATCGATACCTGACCGTGTTGTTTGCGAGTCGGCCTGACGGTGATCTCAACTAGTCGTTTGAATGAAAAATTGCCGGAACGGTTACGCATCAGGGTCGAAACGTCGGGCTGCTTGACGCGGAGAATTGCGCCCGCTTCTACCTGCGTGAGGCCGCGACTCTTGATGATGCGGTAGATCTGCAGAGTGAGATGAGCCTTGAGCTGCTCGCGTTCGGGATGGGCGAAACTCATACCGGCAAACACGTTGCCGCTGCCTTTTTCGAAGGTCATACGTCTTTGTTTTTTAGCCGCCATTGTTAATTGCTCCTTTGCCGGTTAAGGAGAAAGCTGAGGGTCAAATCTCGCACTATGACACTATGTCTTGAGGCTCTCCAACGTCGATTAAAGTAGACACTCGAATTTTTTCGATTTTGAATTTCTAAGGGTTGGTGATGTGGCCGTGTGGTTATCCGGCTGAAATCAATGCGGCGTCGCGCTCAGCGACGAGCGATAGCCGTAGGATTGATAACCCAAGAGTACGTCCTCTTTCTCATCAGTCATAAACCGCAGAGCAAATGAAAACTCCCTTTTCAACTAGAATATCGACGCATCTGTCGGCGAGCTTTCCTTCGATATCGGCGATCTCGTCTTCTCTCATGCCGGCCGGCGGGTAAATCCGAACATGGCCGTCCTCGTCTTCGAAGCCTTCCGTAGTCGCTTCAATCCTTCCGTCGGGACAGAGCTGCTTGGCCAGCAAGCTAAGCTCGGTAAGGTACTTGTCGACGAGGTTCTTTCGTTCCGAAGAAGACATGGATTTAACCATTGGATAACCCCTTCTTGATCTGACCGACAAATTCATTTGCTTTCGCGAGAGCGCGCGTCGCCTGTCTTCTGCTTACGTCACTGTCTCTGTAATCGGCCGTGTGCCTCAGGTCCTGCACAACATTGAGATCTCGCGCTAGAAAAGCAGAATAAAGTTTTCTTCTCCGCGTAAGCTCGTTCGCAAAAGTCGCTTGGAGTCCTGCATGAGTCCATTCGGCGCGTATAAATCCGGTGGCTTCAAGGGCTACCTGGGCCGCTTGGTACATCGAGTAATAGGCTCGACTCACCGACGAATTATACAGACCGTTATTATAGCACCGCTCAGCGGCTTCAAGCGATTCATTCGCTTTAACGATATCCATACTTGGTGGCCGATTCTAAGAGATACGAGGGGGTCTGACAAGCGCTTAAAGACGAGAGAGCCAAGGGGGAGTGCGTAATGGGGTGGCGGCTTTACCTTTGACATTCAATGTCGATGACTCAAGCACTCGCCAGGGGGCTTGGTAAATCAACAAAGATAATTACGTCCTCAAGGCGGGGAGCCGCACGGTGATGATCAAGCA
>Ga0153915_10005805_pt1 | contig 11511 bp, 11 predicted proteins | sample Opewatmetagenome_2_FD_107003 | JGI IMG/M metagenome (GOLD analysis project Ga0153915, IMG submission 107003) | Freshwater wetland microbial communities from Ohio, USA - Open water 3 Core 3 Depth 3 metaG | ecosystem: Environmental > Aquatic > Freshwater > Wetlands | place: USA: Ohio, Lake Erie...
GAGAGAAGGCGAGAGCAGGTCTAGAATGGTTTCGACGATGGAAATAACGCTGACCAAAAAAGCAGGCTAAGAATGCGGAGCAGGCAATAGCTAAAAATCTTAATCTTTAATTTTCTTTTATTTTTTAGTTTCTTCCAGAGTTCGTTTCGTTTTTAATATTGGAAGTTATTACTCAGAAAGATCTAATTCTCAATCTGCTTTTCATTTATTTCAGTCTGTTGTAAGAACGCAGTTCGAATCTAAGTGAAAGAAGGTGGACAATGAAGGCTATGTTTTGTTTTATGACTGCAACGCTTTCTTCAGTTCATCTGCTTTGTCAGTTGTCTCCCACGTAAAATCCGGATCATCTCTTCCGAAATGTCCGAAAACAGCTGTTTTCCTGTATATGGGTCTCAGAAGGCGTAGATGTTCAATAATCGCCTTGGGTCTCATGTCAAAGTGTTTCTTCACGAGTGCAAGGATTTCGTCGTCTGGCAACTTTCCTGTGCCGTAAGTGTTCACGAACACGGATATCGGTTGAGCGACCCCGATAGCGTATGATATTTGAATTTCACATTCGTCGGCTAAACCTGCCGCAACTATGTTCTTGGCAATATACCTAGCCATGTAACATCCTGATCTGTCTACTTTTGATGGGTCTTTTCCAGAAAAACATCCTCCGCCATGGCTTCCAACTCCTCCGTAGGTGTCAACGATGATTTTTCTTCCTGTTAGACCTGAATCTGCCAAGGTTCCCCCAACCACGAACCGTCCGGTTCCGTTAATGATGTACCGTGTTTCCGCGTCTAACATTTCCGCGGGAACGACTGGTTTTATCACTTGGTTGATTATATCTTCCCTCATTTTTTCAGTGTTGACTTTGTCAGTGTGCTGAGCCGCAATTACAACAGCGTTTACTCTTTTCGGGATTCTGTTGAAATATTCAACGGTTACTTGGGACTTGCAGTCAGGTCTCAAATAGGGGAGGATGCCCTTCTTTCGGCACTCGGACAATCGCTTCACGAGTTTATGCGCCAACATTATCGGCAACGGCATCAACTCTTTTGTCTCAGTTGTGGCGTAACCAAACATCATTCCTTGGTCTCCCGCACCCTGCTCATGAGTCTCGGTTTCGTTTACTCCTCTCGCAATATCTGGAGATTGCTCCTCCAAAGAAACCAGTATGCCGCAGGTTTCCCAGTCTAATCCGTCTCTGGCATTATCAAAACCTATTTCCTTGAGAGTGTTCCTCACGATTTTAGGAATCGATACGTAACACTTCGTTGTGATTTGGCCGGTTACGACAACGTTACCCTGCATTACCAAGGTTTCACAGTCAACCCGTGCCTTCGTGTCGTTACTTAATATAGCGTCAAGAACGCTATCGGAGATTTGGTCTGCAACCTTGTCTGGATGTCCTTCTCCAACAGACTCTGAGGTGAACAAGTATTTTCCATTTCTTCGCATTATAATTCTCAGCTCTTATGTTTGTGATAGGGGGTTTAATAACTCTACATTTTTCTTAAAAGGCTTTCTCCAAAACCTTTGTAACCGCATCAAACGATATGACTTCTATCTTAGAATTCGAACACCAAAGAACCAAATCTTAGCATCGAACAAATCTTGAAGAGAGGGTGCAAATTGACTGCCATGCGTAATGAAGTACAACCCTTAAATGCTCAGAAAATAGCCCATAGCTTAGGTGAAAGCAATGTCTGGGTCAGACGAGAAATTGCCCATATCTGAGACTTACAAAGTAGTGGAATTCGTTACCATATTTAAGACCCCCAAATGGTGGGAGGCAGTAGTAGCTTACGAATCTGGCGGAAAGCGCTCCATAGGTTTCTATCTGTGGGTAAAAAGGAACGACGTATGGAAGAGAAAGAACAAGTTCAGCTTCAGAAACTTGGATGAATGGAACAAGTTGAAAAACGCAGCAGATCAACTTGCATCAAAGCTGTCTCCTCCAAAGTAACGCCCTTTCCAAATCGAAGCATCAGGTACCTAACCTAATTTCGCCCTATGGAGTTAGTCGTCCGCACAAATTTTAATAGTCAGCCATTTTAAATAGAACAGTTGAAAACTTATGCCCTCCACATTCAAGAAATTCATTGAAAATCTTGTTCGTGGAAAAGCACCTGGGCCTTCTACCTCGTTTTCTATGTTTCATTTCTTCCTCGCTTTAGAGCTAATGGCCAAGAAACCCATAGGACGTAACAAACTGGCCAGAGAGCTCTGCGTGGGAGACGGTGCCGTTCGAACAATAATTAGACGATTGAAAGAAGCCGATCTGATTACTATTACGAAAGAAGGCTGCAAGCTAACCGAGAAGGGCTTGAGTGTTTGGAAAACCTTTGAAGAAATCTTTCCCAAGAGGCTCTCCATCGGAGAGACCGAGCTCACAAAAGCGGGTCCCAATTTTGCTTTCCTCGTCAAAAACAGTGGTCATAAAATCAAATCAGGAATTGAGCAACGCGACGCGGCAATAATGGGCGGTGCAAAACGCGCCATCGTCATAGTCTCAAAAGATAATCACCTGGTTATAGAATCGATTAGCAATGACGTGGCTAAACAGTTTCCAAAAGCGGCAGACCAGATCATGGAGAGCTTCAAGCCAAAGGATAATGATGTAATAGTGATAGCCAGCGCCGACAATATTCTGAAGGCAAAGCGCGGTGCTTTCGCTGCAAGCTGGATACTTGTTGACAGCAAAAAGAAAGAATAGCTCTTACCTTAAGTTGTGTATTTTTCTCCTCCACTGAGGATTCGCTCTAAAGTAGTGTTAACATTTGTCAGTCCTTGATTTGTCTTCGCTGAAATAGGAATTAAAAGAAACTTCAAGCCAAGCTGGCCAATGGCCTTCATCATGTTTCTGCTAAATAATCGTTTTGACCCTTCAAGCTCCTGTTCGATCGCATCTTCCAAAGCCCTCGGGTCAGCTGACCAATCCGCGATTCTATCCGCCTGCTCCTTTGGGACCAGATCACATTTTGAGAGCAGATGTACTTGTGGCTGGAAAAATCGATTGTAAACAGCAGCCGAGAGAAACATGTTCGAAACATAATTCAGGGGATTGATAGAAAAAACCGCGTCGAACAAATACACTATGGCCTTAGGTTCCTTCGTCAGCTCGTCAACGATGTATGGCCCGCTTGCCCTAAAGGCGAACAATTCCATCTGTCCAGGAGTGTCAACCAAAACCATATCTGCATCAACCTCTTCGATGTCTCTAGTTACTTTTTCAATTTGGTCCGCAATGAGATCCGCAGCCAATATCAAGGCACCATTAGGGCCTAACCCATATTTCTCCATTAGATTGCCAACATCCACATAGTTCCGGATATCAACATCGGGTGAATATGGAAGTTTCAGAACCCCGGGGTCCAGGTTTACGATGGCAACATCTTGCTTTGACATTTTTAGCCACTCGCCAAAGGCTGCGGTAAAAAGAGATTTGCCTGAACCAGCCGTCCCTATAATGAACGTGATCGGCATATTATTCTCCTATACAGGCGGTTGTGTAGAACTGCCGATAAATAGCTTTTCTATGGCCGTCTCAAACTTGATCTATACCCAGCATATGTGTCACTGATAGGAAATCGTGACTGTTGGATTTCCGTTGTCTTGGATTGGCCGTCGTGTTTGTCTTGATACGACGACCGCTATAGCTGATACAACAACTACTAGAATAACCACACCCGCTAGAGCGGTGATGAAAAATGGAACCACGATCGTATTTCTAGTGGAGCTCATAGCACCAGTGTACTGATCGTTACCTGACCAACTTGCTTGCATTGCACAAAGACCTGCAGTATCGGCCATCCAGCGGTACTCAAAACTACCGTCGGACTTGGTTAAAGTTGTCCCGATTACTCTCCAAGGTGAAATGTTGAATTTTGCGTAGATGGTTACGTTTCCATTAACTATGTCTGGCGAGATTTGACCTCGAAGCGTTATCGCTCCGTTTTGAAGGAAAACAAGTGACGAAATTTCTAGGTAAATTGTGCTTGGCTCAAGTGCGGTAAAACTCGCGGAAACTTGACCTGGAGCAATCAATTCTGCCTCTTCAAGAGTATATATTTCAGATGAGGCTTGCTTGCAGTCTTCTGGGCATTCTCCCACTCTCCATCCTTCTTTCCAATTGCCCCCTGTGCATTCCGCAATGTAGTATTTGACATCGTTGCTCGTCATGAAATAGACTGAATCTCTTGCATTCCGCGGAGGATCGGAAAGATGAACTCCAATATTCATGTGGCTCAGAGTCTCATAGTAGAGCAGAACAACATCAATTCCGCCAGCTTCTAGTATCGACGCGGCAATAAAGGAGAAAAGATCACAATCGCCCTCACCCTCGACCATAGTTTCAACAGGATACTTTGCTGGCGCAGTTTCTACATAAGTCATCTGATGGACAAGCATTAGAACGCCGTTCGTGAAGTCTTCATCCGTCGTGTAAATCTGCCACAAACAATCAGCAATAGGCTTCAAAGCATAAGGGGTAACAAAATCTGGAAAGTTGCTTGTTCGCAAATCAGTTCTTTTGTCATCATAGTATTGAAGTAAGCTTTGAGGAACCACGACGTTAAGCTCGTAGGTTACATTCCCGTCGAGCTTGTTCAGAAGTTGATATGCAATTCGGCTGTCTTGTGCAAGACATACTGAGATTGTGGAAAGTATGACAGTGACCGCTATGAGAACTGCAAAAAAAGCTCTGTGCAGGTTCCGACTCATATTTCTCAAACATTCAAGACATAGGCTTGTTTATTGATTTTGTGAACTAAGGGTTATTACCAAAAATACTTACGGATCAGTCATATTTTTGCTGATGATTTTGCCGCCGCTAATCTTGATTGCCCCTGAGAGTTGCATCACTGCCCTTTCCAATCTTTCTTCCTGCCTTTCAGCTTTACCCAATGTTGTAGAAAAGTGGATTTCAATGTGAGGGTTGCTTTCCTCGCCTTTTGGGTGGGATTTAACGTAAACGTCAGGGTTATCCTTCATTACCTCATCAATCAATGGTGCCAAACTTGACTCCATAATGTCTTCTACGCAAATGCTTCTTTCAAAGAAATTCCTGTCGCCTGAAGGTTGCATAAGAATCGGTGCTACTGTTTCTTCGAAGATTGCTTCCATTTCTCTTGGCACACCTGGCAAGGCTATCAATGTTGTCTGTTCTATTTCTGCCTGGACACCGGGTGCTGTTCCGACTGGATTGGGAAGTGGCACGGTTTCCTTGGGGAGTGTTGCCATCTTGAGCCGTGGTTTTGTTAATTCAACCGTTTCTGTATGGCTTCTTCTGGCATAGGTTTCATATTTCTCCTTAACCATCTTCAGCGCTTTCCTGTTGACTTCTAGCTTGCGGTTTAGTGCTAGTGCCAGACCTTCCAACGTTTTGTCGTCGAAGGTCGGTCCTAATCCACCAGTGGTAAGGATAAAACGCGTTTTCCGCTTCAATGTTTCTTTTATGGCCATCGCGATTTCTTGGATTTCATCAGGTATGAAAGTAATCCTTCTAACAGCAAGTCCCATTTGCGTCGCTCTTTTGCCCATCCACTGGGCATTCGTGTTCAAGGTTTTGCCTATCAAGAGTTCATTGCCTATGCAAATTATCTCCAAGTCAATCGTTGTCACAACTTTACACTTCGCGTTTACAGGTGATAAACAGACCTTTTTTCATACCGCTTGCTACCAATCTGTCATAGAGATTCTAGCAGTACGGCCTATTTCTTCTTGCTAAGCCACCATTTCAAGTATTCTTTTCTCTGCTTGTCCTTTTCTTCTTCAGGCGTTTCCGTTACAGGTCTAAGTTTTTCCCTGATCTCCCAGAGTTCCTGCTGTGTAACAGATAAACCGCAGCTCTTGCAGACGTAGTGCTTGGTGGCGATAGCATAGTGCATATCTCCGCCGCATTCTGGACAATAGGGCATTACTTATTCACTTGGCAATAAGCACAAATCCTGAGATATTAGTCTTCGCTTGTCGTTTGCGTTTTCACATGAGGCCTATTCTCCCCAACATTCAGTCTTCAACTTGGGAAATCTGATAATTCTGACGTGAATTCTTCTAGAGCTGGTTCGAATTTTGGAACCCGCTGTCAACCCGCGCACGCTTCAGCGTATCTGGGACTAAGAACCCTAAAACCAAAGTCTACCTTAAACATAAGAAATATAACTCTGCCTCGAAAATACTGAATACAGCACAAAGGGGACGTTTGATTGCAGGATTTTGACAAGCTTGGCGTCTTCTACCTAGGACGGGAATACGATCTCGCCAGGAAAATTGGGTTAGAAGATTTGCTGCTATACGACTCGAAAGACCTGGTAACTCACGCCGTATGTATTGGAATGACGGGCAGCGGAAAGACCGGACTATGTATGGACCTTATCGAAGAGGCTGCACTCGACGGCGTACCTGCCATCATAATCGATCCAAAAGGTGACATAACAAATCTACTCCTTACATTTCCAAATCTTGAAAGCAAAGATTTTGCACCTTGGATAAACGAGGAAGATGCGGAAAAAAAAGGGCTTTCTCCTGAGGACTATGCGAAACAGCAGGCCGATCTCTGGAAGAACGGGCTCCTAAAATGGGGTCAGGATGGCAAACGTATCCAGCGCCTTCGTGATTCAGCGGATTTTGTCATTTACACTCCTGGGAGCAACGCTGGGTTGCCGATATCAATTTTGAAGTCTTTTTCTGCACCTCAACAAGAAATCAGGGAGGACGCCGAACTCCTTCAAGAGTCGATAAACACAACGGTAACAAGTCTATTATCTTTGCTCGGGGTTGCAGCAGACCCCATAAGGTCAAGAGAGCACATACTTTTGTCCACAATCTTTGCTGACTACTGGCAAAGAAGTGAGGACCTAGACCTTGGTCTTTTGATTCAGCTCATTCAGAATCCCCCTATGACGCGAATTGGAGTGCTGGATTTAGAATCGTTTTACCCGTCAAAAGACCGCTTTGTGCTTGCGATGCAGCTGAACAATCTCCTTGCTGCACCAGGTTTTAACTTATGGCTTGAAGGAGACGCTTTGAGCGTAGATACACTTCTGCATTCACCCAACGGAAAACCGAAAGTATCAATATTCTACATTGCACATCTCAGCGATACACAGCGTATGTTTTTTGTTTCGCTACTCTTGAACCAAATTGTGGGGTGGATGAGATCACAATCTGGCACTACCAGTCTGCGTTCAATACTGTATATCGATGAAGTCTTCGGATACCTTCCTCCCGTGGCGGGTCCACCATCAAAGCTTCCCCTTCTGACTCTCCTGAAACAAGCTCGCGCCTTCGGTTTGGGCGTGGTGTTGGCAACGCAAAATCCGATAGACTTGGATTACAAAGCATTGTCGAATGCCGGAACTTGGTTCCTTGGACGCTTACAGACTGAACGTGACAAGGAACGAGTGCTTGACGGGCTTGAAGGGGCCGCGGTTTCAGGGCAAAAACAGTTCAATCGGCGGTCTTTCGACCAGATGCTATCCGGTTTGGGTAACCGAATTTTCTTAATGAATAATGTTCACGAAGATGTACCAGTCGTCTTCGAAACCAGATGGGCGATGTCCTATCTTCGTGGGCCCCTAACAAGAGACCAAATAAAGATTTTGATGGAACCAACGAAGAAACAACTGATTTCGACTCCGCCTCAAGAAACCACGCTAATCTCATCTTCGAGTCTCTCGGTTAAAGTACGCCCTACCATGTTGAAAGGAACATCCAAACCCATGGTGCCTCCTGACGTGCCTGAATACTACCTGCCCCGGAGTCAAGACGGGCAAGCGAACACCAATCTAGCGTATCAACCTATGATAGTTGGAGCAGCACAGGTTGTTTTCTCCGATCAAAAAGCCAGAGTCAACATCGCGAAGGAACAGCTTTTCATAGCTCCCGTTAGTGATAGCCCAGTCCCAGTTAATTGGGACGAAGCGGAAGAGGCAAAAATAAAGATCACAGAGCTAACTGACAATCCACTGGGAGACTACGCCTACGCGGAACTGCCTTCCATTGCTTCGCAGAAGAAAAACTACGCAGTTTGGACGAAAGACTTCACAAATTGGCTAACGAGAACACAGAGAATCCAACTATTCAAGAGTCCTCACCTTAGCGAAATATCAAGACCTGAAGAAACTGAACGAGACTTCAGAATCAGACTTGAACAGAAAGCGAGAGAAGAGCGCGATAAACAAGTCGCAAAGCTTCGACAAAAATATAGTTCCACGTTCTCTCGATTAGACGAACGAGTCAGAAAGGCGAAGATGACTCTGGAAGAACAGCAAGCACAAGCAAAAAGTCAGAAATACCAAGTTGCCGTTTCAATCGGAGAAACAATACTGGGTTCATTTCTGGGTCGAAAATCAGTCTCCCGCGCCTCAAGAGCCACACGCGCACTTTCTCGAAGCCAAAAAGAATCAAGAGACAAGGAAAACGCTGAGAAAAACCTGAAAGCCGCAGAGCAGGAACGCGCAAGACTTGAACAGCAATTTCAAACAGAAGTAAAGAACACCGAAACAAGAGTCAACGCACTTACAGAGACCCTTGAGAACATTCAAATCTCTCCTGCCAAGACCGACATTACAGTTAGACTATTGGGACTCGTCTGGGTACCAAAGTCAATTGCCAAAAAAACATGAAAACTCAAATGGACCAACGCTATAGAATAATGCTGCCTCTTCCGTAAGAAGAGAAAAGAAAAATCTTCTCAACTTCAGTTGTAGGCCAGAGCACAAGACTTTTCCACTCACGCTGGCAATACGCTTTTAAACTCAGCTATATAACTGTCATGCAGTGAAGTCCATGTCTGCTGTAGTAGGTTCAGATTTCTTTACATCCTTGCTACTTTGGTTTGTTCGAGCTTTTATTTCAAGCATAATCTGCCTGGCAATCGGCATTTTAGCGTTAAAAGCCATTACCTATCTTACAACAAAAATCTCGGAGTTCAAAACTATAAAAGGAGATCCGGTTGCCACAGGTCTATTTGTCAGCGGTTTTCTAATTTTCGCGGGACTTGTCGTTTATGGTTCAATGGTTAACCCTTTCTTCTTGGGCCAAAGCGTACTAATTGGTTCCTATTTCAACATTCAGCGCCTCGTTGTCGTAGCTCTAAGCTTCTTTGTGAGCCTGCTCTTTGGATGGCTATTCTATGTCATATTCGCAAAACTCACACCTTTTGGAATAGATTTGGATGACGTAAACAAATCTCCAATCGCAGTCGGCATTTTTCTCTTCGGATATGAAGTATTCCTCGGTCTGATCATCTACGGAAGCCTAATGATACCGCTAGGCTAAATGGGGAAGAGATGTGACCTGGAAGCGATACCTCGCACTGGGGCTGCTCTTACTACTCGGTTTTTCATTCCTAACCGGGGTTAACGCGATTCCAAGCGGTAATGTCTTTCCACCCGAGTTCACCTATCGCAATGGAGACTGGTATGATAGCTGGGGTTATACCCGAACCAACTATGGCGGTAGCACGGGCTTCCTTCCGAATGTAGCATATGAGTCAATCGGGGACTACAAAGAAAAAGCATATAGCGTGGGCGAATTGTTAAAAACTAACTATCCAAATAAGGTTGACAGGGCCGAGGAAATCTTGTCCTATGTCCAAAGATGGACGGATTATGGTTATGACGAGGATAATGTCCAGATAGACGGTAAGTCCCAACCTGAATGGGCTTGGAATGCGGATGAAATGGCCCACATGTTTGATCAAAACACATTTGCCGTGGCCATCGGTGATTGTGAAGACATGACTTTCTTATGCTCCACAATTTATTTGGCGGCAGGCTTCGATGTGGCTTTGGTGTCTCCGCCAGAACACGTTGCATTGATGATTTGGCTTCCGGAATACTCAAACGCTAACTATTTCTGGGATTTGGATGACGGAAGAGGTCAAGGCTGGATTTGGGTTGAAGCTACGGGAGAAAACAATCCTTTAGGATGGACTCCTCCGGATTTCACCGATGGAAACTTTGAGGTCTATTCTCTGACTGGATCTTCGTTGATATCAAATGTAGCCTACAGCCCTAGTGCTCCACTAGCAGAAGACGATGTGGTCGTAACTGTTTCCGTGACAACCCAAAGTTCGATTGCCCAGGCAATGCTGTATTATTCTGTCAATGGAGGCTCTCAGAGGACTCTTGCAATGACGCGCCAGGGATCATCATACAGAGCGACCGTACCAAAGCAGGCAGACGGTTCAGTCATTGAGTTTTATGTATCAGTTACAGACACAGAAGGAACAGTCTCAGACTCTAGCACGTACTCCTACACTGTAGGAGGAGATATGGAGATTCCGGGTTTTCCGATTGAATCGATCCTTATCGGCTTGATTATAGGATTAATAGCATTGTACTCTCTCACGAGAAAGAGATCTGCGACATCTAAACCTGCTACACATACAAGGTTTTTCCAATCTACATGTGTCTAACGTTAAAGAGAAAGTCTCCAAACTCTGGCATTAGACGATTCGCAACAAAGACGAGTAAAAACACTCCTATAATACCGAGCAAAAGGCTGAGGGGATAATGTGCCAAAGCCCAAGGGAGGACGTCTAAGTAGACTAGACTAAACTCAAGACCTATCCGCAGCAAATTTGCAGCATATAGAAGAACTGACACAATTGCAAGAGAGAGAATTTTTTTCTTGAGAGGAGCATTTCGAACCGGAATAATTAGTCCTAAAAAGACTGCTATGACTTGGATTCCCGTGCAGTCCTTAACTATTTTTATGTTTTCCAGGAACACGCTCCCATTGACGACTCTTGTTTGCACGTGTATTCCAAAGGTGCTAAGCAGGAAGGCAGTGTGTTCAGCTGTTGCCTTCTCGAGAAAGAAATAATTAGGCACGTAATATACTGCTAAAATAATTATGGCTGCAACAATGAAATAGAGAATAATCTTATGAGGAGACCTGTTTATGGTTTCAAGGGCTTTGCTGATAGGCATCTTTGTCCTATGTATTGGGGCTTCCTTATATCTGTTAGATCTTATTGTCGTTGCACAAATCTGTGTCTTGGCAGGGCTAACTCTGTTCATTGTCGGCATTGTATTGGGCAAAAGCAAGTCTGAACCTTCGGATTAAAGGGCACTGGCTTCCGACGATGCACTTGCCTTTGAAGGCAAGATAGAAGAGGTTTTAGTGCGCGCTAAAGTCAACTGTGTTATTCTATTGATCTTGGCCGGATGAATCGCTATCTCGTTGAGTCCTTCCTGTATTCCGCGGTTGACTAACATTGGGTTGCGGTGCTTCTTTCTTTCTCTTTTCAAGGTCGTATTGACGGCGTTTGATGGCATATTCTATCACCTCTACAGTTACTCTAGATACTTTCGGCTTGTTCTTGTCTCGAGCTATTTGTCGGTAAATATACAATGAGACGAAAACAATTGATAGAAGGGAAATTGCACAAACGATCAAGTTGCCCACGAAAGCCGCCGAATAGTCCCCGAGTAGAAATGCCTCAACCAGGGGAAATAGAAATTGAACAAATAGAGTACCGCCTATTCCATACGTCAAACCCAAAGCAGCGCC